>WNFB01002079.1_pt1 | contig 25106 bp, 21 predicted proteins | sample 5400501 | NCBI WGS metagenome assembly WNFB01 (sample SAMN13153341, study PRJNA577476) | soil metagenome | isolation source: 200 cm saprolite under Douglas fir tree site 2 hole 1 | place: USA:California | collected 2015-04-18 | reverse complement strand
AGGAAGCCGCCCTGAGGCTCGATGTGATCCCGACGGTCATCAGGGAAGGCGACATCACCAAGATCAAGATGAAGGTCATCGTCGAGAACAACGCGCGCGGTGTGGTCACCGGCGGCGTGCCCGCCATCGACAAGCGTCGCGCCCAGACCGAGGTCCTGGTCAGGGAGGGCGATCGACTCGTCATCGGCGGCGTAACGAAAAACACGGACCAAGATCAGACGCGGAAGGTCCCGCTCTTCGGCGACATCCCGGTTCTCGGCTGGCTGTTCAAGACCACCTCTTCCAACAGCGAGGGCAAGGAGCTGGTCATCTTCATCACTCCGTCGGTTCTGAGAACCGAGACGGCCCAGGCGACCCCCGCGACCCAGAAGAAGTAGCGATGAGCGGGCTGTTCCGCTTCCTCACCGCGGGCGAGTCCCACGGTGAGGCCCTAGTCGCGGTTATCGACGGCATTCCCGCCGGTCTGCCGCTGACGGAGGGCCACATCAACGAGGACCTGGCGCGCCGCCAGCGCGCTACGGGCGGGGCGGACGGATGAAGATCGAGCGCGACCAGGTCCATATCCTTTCGGGCATCCGATGGGGGTCCACCCTCGGTGGCCCCATCACCCTGCAGGTCCCCAACCGGGACTGGGAGAACTGGAAAGCCACGATGTCGGTCGGCCCGCCCGAGCCTGGCACCACCCAGAAGCCGGTCACGCGGCCGCGGCCGGGACATGCCGATTTCGCCGGCGCCATGAAGTACGGCCACCGCGACATCCGAAACGTCCTCGAGCGCTCCAGCGCGCGGGAGACGAAGGGGGTCCACGACGAGATCCTCTTCGACGCGGAGAGCGGCTTCAGGCGCTTGACGAACAACGCCGGAGGGCTGGAGGGCGGCGTCACCAACGGCCAGCCGGTGGTCGCACGGGCGGTGATGAAACCGCTGTCGACCCTCCGCTCTCCGCTCAAGTCGGTCGACCTCGCGACCAAGGAGGCGGTGGAGGCGGTGGTCGAGCGGAGCGACGTCTGCGCCGTCCCGGCGGCCGGCATCGTGGGCGAGGCGATGATGGCGATCGTTCTCGCCGGAGCCTTCCTCGAGAAGTTCGGCGGCGACAGCCTCGAGGAGATCCGCCGTAACTACGACACCTATCTCGCCAGCCTGAAAACCTGGTAGCCTTACTGCGTCGGTAGGCCGCCGTCAGGGGCGAGCCGCCGAAGAATCCCGATGAACGTCGACGTCAGTCTCGGAAGCCGGTCGTATCGCATCGTCGTCGCCTCCGGTGCGCTCGCGACCGTCGGCCCGCGTCTGCGCGAGCTGTCGGTCGGGGCCCGTACCGCTCTGGTCAGCGACGGCGCCGTCGCGCGCCTCTACGGCAAGACGGTAAGGGCGAGCCTCGAGTCGGCCGGCTTCACGGTCGCCACGATCGAGGTGCCGGAGGGCGAGGGGGCGAAGACCCTCGCGATCGCCCAGCACTGCTGGAACGAGTTGCTGGCGGCGGGTCTGGACCGGACCTCGACCGTGCTCGCGCTGGGGGGCGGCGCCGTCGGTGACGTGGCCGGCTTCGCCGCCGCGACGTACATGCGCGGGATCAACTTCGTGCAGCTCCCGACGACGGTGCTGGCCCAGGTCGACGCTTCCATCGGCGGCAAGACGGCGATCGACCACCCCCTGGCAAAGAACCTCATCGGCGCATTCCACCAGCCGCGGCTCGTCCTCGTCGATCCGGCCGTCGCGCGGACCCTGCCCGAGCGCGAGTTTCGCTCCGGGCTTGCCGAGATCGCCAAGCACGGAATCGTGCTGGAGGCGGAGTACTTCGCGGAGCTCGAGCGCGACGTGGAGCCGCTTCTGGCCCGCGAGCTCGGCGTGCTCGAGCGGATCATCGGAGGGTCGTGCCGCCTCAAGGCCTCCGTCGTCGAGCGCGACGAGCGAGAGGCCGAGCTGCGTCACGTACTCAACTACGGCCACACCATCGGCCACGCCCTCGAGGCCGCTACGGGGTACGCGCGCTTCACCCACGGCGAGGCGGTCTCGCTGGGCATCGTCGCGGAGGCGCGCCTCGCGCGGCGGCTCGGCGTCGCCGGCGACGAGACGGTCGCGCGGCAGGAACGGCTGCTGGACGCGCTCGGCCTCCCCGTCCGTACCGCCGCGATCGACGTGGAGCCCGTCGTGGGGGCGATCGCCCGCGACAAGAAGGCGAAGGACGGTCGCGTCCCCTTCGTGCTGGCGCCCAAGATCGGCGCGTTCCGTCTGGTTTACGACGTCCCGGCCGCCGACGTCCGCGCGGTCATCGCGTCTCTCGGATCGTGACGCCCGAGGTGGGGTTGACAACGCAAACGAGCGATCCGTATAACCGGCTTGCGATGCCCGTGAATGATCAGGCGATCATCGGCGCCATCCGCCGGCAGGAGGAGCGGCTGGCGCGGGATCCCGCCTCGCTCGCCTTCGCGCAGCTCGCGGATCTCTACCGCAAGGCCGGGCGGATACGCGACGCAGTGGCGCTCTGCCGCGACGGGCTCGCGCGCTATCCGCACTACACCACGGCCCGGCTCATCCTGGCGAAGGCGCTCGCGGCCGACGAGCAGCTCGCCGCGGCCCTGGTCGAGCTCAACGCCATCCTCGAGGTGAGCCCAAAGGACCTCCCGTGCCACCTCCTGGCGGCGGAAGTTCATCGACGGCTCGGCCACATCGACGAGGCGGTGAAGCATCTGGAAGCGGCGGCCGACCTCGATCCCGGGGATCGCGAATCGCGCGCGCTACTCTTGCTGCTGCGCGCGGCCGCGCCGCCGTCCGGCGAGGCCGCGGGCCTCGCCCGGCTGCTGCGCGACGACACGTTCGCGACGGTCACCTTCGGGTCGCTCTGCCTCGAGCAGGGCTGCGTCGAGGAGGCCGTGCAGGTGTTCACTCGCATCTTGCGGAAGGATCCGGATCACCGAGAGGCGCGCGATCGGCTGGAGAGTGCGCTCCGCGCCCGTCAGCGACGGAAGGGCTAAGCGCGATGCAGGTCTCAACGGCCGAGTTCAAGAAAGGGCTCCGGATCGTCTACGACGGCCATCCCTACACGATCGTCGACTTTCAGCACGTCAAGCCCGGCAAGGGCGGCGCGTTTGTCCGGACGAAGCTCAAGCACATGAAGCTCGGCAAGGTCATCGACAACACCTTCCGCTCGGGCGAAAAGGTGGAGCTCGTCGATTTCGAAGACAAGCACATGCAGTTCCTCTATCGCGACGACCGCTACCACTTCATGGACATGGAGACGTACGAGCAGGTCTCCCTGTCCGCCGACGAGATCGGCGACGCGCGCGAGTACCTGCAGGAGAACGCCGAGGTCGACGTCCTCTACGTCGGAGGCGCGCCCGTGGCGGTCGAGTTGCCTAATTTCGTCGAGCTCGCGATTGCCCACACCGACCCGGGCGTGCGCGGCGACACGGCACAGGGCGGGACGAAACCCGCGACCCTCGAGACAGGGGCCGTCGTCCAGGTCCCGCTGTTCCTGAACGAGGGCGACGTCGTCAAGGTGGACACCCGGACCGGCGAGTATCTCGGCCGCGTCGCGGTGGCGGGCAGCTGATGCCGATCCGACGCCGGCAGCGCGGCCAACGCGACGGTGCGGTTCTCGAGCTCGCGCGGCGGCTCGGCGCGCTCCTGTCAGAGCTCGGGCTGTCCGAGATCGAGGCGGCGGTCGGCGAGATCCGCGTGCGTCTGCAGCGCGGGGCGCCGGCGCCCGCACCGGCGGCGGTCGAGCGACCGGCGGCGCCCCTCCCGGCCGAGGCGGAGTCCTCCTCGATGGTCACCATCGAGGCGCCGATGGTCGGGACCTTCTACCGGGCGTCGTCGCCCACGGCGGAGCCGTACGCGAGCGAAGGCGATCTCGTGAAGGAAGGACAGATCCTCTGTATCATCGAGGCGATGAAGCTCATGAACGAGATCGAGTCGAAGGTGGCGGGCCGGATCGTGAAGATCTTCGTCGAGAACGCGCACCCCGTCGAGTTCGGTCAATCCCTGTTCCTGATCGATCCCGCCCGCTGAGCACGGGCGTGGCGTCCTCCCGCAACGTCCGGCTCCTGGCTCTCGCTGCGACGGCACTCGGCGTCGCGACTCTGCTCCTTGGCTGGCGGGAAGGGCGCCGCCACGAGCCCGTCGACGCCGAGCGAACCGTCGTGTTCGCTTCCGCCCGGGCCCGGGATTCGCGCGCGCTCGCCGAGGAGGCCGTCCGTCTGTACGCCGCCGGCCAGTTCCCTCGGGCGTGCGAGAAGTTCGGCCACGCGTCGGCAGACGACCCGGGGAGCGCAACGCGGCGCCAGGACGTCGTCCGCTGCTTCGAGGGCTGGGGATGGCATGCGCTCCGCGAGGGGCGACCGGACGAAGCCGCGTTGCTGTTTCGCCAGGGGCTGACCGGGACGCCGGACGACCCCGCGCTCCTGAAGGGGTTGGGGCTCGCCGCCGTCCACGCGGGGCGGCCCGACGACGCGTTCGCGCCGCTCGAGCGTGCCGTGCGCGCGGAGTACGACCCGGACGTCCGGCTCCTGCTCGCCCATCTGCACGATCGCCGCGACGACCCCGGACCGGCGATAATGAATCTCAAAGCGGTGCTCGAGCGTGAGCCCACCCACGCGGCCGCGCGGCGGTTCCTGGAGAAGGTCGAGCGCGAGCAGCGGGCGGAGGCCGGCTTCCGACGCGACGTCACGCCGCGCTTCGTCGTGAAGTACCGCGACGCCCGCGATCCCGAAGTGCGCCGCGCGATCATCGCTCACCTCGAGGCGGCCGCGGAGCGCGTTGGACGGATGCTCGCCTACGCCCCGCAGCAGCGAACGACGGTCGTGCTGTACGAGCACCACGAGTTTCGGGACGTGACTCGCGCCCATTCGTGGGCCTCCGGGCTCTTCGACGGGAAGATTCGGCTTCCGATCGGCCCGGTCCTACCGCCGGCGCGCGAGGTCGAGCGATTGGTCGTGCACGAGTACACGCACGCCGCCATTCACGACCTCTCCCGCGGTCGGGCGCCGCGCTGGCTCCACGAAGGGCTGGCGCAGGTCCTCGAGGGCGCCACCTCGGACCCGATGCTCCACATCCCCGGAGGCCTGACGCTGGCGGGCGTAGAAGCGCTGGCCGGCGAGCCCGATCCTCTGCGCGCCCGCGCCGGCTACGACATCGCGCTCTGGATCGTGCGCGACCTCCTCGACCGGGGCGGGATCGAGTCGTTGCGGGAGCTCCTGGCGCGACTGGGCGCCGGCGAGGCAATCGCCGAGGCCGTGCCGCGCATCTACGGCCTACGCCTCACCGAGCTCGAATCTCATTGGCGCCGCGTCCTCGGCAGCTGATGGCGGCGATCCTCGGGTGGGAGCGGGTCTTGCCGGGGGGGCCGTCACCCCCTCCCACCCGAGCCGTGTCCGGCTTGAAGCATGTTCCATAAGATTCTGATCGCGAACCGGGGCGAGATCGCCCTGCGGATCATCCGAACGTGTCGCGAGCTCGGCATCCGCTCGGTGCTCGCCCACTCGAAGGCCGACGCGCACTCGTTGCCGATGAAGCTCGCCGACGAGACGATCTGCGTCGGGCCCGACGCCGCGCGGCTCTCCTATCTCAACATCCCGGCCATCATCTCCGCCGCCGCGGTCACCGACAGCGAGGCGATTCACCCGGGCTACGGATTCCTCGCCGAGAACCCCGCGTTCGCCGAGGTGTGCCGGGCATGCTCGATCACGTTCATCGGGCCGTCGCCCGAGGCGATCCGCCTGATGGGCGACAAGGCGCAGGCGCGCCAGATCGCGATGCAGGCGGGCGTGCCCGTCGTTCCGGGCAGTGAGGGCCCGCTGAAGGACTCGGCCGAGGCGCTCGAGGTCGCGGAACGGATCGGCTACCCGCTCATCTTCAAGGCCGCGGCCGGCGGCGGCGGGCGTGGGATGCGCATCGTCAAGGAGCGGGCCGAAGTCGTGCAGGCGTTCGACGCCTGCCAGTCCGAAGCCGGCGCCGCGTTCGACTCGTCGGAGGTCTACTGCGAGAAGTTCATCGAGAACGCGCGCCACGTCGAAGTCCAGGTGCTCGGGGACCGGAACGGCCTCCGGGTCCACCTGGGCGAGCGCGACTGCTCGGTCCAGCGGCGCCACCAGAAGCTCGTCGAAGAATCACCCGCGCCGCTGCTGCCCGTCGAGACGCGCGACGGTCTGCGCCGGGCCGCCCTCATCGTCGCCGCGGCCGTCAACTACGTCAACGCGGGCACGGTCGAGTTCATCGTCGACGCCAAGGGTCACTTTTACTTCATCGAGATGAATGCGCGGATCCAGGTCGAGCACCCGGTGACCGAGATGATCACCGGCATGGACCTCGTGCGCGAGCAGATCCGGATCGCCAGCGGCGAATCGCTCGGCTATCGGCAGAACGCGGTGCGGTTCGACGGGCACGCGATGGAGTGCCGGATCAACGCGGAGGATCCCGAGACCTTCGCCCCGAGCGCGGGCCGCGTGACCGCCTGGGTGCCCCCGGGCGGTTTCAACGTGCGGGTGGACAGCCATCTGATGGCGCCCTACGCGGTGCCGCCCTTCTACGACTCGCTGCTGGCCAAGATCATCGTGCGCGGCGCGGACCGCGCCGAGGCGATCGATCGGATGCGCCGGGCCCTGCGCGAGACCGTGCTCGAAGGCGTCAAGACCTCTATCCCGTTCCACCTGAAGCTCATGGACGATGCGGCGTTCCTCGAGGGACGCGTCAGCAGCGTCGAGATGGTGCGGCGCCGGAGCTGATGGATCTGATGGATCCCTCGCGCGAGTTCCTCGCGGCGATCCGCGCGGCGCGTGACTTGACCCGGCGCGGGTCGCTATAATGCCGCCGAGCCGACTGCACGCATCACCTGACCGAACTCTAAGGAGGGCACCGATGATCCATCACAGGGTCCGCCTCGTTCTTGCGCTCCTCGCGGTTCTGGCCGTGGCGTTGGTTCCGGCGTCCGAGCTGCGGGCGCAAGCCGGCAAAGGCACGATCAAGATCGCCACCCAGAGCCCTCTCAGCGGTGGTCAGGCGGCCCTCGGCGAGGGTATCAAGCTCGGCGCGCAGCTCGCCGTCGAAAAGCTCAGGGGGACCCTCGAGAAACAAGGGTTCAAGGTCGACCTGGTTCCCTTCGACGATCAGGCCAAGCCCGACGTGGGCGTGGCGAACTCGAAGAACATCATCGCCGACAAGGACATCCTCGCCATCATCGGTCACCTCAACTCGGGCGTGGCGATTCCCTCCTCGGAGGTCTACAAGGAAGTCTCACTCGTGATGATCTCGCCGGCGAACACGAATCCGGTCGTCACCGACCGCGGCTACCCGAACGTCAACCGCGTGTGCGGGCGTGACGACGTCCAGGGCGTCGTCGGCTCGGAGTTCGCGCACGCCACGATGAAGGCGAAGTCGGTGTACATCATCCACGACAAGACGCCGTACGGTCAGGGCGTGGCCGAGTTCTTCAAGGCCGACGCCGAGAAGAAGGGCCTCAAGGTCCTCGGCTTCGAGGGCACCGAAGAAAAGTCCAACTTCGATCCCATCATCACCCCGATGAAGGCGAAGAACCCCGACGTCATCTACTTCGGCGGCATCTACGATCAGGGGGCGCCGTTCTTCAAGCAGGCGCGCGAGAAGGGCGTGAAGGGGAAATTCCTGGGTCCCGACGGGATGGACTCGTCCGACCTGACGAAGATCGCCGGCAAGGCCGTGGTCGGGATGTACTACACCTCGGCCGCGGGGCCGGCCTCGGCGCTGCCCAAGGCCAAGGCATTCTCGGAGGCCATCGAGACCGCCGCGAAGGGCGGCAAGGTGCCGAGCCGCGAGGACGTGGCGACCGCGGTCCGCATGGTCAAGCTCCCCAACGGCATCACCGGCGACATCGAGTTCGACGCGAAGGGCGACCGGAAGAAGGCGCTCTACTTCGTGCTGCAGGTCGCCAACGAAGATCCCGGGAAGTGGGGCGACAACAAGATCGTCAAGCAGCTGACCATCGCCGCCCCCGCCGCAGCCAAGAAGTAGGCTCGGTCCGAGGGGGCGGGGTGGGTCGGGGGACCCCATCCGGGACCTGAAAGAGACGACAGGTCCCGGATGGGGTCCCCCGACCCACCCCGCCCTCTCAGGCCGACTTGCGCATAGCGCATGGACGTCGAACTTCTGATCGGCATCTTCCCGCAAGTTCTGCTCGACGGTATCATCCTCGGCTTCATGTACGCCCTGATCGCGCTGGGATACACGATGGTGTACGGCGTCCTCGAGTTCATTAACTTCGCCCACTCCGAGATCTTCATCGTAGGCGCCTTCGTCGGGGTCGAGGTCATGCTCGGGCTCAAGAGCGTCGGACTCCTCGAGGGTCTCCCCTGGCCGGTCGTCCTCATCCTGGTCCTGCTCGCCGGCATGGCCGGCAGCGGGCTGCTCGCCGTCACGGTCGAGCGGGTCGCCTACCGTCCGCTGCGCAACGCTCCGCGGCTGATTCCCCTCATCTCCGCGATCGGCATCTCGTTCTTCCTCCAGGACATGATTCGGCTCTTCGAGTCGCTCTGGCGGAACGCGTTCAATCTGGTCTATCCCACCCTCGATGTCCTGAACCTCCGTTTCGAACTGACCGAGACCCTCGACGTGTCGGTCAAGTCGCTCGTCGTCATCGTCGGTGCGCTCCTGATGCTGTGGGCACTCCATCTGATCGTCAATCGGACGAAGGTCGGCACCGCCATCCGCGCCGTGGCCGAGGACCAGGCGGCGGCCAGCCTCATGGGCATCGACGTCAACCGGATCATCTCGCTCACGTTCCTGATCGGTGGCGCGATGGGCGGCGCCGCCGGCGTCCTTTTCGGTGTCCAGTACGGGCTGATCAACCCGTACAGCGGCTTCATCCCGGGGCTGAAGGCGTTCACCGCGGCCGTGCTGGGGGGCATCGGGAACATTCCGGGCGCGATGGTCGGCGGGCTGGTCCTGGGGCTTCTGGAGGCGTTCGCCGCGTCCTACCTCTCGCTGCTGACGGGCGGCGCGTTCGGAGCCGAGTATAAGGACATCCTCGCCTTCTCGCTGCTGATCCTGATCCTGATCTTCCGGCCCAAGGGCCTTCTGGGCGAAGTCGTGCGAGAGCGCGCATGATCCAGGCGCTGCTCAGCGTCGGGCTGGTGGCGGGCTCGGCGCTCGCCGTCGCCACGTTTCCCCGATCGGTCCTCGTGTTCCTCCTCTTCCAGGGTTCGCTCCTGTTCGTCTATCGCGCCCGGATCCCCGAGCGGCTCCGGTGGAGCCTGCTGGCGGCGGCTCTCCTCGTCCTGATGCCGGTCATCGGGTACTTCAACAGCTACTACCTCGAAGTCGCGACCCAGGTCGGGATCTTCGTCGCGCTGGCGCTGGGCCTCAACATCGTGGTCGGCCTGGCCGGGCTCCTGGACCTCGGCTACGTGGCCTTCTTCGCCGTCGGCGCGTATTCCTGGGCCATCTTCGGCTCGCCGCACGCGAACGTCATCTTCGGGGGAGGCTTTCCGCTGGCCGGTTGGTGGTTCTATGTGTTCCTCCTCGTGGGACTCGCGGTGGCGGCCACCACCGGGATCCTGCTTGGCCTGCCCGTGCTGCGCCTCCACGGCGACTACCTGGCCATCGTCACGCTGGGCTTCGGCGAGGTCATCCGCGTCCTCGCGAACAATCTCGACAAGCCGATCAACTTCACGAACGGCCCCAAGGGCATCACGCCCATCTCCCGACCCCCGACGCCGTTCGGGCTGCCGTACGGCGAGTACTTCTATTTCCTCGCCCTGCTCATCGTGGTCGCGGTCGTCATCGTCAATCGCCGGCTCGAGAACTCGCACATCGGTCGCGCCTGGGAGGCGATCCGCGAGGACGAGCTGGCGGCGCGGGCTATGGGCGTGCCACTGGTACGGATGAAGCTCATGGCCTTCGCCTGCGGCGCGTCCTTCGCGGGCGTCATGGGCGTGCTGTTCTCCGCCAAGCAGGTCTTCATCAACCCGGAGTCGTTCACGTTCCTGGAGTCGATCGGCGTGCTCGCCATGGTCATCCTGGGGGGCATGGGATCCATTCCCGGCGCCATCGTCGGCGCCACCGTCGTGACCGTGCTCAATCTACAGGTGCTCAAGGGGTTCTCGCTCTGGCTCAATGAACTTAAGAACGCCGGCGTCACCGTTCTCGGCTACAGCCTCGCCGATCTCCCGACCCAGTTCGAGCCGGCCAAGTACGAGCGGATGGTCTTCGGCGTCATCCTCGTCCTGATGATGATCTTCCGCCCGCAAGGCATCTTCCCGGCGCGGCGGCGCCAGCACGAGCTGGGAGGCTAGATGGCGCTGTTCGAGGCGCGGCGTGTCACGAAGAGGTTCGGGGGCCTCACCGCGCTGCACGACGTGGACTTCGCCCTCGAGCGCGGCATCGCGTCGATCATCGGGCCGAACGGGGCCGGGAAGACCACACTCTTCAACATTTTCACCGGGCTCTACGCCGCCGACGATGGCAGCGTCACCTTTCGCGGCCAGCCCCTCCTCGGTCTGCGTCCCGACCAGATCACGGCGCTGGGTATCTGCCGAACGTTCCAGAACATCCGGCTCTTCTCCAACATGACCGCCATCGAAAATGTCCTCGTGGGCATGAACTCGCGGATCGCCCTCGGTCTGTGGGATGTCCTCTCACATAGCCGCAGCTTCCGCCGGACGGAGTCGGATATCGCCGCGCGCGCGATCGGCCTGCTCGACCGTGTCGGCCTGCAGGCCAACGCGAACGCCGTGGCGCGCAACCTCCCGTACGGCGACCGCCGACGGCTCGAGCTGGCGCGCGCGCTTGCGGCCGAGCCCGCGCTCCTGCTGCTCGACGAGCCGACCGCCGGTATGACCCAGGGAGAGGCCGGCACGTTGATGCGCCTCCTGCGCGGCCTCGTCGCCGACCTGGGGCTCGCCATCATCCTGATCGAGCACAACATGCGGGTGGTCATGGAGGTGTCCGACCGGGTGACCGTGCTGGATCACGGCGAGAAGATCGCGGAGGGGTCGCCGCGCGAGGTCCAGGAGAACGTGCGCGTCATCGAGGCCTACCTGGGCACCCGTGGTGCCGGTCCCCGGGGGGCGCGCCGTGCTTAAGGTCGAGTCGCTCGACGTCGCTTACGGCGAGATCCGGGCGCTCAAGGGTGTGGAGCTCGAGGTGGGGCGCGGCGAGATCGTCACGATCCTCGGCAACAACGGAGCGGGAAAGACGACCACGCTCAAGACCATCTCGGGTCTCCTCCACCCGACGCGCGGCACCATCACGCTCGAGGCCGAGCCGCTCGTCGGCGTGCCTCCGCACGCGATCGTCTCCAGGGGCGTCGCGCACGTGCCCGAGGGACGCCGCATCTTCAACCGCCTCACCGTCCGCGAGAACCTCACGATGGGCGCCTATCTCAGAAGCGACCCGGGGATCGCCGCCGACCTCGAGCGCGTCTTCGCGCTCTTCCCGCGGCTCGCCGAGCGCATCACCCAGGTGGCGGGCACCCTCTCGGGCGGCGAGCAGCAGATGCTCGCGATCGGCCGCGCGCTCATGGCGAACCCCCGGCTCCTCCTGCTGGACGAGCCGAGCATGGGACTGGCGCCCGTCCTCGTCGAGCAGATCTTCGACACGATCCGCGACATCAACCGCCAGGGCATGACGATCCTTCTGGTCGAGCAGAACGCGGCCATGGCGCTCTCCATCGCCCACCGGGGCTACGTACTCGAGACCGGCACGATGGCGCTCACGGGCACCGCGGCGGAGCTGGCCGACAACCCGGAGGTCCGCCGGGCTTATCTCGGTGAGTAAGCGTCCGACCTGGGCTCTCGGCGTCCTGGTGGTGGTCGTGCTCGCCACCGCCGCAGTCCGCGTCCGGCTGCTGGATCTTCCGATCGATCGGGACGAGGGCGAGTACGGCTACTTCGCGCAGCTCCTGCTCCAGGGCATTCCCCCGTACGCACAGGCGTACAACTTCAAGATGCCTGGCATCTACGCCGTCTACGCCTTGATCCTCGCCCTCTTCGGCCAGACCCCCACGGCCATACACCTCGGGCTGCTCATCGTCGATGCCGTGACGATCGTTCTCGTGTTCTTCGTAGCCGACGGGGTGTTCGGCGCGACCGTGGCCGCGGTCGCCGCCGCTGCCTTCGCGACGCTCTCGTTGAGCCCGAGACTGCTCTTCTCCGCCGCCTACGCCGAGCACTTCGTCCTGCCGCCGGTCCTCGCGGGCGTGCTGGTCCTCCTGCACGCGATCGATCGTCGACGGATGTCCGCGTTCTTCGGCAGCGGCCTGCTCTTTGGCACCGCCTTCCTCATGAAACAGAGTGGCGGCGCCTTCTTGGCGTTCGCCGTCCTGTACACCCTCCTCGGCGAATCGGACGCCGCCCGCCGGCGGCTCGTCGCGGGCGGGGCCCTCGTGGTGGGCGCGCTGGCGCCGTTCGCGGCGCTCTGTCTGCTCCTGTTCTTCGCAGGCACCCTTGGCAACTTCTGGTTCTGGACTTTCACCTACGCCCACACGTACGCTACCTTGACGCCGCTCGCGCAAGGAGTGATGAACCTCGGGAGCGCGCTCGGCTCGATCCTGCCGACCTCGTACCTGGCCGTCGCGCTCTCCGCTTTCGGGTTCTCGGCGTTCTTCTGGGCTCGCGAGACGCGCGCGCGGGCTCTCTTCGTCACCCTCTTCGGAGGCGCAGCGCTGCTCGCAACGTCGGCGGGGCTGTACTTCCGGAACCAGTACTTCATCCTCCTCCTCCCAGTCCTCGCGATCCTGGCGGGTGTCGCGGTCGACTCCGTCGCACGACGCCTCTCCTCTGTCCGCGCACCGGTCCTGCGGTACGGGATCCCGATCGCGCTGGCGGCCGGTCCGCTCCTCCACCTCGTGTATCTGGAGCGCGCGATTCTCTTCACCGGTACGCCGCACCAGGTGCTTCGCGCCATCTACGGCATGAATCCGTTCCCCGAGTCCGTCGAGATCGCTCGGTACATCAGAGAGCGGACTTCACCGGACGACCGGATCGCCGTGGTCGGCTCGGAACCGCAGATCTATTTCTACGCGCGACGCCGCGCGGCCACGGGCTACGTCTACACCTACGCCCTGATGGAGCCCCAGCCCTACGCGGCGTCGATGCAACACCATATGATCCGGGAGATCGAGGCCCACAATCCCCGGTTCGTGGTTTTTGTGAGAGTTCCGCCCTCGTGGCTGATGACGCCGAATTCCGATGAGACGATCTTCCAGTGGTTCGATGAATACCAGAAGCGCTTCGACCGGGTGGGTGTCGTCGAGATCGTGTCGCTCCGCCAGACCAGGTATCTCTGGGGCCCGGAGGCGGCGGCCTACACGCCGCGCTCGGAGGCATGGCTTATGATCCTCGAGCGCAGAACCGCTGCTCAGCGTGGCGACACCGGTCGGCAATGAGAGCCTCCGGCCCGGAGCTTCGAGTAGCAGGATCGGGGCTATGTCCCGCCGAGCCTACCGGGGTGAGGAGGGAAGCGCTGAGATTCGTGGCGGCCCGTTCTTGATTTCGGGCGGTCGCCAGCCTTCGACCACCAGCAGCCCGACGTGCTCGAAGCCGTTCACCGGGCGGTCGACGGGAATACCGACGACGGTGAACCGCTCGGCATGCGTCTGCACGAAGTAGCCGGTCTGCAGCGCCCACCCGATGGCGTAGGGTCCGTCGCTCCACCCAGTGGAGAGGCCGGGTGCGGGAGGGAGGACAGGCGGCAGGTGTCCGGCGGGCAGGAAGGGTAGGCCTCCCACCAACCACACCCGGTGTCCGGACTCCAGCGCGTCGGCGACCGCGCGGTGCAGAGGCGCGAGGGGCTCCGCTGACGTCATCCGGAGCTTGAGCAGGTCGTATCGGTGGATAGTGAGGTCTTCGATCGGAGGAAGCGTCATCCATGCCACCGGGCCGCGGTAGTAGCGGTTGAATGTGATTCCCACATACCACGGGTTGACGAGGATGAGGTCACCACGCTGGGCCGCGGTGCGCATGTGCTGGGCGATCAGGTCGACATTTGTCTGGCGAACGCCGACGCGGTCCATCGAGACCGGGAACGCGATGGCGGTCGCCAGGACGGCCACGCCGAGCCGCGCCCAGCGGAGGGGGCGGGTTCTCCCCAGCACGACATCGATGGCGAGCGCCACCACAGCGATGAGGGGCACGAAGTGCCAGGCCTGCGGGATGCGCCCCGCGAGCTTCAGAAACCCGAGATGGAGACTCGTGGCGCACACGATCACCAGCGCCGCATAGAGCACGGGCCCGCCGGGCGCCGGTGACTCGCGGCTCAGGGACCGCCGGAGTTCGCGAACGACACCGTACGATACGAGCACCGCTGCTGCCGCCCATAGCGCCATCAGCGGCCAGCTCCCTTCGGTCACCATCTCACCCGACCGCACGAGCAGCGAGCGGGCGTCGATAACCGACTGGTTGAGCGGTCTCCAGCTGCGGGAGCTCAGAAGCACACCGATATACGGCAGGAGCGACGCCGCCGCCACGACGCCGGTCGCGACTACGGCGAGCGCCGCGGCGCGCTCTCGGGCCAGCGCCGCGACAGCCAGCGCCGCGACGCACACGGCCAAGATGAGTGTCGCGTTATGGTAGAGGGTCTGGACCGCCAGGATGGCGACGGCGAGGGCGTAGAGGAGCGAGCGGCGCCGCGGAGAGGCCGTGAGGCGTCCGAGGGCGCCGAACACCAGGATGCTGAACACGCTCCCGAGACCGTACGGTTTCACCGATCCCGCGGTCTGCAGCATCCCCGCGTGCGCGGCGAATACGGCGAGGGCCAGCAGCGGCGGGCCGGCGGCGAGCACCCGGCCGGTGACCCAGACCGCGCCGACCATCGCCGTGGCTACGCCGAAGCCGAAGACGCGGAGGAGGCCATCCGGCCCGCCGCCACTCCACGGAAGCGACCAGAGTCGCAGAAGCGTCGGATACAAGGCCGGCGCGGAGTCCAGTGATAGCGACCTCAACACCTCGGGGTACGTCGATCGAGTGGCGAGCTGGACTGTGGACACCTCGTCCCGCCACAGCGGCCCGGCCTGGGTGGCGAAGCGCAGGTTGAGGAGGACGATCAGGGCGGTGATCAGCAGGGCCGCAGCCAGCTCGGCCCACGCCAACACGCCGTGGGGGCGCCTCATGCGGTGGTCGCGCGCTCGGACATCCACGACACCGCCGCCGGCGGGCGGGTCTCCACCCTTTCGGCGACGATGACGCACTGAACGAACAAGTCCCGGATGCCGAACGAGTACTCGCGGAGGACAAAGCCGGTGTCGCGCAGAAGGGCCGCGGCCTCGGCGCGGGAGCCGAGCAGCGAGATCTCGTCGGGGTGGAACTTCGGTTGCGTGCGGGCCACGAGCCCGATGAATCGCCGGAGCGCGTGCAGGAACAGTACGCTGGAGCCCCGACGGTGGGGCCAGAAGACCACGAGCTTCCCGCTCGGCTTCAGGACGCGATAGAACTCGCCCAGGATCTCGCGGATCTCTCGCCGATCGAAGTGTTCGAGGACGCCGAGGTTGTAGACGCCATCGAACGCGCCCGCCTCGAACGGGAGGTCGAAGATGCTCGCCTGCTCGATCCGACTCGCGCGCGGATTGTTGCGGGCATAGAGCCTCAACGCCCGCTCGGAGACGTCAACCGCCGTCACGCGCACCCGCCGGTGGAGGTCCGCGTCCACTTGTCCGCTGCCGCAGCCCGCGTGGAGGACCCGCGCCCCTGCGGCGAACGATCGCTCCGCGTACCGGCGCAGGTTGTGCCGAATCACCCGTCGATACACCGCGGCGACGAGGTCGTAGAGCGTCCCGAGCGCCGTTCGCTTCTCGCTCCAGTACTCGTCCCAGCCCTGCGACTCGGTGATCTCCGGACGCAGCCTGTCGATCGAGCGGGATCGCTGGAAGCGGCCGGGGTTCGTCAGGTGCTCGAAGAACAGCTTCACCAGGAAGCGCCCGCTCCGGAAGCCCTCGCGGGCCGTGAGCTTGGAGTTCCCGTACACCCGGGCCGGCAGCACGATCGGGATCTCACGGATACGAACGCCGTTGCGACACAGAATGAAGAGGCTCTCGAAGAAGAACGCGTAGGCGCGAGCCGTCACGAGCTCGAAGAGCTCGCGCGGGATCCGCCGCAGATCGTAGAGCCGGAGGGCGCCGCTCGCATCGTAGGGCATGCGCAGGAGCACCCGCGTCAGGACATGCCCGAACCGCGTCAAGAACAGGCGATGAGGGCTCCAGCCGGGAAGGCTGTCCGGTCCGAGGTAGCGTGAGGCGACCACCAGGTCCACGTCGCGGGCATGCGCGGCCAGTAGGCGGGGGAGGTCGGCCGGGCTGTGCGAGAAGTCGGCGTCCAGCGTGATCAGGAGGTCGTACCCGTGGTCGTAGGCGTAGGCGATGCCGGCCCGATGGGCGCTGCCGATGCCGAACTTGCCGGCCCGATGGATCACCGAGATCTGACGGTGCTGGTGCGCGAGCCGATCGAGCGTCGCGCCGGTGCCGTCGGGCGAGCCGTCGTCGATGAAGAGGATGTCTGCGTCCAGCGGGAGCGCCAGGAGCTCCGCGCAGAGCCGCTCGACGTTGCGGTTCTCGTTGTAGGTTGGGACGAAGATGAGGAGGCGGGCAGGCGTCATCGACGCGACGCCGAGACCACCTCGATCGAGGGAAGCGGAAACATCAACTTCCCACCCGCCGCCAGGTACGCGGCTTCCCGCTCGATGAGGCCGGCACGGAAGTGCCAGGGAAATACGAGGAAGTAATCGGGCTTGCGCGCGCGCGCCTCCGCCTCCGAGATGATCGGGATCCAGCTCCCCGGCGTGACGCACCCGAACTTGTCCTCGTTCACTTCGGCGATGGCGGGAAGGAGGTCCCGGTCGACGCCGGCGAATTGGAGGATCACGTTGCCCTTCGTGGAGGCGCCGTAGCCCAACACGCGATCCCCCCGCGCGCGGATCGCCTCCAGGCGCTCGCGAAGCTCGCGTTTGTGGGTCATGACCCGATCGCGGAATTCCTTGAAGGGCCGAAGCGAGTCGAAGCCCACTCGCCGCTCGTGGTTCAGGAGTCGCGTTACCTGCGCGCGGTGCCCGCCTGCCCGACGTCCCTCCCGCCCGAGCGTCACCGCGAAGCTCCCGCCGTTGACGTCGTTCCGCTCGACGTCCAGGATCGTGAGGCCCACCTTGTCCGCCAGCCACTTGATCTGGGCCAGGGCGTAGTACTCGACGTGCTCGTGGCAGATCGTGTCGTAGGCGTTCGCCCGCACCATCGCCGGCAGGTAGCTCTGCTCCAGATGCCAGATGCCGTCGTCGGCCAGGATGTCGGCGACCTCGCGGACGAACTCCAGCGGCCTCTCCAAATCGTAGAACATCGCGATCGAGGTGACGATCCGTGCCTTCCGTCCACCCAGCGCGGACCGGTACAGGTCCGCCGAGAAGAAATCCACGATCAGTCGACTGTCGCTGGGATAACCGCTGCGCCAGCGTGCGGCCGACGGATCGAAGCCGAGGAGGGAGAGGTTGCGACCCGCGAAGCACGAGAGCAGCGTCCCGTCGTTGCTCCCGATGTCCACGATCACGTCGTCCGGCCGGAGGTCGACGGCCCCCACGAGCATCCGGGCCTTGTCTTCGAGGTGGCTGACCATGTTCCGATTCAACGACGAGCGATAACCGTAGCGGGCACCGTACAACTCGGTTCGCTCGTAAGAGTAGAGGAGCTGGACCAGACCACACTCGTCGCACCGCACGAGTGTCAAGGGTCCCTTGGTGAGTCCCTCATCACGGCTGCGCGGAAACACGCCCGTCAGGAACTGCGTGCCCAGCTCGAGAACGACGTCGAGCCACTCGCTCCCGCATATCCGGCATCCGGTAATCGGTCGATGCATACCGCCTTGTGCAGCAAGTCTCATGCCAGGCAGGATCTGAAACGACCGGACTCAGTGGCACCGCCGCGTGATTCGGGATCTCTTGTTGTGGGACCGTCTACAAGTTCCAATCGTAAAGAAACGCCCTGAGAATGTCGTCGGTATACTGGTACCCGCCATCGCCATCAACAGAAAACAACACGCGACAGACACGGTTTGCACGCCCTTCGATCGGAGAGTCCGCCGGCTTCAGGCCCAGGCGTGCCGGCTTGACATCGCTCGAGACAACCGCTGACACCTCGCGCGCCTGCCTCGATGCGTAGGCGGCCGGGCCTACGTGAGCCTTTGCTGAGTCTGGTCTTCATGGGGCGCTACTTCTTTTTCGCGCTGCCAGCGCGCCGGCACTTGGCCCCGACGGATCTGGCCGTGGTGCCCAGCGCGTGGCGGCACACGAGCCGTCTCCAATTCTTCGGTGCCGTGGCCGGGTTCCCACCCGGCGTTCAGCCGAAGACCACGTTCTACGAGGAGGTGCGCCGGTGAGGCCCCGTGTCTGGGCGTGGTTATCGGTCGCCATCGTTGTCCTGGCGGCGGCGACGATCCGGCTCAGGCTGCTCGACGTCCCCCTCGATCGCGACGAAGGCGAGTACGCCTACTTCGGCCAACTCCTGCTCGAGGGAGTCCCGCCCTATGCTGGCGCCTACAACCTCAAGGTGCCCGGTATCTACGGCGCCTATGCCCTGATCCTCGCCGCGTTCGGCCAGACGACCGCCGCCATTCACGCAGGCCTCATCCTCGTGACCTCGGCCACGACGGTGCTCACGTACCTCCTCGCCGCGCGCCTCGCCGGGCCGCCCGCGGGCGTCGTCGCGGCCGCCGTCTACGCGGTGCAGGCGCTGAACCCGAACGTCCTCGGCCTCGCGGCCTACGCCGAGCACTTCGTCCTCCTCCCGAGCGTCGCCGGCTCGCTCGCCCTCCTGGCCCCGGCGCGCGACCGACAACCACTCCGCGTGCTCGCCGGCGGGCTCCTCTTCGGTCTGGCGTTCCTCATGAAGCAGAGCGCGGCCACCTTCGTCGTCGGCGGCGCGCTCTACCTGCTCCTGTCGAGCGGCCAGGATGCGTCGCCCCGCTGGCCACGACGCATCAGCGCGACGGCCCTCTTCCTGGCCGCTGCTGCCGCACCCTTCGTACTGGTCTGTCTGGTCATCTTCTACGCGGGGACGTTCGAAACCTTTTGGTTCTGGTCGTTCGTGTACGCATCGCACTACTCGGCGGGGCTTGCCGCCCTCTGGGGCAATCTGCTCGGCCGCATCGCGGCCATCGCGCCCTCCTCCTCGGTGACGCTCGCCCTCGGCACGGTCGGCCTCGTCGCCCTCCTGCGGGGCCGCCTCAGATCCCGGAGAGCTCTCGTCTTGCTCCTGGTGGCTGCGTCTGCTCTCGGAACGATGGTAGGTTTCCACTTCAGGCCCCAGTACTTCCTTCTGATGCTCCCCGCGCTCGCTCTGCTGGCCGCGATCGGTCTCGACGCCCTGAGCTCGCTCCTCGCGTCGCGATCGAGCGCGCTCCGCCGGGGCGTCACCATCGCCGTGGCAGTCGCCGCCCTCGGGCAGCCGCTCTATGCGTCTCGCGACGTGCTCTTCGAGCTCGGCCCGGCCCAGGTCTCGCGGGCGATCTACGGGCGCAACCCGTTCCCGGAGTCCGTGGAGATCGCGCGCTACATCCGCGAGCACACCGCGCCGGGCGACCGGGTCGCCGTGGTCGGCTCCGAGCCTCAGATCTACTTTTACGCGGGCCGGCGCTCGGCGACCGGGTATATCTACACCTACCCGCTCATGGAGCTCCAGCCGTACGCAGCGGCGATGCAGCAGCAGATGATCCGTGAGATCGAAACCGCCGACCCCCGGTATCTGGTCTTCGTCCGCGCGACGGGGTCGTGGCTCGTCCGGGAAGCCTCCGACCAGACGATCTTCGGATGGTTCGCGCAGTATCAGCGAAGCTTCACGCGAGTCGGGGTGGTGGACATCGTGTCGCGGCGGGAGACCACGTACCGGTGGGGCGCCGAAGCGCTCGATTACGCGCCGCGCTCCGACGTGTGGCTGATGGTCTTCGAGCGGGGGAGGAAGCCATGATCGGTCAGGGCTTGAACTTCGAGCAGCACGAGATCGGTACGACCTACCGCACGCTCAGCCGGACGGTGTCCGAGACTGACATCGTGACCTTCGTCAACCTGTGCGGCTTCACCGAGCCACTCTTCATGGACATGGAATACGTCGCCCGCGAGTCGCTGTTCCAGCGGCGCGCGGCGCCCGGGGCCCTGACGTTCGCGCTCTCCGAGGGGCTGATCATGCAGACCGGACTCATCCACGGCACGGGCATGGCGTATCTCGGCGGTGAGCTCCGTGTGACGGCACCGGTGCTCGAAGGCGACACGCTCACGGTGGAGGTCGAGGTCGCCGACAAGGGCGAGACGAAGAGGCCCGACCGCGGTATCGTCACCTATCGACACCGCGTCCTGAACCAGCGCGGCGAGCTGGTGCTGGAGGCGCGGGTCCAGCGGATGATCCGACGCGCCGGGCGCTGATGCCCGGCGCTCATCAAGCCGGCTCGCCGGAAGCTCGGGGGTCGGCCGGCTGGACGCTCGAGTACAATCGAACGAGGGATCCGGAACCTCGAATGGAAGGTCACCTGTGAGCGGGAAGATTGTTCAGATCAGCGTCTCGCCCGGCGGCGTCCCGAAGACAGCCGTGGCGTGGGCGCGCGTCACGGCCCAGGGACTCGAAGGCGACGCGCACCGCGACGCGGAGCACCACGGGGGCCCGGAGCGGGCCGTCTGCCTCTACGCGATGGAAGCGATCCGAATCCTCCAGAGCGAGGGCCACCAGATCGTGCCCGGTGCCATCGGCGAGAACGTCACGCTCGAGGGGCTCGATTGGTCGGCCATCGTCCCGGGGTGCCACATGCTCCTCGGTGAGACGGTACTCCTCCAGGTGACACGCTACACGACCCCCTGCATCAACATCACACGCACCTTCAAGGACGGCGACTACGCCCGCGTGTCCCAGAAGCGCCATCCCGGCTGGAGTCGCGTCTATGCGCGCGTGCTCGCGACGGGCTCGATCCGTCCGGGTGATCCGGCCCGCCTGCTGGACGAGGTTGAAGCCGCGGAGGTGACCGCCGCCGCTTCCAGGTGAGCCGCCGGGCCGAGGTCGTCATCATCGGTGGCGGCGTCACGGGCGCCTCCATCGCCTTCCAAAGAAATCCGTCGGGCTTGCTCGCCTGCGTGGCTAGGGGATCGTCGTCGGAACCGTGACCACCGAGCCGTCAGCGAGAGTCACGATCAATGAGAAGCTCGAGCCTGCTGTGAAGGAGTTGGAGTCGGCGGCGAACAGGACAAAGACGCTGCCGTCGGCGACCGCGAAGTTCACCGCCCCGTTGCTGCCGTTCAGCAACGCCCCGTCCAGGCTCGCCGCCGCCCCCAGCGCCCAATTCGCCGTCGCCCCGTCCGTGTCCCACACGCCGCCCGCGCTCCGGCGCAGCTCCAGTTTTGTTACGGTCCGCGCCCCGCTCCCCGCCTCGACCGTTACCTGGAAAGTCCCATCCAGCGCCCCGTCCGCACTGAACGCCGTCGAGCCCTGGCCCACCTTGTCCCGCAGCTTGCCCAGAAACGCCAGGCTCAGCGTCGGCGGCGGCATCGCCACCGTGAACCCGCCCGCGCGGATCCCCGCCTGCCCGTCCGGATTCGTGACCGTCACGTCCCGCGGACCCAGCGCCGCCGTGGCCCCGATCGCGATCGCCACCGACAGCTGCGTGGACGAAACCACCGTCGTCGCGCTCACCGTGACGCCGGCCCCGAAGGCCGCGCTCGCCCCCGTCTGGAAGCTCGTCCCCGTCACCGTCACCGTCAGGCTCGCCCCCGGCGTGCCCGCGCTCGGCGCCACGCTGCTGATCGTCGGCACGACCGGCACCGTCGCCGTCGCGCTGGCCGTGGTCCCGTCAACGAAGTTCGCCGTCAGCGTGAAGCTCGACCCGCCACTGAACGCCGTGGGGTTCAGGTCCGAGGCGAACACGAAGAACGCCCCGCCGTCGGCGACCGCAAAGCTCACCGCCCCGTTGCTGCCGTTCAGCAGCGCCGCGTCCAGGCTCGCCGCCGCCCCCAGCGCCCAGTGCACCGTCGACCCGTCCGTGTCCCACACGCCGCCCGTGGTCCCGCGCAGCTCGAGTCGCGTGACCGTCCGGGCCCAGATCCCGCCCTGGACGATCACTCGGAACGTTCCGTCCAGCGCGCCATCCGCGCTGAACGCCGTGGAGCCCTGTCCCACCTTGTCCCGCAGCTTGCCCAGGAACGACAGGCTGATCGTTGCGGGCGGCAGGGTGACCGTGAAGCCACCCGCACGGGTCCCGGTCCGCCCGCCGGGGTTCGTGACCGTGACGTCGCGCGGACCTGCGTCCGCCAAGGTGGGAATCTCGATGGCCACGGCGAGCTCACGAGAGGAGACGACCGTCGTTGACGTCACTGTGACGCCGGCGCCGAAGGACACACTCACCCCGGGCTCGAAGTTGATCCCGTTGACCGTCACGGTGAGGCTCGTACCGACCATCCCTCGATCGGGTGAGAGGCTGACGATGATCGGCACCCCGGGGTTGAGAAGCGCGCTCAGCGCGAGGTCGACCTGGATCCGCGGCCGGGTGGTGCCCGTCCCGGCCCGAGGGTCTGTAATCATCGTCCCCGTGCCGGTGAGAGCCTCGAGGATCGAGTCGACACTCGCAACCGGCGCGGCCTGCTTGAGCACGGCCCACGTGCCGGCCACGTGCGGAGACGCCATCGACGTCCCACTCGCAAACTCGAACCCGCCGCCGGGGAACGACGAGATGATTTCGTCGCCGGGAGCGAACAGAGACAGAAAGGGCGCCACGTTCGAGAAGTACGCGACCTGGTCGTCCTTCGTGGTCGCGCCGACGCTCACAGCGGTGGAGACGCACGCGGGTGCGCTGAGCTGGTCGGTAGATCCGTCGTTTCCGGCGGCCACGACGGTCGCGATACCCGCCGAGCGCAAGTTGTCGATGAAGGGCTTGTAGGGCTCGTCGTCACAGGTCGCGCTGAAGAGCCCGCCGCCCAAGCTCATGTTGACCGCGGCAAACGCGTAAGTCGCACGCAAGTCGTAGACGTGCTCGAGGGCGGCGAGGATATCGGACGTGTACGCCCCGAGGCAGGGTGGCGCGCCGCCGCAATCGTGGAACCCGTTGATCTGTGAGAAGACCTGGACCGACATGAGGTTGGCGCCTCGCCCGACGCCCCAGATAGGCAGATCGGACGGCGTCCCGTTGCCGGCGGCGATGCCCGCCACGTGGGTGCCGTGCCAGCAGCCCTCGAGCTCGAGCGGACAGTACACCCCGGCCCCAGGACCGATCTGCTCGTTGGCGCCGTTCGGGCAGAGCGTCGTGCTCTGATGCCCGGACGTGGTGGAGTAGCACGCCTCCTCCACGACCTTGCCGGCGAGAAACGGATGAGCGGAGTCGACCCCGCTGTCGAGCACCGCCACCACGAAACCCGTGCCGTCGAAGCCTTGAGCCCAGGCCTGGTCGGCGCCGATGAGCGGCACACTGTCAATGAGGACCGGCGTGTGGATCCTGTCTTCCACGACCCGCTTGATCAGGAAGCGCGCCGCTTCCAGCTCTTGCAACGCCGCTGGGCCGACCTCCAGCGCGATCAGTGGCACCGTCAGGTATCGGCGACCGACACGGTGAGGGTACTGCGTCAGCCGGCTCAGCACGCGCGAGGCGGTGTCGGTGATCTCCTGCCGGTATGCGGCTCGCGCTTGAGTCGTGAGAGCACCCTCGGCGAAGCGGCCAGAGGGAAGCGCGAACTCGACGAGCACGCGCACCTCGCCTTCAGCCAGCGCGCGGTCGTGAATCCCGGTCGGCACCAGGCGACTTTGTTCGTCACGAGGCGCCGCAACCGCAAGCGTGGGCAAGATGATGCCGAGCAGCAACAGGCTCGCGGCGAGGCACCGGTACATCCAGCAGGCGCTGCGATCGGGTCCACGTGACATGTCCGGATATGATGGGCAACGAGCGTGCCAGCCGCAAGACCTTGGAGCAGAAGGGTTTCCGCCATCACCGATTGACGGTTTGGCAGCCCGAGTGACCTAGGACGTCACCCGGAGAGGATGGTCAGCGGCGGGGCGCGGAGCCCTCGTAGGGACGAGCAATATCATCCGCTCGTACACGCATCACGAGGGCGGGCATCTCCTCGAGCCGGGCGAGCGCCGCAGCATCGATCTCGATCGCGAGAAACGGTGCCGTCGCATAGCGGCGAGCGAGGCGGGTACCGGTGCCGGCCAAGCGGCGCAAGACCTCGTCCTGCGCGTTTCGCAGAGCTGACGGATCGTTGTGGGGAGCGCGAAGCTCCACGACAACGCGGATCGTGCCGTCGCGCGCCGCGGCGCGTACGTCGGGGTCGATCACCAGCCGATCCTCCGTACCGCTCGCGGCGCCCAACGCGCCGGTCAGCGCGATCACGATCGCAATCGTCGGTGTCCACCTCATCCGAGTTCCACCCTTCGTCAGGTAGCGGTCCCGACGTCTACCTGGAGATCCCCTTCTCCTTGGTGAACCGGTACACGAGATCCTCGGACAGGGCGGAGCGCGCCACGAGCATCGCCATCACCGACGCGGTCGCAACCTCGCGCTCCTGGCCTTTGTACGTGTTCGCCGGAATCTCCCCGATCGTGTAGAAGGGATACTTCCGCCCGAGCGCTTCGCCGGCCGTGGGTCCCACCCCCAGCAGCTCGAGCTGGCCCGAGCCAAACGCCTCGGCGACGCCCGGAGCGCCGAGCGCGGTCGTGAAAAATGCGGCGTCGACCACGCCGGCCTTCAGCTGGTCGACCGCCGCGGTAAACGAGACGCGCACGGCCCCGCGCAGGTCGCCTCCGCCGATCCCGTAGATCTCGAGAATCTGGAGCGCGTTCTGCTCGCTGCCCGAGCCCGCCGGCCCGAAGGCGACGCGCTTACCCTTGAGATCGCGGACCGACTTCACGCCCGCCGCCGGGCTCACGACGATGTGCACCAGCTCCGGGTACACCGAGAACACGCCGGCCATCCCCTTCACCGGCTTCCCCGCGAACGCCCCGAGCGCGATACCGTTGAACGCGTCGTAGGCGATGTCGTTCTGGAGCAAGGCGAAGTCGGCCTCGCCGGAGCGGATCAGCTGCACGTTCGCGACCGAGCCCGCCGACGACTCGACGGTCGCGCGGACGCTGAGGCCCCGGGCGTCCGAGGTGATGCGCGACATCGCGCCGGCAATCGGATAGTCGACGCCGTCCACTGCGCCCGCGG
>WNFB01000878.1_pt1 | contig 25122 bp, 28 predicted proteins | sample 5400501 | NCBI WGS metagenome assembly WNFB01 (sample SAMN13153341, study PRJNA577476) | soil metagenome | isolation source: 200 cm saprolite under Douglas fir tree site 2 hole 1 | place: USA:California | collected 2015-04-18 | reverse complement strand
GGCGACCTTGACATCGCCTTCCTCGGACATCAAGACGTTCTCCGGCTTCATGTCGCGATGGACGATGGCGTGCTTGTGCGCATAGTCGAGCGCCTGCAGCACTCCATGCATGACGGCGAAGGTCTGCGGCAAGGGAAGGACGCCCTGGTTGATGCGGTCCCGCAACGATTTCCCACGCACGAACTCGAGCACGATGTAGTTCGCGTCCCCGATCTGTTCGAGGTCGTGGACCTGCACGAGGTTGGGGTGGCTCGTTCGGGCCATGACCTGGGCTTCCTGCATGAATCGCTTAAGGGCCGTCGGATCCGCGACCGCGGACACGATGAGCTCCTTGATCGCAACCTCACGCCCGAGCCCTGGCTGTTCAGCCAGGTAGACCGCGCCCATCCCGCCGCGACCTAGCTCCCTCTTGATGATGTATTTGCCGATCCGCCTCTCGGTTGCGACTGGTGGCGCTTGTTCCGCCGTCGGGGGGATGTGCTGGACCGGGATCAGGCGCAAGGTGGCTTCGACCGCGTATGGATCGGGGGCCGGCGCAGCCGGCGACGCCGCAGAGCCCGGGGCTTGCGTGGGCGCCCAGTCGGGCACCGCGGGCGGCTGCGGGTCGGGCGGAGTTTTCGGGGCTTGACCGGAATCGGTCATCTCGCCGCGAGACTAGCAGAGAAAGGTTCGCCGGCAGTACGCTTGCGACGATCGGCCGGGGCTATGGCGTTTTGAGGGCCACCGACCCATAATCGGCGCGCACCGATCAGCTTTTGCAGGAGGGTTTCCATGTCGCAGATCCCGCCCCCGCCTCCAGGACAGCCGGCTCCCACAGGTGGGCCGAGCGCTGTGGGAAGCAACAAGAACCTCTACACGATTCTGGCCTGGGCCTTGTTACCACCCATCGGGAGCCTGATCTTTCTTTTTGTGGGCAAGGACGACCCCGACGTCAAGTACAACGCTGCCGAGGCCACGATCATCCATGGCGCCGCCCTCGTCGTCTACATCGTTCTCTACGTCCTCGCCCTCGTCACGTCCGGAGCGCTTGGTGCCCTGATCCTGCTTTGGTGGTTGGTCTGGTTTGTGATCTGGCTGATCGGGTTGATCATGGCCCTTCAGGCCAACGGCGCACGAGTCAACTACCCGGTCCTGGGCCCACTGGCTGCGACATACGTGCCGATGGTGGAGAGCTGGGCCAAGTAATCACGTCTTTGTAAGCTCGGTGGAGGCCTCGCTTGGTCGGGGCCTCTTCCCTTTCAGGCGTCTACCGAGAGGTCCGCGATCTGCTCCAGCGCTTTCTCGATGCCCGCTCGGAGCTCGTCCCGCTCCTCGCGCAGAACATTCGCGTCGGCCCGAGCCGAGGCCAGCTGATGCCGCAAGCGCTCGACCTCGACCTCCAGATCTTTCAACCTCGGATCTGGTCCGGAGGAACCCTCGCGGGCCTCGGCCAGCTCCATTCGCGCGCGCTCGAGCTGGACTTTCAGCTCGCGCCTTTCCGCGAGGAGCCCCTGGACCAGCGCCTCAGCCGGCTTTTTCTGCTCGGTCGACATAGCGGCACAGTCCAGGCTGGAACTCGCGTAAGCGGAGGTGCTCCATCTCGCCGCGCAGATAACGCGCTTTGATCGCGAGGCTCTTGATGCCCTTGAGTCCATCGTCAGGGAGCCGATAGAGCTTGCCCGAGTCGACGAGCATGCACAGCGAGAGCTGTTCGCCGTCCTTTTCGATGACGTGCTTGTAGCAGGGCACTGTGCGGCGGGCGATCTCGGCCTTAGTGAAACCGCCGATTCTTCCCGACAGCACATCGATTGGGCTGCGCATGTGCGAAATCCTAGTGCAGCTAGTTCAGAAGCGACAGTTGTTCCGGTGGCGGCGGGGGCTCCAGGACAATCTGACGCCGGTCCGCGACCGCATGCACGGCTCGGAGCCGCGCCACGGCGTTCATCGTCGGCTTGCCGAAGGCCGGCGGCAGGTAGGCGCGATCTCGATACGCCTGCTCGTAACGGGGCACGAGCTCCGGCCAATGCTTGGTCAGCACGGCCATGAAGTGCTCGCGGGTCCCGTCTTTGAGGTGCAGCATGCCGGCCCACAGCCCGGTAGCGCCCGCGGCTCGTGCAGCCTTGACCACGGCCTCGAGGCGATCAGGGCGATCCGACAGGCCAGGGAGGATCGGGGCCATGCCCACGCCCACGTCGATGCCGGCGCCGACCAGCTTCTCGATGGCGCGCAGCCGCTGCTTTGGATGCGCCGTACCCGGTTCGGTGCGCCGCCAGATGTCATCGTCGACCGTGGGGATGCTGAACGTGATGTGGAGCTCGGCGCGGCGCGCGAGCTCGGTCAACACGTCGATGTCGCGGACGATCATGGGACCGCGTGTGATCATCGCGGCGGGGTTGGAGAAATCACGCAACACCTGCAGGCATTGGCGCGTCAGCTTGAAGCGGCCCTCCGCCGGCTGGTAAGGATCGGTGGCGGCGCCAATGACGACCGTCTCCTTCCGCCAGGACTTGCGTGACAGCTCACTGCGCAGCACGCCGGCGACGTTGACTTTGACGCGGACCGTGCGCCCGTAGCGGTCATCGGAGGGCCGGTCAGCCCGGCGCTCGAAGGCGCGGACGTAGCAGAACGCGCAGCGGTGCTCGCAGCCGGTGTACGGGTTGAGCGACCACCCGAAGCCCATGCCCTTGACCGGGTTGAGGGCGGATTTGCACTGGATCTCGAGGTACTCGACGTCGGCGAGGCGAGGCTCCGGGACGGCCATCAGCCGTGATCATAGAACAAATGTTCGTGGCCGTCTTAACCACCAGGGTTGGCGGAGGTTTGCAATTCGATTTGAATACGCCGCAGGTCGGCCGGTTGGGGGAGGGAACCGGAAATCAGGGGAGGGCCCCCTAGAGGTATGTCAGCTTTTCGAAGCGCGCGCCCGGTGTTTTGGAAGCGTGCACGACGACGGGCAGAAGTCGTTGAGGATGCACTCCTCGCAGCGCGGCCGGCGCGCGATGCACACCCGCCGCCCGTGTAGGATCAGCCGCAGCGACAACCCGGTCCACTCCTCCTTCGGCACCATCGAGCACACCTGCCGCTCGATCTTGACCGGGTCTCGCGACGACACGAGCTTGAGCCGGTTGGTGAGGCGGATCACGTGCGTGTCGACCGCAAAACCCGGCACCTTGAACCCGACCCCGAGGATGACGTTGGCCGTCTTGCGGCCGATGCCGGGAATCTTGAGCAGATCCTCCATGTTCCCAGGCACCTCTCCCCCGAACAGCTCCACCAGAGCCCTGCCGGCGGCGATGATCCTCCGCGTCTTGGCGCGAAAGAAGCCGGTCGGCTTGATGATCGCCTCCACCTCGGCGGGATCCGCGGCGGCCAGGTCGAATGGCTTCGGGTAACGGGCGAACAGCTTCGGCGTCACTAGATTGACCATCTTGTCGGTCGTCTGGGCGGACAAGATCGTCGCGATCACAAGCTGAAACGGATCCCCGTGCGCAAGCTCGGTCACGGCCGGATACAACTCGCCGAGACGCTCCACCGTCGACAGGGCACGAGTCCGCGCCCCGCGAGGCAGGCGCGGCAGCGGCGGCGCTTTCTTTTTCTTCGTCTTAGGAGGCAAGGAGCTTGCGCGCCGCGGTTGCGACCTGGGCACCTTCGGCGCGGCCGGCGAGTCGCGCGGTCGCGGCCTTCATGACCGCGCCAAATGCATTCGGACCTTCCGGCTTCAGGTCGTCGATCACCGCACGCACCTCCGCTTCAACCTGCTCAGGGGTCATCGCCGCCGGCAGATACGTGCGCAGGATGGCCATCTCGGCCTCCTCGCGGCGGGCGGCCTCTTCGCGCCCGCCCTTGCGATATGCGTCGATCGCGTCCTGGCGGCGCTTGACCTCCTTGCGCGCGATGCGCTCGACGAGACCATCATCGATGGACCCGCTCGCGCCCGCCTCCTTGGTCGCTCGCACAACCTCGCTTTTGAGAAGCGAAAGTGTGTTCAACGCGAGTTCGTCGCGGCGCCTTCGCGCGTCGACGAGCTCGGATTGAAGCCGGTCATAGAGAGCCACGGCGGCGATTGTCACACATGCACCGATCGTGGACCGATCACGGATAATCGGCCCCTATGGTGGGTCTGGTCGAGATAGCCGCAGGACCGTTCGTCGCTTTGATCGGCATCGTCGCCGTGTTCTTCGTAATGCGCCACCGATCCGTGCAGACGAAGTCGATGTACTCGGCGCGACGCGGGCAGATAGAGCGCAAGGTCCGAGCGGCCCGCCAGCGCACGCTTGCGCCCACGGGTAAACACGCTGAAAAAGAGGCCGAGGCTGAGGTCGCACAGTCCTTTGCCGCTCCAGGAATGGAGGCCAAGACCGCCGCGCCGACAGCCACGTGGGGCCCGACCGCGGCCGGACCCGGGGCGGCGGCGCCGCCGCCGGCCCCAGCCGGAATGACGTGGGACGTCGGACCAGCCGTCGCGCCGCCGACCGCACCGGCACCGCCCCCGTTTGTGCCTCCCCCGCCGCCTGTGCCGGAGGAAGAGTGGGTTCCCGCCCCGGTCCAGCCTGTTGAGAGGAGACCGGAGCCAACCGCCGCGCCGATCGAGCCACCGGTGTCGACTCCGGCAGGGGCGGGCGCGGCTTGGTCGATTGTCGGAGACAGCAAGGAAGCCGCCGCCGAACGCGAGTCAGGCAAGAAGAAATCCAAGAAGGACAAGGAGAGGGAAAAGCAGGCCGAGGGAGCTCCCTGGCAGCTGTCAACCGGCCTCATGCCCGGAGACGAAGCGGGCGAGGAGATCAAGAGACCGAGCGCGGCGATCGCGATCGCTCAGTACGCGGTGCTGGTAGTAGGGCTCGTCATGGTGCTGATCGGCGTCGTGGTCATGGTGGCCAACTCACACGTGACCTGAGCGATCGCGAGAAGGCGTCTAGAAACCCGCCAGAATCGCCTTCGCGAGCCCCGCGCCGCCATCCGACATGACCGTGTTGCACACGAGCACCCGGTAGCCCATCGACTCGATTGCTCCGGCCATGCCAGCGTCGCGCTTATCGAGCACGAAAGTGCCGGCGAAGGACTCGTACATGCGAGCCACCTCCGGCGGCGAGGCGTCGGATCCGAGCGCCCGCAGCATCTCGACCGTGGGTCCCTTCAGCGCGGCGCCTCCGATGATCGGCGTCACCGCGACTGTGCGCTCGCGACGCAGCTGTCCGCCGATCACCTTGAGGATCGGGCCGATGGAGATCAACGGGTTCGAAGGACCGATGACGACCAGGTCCGCGTCCGCTAGCGCCGCCGTCACCTCGGGAGTGGATGACGCCAGCTCCGCGCCGGCGATATCGATCGAATGCAGCGCGGGCGCAAGCCGTTCGCGCACGAAGTACTCCTGGAAGGACAGGGTTCCGCGGTCTGTCACGAAGCGTGTCCGGACCACGTCGTCCGTCATCGGCAGAACGCGAGTCCGCAACCCGAACCGCCGGCCCAGCTCGAGCGTGGCCTCGGTCGGCCGGTAGCCGCGGTACAGCATCTCCGCCCGCAGTACGTGCGTGGCAAGGTCTCGATCGCCGATGTGAAACCAGGTCGGCTCACCCAGCCGCCCCAATGCCTCGAGCGTGTGGAAGGTGTCGCCCTTCTGCCCGTATCCGGCCGAATCGTCGAACACGCCGGCGAGGCGGTAGATCGTCGCATCGACATCGGGGCTGACGAGGAGGCCCCAAAAGTCGTCGTCGTCCGCCGTGTTGGCGATCACCGTCAAGTCGCCGGGCGGGAGCAGCGACTGGAATCCCGCCGCCAGCTTGGCGCCGCCCGTGCCGCCGGCAAGAACAACGGTCCTCACCGAAAAACGTCTTCGGCGGCGGGACGCACGAGGTCTCGACCACTGCCGTCGCCCACGAGCTCGAGGCCGCGAATAACGATCACCGGTGCGCGTGCGGTCTTGCGCATGACCAGGCCCGCAGCGGATGCAAGATCGTCGGCGATCGCGAGCACCGTGGCATGCATGTCCCTTCCCGCGTCATCAGGAGTTCCACGCAGGTCGATCAAGGCGGGCAAACCGGCAACGCCCAGCGCCACGTTGACGATGCCGAGCCGCCAGGGACGGCCGAACGTGTCGGACACGATGACGCCGACATCTACTCCGGCGCTGTCGTGGATGCGCTGCCGAATGCGCCTCGCGCTTGCGTCAGGATCATCAGGCAGCAAAGTCACCACATCGGGCTCACCGACGTTCGACTGATCGACACCAGAGTTGGCGCAGACGAAGCCATGGCGCGTCTCGGTGATCAGCACCCTTTGGGATCGAAGCACGCGCACGCTCTCGTCGAGGACGACCTGGACCAGGCGCGGGTCCGGCCGGTTGATGAGCTGCGCAGCGATGCGCTTGGCCTCGTCGCTCGCTTCGACGGTCCCGAGGCTCCGCAGCTTGCCCTCCGACTTCGAGACCACCTTCTGGGCGACCACGAGCACGTCGGCCGCTTTCAGGGTCGCACTCGAGCTGATCAGGTCGCCGAGGTCGTCGCCGGGATGGACCTCAGGAAGGCCCGTAACGGCGAAGAGCTCGAGGCTGCTCACACCGCGCGACGCAGTCGCGCGAGGTCGGCCGGCTCGTCCAGGTCGAGAGCAATTGCGCGCGAACGATGGATCACAAGCCGCACACCCTTGCCCTGCGCCTCGCGCCGGAAAAGGGCCAGCGAATCGGCGCCGAAATGGAGCCCGATGGCGCGTGGCGGGTGCAGGTAAAGCGCGTTCGTGCCCCCGCGGCCGGCGGCGGGCACGGCTACGACCGCGGGCGGGGCGAGACGGCCCCCGACGTCCAGCAGCTCGCGCACCGACCTCTTGGTCACGAGCGGAAGGTCGCTCGACAGCAAGAGCACGCTGGCGGCACCGCCGTCGATCGCGCGCCCGATGCCACGCTGTGCCGCGACATTTTGGCCTTCCTGCCGCAGCTCGACCAGCACTTCGGCGCCGAGAGCCAGCGCCAGCTCGGCAGCCTCGTCGCTGCCCGCCACCACGAGCCGCCGCTCACCGGCCGCCGCGGCGCGAATGGCGCGCGTGGCATTGCGGCGCGCCAGCGCTCTTCGCTTGACTGGGTCGAGCGCGGGACCCAATCTCTGCTTGGCGGAGTCGAAGTCCTTGACGAGGACCACCACCCACGTGCTCATCGGTTTCCCCACCGCTCACGGATCCTGGGGAGGATCTGCGAGGCGTAAAGCTTCAGGAATCGGGCTTGATCGTTGCCGGGCGCGTGGAAGACCAGGTGGTTGAATCCGAGCTCGATGTATGGCCTGAGCTGTTCCAAATGCTCATTGGGGTCGCTCGACACCAACCAGCGCCGGTGAGCAACGCCCTCGACCTCGTGTGCGAGCCTCTCCATCTCACGCGGATCGTCGACCTCGGCCTTGGCCTCCGCGGGCAACGCCAGTGCAGCCCAGATCTTGGTGTCTTCCATCGCACGCTCGCGGTCTGAGTCGTAAGAGACTTTGACCTCGATCATCTTGTCGAGAGCTGAACTGTCGCGCCCTTCCGCCGCGGCGCCTTCGGCGAACGCGGGTAGCAGCTGCTCGGAGTAGAGCTCCATGCCCTTGCCCGACGTGCAGATGAGCCCGTCGCCCGCGCGTCCGGCGTACTTCGCTACCAGCGGGCCCCCCGCTCCGACGTAGATCGGAATCGGCTCCGCCGGCCGGTCGTAGATCGTCGCGTTGCGCGTGTGGTAGTACTCGCCGTCGAACGTCACGCTCTGCTCTCCCCACAGCAACTTGATGAGCTTGACGGCTTCACGCAGGCGGGCGAACCGCTCCTTGTTGTCGGGCCACGAAATGCCGAGGGCGCCCTCGTTGAGGTGCTCGCCCGTGCCGACACCCAGGATCATGCGGCCTGGGTTGAAGGAGCCTAACGTCCCAAATGCCTGCGCGACGATGGCCGGGTGATAGCGGAAGGTGGGGGTGACCACCGACGTGCCGAGCATCACGCGCTGCGTGCGCTCACCGGTCGCCGCGAGCCACGCGAATGCGAACGGCGCGTGGCCGTCGGAATGACGCCACGGTTGGAAGTGGTCGCTTACGAAAACGCTGTCGAAGCCGTTACGTTCGGCTTCAACCGCGAAATCGAGCAGCGGGCGGGGGGCGAACTGCTCGGCCGAAGCCTTGTATCCAAGCCGGAGCATGTCTATCTGAACTCAGCGTCGGTAGTAACGCTTCCAGCTGAAGCCGATGCCCCCCGCCGCCGCCGCGACGAGGACCACGCACAACGCCACGAGGCTGCGGCCGTCAAAGGTGGCGACCGCGGTGAACAACATCAGGGCGAGCACTGCCACGGTCAGCAGCATCACGATCAGAAGCGTGGCAGCCCGGATCCTCATGACGCTAGCTTAAGGGTCGATTGGAGCAGCCCAAGATCGTCCGACTCGGCTCGGTGACCTCGACCCAGGACGTGGCGCGGGAGATGCCGATCGGCTCGGTGGTGGTAGCGGACCATCAGACCGCGGGCCGCGGCAGGTCTTCGCACAGCTGGGAGGCCCCGCCTGGCGCTGCCTTGCTGGTCTCCTTCGTGCTGTCGCCGAATCCCCTGCTCAGCCTCGCGGCCGGCGTGGCCGCCGCCGAGGCCTGCGGTCGAGGCGTGCGCTTGAAGTGGCCTAACGATCTGCTCCTCGATGGGCGCAAGGTCGGCGGGATCCTCGTCGAAGCCTCGCCGGCGAGGGCCATCTGCGGAATCGGGATCAACCTGACGTGGGCGCCCGAAGGCGCGGCGCAGCTCGAAGAGCCTCGCGATCGGCTGCTAGAGCGCCTGCGTCCCGCGATGGAGCGGTGGAGCACCGCGCCCGCCGATCAGGTTCTTGCCCGGTGGCGCAACCTGTCCGACACCATCGGCAAGAAAGTTCGTGTCGAGCTGCCTGATCGAATCGTGGAGGGAATCGCCCAAGACATCGATGCAAGCGGAAGCCTCGTCGTCGACGGCGCGCCCTTCAGCGCCGGCAGCGTGACCGTCTTAAACGGCTGACAACAGCGAAACGAGCTCGGGCAGGACTTCGCCCGAGCGTCCGTGGATCACGACCTCGGCGAAGCGGTCGACCGGCGTCGGTTCGGCGTTGACCACAATGAGAGCGGCGCCCGCCTCCACCGCCACCAGAGGCACGTGCGCGGCCGGGTAGACGACGAGCGAGGAGCCCACCACCAGCAGCACGTCGGCCGCCCTCGCCAGTGCGAACGCCTCCTCGACGGCAGGGATCGGCATCGCCTCTCCGAACAGCACGACGGTCGGTTTGAGAAACATGCCGCCGCACATCCTGCACCGCGGCGGCATCTCTGCAGCCAGCCGGGCCTGGACGTCCGCGCGCGGCTCACGTGCCCCGCAGTCGAGGCACTGCACCGTCCGGCCCGAGCCGTGGAGCTCGATCACGCGGCGGCTCCCGGCATCCTGGTGCAGCCCATCCGTGTTCTGGGTCACGACCGCGACCAGGTGACCGGCTCGCTCCAACGCCGCCAGGGCGAGATGGCCACGATTGGGCCGCGCCGCCAGCACGGCCGGGCCACGCTGTTTCGACACCTCCCAGTAAGCGCCTGGATTGCGCATGAAGCTGTCGATCGAGGCCACTTTGACGGGGTCGTATTGCGACCAGAGTCCGCCCTCGCCGCGAAATGTAGGGATGCCGCTCTCGGCGGAAACACCGGCTCCCGTCAGCGCGACGGCGCTTCGCGAGGCTGACAGGAGCTCCACCGCCCGCTCGATCGTCATGACTCTGGAGGGCCCGCGGCCGCGAACACCGACTGCCATGCGTACAGCCTCTTCTGTGCGGCATACGCGGCCAGGGCAGCGTCGGTCGGAAACTTGACCCAAGGCGATTGGGTGTTCTCGCGAATGGAGCCGAGCTTGAATATCCGGAAGTTCTCTGCTGACTTGCCCTTGAGCTGTATCCCGGGCACCTGGTCGACGGCGATGTACTCCGCGCAGGCGTCGAACGTCGGCTGGCCGAGGATGACGGTGAAAGGATCCGCCACCCCGCAGAAGCGCGCCGCGGTGTTCACTGTGTCCCCTAGGGCGGTGTACTGCAATCGATCCTTGCTGCCCATGTTGCCGACCACAGCCGGTCCAGTGTTGATGCCGATGCCCCAGCCAATCGGAGGCAGACCTTTGGAGGCAAGCTTCGCCAGCAGCGACGGCGCCTCGTTGATCAGGTCGTATGCACATCGCACCGCCAACAGCGCGTGGTTCGGCTGCGCAACAGGACTGTTCCAGATGGCGACGACCTCGTCGCCGACGTACTTGTCGATGGTGCCATCCCACTTGAAGATCAGCGCGCTCATCTCGTCGAGGTAGTCCTGGATCACCGCCAGCACGTCCTCGGCGCGCATCGCCTCTGACATCGCAGTGAAGCCACGGATGTCGACGAACAACATCGTCAGGTCACGTCTCTCGCCGCGGGAGATGATGTCGTCGACCGACTTGGTGGACGCCAGCTGGCGCGCAATCCGCGGGTCGATGTAGTGACCGAAGATGAGCTCCACCTTGCGCCGCTCGCGCTCCTCGAGCACATAGCGAGCGCCCAACGAGAAAGACGCTGCCAGCGCGATTGCGATCGGAGCGTAAAGGGGGTCGGTGAGGTAGCCGTTGTGTCCGAGCACCCAGCCCAGGCCGAAGTAGCCGAGCAAGAGCCCCGCCGTGATGAGCATGCCGTTGCGGAACGACGGCAGGTACACGACGAGGCCGACGATCGCCGACAGGAGCAGCGTGGCGAGAAAAACAGATATGGCCGGCTGGACGCGTATGTACCGATCCGACAGGACCGTGCCGATCGCGTCGCCCATGATCCGATAGCCGTAGTTCTGGTTGTCGAGCATGCATTTCGACCGGCTGGCGGGGCAGAACGTGGCGTCGTGCGGAAAGCTGACCGCCTGCGAGTACACGTCGCCCGCATCGATCAGCTTCGTCCCGACCACGACGATGTGGTCGGTGATGGTTTCAGGGTGTGGGCAGCTGCCATTGAGCGCGTCGACATAGGCGCATGTCGGGCTGCCCCCCTTGGTGAAGTTGATGAGCATCTCACCCCCGACGAGAGGAATGTGATGCGGCCCGAACGTAGCCTCCGTGCCGGCGCCATTGACCGTCAGCGGAGAGCTCATGCCTTGGGAGATCCGCAACGCCTGGAGGAAAGCGGGCTCCCGCGCCTCGTTCTCCGGACAGGTGTTTTTCGGACGCAGCTCAACGCCGCGCACCGAGTCGGCCGCGTCGGGGGTCGCAAAGCCGCGCTCGCCCACTGCCGCCGCGACCGTCGAGAATTCGGGCCTCGGCGGATCGTCAGCGGTGCAGACCAGGACGACGTTGCGGGCCGAGCTGATGGCTAAAGCGAGCTCGGCGTCCGGGTTTGCGGATGGATTCTCTGGATCGACCGGCGTGTCGTGATCCAGGACCACGTCGAACAGGATCACCTTGGGGTGAAGGCCGGCCAGGTAGTTGATCACCTTGGCGTGATACGAGTTGAGCCACGGGTAGGCGCCCAGGTCATCCTTCGATCTCTGGTCGATGGCCACCAGCGTTATGCGTGGATCGGCCGGCGGACCGGGAAACAGCTGATCCTGGGCGGCGTCAAACGACCTGCCGATCACGCCCAGGTAACCAAAAGCAGTCACGAGCATGCCGGCGATGAGGCCCGCCAGCGCGAACCGCCAGGCCAAGCGCCAGTCGCCGACCCGCTCGCGGACCATGCGCCGCTATCTTAGGAGCGGTGCGGCTGGGCGTCCTCGAATCGCGCCGGACGCTCGCCATCTACGTCGCGGCGGGCGCTTCGTTCGCGGCCCTGGCGGCGCGCGGCCTCACAGTTCCTCTCTACGCGCACGACCTGGGCGCTGATCGATTCCAGGTCGGGGCATTGTTCTCAGTGGCCACGCTGGCGGGGGCGGCTCTCTCCCTGCCGTCGGGCTTGCTCATCGACCGCTTCGGCCCACGCGCCTTGCTCGCCTTCTCGCTGGTGGTCGCGGCCGGTTCGCAGCTCGCCGCCGCAGCGACGACGACCGTGCTTCCGCTGTTCGTCTGGCAGCTGGTGGGTGGGCTGGGCGCGGGCGCCCAACAGGCGGCGCTGTTTTCGGCAGTGACGGAATCGGTCAAGTCCGGCCGGCTGGGCCGCGCGATGGGGTGGCTCACCATGTCGATGCAGGTCGGTTTCTTCGTCGGCCCATCGATCGCGGGACTCCTTCTGACCTGGCTGGACATCCGGACCGACCTCGCGGTCACGACAGCGCTGCTGGTGTTCGCAGTGCCCGGGGCCCTGCTTGCGAGCGGCACGCGGCAGTCAGTGCAACGTGGGCTGTCGCTGCGCGCGCCTCTGCGCGCGCTGGTCGCACAAGCAGCATTCGTGCCAATGACGGTCGGCCTGGTCGCTGCCACCCTGGTCTGGGGCACGGTCGGCGCCTTTCTGCCCATCTTCGGCAAGGAAGCCCTGCACCTGCCCGGCTCGCAGGTTGGACTGCTGCTGGCGCTGCAGGCAGTCGCCAACGGACTGTCCCGAATCCCTGGCGGGAGGCTGGTGGACCGCGCCCGAAATCGCTGGCCGATCGTGTTCGTGGGCGTGTTGGTGTGGTCGGCGGCCGCGGTCGTCCTCGGCCACCTGACAGGCTTTTGGGGACCCGCCATCCTGCTCATCGCGGCGACGCCCTTCATGGCCACCGTCTACGTCGCGATCGGGGTCGTGTTCGGCGACCTGTCGGCGGCATCCACCCGTGGAGTCACGATGGGGATGTACGGCACGATCCTCTTCTTGGGCCTTGCCGCCGGGCCGCTGGTTTTCGGTCCGGTGGTGAAGAACAATGGCTACGCGGCCGGTTTCACCTCGTGTGCGGTCGTCGCGATTGCGCTCGCGCTCGTGATGGCGGCTTTCCACGCTGAACCGCTGCGGCGACGCGTTGGGGTGAGGCTGCCTCCGCCGACGCCCGGGACTTGAGGAAATCGGCGAGGACGTGGCGATGGCTCGGAAATGCCAGCGCCGGCAGCGAGTCCAGAGGAAAGGCCCTGACCTCCAGCATTTCGGAGCCAGAGTTGAGCTGAGCGCCGTCGACGAGCCGCGCTCGATAGGCGATCCCGACCATGCTGTGCGCGTCCCGCTTGGGGACGTGATACACGCCGATTAGCGAGGTCAGCTCGACTGCGGCGCCGATCTCCTCCATGCACTCGCGCACGGCCGCGTCGGCGGGATGCTCGTCGTCGTTGACAAAGCCACCGGGTAGGCACCACAGCCCGTAGCCGGGCTCGATCGCGCGACGACCCAGGACCACGCCTCCATCCACCTCTACGACGACAGCCGACGACACCTTTGGGTCGCGCCAGAGTACGAAGTCGTCGTTCGGGCATGCTTCCAGGTCGCGGCCTTCGATGACGCGCGTCTCCAATTGGGATCCGCACTTGATGCAGTAGTGGGCCATTCGGCGCTTACTAATAGGCTACGGCTGTCTGGCCGCGCGCCCCACTCCAGACCTCCTACCTCTGGGGTCCCCGCGACGCAGTCGCGGGAGGGGTTCTATGCGCGCTGCTGCTGTCGGGCGGGAGCCGCTTTCATATCCGCCACCCGCACCTGGTTGCGACCACCCATCTTGGCGGCATAGAGGGCCTGGTCGGCGCGTTCGATGAGGGCGGTGAAAAGCGCAGGCTCGACCGTGGCCGCGACTCCGATGCTGATGGTCAGCTTCAAGCCGCCCGGGAATGTGTGCGCGGCCACCTTCGCGCGAATGCGCTCGGCGAGGATGCGCGCACCGGCGTCATTGGTCTCGTGCAGGATGAGTGCGAATTCCTCACCGCCGTAGCGCGCGCAGACATCCGATTCTCGTGCTCCGGTGCTGATGATCGACGCCAGCTCGGCCAGCACCGCATCTCCCTGCAGGTGGCCGTATGAGTCGTTGACACCTTTGAAGTGGTCGAGATCGACCATCAAAAACGCAATCGGCTTGTGGCCGCGGCGCGCGCGCTGCATCTCCTTGAGGAACTGCTGCGCCAGGGCGCGGCGGTTGGGCAGCTTCGTCAGCTCGTCCGTGAGCGCGTTCTCCTCCTGCGCCTGGAAGAGCTGCGCGTGGCGGATGGCGATCGCCGCCTGCGACGCGACCCCGATCAGGAGGTCGCTCTGGTCCTCGGTCAGCTCACGCCACGCGGTCAGGTATAGCTCCAGCGCGCCCATCAACTGGCTCGAGCGCTGCACGGGCACCACCAGGACGTGTTGGGGGTGGCCACCGGCCTCGAGCCCGGGTGCCATGTCTTCAGCCAGCCGGACGACGACCGGGCGCATGGCCGCCAGCGCCGACCGTAAAGGCTCCTCGGTGAGGGGGCGGACGCTTCCGCGCGGGCGATGGGTGAGGCCATACGCGGCCTGGCGGCGCATCTCGGCCTTGCCCGGCACCACCAGGTACATCGAGCCCGCAACCGCGCCCATGATGCGTCCCGCGTGCCCGATGGCCACGTCCAGGACCTCCTCCAGACCCAACGATGAATTGACGGCGGACGCCATTGCCAGCAAGAGCGCCGCGCGGTCGCGGGCGCCGCTTTCGTCCTCCAGGGCCTCCTGCAGCCGGCGCGTCATGCCGCGCATGCGCATCAGGGCGATCGTGAGCAGCATCAACGCGATGATGAACAGGACGGAGGTGACCAGAAGCACGGCCGCTATATCCAAATACACCCTCCCGGGGTCGAAGTCGTCATAGGTTAACGCCCGGGGAGGCGAGGTTGATCCCGGCTATACTCGGTTCCGACCTGGAGCCGATCTCTTTCGACGACCTGCCCCTCGGCGGCGAGTGGACGACCCGGCGGCGAACCATCTCGGAAGCTGAGATCGCGCTCTTTGGCGCACTGGCCGGCGACTTCTCCCCCCTCACGATCGACGTCTCCCACGCGGGCGCCCGCTTCGCCCCACCGGCGCTCCTGGTGGCCGTGGCGATCGGGCTCGGCACAATGGATATGCCCGTCCCATCCGTAGCCGAATGGGAGTGGCTCAACTGGAAGTTCCCGCGGCCGGTCAAGGCCGGCGAAACGATCTATGCGCGCTGGACGCTCACCCAGAAGCGGCCCCCGGTGGGCGGCGCGCCCACCGCCATCGTGGTCTGGCGGGTGGACGTCCACACGATCGACGGGGCCCTGTGCGCTGAAGGAGAGGTGGGGGCGAGCGTACGGCGCAAGACACAGGCCGCCCGGCCCCGCACCGCCGAAGCGACGCCGCCCGGGCCGGCTCCAACTCCGGCTCCGCCCTCGCGCCGGCGCCGCGGCCGCCGCCCGGCTGCCGCTACCGCAGCGGCCCAGTCCCCTCCGCCACCAGTCGAAGCTGCGCCCGCAGCCGTGGCCACGGCGACGTCAGGGCCCGCAGAAAAGATCGGCACCGCCAGGCGACGGCGCAGGCGCCGTCCGCGGGCGAGCTCGACGCCAGGTCGCGACGGTCAGCCCGCCGCGCCGACTCCACCAGCCGAGGCAGCGCCCCTGGCGCCGGCGCCCGTGGCTGCGAGCGCTTCGGGATCCGCTCCCTCCCCCGGCCGCCTGAGCCGCGTCATCAAACGACTCCGCCGCCCCTGAACCCCCTCCCACCTGTAGGGGGGTTGGGGGAGGGGGGCGTGGACCGGAGGGAAGCTAGGCAGGTGGTTCCAGGGCCTCGATGTATTCGATCACGCGACGGGTGAGCTGTGACGGGGTCGAGGCTCCGCTGGTGACACCCACCTTCTTGGCCCCCTTCAGCCAGGCGACGTCGAGGTCCTCGAGCCGGTCGACCAGGTAGGCCGGCTTCTGCCCGAGCTTCTTCACGACCTCGACGAGCCGCAGCGAGTTCGAAGACCGTGAGCTGCCGACGACGATCACCACGTCGACGTCCTTGGCCGCCTCCACCGCCGCCTCCTGGCGCTCCTGGGTTGCGCGGCAGATCTCGTTGTGAACCTCCGCCTGCGGGTAGCGTGACCTGACGCGATCGATCAGGTCCTCCGTGTCCCATACCGAAAGGGTGGTCTGGCATGTGACCGCGATCCGATCTCCCTTCAGGTCGAGGGCGTCGATGTCCGCGGCGTCCTGGACGAGGTGCACCTTCCCCGGCGCCTCGCCGACCACGCCTTCGGGTTCGGGGTGTCCTTTGCGTCCGATATAGACGACCTCATACCCTTTGCCGGCGAGGTCGGCGACGAGCTCGTGCGTGCGCACCACGTCAGAGCACGTGGCGTCGATCGCATTGAGACCGAGCTCGGCGGCACGCTGTTTGACCTGAGGCGACACGCCGTGGGCGGTGAAGATGACCGTGCCGCCCTTGATCTGATCGAGCCCTGCGAGCCGGTCGGGCGGATCGACGAGAGCGATCCCCTGCGCCTGCAGGTCGTCGGTCGCGTGGGTGTTGTGGACGAGCATGCCCAGCATGTGCACCGGCCCCGCGGTCTCCTCGCGGACACGTTTGGCGATCCGGAACGCATCCACCACGCCGTGGCAGTACCCACGCGGGGTGATCTTGACGACTTCCATCTAAACCCGAGTCTACGCGGAGGTGGTTCTTACTCGATTCCGGCGAACAGGTCGCTCTCCGGCAGCTCGGAGCCCGGCTTGCCTCGGGCCAGCTGGTAGTGCTCGGTCCCAAACATGAGCCGGTACATCTGGTCGGCCATGTTCGCGAACCAGGAGTTGGGGTCGTTCTGGCTCACGTGGGCTGCGAAAGCCTCTCGCTTGCGCTCGACGAACGCGGACACATCCACCTTGGTCGTGATCAGCTCATCCGGAGTCCCAGGAATCTGCGCGCCCACCCCCTCCTGTCGGGCTCCCTCCGGCATCTGCTCCATGAAAGCCTTCATCGCCGAGCGCGGGACCGCCGCGTAGTAGAGCTTGCGCGGGCGCCAGCCTTCCTTCTCGAGCAGGTCCAGCGCCGCGATGGTGACCTGGTGGGCCTTGATGTGGTCGGGGTGGCCGTAGATCCCGTCTTCGGCATAAGTAAGCACGACCTCAGGCTTCTCCTCGCGCAGGATCGCCTCCAGCCGCCCGGCCGCCTCATCGAGTGGGGCGTGATGAAACGACTTTGGGTTCTCGTTGTCGGCGGTTCCAACCATGCCGGAGTCCCTGTAGCCAAGGAACACTGAACGGTTGACGCCGAGAATTCGGGCGGCCTTCTCCAGCTCCTTGGTGCGCACCTCGCCGAGGTGTGGACGGGTGGCCTTCTCGTCCATGTTGTAGATCTCGCCGACCTCGCCGCGGGTCGCTGTCACCAGCACGACCCGATGCCCGTCCGCGCGAGCTTTCATCGTCACGCCCCCGGTCGTTATGGCCTCGTCGTCTGGATGGGCGTGAACCAGAAGCAGAGTGCTCATGATCCGACCAACAGATCGGCGAGCTGCTTGATTCCACCGTGGCCCGGGCCCGGGATGGTGCGGTCGGCCGCCGCCTGGACTTCGGGCGGTGAGCCTTCGATCGCCACGCCAAGTCCCGCCCACGCGATCATCGAGGCATCGTTCCGGCCGTCGCCGACGGCCACCGTCTCCGCCTGAGGGACGCCCAACCGTTCGCATACGAATTGGAGGGCCGACGCCTTGTCGCTCTCGACGCTGGTGAACTCGAGGTAGGTCGGCATCGACGTGGCGGCGATGAGCCGGCCCGCCCAGCGCCGCCGAACCTCCGGCAGCAGCTTTTCCAGCGCCACGCTCGAGGCGACGATGACCAGCTTTGGCGTCGTCGCGCCGATCCCTTCGTCGAGGTCCCCCACCACATGGATCTCCATGCCCGCGTGCTCGGAGTATTCATGCGCCTCCGGCCGGTCGCGCTCGATCAGCAGCAGGTCGTCGCGATAAGCCTGGACGTGAAGGTTGCGCTCACGCGCGAAGCGGATGACCTCCATCGCCAGGTCGTGCGCGATGCCGTGGTCGAGGATGGTCTCGCCGTCCGGCATGCGAACCTGCGCGCCCTGGTAGCAGATGATCGGCCCGACCAACCCCAATTGCCGTACCCACGGCAACGCCCCCGGGAAAGGGCGCCCGGTGCATGCGATGACCTCGACCCCGGCTGCCCTGATCCGCGCCAACGCTTCGCCGTCCCGCGGGTCGAGGTTGAGGCGCGGATCGATGATCGTGCCGTCCAGGTCGAGGGCGAGCAGGCGATATCGAGTCCGGAGCGCTATCGCTTGACCTCGGGGTTGACCAGGTTCGGCGGGCGACCACCGCGCACCGCTGTGGCCATGTTGCGCGCCGCCATCGCCGACATCTCCGAGCGCGTTCGAGTTGTCGCGCTCGCGATATGTGGGGCGAGCACGACGTTCGGCATCACTACGAGGCCTGGGTGCACCGCCGGTTCTCGCTCATACACGTCCAGACCCGCGCCCGCGATCTTCTTGGCGTTCAACGCCTCCACGAGCGCCGCTTCGTCCACCACCGGCCCGCGGGAGGTGTTGATGAGGATCGCCGTCTTTTTCATCTGGCCGTACTGCGGCGTGCTCAGCAGGTGGTGCGTCTCCTGGGTCAGCGGCACGTGCACCGACACGAAATCGGACTCCGCGAGCAGCCTGCCCATGTCGACTCGTGTGGCGCCAAGCTGCTGTTCGGCATCCGGCGGCAGCGGATTCGGATCGTAGTACAGGACTCGCATGTTGAAGCCCTTCGCGCGGTGGGCGACCCCGCGGCCGATGCGGCCGACGCCGATGAGGCCCAACGTGGCGCCGAACACATCGGCACCGAGCATCATGTCGATCGCCCAACCCCGGAACTGGCCGGACCGGGTGAACGCGTCGGCTTCGACCACTCTCCGCCCCGTCGCCATCAGCAGCGTGAACGCGAAATCGGCGGTCGCGTCGTCGAGCACGCCCGGAGTGTTGGTCACCATGACTTTGTGCGCGGTCGCGGCAGCGACGTCGATGTTGTCGAAACCCACCGCGACGTTGCTCACGATCTTCAGCCCGGGCGTGGACAGCACCGTGTCGCCAATCGGATCCATGAGCTGGCTGACGATTCCGACGCAGCCCTCCGCCGCCTGCCGGATGCTGGCCTCGTCGAGCGGGCGGTCGGGCGGATAGGGAATCACCTCACCCGCCTCCGTGAGAATCGCGGGGCCGGGGTCGAGGATATAGTGCATGAGAAGGATCCGTGGCTTGCCCCGCGTGCTCATGGATTCAACCCCAACTCCTGTGCGATCGGCTTCAGGGCATCGCGGACGTTCTCCACGTGCTCGTCGAAGGGTATACCGAGCGCCTCGGCTCCGGCTATCAGCTCTTCGCGGTGCACGCCGCGCGCGAACGCCTTGTCCTTCATCTTCTTGCGCACCGTGCTCGGCTCCACCGAGCTCAGCGACTTGTCCGGCTTGACGAGCGCGCAGGCGATGATGAAGCCGCACATCTCGTCCACCGCGTTGAGCGTTTTGCGGATGTTCGAGTCGCGCGGGACATTCAGGTAGTCGGCGTGGGAGGCGATGTCGTCGAGGATGTCCTCAGGCCAACCCTTGTCGCGCAGCATCGCGATCCCGCGCATCGGGTGCAGCTCTGGGGTCGGCCCGGATTCGTAGTCCCAGTCGTGGATCACACCCAGCACCGCCCAGCGTTCTTCGTCCTCCCCGAAACGCCGCGCGTATGCGCGCATGGCCGCCTCGACGCTGCGCATGTGCCGGCGGAGCTGCTCCGACTGCGTCGTGGAGGTCACCAGCTCCCAGGCCTCGTCGCGGGTGGGCGTCACAGAATCTCCCTTAGTGCTGTCAAAAGGCGCTCGTGCTGCTCGCGCGTGCCAATGGTGATGCGGAACCAGCCCGCGATCGGCTCCCGATCGTAATGCCGGATCAGCACGCGGCGCTCGCGAAGGGCGTCGGCGACTGCTGCCGCCGAGGCGCCCAGGGGCGGCTTGACGAACACGAAGTTGGCCGCCGACGCCGAATGCTCGAAACCCTCCTCACGCAGCTGATCTTCGAGCCAGGCGCGCTCGGCGACCACGTAGTCGACGATCTTGCGGTGGTGCGCCTCGTCCTTGATCGCGGCGACTGCGGCGACGATAGCCAGTCGGTCCATGTTGTAGGAATCCTTGATCGCATCCAGCGCCGCGATCAGCTGAGGGCTGCCCAGGGCAAAGCCGATGCGCATGCCCGCCAGCGCGTACGACTTCGACATGGTCCGGAGGATGAGGAGGTTGGGGTGCTTGCCGATCAGCTCGAGCTGAGACTCGGCGGCAAAGTCGACGTAAGCCTCGTCGAGGACCACCACGCCGCGGGATCGACCCAGGACACGCTCGACCGACATCCGGCCGTGGTGGGTCCCGGTGGGCGAGTTGGGGTTGACGAGGAACTTGAGCGGTGCCGAGTCCTCGACGAAGTCGGTCGTCCAGGTCCACCCTTCGGCGGTGGGATGGACTGACGGCGTCACCTCGTGCACTCGACACAGGGGCTCCAGCAGCGGGTAAGTCGGGGTCGAGTACGCGACCCGATCGCCCGCGTCCGCGAACGCCCGGAAGCACATCTCGATCAGCTCGTCGCCGCCGTTCCCGAGCGCAACCTGATTGGCGTCCAGCCCGAAGTGCTCGGCGATCGCCGACCGCGCCGGCCCCGCGGTGGGGCTCGGATACAGGCGCAGAGACCCGCCGGCTGCGGCCTTGATCGCTTCGATGACCTTCGGAGAAGGCGGCAACGGCGACTCGTTGGTGTTGAGCTTGACCCAGTCCTCGCCATCGGGCGGCTGCTGGCCGGGCACGTATGGCTGGTAGCCCTCGAGGGACTTCCTCAGGAAGTGCGTGGCGTTCGGCGAGAGTTCGTGGCCCTCCGCCGCCCTAGGCGCCCGATCGGCGCCCTTTGGGCGCCTAGCCTGCGTCAGCTTCTGCGCTGCTCGCTTGCGCATCTACGATGCGGGCGCTCCGCTGCTCGTCGCTTCCTTGGCTTCGGACGCCGATGGCGTCGGATGTCTCACGACCTTCGCCTCACGCCACTTTTCGACATTCCAGCAGGAAAGTTTCGAAGGCGAGGCGCGGGCTGACGTTCTGCTCCAGGTAGCCCAGCGTGTCGTAGGAAAGCTCGAGGAGACGAGCCCACCGGCCCTGTTCCGGGCCGCGGCTGGACAGCATGCGGCGGCGCAGCTCGATCTGCCAGCTGGCGATCGCGAACAACGCGGGATCTTCGACCTCACCCTCGCTGCGACGCCACGCCATCTGGCTGCCGTCGAGCTCCGCCGCGACCCGCAGGGGCACGTCCGCGGGCGCGCCGAAGACTTCCTCGAGGCGCCGCGTCCACTCTTCGTGAAGGTCGATCACCCCCTCGTCGCCGGCCACGCGCAAAGCCCAGCCCGGCCTGCCCCGAGCGAGCTCTGCCAGCAGGCGGGCGCGCCCCGGGTCGACATCGAGATTGAGGAGCAACCGCTCGATCTCGGGCGCGGGGACCGGGTGGAAGAAGAGGCGCTGGCATCGCGAGACGACGGTGGGCAGGACGACGAACGGGTTGAGACTGGGGCTGGTGAGGATGATCACGCGGCGCGGATGCGGCTCCTCGAGCGTCTTCAAGAGCACGCCCTGGTCCTGATCCCGCAGGCGGCCGACGTTCGTGACCAGCGCCACCCGGCGCGTCCCCACCGCGGGCTTGAGGTTGAGAAACGCCTGGAGCGAGAGCTCGTGGAACTCGGGCGGCTTGTCGGGCAACAGCCTGATCTCGTTGATCGAAAGCGCTTTGATCCGGTCGTCCTCCCAGTAATCGGGGTGCCGGTGCAGGGCCGCTTCAGGCAGCAGCGCCGCCGCGAGGGCGCGCGCGGTGGTCGCCTTGCCGAGGCCGGCCTCGCCGACGAACAGATAGGCATGCGCCAGTCGCTCGGAGTCGACCTGCGATCGGAGCTGATCCAGGGCTCGCGCGTGCCCCGCGATGCCGGAGAACGGATCGGCCACGAGGGATGACTTTAGGGCTTAGCGGGCTCGCTGCCCGTGAGGGCTGCCCTCGTCTCGCGCTCGCGAGCGAGCCGCTGCGCGCGGCCCTGCAGCCAGACCTCGCGGATGCGCTGCAGCGCGGTCAGGTTGGTCGAGATCGCCAGCAGGATGACGACGCCCATGAGCACGGCCCCGCCGAAGATCAGTCCCACCACGGTCACCACGATCCGCTCCGGCCGTGCGAACAGACCGCTCTCGCACGTGAACCCGAGGCTCTGGGCCCGAGCCCTCACGTAGCTCACAAGGAAGGAGCCGGCGAGCGCCGCGGCGGTCGCCAGGATCAGCCAGCGCTGGAACGGTCCGCCTGCGCTCACGAAATACGCGATCAGCCCGAGGTACATCGCGCCTTCCGAGTAGCGGTCCAGCGTCGAGTCCAAGAACGCGCCGTAGGCGTAGCTGCGCCCTGTCGAGCGTGCGAGGGCGCCGTCGAGAATGTCAAAGGTGCCCGCGAAAGCCAGCACCACCCCGCCCCACCGAAGCTGGCCGAACGCTGTGAGCACCGCGGCCACGAACGTGAGCGCGGTGCCGACCACGGTGATCTGGTTCGGGGTCACCGGCAGCCGCCGCAGGGCGGACATCAGTGCCTCCGCGTGGCGACGGACCCACGCCTCAAACCGCGTCGTGAACATTGATCACCTCTCGCGATCCGACTGCCTGGCGCTTGGTGCGGAGCTGACGCGCTTCGTTGTAGACAGCCACGACCTGGGAGGCGACCTCCTCCCAGGCATAGCGGTGAGCTTTCTCCAGACCATAGGCGCCCATCCGGCGCCGCAGCTCTTGATCGCGCGCCAGGACGACCAGCGCCGCGCCGAGCTCGGCCCAACCCTTCGGGCTCACCGTCAAACTGTCGCGACCGGGCTCGAGGACCGACATGTAGCCATCGATCTCGGTGGCGACCACCGGCAGGCCGGTCGCCATTGCCTCGAGCAGGACGATCCCAAAACTCTCGGCGCCGGTCGCCGGCGCGCAGAAGATGTCGGCGCTGCAGTAATAGCGAGGCAACACGGAATCGGGGACGTAACCGGCCAGCACCACATCAGGCAGGCGGTGCCTGGAGATGTACGACTCGACGCTGCTCCGAAGCGGACCGTCGCCGACGACGATGAGCCGGCTGTTCGGAACGCGTGGCTTCATGAACTCGTAGCCGCGCAGGAGGTCTCCGAGGCCCTTGCGCTTCTCGAGCCGGCCGACGAAGAGGATGTTGACGCGGTCGTCTCGCAGGTGCCGGATCGGCGTCTGCCCAGGATGGAACGTGCTGATGTCGATGCCATTGGGAATGACCTGCAGCGGGAAGTCGGGAAAGTAGCGGTGCACGAAAGCCTTCGCCGGCTCGCTCACCGCAATCCCGCGATGCAATTGCGCCAGGTACGGCTCCAACAGCGGGCGACCGTAGAAGTAACCGATGTTGGACTTGGCGAATGCGTGGAACGTGCCGACATTCGCAGCCTGCGAGATTCGGAGCAGAGTCATCGGGAGCGCCGGCATGAGCGGTTCGTGAAAATGCAGGATGTCAAAGTGTTCCCGCTCGACGATCGCGGCCACGCGATCGGCGAGGTGAAAGCTGAGCGTGATCCGCGCGACCGACTCGTTGACCGGGACGGCGATCGGGCTTCCGATCCGGTAGAACTCCGCAGAGTCGAAATCCACGTCGGCGCGGCTGGAGGGGGCGAAGATCCGCACCTCGTGGTCAAGTCTCCGGAGCTGGCGGGCGAGGTGGCGCACGTGATCGGTCACGCCGCCCGGCGATGCAAAGTCATAAGGCGAGACGAGCCCGATCTTCACGGAGCTCCCTCCCAGATTCGGTGCGGGACGTGCCATTGCTCCGGGTGCCGGCGGATGAATCCCTCGATGTGCCGCAGCAGCTCCTGTGTCACCCGCACCTCATCCGCCCTCGGGTCTTCGGTGGGCTGGGCTATCACCGGAGGCGCCGTCTCCGCTCTGTATGTGTCGTCGGGCAGCCGGTAGACGCATGCCGGCAAAAGGGGCGTTCCCATGCGCAGCGCGATCGCCGCGGGTCCCATCGGAATCGGCGCCGGCCGCCCGAAGAACGGCATCAGGTGCCCCGTCCCGGTGATGTCGCGATCGATCGCGGTGATGACGATCTCCTGTTCCTGCAGGGCCTGGGTCACCTTGCGCAGGCCGCCGAGATGCAGCGGCAACACGCTGATACCCAGGCGCGCCCTCGTATCGCGATACCACTCGAAGAGAGCCCTCGGCTCCAGCTCCTCGGCGAACAAGCTGACGGGCGACACGGTCGCCGACCAGATCGCGGCCGCGACCTCGTACGAGCCCATGTGGCACGAGACGACCAGCACGCCCTTGCCCATAGCTCGAGCCTGCGCAAGGTTCTCCAGGCCATCGACGTGCATCAACGGGCGCATGGCTTCGACATTCATACGAGGCAGCGTCATCAGGTCGGCGTAGGCCTTGGCATGGTTGCGAAAGTTCACCCACGAAAGCTTCCGCAGCTCGACCGGCGTGAGCTCTGGGCAGACGATGGCGAGGTTGTAATCGAGGCGAGGCCGCGCGAGCGGTGAGAACATCCAGGCGAATCGGGCGGCCAGCACGGCCAGCGCGTACGCCCACGATCGGGGCAAGCGCTCCACGATCGACTGCATCACCTTGAAAGCGCGCCAGCGCCAATCACTCACTCCTCAATTCCGATCAGGGGCCCGAACATGGGCCGAAACGCATACCACTGCTCGGGTCGCTCTCTGATGAATTCCTCGAAGCGATCGACCACCCGCTGCATGAGGCGCTCTTTGGTTTCGCCCTCGTGTACGGCGAGGGGAGGATCGAGATGGATATGGTGGCGACCCGGCGCCGTGACGGCCTGGGTGGCAGGCATCAATGCGGCTCCCGTTTTGAGCGCAAGGGCGGCAGGGCCGCCGGGCACGATCGCGCGCCGGCCGAAAAAGCGTATCTCCGTGCCAGGTCCCTGCTCGAGGTCACAAAGAAGGGCCACGATGTGGTTGGCGCGAAGCGCCTCGGTAAGCGCACGGACCGCCGCACGACCCAGCATGATCACACTCAGGCCGAACCGCTGCCGGGTCTGGACCACCGCGTCGTTCAACGATCCGGGGAAGCGTTCGGCGACCGCGGAAATCTGGTACCCGAGCGCCGCGGCGTATGAGCCCGCCACATCCCATGACCCCATGTGCGGCACCGCCATGATCACGCCCCTCCCCCGCGCCAGCGCCGCATCGAGGTGCTCGCGGCCGTCGACGTTTGTGCGCTCGATGAGCTCTTTCGGTGTAAGGCTGCCCATCAACACGAAGTCGACGAGCATCCGTCCGTAGTTCTGGAATGCGCGCCT
>WNFB01000877.1_pt1 | contig 25124 bp, 25 predicted proteins | sample 5400501 | NCBI WGS metagenome assembly WNFB01 (sample SAMN13153341, study PRJNA577476) | soil metagenome | isolation source: 200 cm saprolite under Douglas fir tree site 2 hole 1 | place: USA:California | collected 2015-04-18 | reverse complement strand
CTGCAGGTGCTCTCGTTGATGGAACAACCATCACCCGCGGGCTAAAGCTCGAAATGAATCCTGATGAGTTCCTCAGAAACAATGATTCCTATCATTACTTTTCGAGACTTGAGGACCTAGTAATAACAGGTCCAACTGGTACGAATGTGAACGATATTATGATCCTTGCAGTTGGCCGCAGATAGCCTGCCTTGCTACTTCGATTTGTATGGGAAAAGATACGATAAGCTAGGTTTATCGTTCCAGTCAACGTAGCACGTCTTCAGTTGAGTATAACCTTCCAAACCGTACCTCGAGCCTTCTCCGCCAAGTCCGGATTGTCGGAAGCCCGTGTGGACGCCCTGAAGCTGTTCTGGTCCAACCTGGTTGATGTAAGACTCGCCGAATCTAATCCGGTTCATAGCCTTCAGAACCCGAGTACTATCTTTTGTGAAGATGTAGGAGGCGAGGCCATACTTTGAGTCGTTTGCATAGTCGATGGCTTTGTCAAAGTTGTCCACCTCTAGTATAGGTACGACGGGTCCGAAGATCTCGTCTTGGACAAGTGACGATTTCTGTTTCACATCCTCGATGACTGTTGGTTCGAGAAACCATCCTCTTGTTGGGGCAGAAGGTTTCTCTCCGCCGACGATAATCTTGTCCCCTTCTTCTTTCGCCTTTGCAATGAACTTCATGCTGGTTTCTCTTTCTTCTCTGCTGACCATCGGTCCAAGATCAGTGTCTGATTCTAGCGGGTTTCCTATGACGAGATCCTTCGCCATACGGACGAAGGCGGGAACAAACTTGTCCTTGATCTTCTCGTCAACATACATTCTCTCCGAGCAGATGCAGGTCTGGCCGCAGTTCCAGAAGCGTGCCCATATCGCGCACTTTAGTGCCCAGGGAATGTCTGCATCATGCCAGACAATGAACGGCGCCTTCCCGCCCAGCTCCAACACCAGCTTCGGAAGATGATTCGAAGCATGGTCCATAATCGTCCGTCCCGCATCGGTACTGCCCGTCATCGTAACCAATCCTGTAATCTTGTTCGTCACCAGCTCGTCACCAACTTGTGATCCGCTCCCTGTAACAACATTCACAACTCCCTTTGGAAAGCCGGCCTCCTCCATCAGCCTTACCATCTCGATCGTGCTGAGAGGCGTATTGCTCGACGGTTTAGTCACAACTGTATTTCCGGTAATGAGTGCAGGAGCAAGCTTCCTAGCGACTGTTGCGGAGGGAAAGTTCCATGGGGTAATTGAGGCGACCACGCCTATCGGGAGTCTCAGAATCATGACCATCTGTCGGGGGTTGTCGCTGGGCAGAACATCACCCTCGATCCTACGCGCAAACTCGGCATAATACTCGAAATTCGATGCTGCGCCTTCAATCTCGCCGCGAGCCTCGAACAAGGGCTTCCCTTGCTCCGAAGTGAGGAGTCTGGCTAGTCTCTCTTTGTCCCTCCGAATGAGTTGAGCCGTCTTGAAAAGAAAGGCTGCTCGTTGGAGGGGTGCGAGATCTTCCCAAACCGGCTGAGCATCCTCCGCCGCCTCAAGTGCAGCCTTCGCTTGCTCGCGACTCGCCTTCGGAACGGAGGCGATCATTCTCTCAGTGGCAGGATTGACTACATCAATTGTCTCCTCCTTGTTCGAATCAACCCACTCACCGTCAATGAACATCTGGTAATGCTTCGCGCGTCCTTGGACGGCTCTCGATTTCGCCGTGTCTTTCAAGCTCCCTTTTTCAACAGTCCCGTCTCGCTAAGAAAGCCCGCAACACTTTCTCGTTCATCTCCTCTGAGACCTTGAAGAGGGCTCTTGACACCGCCCACAGGCATCCCGACCATCCTCATCGCCTCTTTCAATCCCGCGGGAAATCTTCCAACGCTAATCGCCTCGATTATCGGGAGAAGCTTCCACTGAGCCATCCGAGCGGCCTCAAGGTTTCCGTGCTTAAACTCGTCAAAAACCGAACTCGACAGCTTGGGGGCCACATTGGCGGACCCGATTACTCCACCGCTTCCACCGAATTCCAGATTTGTCAGAGTCATCGCGTCAGATCCAGCGAAAATCGCGATGCGCTTACCCGCGACTTTTAGAAATCTAAGAAGGTTGAGGAGATTGTACTCAGTGTACTTCATTCCAACGATCAAATGCTTCTCGGCCAATCGTTGTACAACACTGGGGGGAACGAAGAGATGGGTCCATTCTGGAATGTTGTACACAACGAGAGGCAGTCTACCTTTCCGAGCAATCGTCTCGAAATGGTTGAAGAGACCGTCCTCGCCAGTCGCGTAGTAGTACGGGGGAGTCGCAACGATTGCGTCTGCACCGGCATCCTCGGCATCCTTGGCAAAAGCCAAAACATTCTCCAGACTGGGGTCCGAGACACCGGCGAGCACCGGGACCCGACCATTCGTCTGATCCACCACCGTTTCGATAACGGTCTTTCTTTCTTCCCGGTCAAAGAGGGCGAACTCTCCGCTCGTCCCCAAAGGGAACAGTCCATGGATTCCTGCATCAATCAAAAAGTCCACCAGGGTCCTAGTGGTGTTCACGTCGATCTTCTCGTCGCGAGTCAGTGCTGTAGCCATAGGCGCTATGATGCCTTCGAGCTTCTTCATGGTCAAGGGTCAATCCTCGATTGAGACGTGCTTTAAGAGTAGTAGAGAGACAGCTTCAGGAGAGATGCTCAGTCTTCCCGAATGGGTATACCTACTACCCTTGATGGCGCTCCGTCTCCATCTAGCAGTTTTATGGGCATGCATATCATTAGGATTCGCTTGCCAACAAATTGCTTCAAAGCGCTGCTTAGAGACTCAATGATGAAGATTCCACTACCGAGTAGAGTCTTGTGAATGATTGGCTCCGGCGCCTTGAATTTCTCGACGCTGAGAAAATCGATTCCGACCGCTCGGACCCTTTTCGAGACGAGATACTCCGCTGCGTCTCCAGTAAGGTAGGTGTAGTCTCGGTTGATCGACTTGTCTCCCCAATGTTCACTACAACCAGTATAGATGACAACGATATCGTCCCTTCCAATTTCTTCTTCGAGTTCTCGCCTAAGGTCCTTGGATGTGATTCCGCTGCCGATCGGCTTCTTGGACAAGTCAGCCACGTAAGCTTCTCCTATCAGCTTGTTCGGCGGAATCTTGTCTATGCCTATCCCGTGAGGAATGAAGTGTCTGGGGGCATCGAGATGCGTGCCCGTGTGTGAACCCATAGTGATCTTGGTCAGATTGACACCGTCCTTCTGCAGCGTTGAGTACTTCTCGAATGACGGCGAGGGATCGCCCGGATAGATGGGCATGCCCTTGCGTAAGTGATGGGTCAGATCAGTGGCTTTCTCGAAGAGGTACAACCTAATCGAGAATCAACGGATGATAGGGCCTTGATAGAACGTTCGGCTATGTGCAAATTGTGCTTCGAGAGAAATGGGTCACCTTCATTGGATAGGATGGGTTACGACTTGCATAATTGGTGCTCTAACGTTCAATGTCACGTTTAATCCGGTGTAATATCGTGAGCGAGATAGGAATAGAGAAAGTGGTCGTTGAGCTGAACAGCTTCCGACAACGGACCGCAATGATCAAGGAAGAGATTTCCAAGGTGAGCAGGGCCCTGAACGAGCGGGCGGCTCAGCTGAATGACTTGGTAAACAAGAGTCTTGGCCAGTTAAAGGAACAACTTGGCGGAACCACACTATCGGGATACTTGTCGTTACAAGGCCGGTACCAGTCCGGCGATATGAACGATCAGGACTATACCCAGCAGAAAGACTACTACCGAGGCGAGTTGCAGAACATGATACGCAAACTAGACGAGTCAAAGAAGCTCATGATGATAATGGCCCAGATCGACTCCCAGCGACCAGGTGCGCAAGCGCCACAGGGCCAACAGAGGCCACAGCCAACTCAGTAAATCGTATCCAGAATTCGATCTTACTGAAACCTTCAAGTTTAGCTCTGCTGGTATTCTCGGCAACTCATCCTGCACGCGTAGCGCGGTCAACAGGTCCTAGTAGATACCTGTGACGATGCTGATGTTTACCGGTGTGAATACACCAGGTACTACAACGACGGTAATCGGCAGGACTCTGCACCCCATGTAGCTGCAGTTTGACAGATTTAGTGAATATGTTCCGGGGCTGAGCGTCACTTGCAAAGGTGCTATCAATGCGCATCGGTCGTGAAGAGTCCAGCTGAGCGCCACCACTTGGATCTTTCCGCTTGAGGACGTGATGATGAGATCGGGTCCCGTCGCAGGCACGGATCCGGTCACGGCACACAGTGGAGAGACGTTGGCAATTTTAGTGTTACCAATTATTCCCTCATGGGTAGAAATGTTCTGCGTCCGATCGACATCCCGATGTATCGAGAAAATCGCGTTTGTAAGGAAAGGCGAAGTTGCGAGGGCGTAGCTAGTTGCAAGCAGCGACGTTGCTAGAAACACAAGAAGAAGCAGAACTAGAGTCCTCTTCAAGACGTTTTCATTCAGTCAATGGAGGAATTGCTGAATATAGATTTATCGCGGACCTGAGTCTGATCAGCAGAGAGTCCTAGTTAGATTCTGCGTGCCTTGAGCCAGTAGTACTCGAAGTATCTCTCCATGACTCCCGCGTATTCTTCATCTGATAATCTGAAGGCTATTCGCGAACCTCCCTCTGAGGGCATTTCAAGGTTCCAGAGATACGTCACGATCGAATCTCTCCCATCAACGGAGCACACGTTCATGGGACGAGGCGATTCCTCACTCGGCTCTTGAATAACACCGACCTCAGCATCTTCAGAAAGTGCCGACAGGCTCTTTTGATCGACGAATCGTGGATTCAGGAAGGACACTATCTTTACGGCCACGCCTCTCTCCCTAGCGGCCTTAATGGGTGCACGTAGGTCTTCAACGTCTTGCGGGATGAGTGTCGCAAGCTGCAGATAGGCCCGGGACTTTGCGGTGGCGATTAGCTCGTTCTGTTTGTCCGCTATCTTGTCGCCTCCGTGGATGACCCAGAGGCTGATGTGTTTCACGACCTCTCGGCGTTCGTAGATCGCTTGCAGGTCTTTGCGCATTAGGTTGGTGAAGGCTTCCATCTCGGACTGCTTCTGTTCCAACTCCAGCTCTGCGACGGATCTAGGAGGGTTGGATTCGTAAATTACCGGGCGTCCGGGTCTCGCCCTGATCCATTTTCGCTTCTCCAGTCCTTCGAGGGTCCCGTAGACGCGGGCGTAAGGGATCTTGACGCTCTCACTAATCTCGTAGGGTGTCGCGGGTCCGTCGAAGATTAGTTTGAGGTAAGTTTTGATCTCGTATTCTGTTAGACCGTGATCTTTCAATATGCGGTGTAGGTTCTCGTCTATTCGAGACAATTTTGAGAGGTTGACCTACCTTTTTGCATAAATAGGGTAGCTGGGGATTAGACTTTATTCCTTAAAATAGGTAACGTACACGCGGGAGTCAAATTGACAATAACATGTACAAGGAATCATCCAGTCGCAGAACGTACGAGGCAGGATTCAACAGGAAGAGTGCCTTAGCGTACCGAGCTTGAGCCGAGGGCCATGTCCACCGTGGATTTCTGGACCCGACGAGAGGTCCGAGCCAAGAAAAAATTGTGGGATTTGAGAGGCCGGTTAGCCTGAAGATTTGGAATTGCGCGGCAACTTAGTCCCACAGTTCTTACAGAACAATGCGTCAGGCGGATTCACAGTCTTACAACTCGCGCAAGTTCTCATCGCAACTTGCAGAGTCTCCTCCTGAGTCGTCGTCAGAGTTCTGTGAGCAAACCTCGAACCGGTCCCACCTAGAAATCCCCAAACCGGCACCGCGAGGGCTAGGAAGAGAACGGTATCCCCTCCAACATTTACCGGCAGTTTCAAAGCGCTGATAACGACGTAGACAAGGCCCGCGACTACACCGACCATTATCCCGTTTCCAATCGCATGATCCGGATCCGCGAAGCCCGCAAGAGCGCCGGACAGGGCTGGAATCGTGATGAAGATGACAAGGTCTGTCAAGGTGAAATTCGTCACACTGTCAGTGGTGGTTGCGAATACGTCGAGGAGGATTCCGACTAGGATTCCTACGAGTATGGAGAGTTCGCGGTGCTGAAGTCTAGTATATGCCATAACGGCCCGTTTTCCAGATCGGACCCCTTTAGCCCGTGGGTTCTTATCGGTTGTTCTATCATTTCTCAAAAACTCGGTAAACAGCGTCCGGAGTCGGTTCTATCTGAATGTCGAAAAATCAGGTAAGAGACAGAACGTCTAGTCTGGTCTCTTGAGCTCTCTGAGGCTGTCTTCAGCCGCGCTCAATATCGATTCAACATCATTATCACTATGAGCAGCCGTGATCATCATTCTCTCCGTCCCGTCAGGGTGGAAGTAGACTCCTCGACGGAGCATTAGATTCCGAAACCTGCGGAACTTTTCGAAGTCGCTCTGCAAGGTGTGACGGTAGTTCTGGATTTTGCGCGCGGTTGTGAAGTAGAGTTGGAACATGGGACCCATGCCCTGGACTAAGCCGTCGTGATCGTAACGCGACAATAGTTCTCGGAGACCCTCCATGATTTCCGCGCCTGTGAGATGCATATTTCTGATTGCGGCAGCATCGTCTTTCAAGAGCTCGTCGAGTGTCGCGTTGGCGGCGGCGAGGCACATCGAGTTTCCATTGTACGTACCGCCATAGCCGATCTTGCCAGGTCCAATCATCCCCATCACATCGCGGCGACCAGCGACCGCTGCTATGGGTGTGCCTCCGCCGAGAGCCTTGGCGTAGCATGCGAGGTCGGGTTTGACTCGGTAGAATTCTTGGGCACCACCGGGGGCAATTCTGAAACCGGTTAGGACTTCGTCGAAGATCAAGAGCGCATCGTACTTGTCTGCGAGTTCTCTGACAGCTTTGAGATAGTCATCTTTCGGCGGTATGACTCCTGCGCTGCCCATGACTGGCTCGGTGATTATTGCCGCAAGGTCGCTTGCGTTCCTTTTCAAGACCCGCTCTAGGGATACGGGGTCATTCCACTGGGCGACGACCACGCTTCGGGATATTCCGTCGGGGATGCCTGGGTAGTAGGGAAGTTTCGACGGTGCCTGCTCGAGCCCTGCTACAACGGAGGGTGACTCGACGCTGAAGAGTACATAGTCGTGGTGGCCGTGGTAGTGTCCTTCGAACTTGACGATCTTGTCGCGGCCTGTAAAGGCTCGGGCGATGCGAATCGCCTCCATTGTAGCTTCAGTTCCAGTGTTTGCGAAGCTGACCATCTCCGCGCAAGGGACAGCTGACTGAATCTTCTTCGCAACCTCAACCTCGAGCTCGGTGGTTGTCCCGAGCATGGTCCCGTTCTGTATCTGGGTGTTGATGGCGTTGAGGATTGCTGGGTGAGCGTGCCCGAGAACGACAGCGCCGTAGCTCGACAGAAGGTCGACGTATTGGTTGTTGTCGACGTCCCAGACCTTTGAGCCTTGGCCTTTCTGGAAGCTGATTGGGAAGGGTTCGTGGGCGTAGACTCTGACGTTGGATGAGGCGCCTGAGGGGAGGTGCTTCTTGGCCTCCTCGTAGAGTGCGAGTGATCCGGAGAAGTTGGTTAAGAGGGTTGGGAGTTGTCGGGCGGTTCGTTTCTCGATGTCAATCTTGGCCTGGTTGATAGCGGTTTCGGCTTCGACTTGTGTGAACAACCATCATCCCAGCCTTGATAGTCACTTAGGCTGGCGAGATATAAAAGGATGTATTTTTCCGGTGATTTTGTTAGGGTTTCGAACTTTTTATTCGTCCGCCGTAGTTTCGAGGAACTCCAAAAGAAGAACTCCATAACTTAGCAACCATCACCCTCCGATTTGACCTCTACTAAGCAAGACCACCAGAAACGACCTCTTTACCCAGTTTGAAGAGCAGATCTAACGTATCCTTTTTTTCACTATCTTTTTTTCCTGTTAACTATTTTTTGTTGTTATCTTTTTCTCGACCCCCCCGGGGGGGTATGTCAGAACAAAACAGTCCTTCACACTTTTCGGCAAACCCCGGCGCCAATTGCGGCCGAGCCCAGAATAGGACTACTAAACCAACCAGTTGTTCCGTCCCCGGGGTCGTGAGTCACAAGTCCGTCAAGAAAACATGACCTACCGGCCGTTGCCTGAAAGTCATTTTTACAGGAGCCCGTCCTACGCTATCAGGTATAATTGCGCGGGAAGCCTCTAGCCACTATCATTTCAGCTGGTCTCTCCAAGTTCGGCCGGCGTGAAGGGGTCTACGCCCGCGAACTCTTCGCTGAAGCTGCCCTATCGGCATTCCACAGGGTCGAGAAACTGGATCCTAGCAAGGACATCAAAGCCGCCTTCATTGGACAGATGAGCGAAGCATACGAACACCAAGCCCACACCGCCCCGATCGCGGCCAGCTGGGCAGGACTCTTCCCCGCCCCGGCAATGAGGATCGAGAACGCCTGCGCCTCCTCAGGCTCCGCACTCCGCTGCGGCATAATGGCCATCATGTCCAACCTCTACGACATCGTCCTTGTCGGTGGAGTGGAGAAAATGACTAATCAGCCAACTCCTGAAGTAACAGGGATCCTAGCAACAGCCTCTGACTATCCGTTCGAACAATGGAACGGCATGACCTTCCCAGGACTATTCGCTCTAATGGCCACGGCACATATGCACGAGTACGGCACAACTGAAGAACAGATGGCTGCGGTCGCGGTAAAGAACCACAAGAACGGAGCGCTCAACCCGAACGCTCACATGCAGAAGGAAGTGACGATGGACGAGGTCCTAAAGTCACGCCTAGTCTCGTGGCCTCTGAAACTGTACGATTGCTCGCTCATAACTGACGGTGCAAGTGTTGTGATCCTTACGAAGCCGAAGCTGGCTAAGAAGCTGAGTGACAACTATGTCCACATTATCGGGACTGGTCAAGCTCAGGACACTTTCTGTCTACACGAGAGAGAGAGTCTAACCACCGTCAAGGCAGCCAAGGCAGCCGCTCAGGAAGCCTACAAGATGGCCGATGTCCGACCAAAAGACATCAACGTCGCTGAACTCCACGACTGCTTCACAATAGCCGAAATTATCGGCTACGAGGATCTCGGATTCTGCCGCCCGGGACAGGGAGGCAAGTACATCGAGAGCGGTGCGCCAGATCTCAAAGGCTCCATGCCCGTCAACACGAGCGGGGGCCTCAAATCGAAAGGCCACCCTGTCGGAGCAACAGGTACAGCTCAGATTCACGAACTCTACCTGCAACTGACAGACCAGGCGGATAGACGCCAAGTCAAGGATGCAAAAATCGGCTTAGCGCATAACCTCGGAGGATCGGGCGCGACCGGAGTAGTCCACATCCTGAAGGGACAGTAAATCATGAGCGAGCTAAGAGATCCCACGATCGAGGAATTCTACAGGTACTGCAGCGAGCGGAAGCTCATGGCCGTCAGATGCATCCGATGCCGACAGGTCATGGTCCCTCCAAGAGCTATCTGTTCCAACTGTCGACATAGCCGAGTCGAATGGGTAGAGCTGAGCCAGAAAGGAAAACTTGTAACTTATACAATCGTCCACGTCTCACCGCCACAGTTCAAGCACATGACGCCATACGCCGTCGGAATTGTCGAAATGCCTGAGGGAGTCAAGATTCCCAGCATCATCCGGACCGCCAGACTCGAAGATCTGAAGATTGGGATGCAGCTCGAAGCCGACTTCAGCCCACGACCCCAGGAGGGCAGTTGGCCCAACTGGCCCCGCTACTTCTTCAAAGAAACTGGTTGAGAATTCAGCACTCACCTGACGGGCCAGTTCTTAAATAACGGATTCGGGGTCCAGACTCCTTAACGGGGAGCTGGGATAGGACCCGGCTGAGAGGATGGCTTCGTCGCCATCGACCCTTTGAACCTGATCCGGGTAATGCCGGCGGAGGGACGAGACGAAGATCCTCTTCTCAGATCTGATTCTCCTCGTTGTGTGGAAACAACGATGAAAAATCAATCAATGGACGTAGGTGGGTCGGCGAGCAAATCGGTTGCTCTAAGCCCTAGAAGAGAAACTGACCGAGTGAGAATAATCACCGAAACTATTGTAATGGTGGCATTGTCCGGAGCATTGTACCTCATCAAGATCTTCACTCTTCCGCAGGGCGGCTCGATCACGCTTGGCTCAATGGTTCCAATCTTCTTACTAGCGCTCAGAAGAGGGCCACGGATCGGAATCGTCGGCGGTATCGCCTTTGGGTTGGTCGCCCTGGTGGAGGATGTCTATTCAGGCGTTGAAGTCATCTTCTATCCAGCCCAAGTAATTCTTGACTATCCTTTGGCGTTCGGTCTGCTGGGACTCGCGGGGTTCTTCCAGAAGATTCCAATTCTCGGAGTGGGGGTAGGTATCACCGCTCGTTTCTGTTCACACTTCGTTTCTGGCGTGTTGTTCTTCGCAAGCTACGCTCCTGCTGGAGTGAGTCCGTTCGTCTATTCAGCATTGTATAATGGCGGCTTTCTGATTCCCGAGTTCGTGATAACTACGGCCCTAATGGTAGCGTTGGTCAGAGTTAGGGCGCTGGAACGCTATCTTTGACCCATGCCCAATCACTAATCTTCTGAACAAGCCATTTTGGTGGTTAGAGCACTTTGCGATTGGGCAAGCCTACCTCGGACGTCATGAGGGAGACAATATTCAGATTCAAAGGTCTTGAACCGCCGAAAATAATAGTTGGACCTCAACCTGGAGTGGACGTTTCCGTCGTCGATATCGGTCAGGGGCGGGTGATGATAGCTAGCTGCGATCCAGTTTCTTTCATCCCATCCCTAGGGCCGAAGGAGTCTGCTCGCCTGAGCGTTAACGAAGTCGCGTCCGATGTCGCAACAAGCGGGGTCGCCCCATCATTTGCAATGTTTGACCTGAACTTGCCACCTCAGTTTTCTGATGGTCTCTTGAGGGTTTATTGGAAGTCTATCCATCAGAGGTGCAAAGATCTCGGGATATCGATCGTGGGTGGTCATACTGGGCGGTTTGAAGGATGTGATTATTCTATTGTTGGAGGCGCCACGTTGTGGACAACCTGTCGAAAGAATGAGTTCTTGACTTCCAGCATGGCACGTGACGGTGACGACCTCATTTTTACGAAGGGCGCGGCGTACGGAGCAACCTCAGTATTGACAAGGGCATTTCCTCGCGCGGTACGAAAATATCTCGGTCAATCCCTTTTTGAAAAGGCTCGGAAATATTTGCAGGAAGCCAGTACGGTCGATGACTCTCTATCCGCCGTCAAGGCAGGAATTCACCAGAAGGGTGTTACAGCAATCCATGACGTCACCGAAGGCGGCATCCTAGCAGCCATTGTCGAAATGGTCGAAGCATCGAATCTTGGCGGCATCATAGATGTGGAGAGTATCCCCATATCTGAAGAGACCGAACAAATCTGCAAGCTATTCCGTCTGGATCCCTTGACCTCGCTGGGCGAGGGAAGCCTGCTGATCGCTTCGAGACCCAATCGAACAAGACGGGTCATTGACATCCTTCAATCGAACGGTACAAAGGCTACCGTAATCGGACAATTGTCTTCTGGAACTCGAGGCATTTTCGGTATCTCTGGGGAGGGTCGGTTCAGGATTCGTTACCCTGATCGAGATCCGTATTGGTACGCGTACTGGCGGGCTCTGAGAAAGGGTTGGTCCTGATTGAGGTGGCGATGTAGAGTTCAGAAGTCTATTTTGAGTTGCTCGTTATCGTGAGAGTAGATGTACAGAGGATTCTCGATTCTTCTCAGCGTGTCAATGGATTCTAGGCCCTGTGAACCGCTGTAGATCATCCCGGTTATGTTTCGCTTCTCAATGTTCTCAGGAAGAGGCGCAGCATCCCCAGCGTAGACAATGTTTTTTCCTTTCCAGTTCACGACAACCGACTGATGTCCGATTGTATGTCCTGGTGTAGGTAGAACTTCTACTCCGTCCTCAATCTCGTATCTCCCACGCACTGGCAAATAGTCGCCTTCAACGTCGAAGAAGGGTCGCAAGTAGCTGACTCTCATAAACCGATCTGGGAAGTAGGCATATCTGATCTCGTCGATCTGAACTAGGAACTTGCTATTCTTGAAGAGACGGTTGTTTCCACAGTGATCGAAGTGCAGGTGAGTGTTTACGACCATGGTAATATCCTCTGGACGTAAACCGTTTTTCTTGAGTGAATAGCTGAGCTCTTCCTCACGGTTTCTGATAACGTCGTGGAACTTTTGATAGTTAGGTGGGAGGTTTCCGACTCCGGTGTCGACGATTATGTTCTCTTTCTCGGTCGTAACGAGCAGAGGCTTCAGAGCTGCTTTGTATTTTGTTCCCTGATATTTTCCGAACACCAGAAAGCTCTTGTCCAGTGTGAAGAAGCCATCGGTTAGCAGTCTTACGTCGACAATCGCCAATCCGCGATCCTCTCAGCAGTGATCGTGACGGGCTATAAGTTATCCCAGTTCGGACCGCGTTTCTGGACGAGCGCCGACAAGTTATCAAGGTCTATTTGGCCGCATTGAGTCACTTTCAGCAAGGGAACGTAGTTCAAGTGAGACCGCTCTGGATACCGTCTGAGGATAGAATCCGCGAAGCGAATCTCACCAAGTTCTTCGCGCTTGTCAATCAGAAGTACGGGCTCAAGATCAAGTCATATCCTGAGCTTCACAGATGGTCCGTTGACAAGGTCTCGGATTTCTGGTCCGCAGTCTGGGATTACACTGGGATCGTGTGTTCCCGGAGGTTCGAGAAGGTCGTCAACGATCTCGGCAAGTTTCCCGGCGCAAAGTGGTTTCCTGGAGCTCGACTGAATTTTGCCGAGAACCTTCTCAGACACAGGGATCAGACAGTCGCCCTGGTCTCAAGATCGGAAGAAGGCCGCTTGTCGCAGACAACCTACTCTGACCTTTACGAAAGAGTAGGAAGAGTAGCAAATGCTCTCCGAAAGATCGGAGTCATTCCAGGAGATCGGGTGGCAGGCTATATGCCAAATATTCAGGAAACGACCATCGCGATGCTTTCAGCCACAAGCATCGGTGCCGTTTGGGCGTGTTGCGGCGCAGAACTGGGTGCTGGAGCGGTGTTAGACCGTCTCGGCGAAGTCGACCCGAGAGTATTGTTTGCCGCAGACGGGTATATCTACAAAGGAAAGAACTTCAACATTATTCCAAACGTGGAGAAAATTGTCGATGGAGTCCCTTCGCTCGAGAAAGTCGTGCTAACATCACATATTGGACTTGAGCCGAAAGCTGGGAGTCTTTCTGGCTCGGTTGCGTTTGACGACTTCAGCAAATCAGCGGGACCTGGCGAGGCGCGATTCGAACAGTTGCCCGCTGACCACCCCGTCTACATCATGTTCACCTCTGGCACGACTGGGAAGCCGAAATGCATGGTTCAGGGAGCGGCCGGGGTCCTGGTGAACCAGTTGAAAGAGACAATGTTACACGCGGATCTGAAGAAGACTGACTGCATCACCTATATCGCCTCGCCGAGCTGGATGATGTGGAACTGGTTGATGAGCTGCCTGGCGGCAGGAGCCAGGATTGTTTTGCACGACGGAAATCCTCTCTATCCCGACTGGGGCGCAATGTGGAAGTTGGTTCAGGAGGAGGGGATATCGATCTTGGGCTGCAGCGCTAGCTACATCAACTATCTGAGAAGCATCGATGCGAAGCCCGGAAGCACATACGATCTATCATCCCTCCGGGAGATTTCTCAAACAGGCTCACCTCTCTCAGCGGACGGGTTCGAGTGGGTTTACAGGGAGGTCAAAGAGGATTTGCACTTGAATTCTATTTCAGGAGGGACTGACATCAACGGCTGCTTTGCCGGAGGAGTGCCGGTTCTTCCAGTCTACGCCGGCGAGCTTCAGGCCCCGGGACTTGGAATGAAGATCAATGTCTACGATGAAAATGGGAGGCCTGTTGTTGACGCCATGGGTGAGCTCGTCTGTGAGGACCCTGCTCCATCTATGCCCTTGTACTTTTGGAACGACCCTGGAGACCAGAGATATCGAGAAGCCTACTTCGAGTATTACAAGCCGAAAGGAAAGAATGTGTGGAGGCACGGAGACTATGTGATAATTCACAGCAAGACGGGTGGACTTACCTTCGTTGGTAGGTCTGACGCGGTGATAAAAGTCTCAGGGGTCCGGGTTGGCACTTCCGAGATCTATAACGTGGTTGAGAAGATGCTCGAGATCGCTGACAGCCTGGCGGTGGGCCAGAATTTGGGAGAAGATCAGAGAATTATTCTCTTCGTCAAAATGGCCCCTGGGCACCGTCTGTCAGAGGAACTGAAGGAGAAGATCAGAAGCGGATTGCGGGCGGAGGCTTCGCCTAAGCATGTTCCGGCGTTGATTCTTGAGGTTCCCGATATTCCCTATACTCTCAATATGAAGAAGGTGGAGACAGCGGTCGCGAATATTGTGAATAACAGGCCAGTGACCAACAGGAATGCTCTCGTAAACCCCGAATCCCTCCGCTACTATGCGGAATTTCTCCCACTGATTCACAGAAAATGATCACACATCTCGGAGAATCAGTTTCAGATTACGAGACATAACTTGTCGCCCGCCCTGACGAGGTCTCCCTGCTTGACGTAGAGTTCCTTCACGGTTCCACTCCGAGGCGAGGCGATCTCATTCTGCATCTTCATTGCCTCCAATACCATCAGGGACTCACCCTCGTCGACCTTTGAATCCAGGGACGTTTTCACTGACGCGATCTTTCCCGCCATGGGCGAGTTCACAAGAGCCGGTCCATCGACGATTGTTGACCCCCTAGTAGCTTCAGATGGTGAATCCGCCTCAAATTTGACCGTCAACGGCCTCCCATTCACCTCCACTGAATAGACGCTCTGATCTTCATGCCCTCGCACGGAGACGCTGATCACTCTACCTCCAGCTCGTATGAAGAAAGTCGGCGGTTGACCCGAAGGCTGGCGCAACACCTCGAGGGTTATCGTCGTTTCTTCTACGGGAACGGTCCATAATGGATCTTCGCCTGTTATGATCCCTAGACGATACCTCCTTCCTTCGACGGTCAGTAGCGTCGTTAGAGTCCCTCCACATACAGCGCTTGTTTGCCCAGTTGCTGGTCTCCAAGAACAGATCGCCAACTGCTTCGTGAGTTGATCGTCTGCCGCCTCAAAGTTGGAGATGCAATCGTTGCCCTCCTGATTGCTAGGAAGATCGCCGCAATCTCGTCCGGTGTTGTTTCCGCCTGCGGCTTCCAACCAGAGAGCATCCTGTCCAAAAACTGGACATGATAATTGCCTTGGAGGAATTTCCTATTCTCCAAGATAGTTTGGTGAACAGGGATAGTGGTCTTTATTCCGTCGACCACCATTTCGGTCAGAGCGACTCTCATCCTCCCGATTACCTCCGTTCTATCGAGACCTTGAACTGCTACCTTGGCGATCAATGAATCGTAGTATTCTGGTACGAAAGCTCCGTCGTAAAGGGCGCTGTCAACTCTGACTCCCGGACCTCCTGGCGGAACAAATTTGTTTACTCGGCCGGGGGATGGTATGAATCCGCGGGCCGGGTCTTCAGCGTTTATTCTGCAGTTCATTGCAGCACCAGCAAATTCGACTTCGTCTTGTGAGAGATCCAAGCGATGCTCGCTCGCCATTATGAGCTGTTTTTCGACGATGTCTATTCCGGTGACCATTTCGCTTATGAGATGCTCAACTTGGATCCGCTTGTTGGTTTCGAGATAGTAGAATTCTCCGGCCTTTGACATGACGAATTCAACCGTGCCGGCGTTCTCATAATGAGTGGCACGGATCACCTTGAGTGCCAGCGAGATGAGACGTCTCCGTTTCTTGATGTCTAGAACGGGGGAGGGAGTCTCTTCCAGAATCTTCTGGTATCTGCGTTGGAGAGAGCATTCTCGCTCGCCAAGGTGAACGACCCTGGCTCGGGGTCCTGCTAGAATCTGGACTTCGATGTGCCGTGGCTCTTGGAGGAATTTCTCTACGTACAGTTCGGGGTGTCCAAATCCTGTGTTCGCCTCCGAGCGAGCCGTCTCGAAACCCTGCTCGACTTCCTTTGCGGTTTTGGCGATCCTCATTCCTCTGCCTCCTCCGCCAAAGGCGGCCTTTAGAAGAACGGGGAACCCGATCTTTCGAGCCTCGGCCAGTGCTTCCTCGGCGGATTGGACTTCTCTGTTAGCGCCAGGGACAACTGGTACTCCTGCGGCTTTCGCGAACCTCTTGGATTCGAACTTGTTCGCTACATCGCCGAGGACTTTGCTGCTTGGACCTATGAACACAAACCCGGAATCCTCGCAAGCTTGAGCGAAGCTTGCGTTCTCGGCGAGAAATCCATATCCAGGATGGACGGCTTCGACTCCAGATTTCTTGGCTACTTTTACGATCTTGTCTATGTTGAGATAGCTTTCAGAGGGCGGTCCAGAACCTATGCGATAGGCTTCGTCTGAGCTCGTTACGTGTTTGGACTCTAAATCCGGCTGAGAGTAGACGGCGACGGTCTTTATTCTGAGTCGCTTGCAGGTTCGAATTATTCTGAGGGCGATCTCGCCGCGGTTCGCGATCAGGATTTTCCTGAACATTGACCGGGCCGTCTAGAGGGGAATGTTTCCGTGTTTCCGAGGCGGACGTGCTTCTCTCTTGGTCTTGAGAGCTTCCAGGTAGTTGATCAGAACCTCTCTTGTCTTGCTGGGTTCTATTACGTCGTCAATGTAGCCTCGTTCTGCTGCAATGTAGGGATTTGCGAATTTCTCCCTGTACGAACCTACGAGTTCTTTCGTTTTTGCCTCTGGGTTACGGGCTTTTTCTAGTTCCTCGCGGAAGATGATGTTGATTGCTCCTTCGGGTCCCATGACAGCGATCTCTGCTGAGGGCCAAGCTAGGTTGAGGTCTGCTCGGATATGTTTGCTACCTAAGACATCGTAGGCTCCGCCGTACGCCTTTCGAATGATGATGGTGAGTTTCGGCACAGTGGCCTCACAGTAAGCGTAGAGAAGCTTGGACCCGTGTCGAATTATCCCCTCGTGTTCCTGGTCTATACCGGGGAGAAATCCTGGGACATCGACGAGTGTCAGGATGGGGATGTTGAAGGCGTCGCAGAATCGGACGAAGCGGGCGCCTTTGATTGAGGAGTTGATGTCGATGACTCCAGCGTTGAATTTGGGCTGGTTTGCTACTATTCCTATTGAGCGGCCGTTTATCCTTGCGAATGTAGTGATCATGTTGGCAGCCCAGAGGGGCTGAACTTCCAATAGCTCTCCTCCGTCGACTATTCTCGTGATAATGTCCCTCATGTCGTACGGCTTGTTGTAGTCGTCCGGTAGGATTGTATTGAGATCCTCTTTCTTTCCAGTCGGTGGTCGGGCTGGAACTTCTGGCGGGTCTTCGGTGTTGTTTGAGGGAATGTAACTCAGAAGTTTTCTCATCTGCTGAAGGCATTCCTTCTCGTCTTTCGCGAAGAAGTGAGCGACACCGCTGGTGGAGTTGTGGACCTTTGCTCCTCCGAGCTCTTCGAAGCTGACAGTTTGGTTGAGGACTGCTTTGATCACATCGGGACCGGTGATGAACATGTAGCTGGTCTTGTCGACCATGAAGGTGAAGTCCGTCATAGCGGGCGAGTACACGGCTCCGCCGGCGCAGGGACCCATTATCGCGGAGATTTGAGGGATAACGCCCGAGGCGAGAACGTTTCGAAAGAATATTTCCGCGTAGCCTCCTAAGCTAACGACTCCCTCCTGTATTCTAGCGCCTCCCGAGTCGTTCAGTCCGATGACAGGGACTCCGGTCTTGAGCGCCATGTCCATTATCTTGGTGACCTTTCGTGCGAACATCTCCCCCAATGAGCCGCCGAATGCTGTGAAGTCGTGGGAGAAGAGGTAGACGAGTCGCCCGTCTATTCTACCGTGTCCAGTGACCACTCCATCTCCCAGGATTTTCTTTTCGGCCATTCCGAAGTCTGTGGTCTGGTGGACTACAAAGCGGTCGATTTCGACGAAACTGCCAGGGTCAACAAGGGCGTCGATTCTCTCTCGCGCGGTCATCTTCCCCCGAGAATGTTGAGATTCTATCTTGTCGGGTCCGCCGCCGAGCTTGGCCTGTTCTCCTTTCTTCTTCAGCTCATCGAGCCGCTGAGTCATGCTCATTGGTTCGAGGAGTGCGAGGTCGATTCCTTGTATAAAAGCAGGGCCAGATTCTAGTCGGCAATAATCCTGAGTGATCCTTCATTCACTTTCCGAAACTCATGATCGTCGGTCTCGATCAGCAGACCGCCATCTTCGTCTATTGCTCTACTGATCCCTGTTACAGTATCATTCGGGAGGGTGACTTGGACCCTGAGCGGTCGGTGAATACAGTTGCGCCACCAATCTTCCATTATTTTCGAAGGGTGGTCCAGGTCATCGTACGCCGACCTCAATTGATCCAGAATAGCTCTCAGAAGGAGACGGAGATCATATCGTTTTCCCGAAGTGAGATGCAAAGACGTCGCTCCAAAAGGAACCTGGGCTCTGCCTTGGTTGATGTTCAGACCGATTCCGAGGATCGCGAAAGAAACCCTGTCGCCTAGGGATTTGGATTCTATGAGGATTCCGCCCAGCTTTGCGTTCCCAAGAAGAAGGTCGTTGGGCCACTTCAGCTTGACACTCAATCCTGTTGCATCTTCGAGAGCCTGCCTCGCCGCATTCGCAGCTAGGAACTGCAACAATGGGAGTCTCAGGCTAGGTACATTGGGCCTGAGGATTATCGAGAACCAGAGCCCCCCTTTCGCAGACTCCCAATTCCTCCCTCCTCTCCCTCTCCCTTTCGACTGAACATCGGCGACGACTACCGTCCATTCGGGGGCCGACTGTTGTGCTAGTCGGTAGGCAGTCGTATTGGTCGATTCTTGTGTTTTGTAGCGAAGTATCTTCAGGGAAGCAACCGCTAACCTCTAGCTAGAATTGCAGTTTAAGCGTTAGCTGGTCATTGATAGTGGTTGTAGCCAATCAGAGAAGGGTCTCCACGCTGTGTAGATGTTGTCGGCGAAATTGAGGGTGCGCATTTCAACCTTCAGAGAGCCATTGTTGTCTTGGTCACGGAATTCTAGGACTAAGTCTGCAAATCGCTTGACGGTTTCGACAACTGAACGGTCGTGAATGTCTTCTTTGATGACAAGTATTGCGGTTCTCTTCTTCATCTTGACTCTTGAGGCTAGCTGGCAGAAGAAGGAATAGAAGCTCTCTGGAGAGTTTATGCTCCGGATGACGTTATCCAAGAAGTCGCCGACGATGACCTTGCTGTCGTTCTCCTGGAGGTACTTTTCAATGAAGAGATTTACTTCCAAAAGGTTGTCAGGGGAGATGATCTCGACTTGGGCTGATGGGTGGGCCAGTGAGCTTCCGTCCACAAAGGTTACCCAGCCTATTCTGTTGGAAAGCCCATTCGAGATTTCTTCAGGGGCTGTTGGTCCCAGTATCAGTAGTGGAGGAGGACCGCCAGGGGGCAGGGCGTCTTGGAGGATTGTACGAAGGGTTTCTCTAACACTGACGTTTCCTCGTACGCAGGCTATGACTAACCTGTGCCTCTCGAGTTGGCTGTCATGCCAGCCTGACTCGTTCTCGTTGGGCGGCTCTTTCTCTTTTGGTGGGCGAGTTTCTCTTCGTGTGGCCATGCGAGTCTTCCCGTAGGAAGCTACCTTTTTTAGGTAAATGGATATAAGCTTTCCCGTTTTTCTACGGAAAAAGGTAGATTACGCCAAGAAGGCTAATCCGGGGAAGAGGGCCTGCCCATCATGCTGGGACCTTGAGGTCCCTGACTTGCAGGTCGAGCGTCCAACTGGCTCATTATCAAGAGCAAGCTCCTGATCTCGTCAATGTTGCGCAGATTCTTGGTGAGCTGGTTTCGATATTCTTCCCGAGTGGCCTTGTACTCCTGCTCAGGCATGTCTCCCGACATGAACCGACTCTCAAGAGCCAGAAGATTCTGGGGAGCGTTGGTCACTTGATCTCTCAAGTCTCTGACTCTTTGAGTAAGGGTCTCTCCGAGCTGCGACATTTTATCGGCCATTGCTCGATTTGCTCTGCCTAGCTCTTCTCTGAGCATTCCGAGCCTTTGACGGAAGCTGTTAATGTCCGTCATCACTTTGTCTATGCTGACCTCGCTCATCTCATCTGCCCCTAAAGTTGAGCCTTAGGACCCCGTGGGCCCCATTATGGGTGATGTAACTCTAAGGATTTGGAGATAGTTACCAGGCTAGCACGGAGATTGCTAATGCTTCTCGTCAGTCTTCGATGGGGACGAGCTGCTGGCTGAGCTTGTGCCTGTCGTCCCGCTCGGCTGTGAACCCATCTCGGCTTCGAGTGGCGCTGGCGGCGGGGTTGTCAGCATAGTCCATCCTATCCATCCGGTTATGCCCAGGACTCCTAGAACTGCCAAGACTACTGGCGCTCCTAGGACCCAAGGTCTCCAAGCGGAGTTTGTTAGTGCTACGATATACCCGATGAAAACTAGGACTGATATCACGAAGATGAGTCCGCCGTAGGACTGGTCTTTGTTCACTTTCAGATCATCCTTTGCGTTTGTGCGCATAATGTCTGTATATAAATCCAATACCTTGGAGGATTCTTTCTAGTTCTTCTTGTAGCCTGGCCGCTGAGACAACAGCTTGGGGTAGGTAAGCGCTCTGGACGGATATCCTTGGGTCTCCGACCTTATTCTTGAAACAAGTTCTGGCACAGATGTCTTGATCTCCTTTCCATCCTCCCTGACTCGGACTGACAATTTTTCCGATTTGAGTTCTCTCTCGCCGAAGACAATGATGTAAGGGACCCAGCTCAATTCTGCATCTCTGATTCTGCTCTGGAGAGTGTCGTCTCGATCATCCAGGTCGGCCCTGATCCCGGCCTCCTCAAGCTTCTCGAGTATGGTCATTCCATCCTTCACCATTTGTTTCGAGAGAGGGATTACTCTAGCATGGACTGGCGATACCCAGACCGGCAGCATTGGTTTCTTCCCCTGTCTCTCCATCCGAACAGCGGAATCTAGGAGTGCGAATAGATATCTTTCCAATCCACCAATGACTGCGGTGTGTATGATTACTGGGTATTCTCTTTCTCCTTTTTCGTTGGCATAGTGGATGTCGAATCGTTGCGCGTTTCCTACGTCGATCTGGAATGTGCCGATTTCTCTTGGTCTGTCAAGATCGTCGATGATGTTGTACTCCACGTTCAGGACCCAGTAGTAGTGGCCTTCTGGGACGAAGTTCAGGAGGAGGGGCTTCTTCTCCACTCGCGCCATTTCAATGAAGAGCTCCTTGTTGTGCTGGAAGAAGGATCGTGTAGTGTTGTATATCGAGACATATTCTCGGTGAATCTTACGAATCTCCTCATAGATTCTATCATGGACCTTTCTCCCCACATCGATTGCCTCACTCAAGTTCTTGAGGTAAATGTGGAGATCAGGCATCAGGAATTTGCGGAGCCGGAAGGATAGCAGTAGCTCTCCGCTCTGTTCCATCCGGTAGCTGTCTGCGACTTCGAATGTGCCGAAGGGAAGTGTTCGGTAGCTGAGGGTCCAGTCCTTCACCATCGAGAATTGTTGGAAGCAGGCCGCGTATCTGAGTACGAAGGTGCGATCGTCTACGTCAAGCTCGTATGCTCGTGAACCGAACAGCTGGAGATGTTCCTTGATCGGCTTGACATCGACATCGAACATGTTGGTCCCCCTAACATTGAGGATCGGGATCCCGATTCTCCTGATGACCATGTTCGCGTAGTCGGAAAGCAGTTGAATTATCATATCGGATTCGGGTCCGAACCGCATCTGGCCAAGATCAGCGTACGACTCCCATTCTAGCCCGAACCGTCGGGCGTATTCGAGATAACGCGGCTCTCCCCCAGTCAGACCCTTCTTGAGCGCCTCTTTCTCCACGAGAGATTCGAACTCTTTCATTCCGGGACCGTACTGGAATGCCTCGGGAGAGTGAAGTTCTCCCTTCTCGTCCATGACCATGTACTCACTCTTGAGCTGTGCCGAGACATGACGAGTCTGCTGCCCTGAGGTGACGGTTCTCGACAGTTCAGAAAGCGGGTGGCCCTTGGCCGATATTGTGAAGCTCTTGTACCATCCGAACGGTGCCCTGCTTACTTCGTATCCTTTCTCGGCGAGTCTGCCTTCGAGAATTTTCAGAGTCTCAATGGCAGGATCTCGACCTGCCAAGTCGGTGGAGAGGTGAGCATAGGGATAGATCATGACACGCTTAGTCTTTAGCCAGCCAAGAACTTCTTCGATTGAAGCGGCAGCGTTGGTTGCGGTGTTCTCGGGAGATGCCTCGTCTCCCTTCTCTACTGTAGTGAAGACTACAAGCCCGTCTTGCAACATGCCCTTCTTAGCGTGATCTGGCAGCAGCTCAGGTTCCTTGACGGCTTTCTCCTTTGACTCGTATTCGAACTTGTCAGCGTGAATGAGAAGGAGTCTCATGGACCGAACCTCCATCTCTCAACTTGTTTGTCCTTGCGCGTCTTCTTCTTCATCTCCTTGTAATGATTCTTGCAAAGGTAGCCCCTGCCTGATGTGGAGACTTGAAGGCCGGCTCTTGAGATATCGTCGGGCGAGACGGATCTAATGGCGTCTCCTGCACAGCCGACGACCGAGCATTTGACTCCTTTGCCGACCTTTCCCAAGACCGAACCCAGTCACAGTCTTTTCAGCCCTAATAGAAAGTTTCGTAGAAAGAGGACAATCCTCTAAAGAGGCAGATTTCATCGAAAACAGGCAGTCATGCTGTCACGAATCCAATACTTAGTTGAAGGAATCTTCCAATCTTCATCCAGACTCTTCCATAGAGCGGGACTTTCACCAAATTCACTGACTGCGCTTGGTTTTCTTCTGTGGCTCGTCGCTTCCGTCTTGTACTGGGGAGGCTTGTCCGGTTGGGAATGGGGCGCCACCATCGTTGTTTTGCTGGTTGCGGGATTCCTAGATGCTGTCGATGGTGCAATGGCTCGAAAATATGCCAAAGTCTCGAAGTTCGGAGGGGTCCTTGATAGCGTGCTTGACAGGTTGGGAGAAATCGCAGTCTACGCCGGGCTAACTGCTGGAGCTCTCATATCGTTCTGGCTTGCGTTATGGGCTATGTCGGCGGCATTGATGGTCAGCTATGTGAGAGCACGAGTCGCGGCCGAAGGCGTGACCTTGAAAGGCATAGGAATCGCGGAACGACCCGAAAGACTGCTGATATTGGCAGTGGCGACCTTACTCTGGCCGCTTTCTCATGGCCTTCTCTTCTGGGGGGTCTTGCTGATCGCAGTACTGTCTTCGATTACTGTAGTCGATAGGGTCTATAGGGCCTCTAGGGCTTTATCGCGATGACTGGCTGAAGTGTTGAGGTCCGCGTCTTTCGTCCGCGGATCGGACTTTGGAGACTCCGAAGTGGACTGCACAGGAGACGCACAGGTTCTTCATGACTCGCTGGCGCGCAATGTACGCCCCTCTTGCCCGCAGCTCCTTAGCCAACGTGGGCTCAACAAGGGACACCCAAGAAGTCACTCGCTTCATCTTGTCCCTAGGACTCAACATCCCACAGTTTGAGCATTGGACTAGTTCGCTTCGGCCTTTTCCGCCCTTGCTGCATCCTCGAGATCGTCTTTTCTTCGGCAACTCTCTATGTTTCCAAGAATAGGGAGAGGGGCCTTTACTATTAACCTCTTGCTGCGGGTTCAGACCGAGCAGGACCGGCGTAATGAACATCGCTGTATGCGGTAACCCGACTTTGGACGAATTGGTCCAGAAAGAGACGGTTCGAATCTCCCCCGGAGGCAGCGCGCTGTTCGTTTCTAGTGCTGCCGGCTACCTCGGCGCTAACGTGGGAATTATTGGAAATATTGGCGAGGATTATCCGTCGAATGTCCTGAGTTGGCTCAAGAATCATGGTTTGAAACTGAACCTGTTGAAGAAGACCAAGGGTCCTTCGACTAGATTTCGGATCGGCTACCATCGCGGATCGCGAAGACTATGGCTACTTCATGCAGGGCGTTCTGTGAAATCAACCTGGATAGGAGGCCCGGTTGAAGGGTTGCATTTGGGACCAGTGTTCAATGAAATCTCCGAATCTCTAGTCCGTTCATTACGAAAGAAATGCGGCTTCATGTCATTGGACATTCAGGGTCTCGTGCGCAAAGTCAATCGATCCGGAGAGGTACAAGTCTTGCGGCGGAACCTCGATTCTGTGTTGAGAATGTGTGACTTGGTGAAAGCGTCTCTTGACGAGGCCAAGTCTAAAAATTCTTCACGGGATCACCAGGTCATCCTCGATAGATTTCTTGCAAAGGGCCCCAAATACGCAATCATAACGCTGGGGGCAAAGGGGTCCTTACTGGGCATACGAAATTCCAAGAAATTCCTCATTCCCGCATTTCCTGACAAAAGCATCAAGGACCCCACTGGTGCGGGAGACGTGTATGCGGGCGCGTGGTTGACTTCCTATCTTCGGACCAAGGACCCAGTATGGGCAGCCTCGGTTGGTTCAGCCTTCGGTTCCCTCGCATCGCAAAGAACCGGACTATCCAAGTTCAGAATCTCTAGAAGAGAACTATTCCGCCGCACCAGCTGGGTCTATAATCACGTAGGCCCGCTGTGAACTTAGTAGGATCTTGCGAAGACTACTTGTCTGCAGTTCTCAGCGCCACAATACACGCACTGGCCTCTCGCAGATTCTGTGAGGGGGACGATTCGGACGGTTGCTCCCGTCTCCAGCTTGATCCTTTCTTCGCAGTCGTTATCCTCCGATAGGAAAGCTTTGACGAACCCTCCAGTGGTTTCTATGATATGCGCGAATTCCTTCATGTTATTCGTAGTGGTCGTAAGCTTGGCTTGGGTTTCCTTGGCCTTGTGGAGTAGCGATTGTTGAATCTCGTCCAATGTGTTGACGATCTGAGTCGCCGAGTCTGCCTGCGGCACTGCCGTCTTCTTTCCGGTATCTCGTCTTACCAATGTGATCTGCTTCGATTCCATGTCTCGGGGTCCTATCTCTACCCTGAGGGGTACTCCTTTCATCTCCCACTCGTGATACTTCCAGCCCGGAGTATACTGCTCTCGATCGTCAATGTATGTTCGGATGGAATGCTTCCCGAGACTGTCTGCGATGTGATGAGCTGTTTCTAGGATGACTGTCTTGTCGGATTCCTTGTAGTGTATCGGGACGAATACGA
>WNFB01003570.1_pt1 | contig 25156 bp, 20 predicted proteins | sample 5400501 | NCBI WGS metagenome assembly WNFB01 (sample SAMN13153341, study PRJNA577476) | soil metagenome | isolation source: 200 cm saprolite under Douglas fir tree site 2 hole 1 | place: USA:California | collected 2015-04-18 | reverse complement strand
ACTGGAGTAGTGCGGGTACAAAGGGAGCAGCACAACCTCGTCGCACTGAGCCGCGCGCAGATGCTCGATGGCTTCAGCCGTGAACGGATGCCAATAGCGCATGGCAACAAAGCAGCGGGCATCCAGGCTGGAATCCATCAGCTTGAGCTGCAGGGCGCGCGCTTGCTGCTCCGTGAAGCGCCGGATGGGTGAGCCCCCGCCGATCACCGCATAGTGGTGCTGAACTCTGCGGGCGCGCGTGCTGGAGATCAGTTTGGCCAGGGGCCTGCGTCCGATACGGGCAAAGGGAAAGTCGATAATATCGGGATCGCAGAACAGATTAAAAAGAAAGGGTTCGATCGCTTCCAGCGTGTCAGGCCCACCGAGCTGGAACAGCACCACACCAATACGCCGTGTTGTGTTAGCCATCCCCCGGGTTTCCTTGGCAGAAAAAGAATGTTACTGAAAATCTGGAGGGTTCGTCAACGCGGAAGCGTCCAAGTGCGCCGGGAAAAAAGGAACGTTCTCCCATTTCAGGCGCGGGAGGGCTCGGCTGCCGGCTCGACCCCGGCAGAAGATTCCATAAACTCGATCACGGAATCGGCGAACTCAGAGGTGCCCGCCTTGCCGCCGACGTCGCGGGTGAGTTTCTCGCGGGTGCGATAAACCTTCTCCAGTCCATTGCGGATTTTGAGAGCTGCATCGTGCTCGCCCAGATGGCGCAGCATAAGCAGGGAAGAACGGATTACGGCCGTGGGATTGGCAATGTTTTTGCCGGCGATGTCGGGAGCAGAGCCGTGGACCGCTTCGAAAATCGCGCAGTGATCGCCAAAATTGGCTCCCGGGACGAGTCCCAAACCGCCAACAAATGCCGCGCAAAGGTCCGAAATGATGTCGCCGTACAGGTTTTCCATCAGCAGCAGGTCGTACTGGTAGGGATTCATCACCAGTTGCATGCAGGTGTTATCCACGATGTGCTCGCCGTAGGTGATCTCCGGATATTCTTTGGCTATGTTGCGGGCGCAGCGCAGGAACAGACCATCCGAGAGTTTCATGATGTTGGCTTTGTGGATGGCGTGAATCTTCTTGCGCTTGTTCTTGCGGGCGTACTCGAAGGCGAACCGCGAGATGCGGGTGCACGCTTTCTCCGTCATGATTTTCAGGCTCTCCACCACGCCCGGCACGACTTCGTGCTCGATGCCGGAGTACAGGCCTTCGGTGTTTTCCCGCACGATGATGAGGTCCACGCCGGGATAGCGGGTCGGGATGTGGGGCAGGTTGCGGATGGGCCGGAAGTTAGCGTAAAGCTCGAATCGTTGCCGCAGCGCCACGTTGATGCTGGCAAAACCTCCGCCGATGGGGGTAGTGACCGGGCCCTTCAGCCCGACGTGCGTGCGTTCGATGGACTCGATCAGTTCTTTGGGAATGTATTCGTGGTACTTCTCAAAGGCCTCGGCACCCGCCTCGAAGGTTTCCCACTCAAACTTCACCCCGGTAGCTTCCAGAATGCGCACCGCCGCCTGGGTCACTTCCGGGCCGATGCCATCACCGGGGATGAGTGTGATCTTGTATGCCATAGGCTAATTGAGCGATTGAGTCATTGAATCATTGAAATCATTTAACACCGCTTTTGGACGTCCGCAAAGAAGCCCCGAAAATAGCCAAAAGCTCATTAGCCTCTTTCAAGAGGTCTTGAATTCGCTCTGGGCGAACGATCCCGGTCTCTGTCAAGAGCTCCAGCCAAAATACCGTTTCATCAGCCTCTTCGACCACCGTACCTAGTTTCGATATGAACTCGGCTTTCGAGCGGGCCCGACAAACTGCACGATAGTTTGCCGCAACCGAAGTGCCGGAACGCAGAACCTGCTTTCCCAGAGTCTGTGCGTCCGGAGAGCGTGGCAGCGAACGGAAGACGTTAACAATACGAATGGCGAAGCTTTTTGTTCGTTGTCTAAGTTCGTCGGCTTTCGCCAGAGAGTTCATACTGCACACATTGAGTCATTGAGCGATTGAGCCATTGAATCATTCAGTCACTGAGGCCGATGATTCAATGTCTCAATGAATCAATCTCTCAATGATTCAATCCCTCAATTCTTCACCACTGGCTTGCCGTGTACATCCGTCTCCTTGGTCTTGAGCAGATCCTTCAACTCGGTCATGAATTCCTTTACATCCTTGAAGTCGAGGTAGACCGAGGCGAAGCGGACGTAAGCCACTTTGTCGTAGCGGCGCAGGCGGTTCATGATCAGCTCTCCCAGTTCGCTGGTCTTGCGCTCCCGCTCCGGCGACTCGATCACGAACCCTTCCGTTTCATTCACGATCTGTTCCAGTTTGCTGATAGGAACCGGCCGCTTTTCGCAGGCCCGCAGCAGCCCGTTCAGCACTTTTTGGCGGTCAAATTTTTCCCGGCGGCCATCTTTTTTCACCACCATGTATGGGATTTCGTCGATTCGCTCATAGGTGGTGAAGCGCTTTTCGCACTTCAGACACTCCCGGCGGCGGCGGATGGAATCGGCTTCCTTGCTCTCGCGCGAATCCACCACCTTGTCATTTGCGAATCCGCAGAAGGGACACTTCATGGCGTCGGGAACTGATTGCATTGTAACAGGGGGGCAGTTGGCAGCCGCGTCGGGTTCCTCCCAAGTACTTCTGTAATTGGGAGATGCGGCTTTGGAACTGACGCTCAGCTCGAGGTGGCTGATGAAGGCGGCACGGTGCTGGCTTCTTCCTCCTTTCGACTTTCTTCGGAAAGCTTGCGCAGGGAAAGGCGCTCACGGTGCGCCAGGCCCAGGCCCACGGGAATGCATGCCATGAAGGTGACCAGCCACAGGAGAATACCGCAACTGACCGCCAGTTCAGGTGGGATGCCGTAAACCACCTGCAACGCACTGATCACCGCAAACTGGCTGCCGCCACCAACCGCGGGCAACTGCACCACCGAGCCGATCATGCTGAAGCCCATCAACAGGAGGACGTGAGAAACATCCATGTTACTCAGGTGCGGCCGGTCCCCGACCTTCTTAATCCGCTTGCCGTGACGGAACAGCCACATATCACCGTGCTGTTCCTTGATGTTGTAGCCCTTCGCGTGGAGCGTACTGTTCAATGCGTCCACCGTGTCGGGAGTGAGTGGCTGCCCTGCCTGCTCCGGCATCTCGGCCAATTTCGCTGTTTGTACATCCACCGACGGCGGACCTTCTTCTTGGCCCGCTTCCACTGCAGGCTCGGGCGGATATGAGTGGGCCACCTGCCGATAGGCCAAGGCAATCAGGAACCACATGACGAGCGAAATTGCCACCAACTTCAAAAATGATTTTCCGCTCGCAATGGTGTTTAGGCCTTCGCCGAAGGCACGCACCTTCTGGTCAACATGGCGGGCTAGATTCGCCGATATGCCGGAAGTGACACGATGCAGGAAACCCGCGACCAGGTGACCACGCTTGCGGATCATAATCGCGCACAGCGCCATAACGGCAACCAGCACGCACAGTATGACGGCAGCCAGGCGGAACTTGTCCAGGTAGGGATTCCCTCGGATCGCGGACGAGAAGAAGACGTCGATAGTCATCAACACCGTGAACGCGCCGATGTCGAAGATGCGCTCCACCGTCCAGACTCCAATCTGCGAAGAAACCGACAGTTGCTCTTTTCTTGCGATCAGGTAAGGACGGATGAACTCGCCGGGGCGGCCCAGCAGCGCCAGCCCCGTGAACCCAATAAAGGTCGGTGCCATCAGGCGTGAGGTTCGCGTGTGGCGGGCCGGTTCCAGGAACACCTTCCAGCGGAGAGCGCGCAGTACGTAGGTGATATAAATCAGCCCCACGGCGCTGGCGATGTGCAGCGGGTGCACTTGGCTGGCGTGGCGGAACTTGGCCCAATCGAAGGATCGCCAGTGCCGCACCTGGAAGTAGAACAGGGCGCACAGGATTGCCAGCACGATGGCGGTGGCCAGAATTCGTTTCTTCGTCATTTACCCGAGACGCCCCAAACCCTGAAGCTGAATCCTGCGGAGGTTACACATTACTCCTCGTGTCAAGGTAAATGACGTGGAGACAAGGGTCAACGCGCGGGGGGCCCTCACGGGGCAGAAGGTTCGCTCAGACCGGGCCGGATTTTCATTGCGAGGTTTGCTGGGCCAGAACGGGAGCGGCTGCCTGCTTCACGGTCGACGGCCGGCGCGGCTGCATTTTGTTCCCGCTGGTTCTGGTTACCGGGGAGGTTTTGCGTTCAGCGTCCTTCTTGCGGTTGAAGTCACGAACCACACGCGCTACGTAGGCCCGGGTTTCAAAGTAGGGTGGCACGCCGCGGTACTGTTCCACGCGATGTGGGCCGGCATTGTAAGCGGCCAGCGCTTTGATCAGGTCAAAGTTGTAGCGCTCCAGCAGTTCCCGCAAATAGCGCGTACCTCCCTCGACATTGGCGCGGGGATCGAAGGCGTTGGCGACTCCCAAGTGCGAGGCCGTTTGCGGCATCAACTGCATCAGACCCTGGGCTCCCTTGGGCGACACGGCGCGTGGATTGAACCCGCTCTCGGCGTGGATCACGCTGTTGATGAGGTCGGGATCGATGTGGTGGCGATCGCCAATTAAATTGATGACCTCGTTCAGTTTCTGCGAATTCTCAGGCGAGGCAGCTGGAGAATGCAGGTAGGAATTCTCAGGCGAGACGGCCGCGGGAGCGGGCGACAGGTCTTTCTCAAAGCGGTCGATCTGGTCGGTGGAAACGTCCACGTATCCGCTGCCGTCGGCGGTCAAATAGAGCCGAGTTACGGAGCCCATGACCTGGCGCCGCTCGTGGCGGATGGAGAAGCCATTGTGCAAGACGGCGAGATCGGAGGCGAACCCGGGGATCGGGAAGAGCAACAGTCCGAGAGCCAACACGAGTTTTCGAGGTGCGAACATGCTGTCGTTGTAGCGCCGGCATCCCTTCGACTACGCACAGGGCAGGCTCTGCCGGCTGTCCCGAGGGCGTCACGCCCTCGGTGGCGCTGCGAAAAACCTTACGCACCCACTCTCGATCCGCCCAACACCTGTTCGATGGCCGCAGCCACGCCGCTCTGGTCATTGGGCAAAGTTACTGCCCACCCATTGCGGCGCAACTCGTCCGATGCATTTCCCATGATAAACGGCAATCCCGCGAAGGCAAGCATTTCTATGTCGTTGTAGTTGTCACCGATGGCCATGACCTGTTCGCGAGCAATGCCGCGGTAATTGGCCCAGCGCTCGAGGGCGTGGCCCTTGGAACACCCCTGATTGAGCACATCCACGATGGATAGGTCGCGGATTGGGTATTCCGTGCGCAGAACCGTAATGTCTTTCTCCAGGCCACTGGCTGCCAGCGCTGCCAGAGCCTGATGCATGCGCGGGATCGGGCCACAGAACATGGCCTGCACCGGGTCCGTGGTCAAAGATTTTTCGATTGGGGCCACAAAATCGATGAACTGAAGATTCTTTTGCAGCCAGCGCTGAATACTGGCGCTCAACTCCTCCATGTGTTCGAGCACGATCGCGCCCTTAGCTTCGGTGTCGAATGTCAGGACCGTGTTCCCGCGAAATTCTTGCATCGCCGCGCAGAGTTTGCAGCAGGTTGCGGCCGGGAGCAAATCGCGATGGAAAGTCTCGCTGGCAAGGGACCGCGTGATGGCGCCATTGGAGCTGATCAGCCAGAGATCAAAAGCAAGCTGCTGGGCAATGGGCAAAGCAAAGGTGTGCCGCCGTCCCGTGACCAGCACAACCTCGACTCCCTCCTGATGGGCGCGGCGCAACGCGGCCAGGTCAGCTTCGGAGATCTGAAACTCGGGATTCAGCAGGGTACCGTCAATATCAACGGCCAGCAGGCGGATGGGAAGTGTCACCATGGCGGATTTTATCACCCGGAACGCCTTCACCTGCTGGGATTTCTGAGATTGTCCTTGCCGGGTGTGCGTCGGATTTCACTCATCGAAAGCAGTGGCTTTTGCGGCTGGGACGCGCGGAAATCCGGGTATCCCCAAAATGCTGGTGAACCAATTAGAAAAAGGTGCTAGCATACAGCTATCGTCGTTCTCTGCCCGCCTGCGCGAACCGCCAGGTGTGGCGTAGATACTCATCGGTAAACCTCCTGAACTTGTAGGAGCAGTCCCTCGGCTCATAGTCCCAGTGCGGTGAACCTCTGCGTTTCTCCCCGCAGAAGTTGTTCATTGTGAATCGCCAGGTACGATAGCGCCCGTGGGATACCTGCATCTGGGCCCACCTAGCTTCGTGCACCAGCCAAAGTGGAAAGGAGTACTTATGCCCAGTCCCCAGAAAGCCGAGCCAACTACTTTCACTAGAGATGTTCTCGGACGTTACATTTGCAACGGCCTTGATGAGGCCCTTGCCAGTACAAACTCTGCCAGTAGTCCGAATGCCCGCCCCTTTGATGTAATCGTTGTAGGCGGGGGGTCTTTCGGCGCCGTATTTGCGCAACATCTCTTTGCCGCCGACACAACCCATAGCCACCGTATCCTCGTGTTGGAAGGTGGGCCCTTCACTATCCCAGAACACATCCAAAATCTGCCTCTCGAAGGAGGACCCGGCGTGCCGGGCGCCACCAGCATCCAGGACCTCAGAAATCAGGGTCTGTTCGGTTTGGATAAACCGAGAGAAGAGGTATGGGGGCTTCCGTGGCACTCTCCCACAAAATTTCCTGGGCTAGCCTACACCATAGGTGGCCGCTCGCTGTACTTTGGCGGTTGGTCGCCGCAACTCCTGGATGCGGAGATGCCGCCCGATCGCTGGCCGCGGGCGGTGGTGGACGACTTGAATGCCGCCTATTTCGAGCAGGCAAGCCAACAGATCGGGACCAATGAAACCAATGATTTCATCTTCGGGCCGCTGCACACCACGCTTCGGCAAATGCTGTTCGACGGCATCCAGGCCGGAATGGTGACTGAGGCAATTCCTCTCGCCGAACTTCCGACACACCTGGACAAGATCCCTCCCGGGGGAGAAGACATCTCAAAACTGGAAGCGCCTCTGGCGGTTCAGAGTCAAACCAGGCCCGGTTTTTTCCCCTTCAACAAGTTCAGCTCGATGCCTGTAATCACGAAAGCAGCCAGAGCAGCGTTCGTGGAAAGCAACGGTGACGATTTCAAGAAGCGGGTGATGGTCGTGCCGCGGTGCCACGTCAAACGCCTGCTGACAGAAGACGTGGTGGTAAACGGTCGTTTGCTGAAGCGCGTGCACACCGTGGACACGGAACAGGGCCCCATTCCCGTGCCTCAGGGAGGGATTGTGGTCATAGCCTTGGGAACGATTGAGAGCACACGGTTAGCTCTGCTCTCCTTCGGCGACACCGCCAGCGCCAATCTGATTGGCCACAATCTCATGGCCCACTTGCGTTCCAATGTCACCATCCGAATTCCGCGCAGTTCGTTGCCCGGAAATGGAAGGCTTCCACAAGAGCTCATGGCCTCTGCCTTGTTCGTTAAAGGGAGGCACCGCTTTCCGGATAACACTCTCGGTTACTTTCACCTGCAAATCACAGCAGCAGGACTGGGAAATCTGGGGGCAGACTCCGAGGCAGAGCTGTTCAAGAAGATTCCGGACCTGGACACTTTTGAGCGCTTCCAGGATGCGGACGACACCACGGTGGTGATCACCATTCGTGGGATCGGGGAAATGCAGCCCGATAACCCCGCAAATCAAGTTGGCCTCGATCTGGAGATTGACGAGTTCGGCATGGCGCGGAGCTTCGTTTCTCTGCCAGATCCGGCTACGTCTGCGACCCCGCAGAGCGGTAAGGATATGGCCTTGTGGGATGCGATGGACCGCGCCTCCGACGAGGTGGCCAAGATCTTCGCCAACGGCTCAGACTTCGAAATTTTCAGAAGTCAGGGCCCGGCGAAGGCCTCCGCTAGCACCGATTTGCGTGCTGCGTTCCCCTACACTCCGGGACGAAGAGACGGAATAGGAACGACTCACCACGAGGCTGGCACGCTCTGGATGGGGACCGACGCGGCCAACTCCGTAACCAACACCGACAGCCGCTTCCACGCCGTTGCCAACGCCTATGTGGCCGGCCCCGCTCTGTTCCCGAGACTGAGCTCGCCCAACCCAATGCTGACTGGCGTAGCTCTGGCGCGTCGGTTGGCGGACCGGGCAGCTGCTGGCATTCTTATGCCGTCAGCCCAGCCGAGTATTCCAGATCCAGGTTTCGACTCCCTGTTCGAAGGTACGGCGAGGAGCTTCGATCAGTGGCAAGTTGCCGGACAGGGGAAATTCTCTCTTGTCAGTGGTGAACTCGTGGCCGAACCGGGTGGCGATCTGGGGTTGTTCTACCTTCCGACTCGCATCTTTGGCGACTTCACACTGAAACTGGAGTTCAGGCTGGGCCGCATAGACGACAATTCCGGCGTTTTTGTGCGGTTCCGTAATCCCAGGCTTCCGGTCCCCGATCGTAACCTGCCGGGCGTCTTTTATCCTTACAACAACCAAGCCTACGTCGCGGTGGACACCGGCTTCGAGATCCAGATCGACGAACTCGCCAGAGGAACTCCCGATGGGCTCGACGAGCATCGCACGGGCGCGATCTACGGAATTCCGATCGGCAGGAATGATGGTCAGCAGGACTATCGTCGTGGACCTGCGCTCAGGCCGGGAGAATGGAACCGTCTTCAGATCGAAGTCGCGGGGGACACCTATGTGGTGCAGCTGAACGGTCAGCAGACTAGTAGGTTCACGAACGTCGATTTATTCCGGGGTAAGGCGCCGGTGGCCGATCCTGACTCGGGCTACATCGGCGTGCAGTCACACACCGGACGAGTAACGTTTCGCAACATTCAGATCATCGCGCCCCGTCCGATATTTGGGGCCCGTTTGACCACAACTAGGGATGTTGAGGTCCTCCCGAGTCGAGAATTGACCCCAGCAGAGGAAGAACTCGCGGTCGAAACTGCCAGGAAGAAAGCGGCAAAGAAGACTGCATGAACTTCAAGCCGAGGTGCGATGAAAACCAGCCGCACCTCGGCCCCTGACCTCCCAGTACCTGCCCAGTCTCAATCTGAGCGAAGAGCACAGTAAACGCGGTGCCAGCGGATCGACGTGGACTCGGCTGTGGAGGGCTTTTAGTCTGCCTGGCCGACATAATCTCAGACGAGGATGGCATTGTCATGGCCTACGCAAACACGTCGCAAAAATAGGCGTGTAGGGCGCAGAGCAGTAATGTGTGGTACCGAGGTAATGGCACGGATACGAGCCGTGCGATGGTGGGAAACCATGTTATAGTTTCGCACCATTGAAGCATGTCGTCACTCCTTTATTTCGTCTATCCCTGGGGCATCATCTTGCAGGGGTTGGCAATCTTCCACTTCATTCGTCGCCGCCCGGATACATATTGGCTTTGGATCATCCTCTTTGGCGGTGGCCTGGGCGCGCTCGTGTACATCGTTGCCGAGGTGCTGCCTGACGCCGGCCTGCTGCGGCAATCGTTTAAAGTCTTTCCGCGGCGTAGGAGAATCCGCGAGCTGGAATCGGCCATTCTGGACAACCCTTCCGCGGGCAACTACGAGGAATTGGCTGATCTGTATCTGGAAGAAGGGAAGTTTGCGCAGGCACGCCAAGGCTATGACAAGGCGATCTCGTCTCGCACCGACTCGCCCGATCCGTTCTACCGCCGCGCCGTTGCTGCCATCCACATGGGCGACTTCGCCGCGGCCGTGCCTGATCTCGAACGCGTCGTCTCGCAAGATGCCAAGTACGATTTTCATCGCGCCGCCGGACTGCTGGCCTGGGCCTATGCCAACACCGGCCAGCCGGCAAAAGCCGATGCTCTGTTTCAGCAAGTCACCAGAATCTCCACAATCTCGGAAACTTACTACAACTACGCCTGCTTTCTCACGTCGCAGCAACGTTATGCCGAGGCGCGGGAGTGGGCGCAGCGCATCCTGGCAAAAAAGCCGACGATGCCAGGATATCTCCGCCGCCGCGAGCGGCCGTGGTTCCGCAAAGCGAATGCGCTGTTGAAGCGCCTGCCGCAGAATCAATAACTCATCTCCTGAAACGCTCTGTGCAGCGGTTAGTGGTGAAATGGGGATTTAACGCCAATCTGCCCCAGAGCCGCTGCGCTACACTGGCATCCCTCTGGAAAAAAACCGTGAGAAGAAGACGAGAAGAAACGGTTATCCGCGCAGAGTGTCGGGTTTCTGCGCTCGCTCACGCAACTCCTGGCGCGACTGCCTCTCGTTTTGCTGGCAGAAGCACTAACAGGACGACTCCGATCACAAGGAATACGATCACATCAGTAAAGTTCCTGTGGACGCCGTGATTCCAAGCTTCCACGGTTTGAATAGCCATCACCATGCCATGGGAGATGTGCCACCAAGCTGCTAGAGCAATCATCGAGCGATGCTCAGATGGTCTCCGTGCGGCCATGAGTAGAAAGACCCCGACCGGAATAAAGAAGCTCAGAAACATTGGCTCGACCTCGTTTTTCCGATCCAAAAGCCAACTGGAATGCCGCAGGTCCGTATATAGAAAATAAATTATCGCCAGATTCAACAGCCCCACGATCACCAGGACGATCTGTGTTAGGCGTTCTCTTTTCAATATTGACCTCATTATTTGAGCGACCAGTTACGACATGCGGACAGTCTCAACCTCTGACCAAGTCCACGCCTGCCAGATGATGACCGAGGTGCATACAGTTTCGATCGTCGCGAAGAACAAGTACTCAGGAAGAGCGGGCGTCCGGGCACCGACAAGAGGCGGAACGAAGGTCAGGAAACCGTTTACAAGGGTCAGAATTGCACCCGCGATGATATTCGCCAGCCGGTTCGCTCTAAACGGAAGTAGTCGACACGCCACAATCATGGCGATGGGTATTTCCATCAAGACCGCTGAACCCAGCAGAGCCCATGGTGGTAGATGTGGGGCGTCGGCTAGATTTGGCGAGCCAACAATAGCAAACAGGGCAACAACGTCCGCATACAGGTAGTTCAATAACGCGAAGATCCACAATAGAGACAACCGCTCCTTTGTGTCCGGTATGTCAACCTCCTGCGGAATAGTTACGGTCCCGCGGCCGAGAAAGTTCCAGATGGCGGCCGAACTCGCACGCCGCGTTTGTAATTATGTGCGCCGCCTCACGTCTTTGCAAAGAGATTGTGGCGTCAGTTGGCGCTATCAGGCGATAGCGCTCAGAACCCGTCAATGAGTGCTATGGGGGTTTTGCAACAACAAGAGCGTCCTTAGGACGATCACTGGCGATCAAATCCGGCTCCCTTGTACTCCTGCACCGTGTTCCCGCCATCCACGACAATCACCTCCCCGTTAACGTAGGAAGCTTCCTGAGAACACAGGAAGACAATTAAGGCAGCGACCTCATCGGGCCTTCCAGGGCGGCCAATAGGCGTATTGCATCCGGCTTCGATTTCACGGTCGCTGGAGGAAGCGGTTCGAATCCATCCCGGCGCCACGGCGTTAACGGTAATTCCAGAAGAGCCAGCTTCGAGCGCCAGCGTCCGCGTGAGACCGGCCATGGCCGCCTTGGCCGCGCTGTAGGCCGACATGCCGGGATTGCTGGCGACCGGACCGGTCACCGACGAAACGTTGACGATTCGACCGTGTTTCGCCTCGATCATCTGCGGAATGACGGCGCGCGTTACGTTGAAGCAGGTTTTCAGGTTGAGCTCGATCTCGCTGTCCCACTGCGCTTCCGTCAGGGTATCGAACCTGGCTAACAGCTCCTTCGATCCCGACTGCACCATGCCGGCGTTGTTCACCAGGATGTCGATCTTGCCGAAGTGTGCGATGACTTCTGCGACCAGCTTGGCGGCACCTTCAAAGCTGCGCAGGTCACAGACGGAGGCAAATGTACGATCCATCCCGAGTTCCGCGCGACGGTCGTGAACCCGGTCCGTGGTTGACGTGATGGCAACGTCGGCCCCTTCCGCCAAGAGCAGACGAGCGGTGGCGAATCCGATGCCTTCGGCGCTCCCGGCGCCAGTCACCAACGCTACTTTCCCTTTGAGGCCCATAAATTCAAATGCATGTTAGAGCAGCGCCGGACCAGAGTCCAGGTGAACTCTGAGGCTCAATCGATAGTTGACGTAATCTGGCGATTACACCATCTATTCGTGAGACAGGCTGCCGGGCTGCGCGAGGAGCTAGTGCTAAACTTTCCTGCGTGGCTCCCGTCTCCTTTCTCGAGTGCACCAAATGTGGTACACACATCAGCGCCGATACTCCGCAGACAGTCTGTCCCCAAGATGGCGGCGTCCTCTACGTCCGCTATGACCTCGCTGCCTTAAAGCAAAACTTTAACACTGCTTCCCTGGTGGGACGCGCTTCCACTATGTGGCGCTATGCCGAGGTCCTGCCGGAAGCGGAGCCAGTGTCTCTCGGCGAGGGCTTCACGCCGATGCTGCCCAGCCGGGAATTTCCCAATGTCTATATCAAGGACGAAGGCCTGAACCCTACAGGTTCCTTCAAAGCTCGCGGCCTCTCGGCTGCCGTGACCATGGCCAAGGCGTACGGGCTGAAGAGACTGGCGATTCCTTCCGCCGGAAACGCCGCCAGCGCGTTAGCAGCTTATGCGGCCGCGGCCGGTCTGGAGGCGCACATCTTCATGCCCAAAGATGTACCTCTGGCCAACCGGGTGGAGTGCGAGAGTTACGGCGCTCATATCACGCTAGTCGATGGCCTGATCAGCGACTGCGCACGCATGGTCGGCGAGCGCAAGGAAAAGGAAGGCTGGTTCGACGTTTCTACGCTCAAGGAACCTTTCCGCGTGGAAGGCAAGAAGACCATGGGCTACGAGGTGGCGGAACAACTAGGATGGCGGGCACCACAGGGAATTATTTATCCGACTGGCGGCGGAGTCGGTCTGATCGGCATGTGGAAGGCTTTCGAGGAGATGGAGAACTTGGGCTGGAGCGGCTCCGAACGTCCGCGGATGGTAGCAGTGCAATCATCCGGTTGTGCACCGATCCCTAAAGCATGGGATGAAGGTAAGCCAAATACGGAGTTTTGGCCGGACGCCACGACCCTGGCTGCCGGTCTGCGCGTTCCCAAAGCCTTTGGCGACTACCTTATTCTCGATATTCTGAAGAAAAGTGGTGGCATCGCACTGGCGGTGACGGATGAGGAAATTATGGACGCGCTGCGGCACTGGGCCCGGGTGGAAGGAATCTTTGCCGCTCCGGAGGGTGCGGCCGCGCTCGCCGCGTATCGCCAGCTGCGTGCCAGCGGATTTTTCAGCGCGGACGACACCGTGGTGCTATTCAATACCGGCTCGGGGCTGAAGTACCTGGACGTCATTCAAGGGCAGAAGAAGCACGCGGAACCGCCGGCGTCGCGGCAGATCGGCGGGATCATCGGACCGTATTGATTCGTAGCGGCGCGGTCCCGGCGGCTGTCAGGCGGGGGTCTCGCCCGCCGCCGAGGGCAAAGCCGGCCCTGAGCGAAGCCGAAGGGATGCCCTCGGGACAGGCGGCAGAGCCTGCCCTGAACGTAGTCGAAGGGATGCCGGCGCTACCAAGAGCCAGACAGGACATGACTCAACGTCTCTACTATCACGACTCGTCACTCTACGAATTCGAAGCAGAGGTCTTAGAGGTTGTGTCCGCGTCGAGTTCCGATGCGCCTGCGTTGATCCTCGACCGCACCGCTTTCTATCCCACCAGTGGCGGCCAGGTGTTCGATACGGGATGGATTTTTCCCTCCTGCGTTGATCCTCGACCGCACCGCTTTCTATCCCACCAGTGGCGGCCAGGTGTTCGATACGGGATGGATTTTTCCCTCCGGAGCGGGCGATGAGAAACACAAATGGCGTGTGGCCGAAGTGGCGGAACGCGAAGATGGAGCCATCCTGCACGTCCTCGAAAGCGCGCCGGAGTTCGGGAAGGGAAGCCGCATCCGCGGCCTGATTGACGTCGACCGACGGCGTGACCACATGCAGCAGCACTCCGGTCAGCACGTGCTTTCGGCGGCGTTCGTGCGCCGGTTCAATGTGCCCACGCTTTCTTTTCACATGGGCGCGGACTACTGCTCCATCGACTTGGATACGAAAAGCTTGTCCAGGGAGCAAGTCGAAGCCTCCGAGGCGCTGGCCAATGAAGTCGTGATGGAGAACCGTCCGGTTGAGATTCGTTTTGTTTCGCAGGAGGAAGCCCGTAAGTTAGGGCTGCGCAAACAGCCGACGGTGGAGAAAGACGAGCTCCGGCTGATCGACATACGCGATTTTGATCTCACCGCGTGCGGCGGCACACACGTCAGCGGCACCGGGCAGATCGGTTTGATCCTGCTGCGGAAGACGGAGAAAGTGCGGCAGGGATGGCGGGTGGAGTTTGTCTGCGGAAAACGTGCTGTCGGCACCGCCCGGCGTGATTACGCCACTTTGGCTGAGGCTGCAGGCCTGTTCTCCAGCCACCTCTGGGATATTCCGCAGCAGATACGAAAAGCGCAGGAGGATTCCCGAGCGTCGCGAAAATCCCGCGAGCAACTTCTGGAGGAGATTGCGGACCTGCATGCCGCTCGACTGTTGGCCGAAACTCCCCAGAGCGGCAATCGCAAGATCGTGGTTCGCACTTTTCCGGACCGCGATCTCACTTTCATCAAGCTGCTGGCACAGAGACTCACTCGCCAGAGTTCAAGCGTGATCGCGCTTCTAGCCGCGAGTTCCGGCCAGCCTGCAATGGTGTTTGCGCAATCGGTGGGGCAGCCATTCGACATGGGGGCGCTGATGCGGCAAGTTCTGAACCAGCTCGGAGGACGCGGCGGGGGAAGCAAAGACATGGCTCAGGGCGGACCGGCGCAGGTCGAAGGAGTCGAAGCCGCGCTGACCGAATTGGCTGCAGGACTTCGCGACTGAACCGGTTGCGGAACTCGCCTCCATGGCAGTCGCAGACTTTGGAAAGATCCTCTATTCGTACCGCAGGCAGACGATGGGATCGAGGTTGGCCGCCAGATTCGCCGGGTAATAGCCGAAGAACAAGCCCACGCCGACGGAGATCGCGAACCCAATCGAGACCCACAGATAAGACAGCGTTGCGGGAATCGAAGGCACCAAAGTGCGCACCAGCGTGGATACAGTGGCTCCGATCAGAATGCCGATGCTCCCGCCGACCAGCGTCAGCACCACGGCTTCAAGCAAGAACTGCAGGCGGACATCCGCGCGGCGGGCACCGATGGCTTTGCGCACGCCAATTTCCTGCGTGCGTTCGGTCACGGAAATCAGCATGATGTTCATCACGCCGATGCCGCCCACGAGCAGTCCTACAGAGCTGATCACGGTGGTGAGGATCACCAGCGCGCCGGTGAGTTGGTTCCACAAGTTGCTGAGGAAGTCGGGCGAGCTCAGCTCGAAATCATTTTCCTTGCTGGCGGGGACGTGGCGCAGGCGCCGCATCGCTTGAATGACCTCGTCCTGCGCCTGTTCGACTCTCACGTTCTGCGGGACCGTGAATGTCATGACCAGCTCTTTGTTCTCCGGGTAGCGCTTCTTGAAGTCGCTCAGCGGGATGATGGCGAACATGTCTACCCCTGGGCCGATGAACAGACCCTGGTCGTGCTCAAAGACGCCGATGACCTCGTAGAGGCCGCCGTTGATGCGCACCGTCTTGCCGATGGCGTCGGTGTAGGGAAAGAGCGATTCGCTGATGGCCGCGCCCAACACCACCACGGGACGCGCGTGCTCCTGATCGAAGGCGCTGATGAAGCGGCCGCGCCCGATGCTGAACAGCGGAATCGCCTCCGTGTACTGCGGTTCAGCGCCGCGCACGATGACCTCCTCGACGCTATGGTCCCCGCTGGTGATCCGGTTGGTGTCTCCGAAGAAAAAGCCGCGCGTGCCGATTGTGGTCACGATCTGCACGTCAGGGGCGGCCTGACGGATGAAGTCAGCGTAGTTGTATTCGAAATACTTGCGGGTGCGAATGCTTTCCGGCCAGCGGGAAGGGTCGGTGCCCGGCGGAAATCGCGAGATGAAGTAAGTGCGCGAGCCCAGGGATTCCACTTTGTCCTGCACGAACTTGTTGAGACCCTGAATGATCGCCGCCATGGAAATCACCGAGGACACCCCGATGACGATGCCCATCACGGTCAATGCGGAGCGCACCTTGGACGAGCGCAGCGTTTCCAGCGCTGAGTAGAAATTCTCCCGGGCTTGAGAAAGTGTCATGATCGCCATCAGTCAGACCTCAAAGCGACGATCGGATCCAACCGCGACGCGCGCAATGCCGGATAGATTCCGAAAAACAATCCGATCGCGGAACTTACAAACACTCCCAACACCACCACCCACGTCTGCACGGAAGCAGGGAAGGGGGTAAAGGTCCGCAACCCCAGCGCGACCAGAAATCCGAGCGTGATGCCAACCAGTCCCCCAGCGATGCATTGCATGACGCTTTCAGCCATGAACTGCCGCAGGATGTCGAGCCTGGTCGCGCCCACTGCGCGCCGCACGCCGATCTCCCTCCGCCGCGCGGTCACGCTCACCAGCATGACGTTCATGATGACGATGCCGCCGACGATAACCGAGATGGCGCTCACCATAATGAATACGGCGAAAAATGCCGAGCTGATTTTGCGCCACAAGGCCATGTAACTTTCCTCGGTGCCGATGAAGAAGTCGTTCTCCATTTCGGCCGTGAGGTGGCGGCGCGCGCGCAAGATGAGCTGTGCCTGGCCCTGGGCCTCCTCAAACTTCTGTTTGCTCGCCTTTACGTTGATGATGAGGCTGGTGTGCGCGCCCTGCATGCGCAAGAAAACCGAGAGCGGGACCATGACGAAGTTGTCCTGGTCCTGGCCGAGGACGCTGCCGATCTTTTCCATGACGCCTACCACCCTGAGTTCATCACTGCCGATGCGAATGGTCTTCCCGATGGGCTGCACCCCGAGAAACAACTGCTGCACCAGCGTGTCGCCGATCAAGCAGACGTTGACGCGGTGTTCGGCTTCGGCGGGGGTGAAGTAGCGGCCGAGCTCGACGGTAACCGTGCCAATATCCGCCATGGTTGCGGTTTGGCCGGAGAGGCTCACGTCCGGCACTTCTTTGTCGCCGTACCGTGCACGGACGGTAGTGCTGGCGGTGGCGCCGACCTCTTGGCATGCGGCGCAGTTGTCGGCGATGGCCTGCATGTCGTCGAGCTCAATCTTCTTGTACTTCAGCGCCTTGACGATAATATTGAAGTCGGTCACCGCGAAGGGAGTGCGTGCGATCCGAAAGACGTTGGTGCCGAGGTTGGCAATCTTCTGTTCAACATAAACGTTCGCGCCCTGCACCAGGGTCATGACCGTGATGAGGGTGGCTACACCCATCGTCAGCCCCAGCATGGTGAGCGAGGCGCGCATCTTCTGCGCGCGCAAGGCGCTGACACACTGGGCAAGATTGTCGCGGACAGCGAGCATGGCGCGGAAACGGCGTCTCTGATTATGCTACCAAGTCCCACGAGAGGCGAAATGCATCGGCCATCAGCTGATTCAGGGCTGGCCTCGAGCCCTGGCTGATTTCTTCCATCCTCCAGCTTGCCGATTACGGCCGCCCGTCCTAACCCCCGCTTCGTGCTACATTTCCCTCAGCGGATCTCATCGCTCGGCCCAAACAATGGAACAGCGTCTCTTACTCATCAACTTGCTGCTGAAGTTGGGCGTGGCTACCGCCGTGGCTAGCGGTCTGGTTCGTTCTGTGGAGTTCAAGTCTCTGTTGTTCCGCGACGACCGCAGCCTGAAGCAAAGAACTTACCTGGTGCTGTGGATTGGCATTCCGCTGGCCATCGCAGTGTGGATCCGTTTCATTCAAAAAAGTTTCCTGGCCGGCGACCTATCTTTCGAGACCACGATTCTGCTGGGGGTGATTGCCGGCCGATTCACCGGCATGCTGGGAGGCGCGCTATTGGCGCTGCCCGCCCTTCTGCACGGGGAATGGGCCACTCTGCCTTTTAATCTTCTCTGCGGTTTCATTGCCGGACAACTGCGCACCCTCGCTCCCGACCGGGAAGACATCTGGTCGTTCTCCCCTTTTGTTGACCTGAGCATCTATCGCTGGATCCGGCGCAACCTGCCCAGGCCCCGTCCCTTTGACTGGCAGACCATGTTTTTCATCACCATTGTTGCCCTGCGCTTCCTGCACACCGAGCTGTCCCGGTTTCTGCCGCGATCGACCTTTAGTCTGGAAAGTCCCAAGCTTTGGGTGGAAGCGCTGATCTACGCGACTTCAATTACGGTCATCGGCACGGAGCTCAAGATCTGGAACAGCGTGCGCATCCAGATCAAATTGGAGGAACAAGAGCGTCTGCTGCTGCAGGCCCGCATGGAGGCGCTGCAAAACCAGATCAACCCCCACTTCCTGTTCAACACGCTGAACTCGGTTTCGTCATTGGTGCGCTTTGACCCGGACACGGCGCGCGAGCTGATTATCAAGCTGGCCAACATTCTGCGCCGGCTGCTGCACAGCAGTGACGCCTTCGCACCCCTGCGCGAAGAACTGGAATTCATTGACAACTATCTTGACATTGAAGTGGTTCGCTTCGGCCGCGACAAACTGCGGGTGGTAAAAGAACTCGACCCTCCCTCATTAGAGACGATGGTTCCCAGCATGCTGCTGCAGCCTCTTGTGGAGAATTCGATCAAACACGGCCTGGCCTCGAAAATTGAAGGTGGGAGTATCTACCTGCGCAGCCGGCTCACGGATTCCCATCTGATCATCGAAGTCGAGGACGACGGAGTAGGCATGGGCGCAGCCAACCTGCTGGAACGGCCGACTGGCCTGGGCGGCACTGGGATCGGCATGGCCAATGTGGCGGAACGGCTCAAGGTGCTTTACGGCGATACCGCCCGCATGACCATTGACAGCCACGAGGGCAAGGGAACTCTGGTGAGGCTGCGGCTGCCCGTCCTGCACAGCGAAGGCGCGATCCCGGCAGCGGTCTACGAAGAGCGTTCCAACACGCGCCGGTAGAACTCCTCATACTGCGGGATGATCTCGCTGGAACAGAAGCGGGACTTGGCCACCATACGGGCTGCTTTGCGCATTTCCTCGAAGCGGCTCTCGTCGCTCAGCAGTTCCACCGCGTAGCGCGCCATGGTGTCGACGTCCCCAACCTCAGCCAGGTAGCCGCTTTTGCCGTGCTCGATTACCTCGGGTATGCCACCCACGCGAGTGGCGATGGGAACGACCTCGCAAGCCATGGCTTCCAGAGCCGCCAGCCCGAATGACTCCAGTTCGCTGGGCAGCAGCATTATGTCCGCCATCGCCAGCTTCTCCTGGACCTGCTCCTGCTTGCCCAAAAAGAGTACATCGTTGTGGATTCCCTTCTGCACCGCCAGCCATTCCGCGCGGGAGCGGTCGGGGCCATCGCCGATCATCAGCAGCTTGGAGGGCACTTTCTTGCGCACCTGATCGAAAATCTCGATGGTGTCGGTCACGCGTTTCACGGGCCGGAAATTGGACAAGTGCACCAGGATGCGCTCGCCTTGCGGAGCGTACTCAGTCCGCCGCGGCGCCGCCCCCGGATCGCGGCAATACACGTCACAGTTCACGAAGTTGTAAATCACCTGGATGTTGTTCTTGATATCGAACTCTCGCAGCGTACGTTCGCGCAGATACCGCGAGATCGCAGTGACCCCGTCGCTCTGCTCAATCGAGAAGCGCGTGATCGGCAGGTAGGAGCGGTCCAGTCCCACCAGCGTGATGTCAGTGCCGTGCAGGGTGGTCACGAATGGCAGTTTTCGACCTCGCGGCTTGGCCGCCAGCATCTGCCGTGCCAGCAAGGCGCTTACCGAGTGGGGAATCGCATAATGTACGTGCAGAAGATCGATGTCGTAAAGTTCAGACACTTCCGCCATGCGCGTGGCCAGCGCCAAATCATAAGGGGGATAGTCGAACAGCGGATAGCGCGAAACTTCCACTTCATGATAGTGAATGTTGGGATGCGGACCGGTCAGCCGGATGGGTTGCGCGTAAGAGATGAAATGAATTTCGTGACCACGCTCCGCCAGTTCCAGCCCGAGTTCCGTGGCCACCACGCCGCTGCCGCCGTACGTGGGATAGCAGGTGATCCCGATCTTCATGCCCGGTCCCTTCTGCGCCAGCCCTTTCTCGCTCTTCACATTCGATGGTAAGCAGACGGCTTCGATTCAGATTTTGCCGGGGAACTCCAGCGCACGGCGGAAAACAGGAAGTGTACTAGGAAGCGTGGGTTGCGTCTTTTGAAGCAGCGGCCTCGGGGTCGAGGCTTTCGATGAAGGACTGCAAGCGGTCCTGGGTGGGCTCGTCTAAGCCAGTAAACTCGATGCCCATGCCCACTCCCCCATCACAGGCCTTGACAATGCCTGAAGTGGTGATCTTCTCGGATTCCATCCAGAAGGTAATGCTCAAAGCTGTGCCGCGAGGGAGTGGTAATAGCGTCTCAACATAACAGCCGCGGCCGCTTACATCTGTTGCATTGGTCCGCATCTGGGTGCTGCCACCGCGCTCGTCGCGCAATTCAATGGGAAAGGCAACTCTGTGCCGCGTGAATCGCCTCTGGTTTTGGGCAGCGGCTACACCTTGCGCAGGGGATGCAGCGTCCTTTTGCTTCTGAATTAGTTCCTGCTCCCAGGGACATTGCTGCCCTTCGACCATTTGCACGCCAGCCTGAATTTTCTGCAGATGCCCAGCGTCGATTACCCACACCACCCGGAAACGGGCTTTCTTGTCACCGAGCTGTGCTCCGATGACGTCACCGGCTTTCAGCTGGTGCTCGATGCCGGAGAGTTTCGCGCCATGGTTGCTGATATTGCGGGCAGTCGCATTTTGAAAGAAGGGACGGCCGTCCGCATTCATCCCCCATATTCGGATGAGGAGGTCAACTTCGACGCGCGGCTCGGGCTTGTTCTCCATGTAACAGGCGTGACTCTGCCTCGACAAGAGGTCCGATAATCATAAACCCTGCTATTGCAGCCCTAGTTGTTACCAAAGGTACTGCACTAAGTGGAGCACTAGTGTTGTGTCCCGCAAGTTCATTGCGTAAGCCGGGACCGGTTGTGAAAAGGCACGGCTTCAGCCGTGCCGTCGAAAGTCCATCCAAACCGCGGCCTTAGTCGCTGAGGTGAAACCGCGGCACGTCACAATTGGCCTTGGAACTTATGTCGCGAACTTGCGGGGCGCCGCACTGGCAGTTTCGGTAGGATCATGCAGTTCCGACAAGGTCACCGTAGGAGATGAGCTGAATCCCGCTGCTTGCCAGCAAGTCGCGGGTCGCGGTGGAGGTCAGAAGCCGCAGTTCCCGGACCCTGGATTCCCGCAGCCGGGTGCGGACGCTCTGCAACTCGGCGTCGTTATAGCCTGGATGACAAACAAACTCCCATGTTCCTTCGGGAAGGTTCTCGATCATGAAACGGAACAGCCGCTCGTCCAGGGCGCCCGTGGCTACAATGCCGAAGGTTCCGTCCGGGGTGATCATGCCTGCTTCCCGTACAGCCTGCCGAAACTTTCCTGCCAGACCGTGCAACGCTCGAACTTTGATCCAACGCTTCCATAAGCTCGGCCGCTCCCCCAGCAGCATGTCGCGGACCGGGGCAAATGGATTGCGTAGCGCCAGCACACCGCAGGCTTTGGCCGCGCGCAGCAGCGGCCGTAGTACTTGCGGGAACATGTGGGTGTGCTTGTGTGAGTCCAGGTGCGAGACCGCGATGCCGGATGATCGCAGCTTGCGTATTTGCGCCGTGGCTTCGGCCTCGATCTGCTCCGGCACGAGGCGGCCAAGCATGGCGAGCACGGCGAAACCGCTTAGCCCCTCTCGGAAGCGCGCTCCATCTTTGTGTTCGTTTCTGCTATCGATCAGGCTGGGAATCTGCCCTGCACTGAGCACAGGAGAGCCGTCGACCAGGACTAGATGACACCCAACGCCGAGTCGCGGCGCCGATTGTGTGAGCTTGACCGCTTCGGCAAAAGCCGGCGCGTTAGCCATCAGCGTGGCGGAGGTCACGACCCCGTGCCCGTGCGCCTCCAGAATGCCACGATTCACGCCGGCAGTAAGTCCGAGATCGTCGGCATTGATGATCAGACGGCGCACCGCGCCAGTCTAGCAGGTGGGCGACAGCACTTATCATCTAGCAGGCTGCTGAAAAACTCCCGAGGCGGCTCGAACTGGGGAGGGCACGACTTTAGTCGTGCCGTAAGACGCTGAAAATAGGTCGGGGCTTTAGCCCCTGAGGTCAAAGGAAGCTGGGGTCGACTGAGTTTTTCAGCAGCCTCCTAGCGCTTAGCATTTGGCCCCGAACAGTGTTCTCCCACAGCACGCTGCAGGAGTCATCTCACAAATCACAGCCGGTATCACCGTGGAAGGGCACCGCTTTAAGCCGCGCCGTTAGGCCGCGAACCACCAATTCGATATTCCGGTCGTTAAAACCGGGGACGTAGTTCAGTTGGTTAGAACGCTGCCTCCTAACCACCCGCCTTTTTTCTTAGATATAGCTCCCGTCACAACAATGCGCGGTTAGGGCTACCTCGGCCAGAGCCACCCGAACGTGCCTGCGGTGAGCAGCCCGTAGATCAAGCCGTCGAAGACATGCTTTAAGGTCACGCTCCACGACTGGCCTTTCCAGATTGAGTCTTGGATCTGTGCGACAGCGTATCCGAGGAAGGCCGTCGTGCCTGCCACACGGAAAACCTCCAGGTACTGAGTGCCGGGGCTCCGCGTGCGTCCGGTCAGGTAGGCGACAAAGACGCCGACCACCAAGCAGTAGAGGAACCATTGCCCCAGATATTTCCCCATCGCCGGCGGTCCGCTGGGGATCACCGTCAGCAGGCCGAACCGGTCCGCGTTTGAACCTCTCTACCGCCTCAGGCGATTTCATCTCTTTGTGCGTGGTGTACGGGAAATGGTAGGCCCGGCCCGGAGTCACCCCCGCCGACCGTATGGCGTCGAGCACTCTGTCTTCCTCTGGAAGCTTGCGGTAATCGCTCTTGTGGATGGGGAGCGCCATGTGGATGATCGAGCTGGCGACGAACACGATCACAGCCGAAAGCAGGATCGGAAGCCATAAGGCGGTGATGGGGACCATCGTTCCTCCTGGTGAGACGGCGTTGGGCGCCGGAGTGACTGTCTAGGACTCGCAAGAGCCTACGCTTGGCCGGCGGAACTAGTCAAACCCGGGTTCGCTCAGCGCTGGTTCTGCGGTTTGACCGCTCTTTCCGCGCTCACGTATACTCGAAAACAAGCTCTTTTCGTGTAGATGCCCCTCATCTTTCGCGAAGCTCCCAGCACGGTTTCAGGGTCGGGAGCGAGGGGCGGTTAGCTCAGCTGGTTAGAGCGCCTGCCTTACAAGCAGGAGGTCGCAGGTTCGAGTCCTGCACTGCCCACCAATTCGGTGTTCCGGTCGTCAAAACCGGGGGACGTAGTTCAGTTGGTTAGAACGCTGCCCTGTCACGGCAGAGGTCGCGGGTTCGAGTCCCGTCGTCCCCGCCATTCCCTCTAAGGCAGTTCCCGCAGATTGAATGGCTCAGTCCAGTCGGTACGCACCCCAAGTGCGGGGCATACCTGTATCGACCTGGTGGCCCGGGTCTTCAACTTGGCGGGAACCTCACCTCCAGCGATAATGCAGTCATGTCCGGAGCACCGGCGGCCTACAGCCCGGAGTCGATGCGCACGGAGAAGCGTGCCGTCGCGGGAAATTCCGTCCTGGCGGCAATCGCCATCACCACACTGAAGATCGTGGTGGGGATTACCACCGGCAGCTTGGGCATCCTGTCCGAAGCTGCGCATTCCGGGCTGGATCTGATTGCCGCAGTCATCACCCTTTTCTCCGTCCGCGTCTCCGACAAACCGGCCGACGCCGACCACCAGTACGGGCACGGCAAGGTAGAAAACTTCTCCGCCTTTATCGAGACCGGCCTGCTGCTGCTGACTTGCATCTGGATCGTCTATGAGGCCGTCAGGCGCTTGTTCTTTCACCATGTGGAAATTGAGCCTAGCCCCGCCGCTTTCCTGGTCATGTTCTTTTCCATGGGGGTGGACTTTTGGCGCTCGCGTGCCTTGGGCAGGATCGCCGCCAAGTACGACAGCCAGGCTCTGGAAGCGGATGCGTTGCACTTTTCCACCGACATCTGGTCGAGTGGCGTAGTAGCGCTGGGTTTGCTACTGGTGTTGCTGGGGCGGGCCTACGGCATCGGCTGGCTGCGCGACGCTGACCCAATCGCCGCGCTGTTCGTCGCCGGCGTGGTGGTGTACGTGAGCTGGCGTCTGGCGCGCCGAACCATCGATGCCTTGCTGGACGCCGCCCCGGCCGGAGTGCGTAACAAGATCATGGCCGCGGTTTCCAAAGTTGACGGGCTGCTCGAAGTGGACCGGGTGCGCATTCGCCGCGCCGGCAATCGTTATTTTGCCGACCTGTCCATCGGGCTGGCGCGCAACGTGACTTTCCAGCGCTCCGAGCAGGTGGCCGACGCGGTGACCGAAGCGGTTCACAACGTCCTCCCCGATGCCGATGTAGTCGTGCACTCGGTGCCTCGGGCCGTGAACACCGAGAATATTTTTGACCGCGTCCGCGCAGTGGCCACGCGCAACAACTTCAACGTGCACGACGTGAGCGTGCAGGATCTAAGTGGACGCCTTCACGTCGAACAGCACCTCGAGCTCGACGAGCGCTTGAGCTTAAAGGAAGCCCACGACCGCGTCACTGTGCTCGAATCGGAGATCCGCCACGACGTACCGGAAATCTCCTCCATCCTCACCCACATTGAAAGTGAGCCGGCTACTATCGAAACCGGTGACGAAATGGTGCGCGACGCCAAACTGGACAAACGCCTCAAAGCCATCGCGGCGGAGTTTCCGGAGATTCTCGATATGCACGATGTGCAGATTAAGCGAGTGCGCGGTCGCTTGTATGTTTCCTGCCACTGCACCATGTCTGACGACCTGCCCCTCTCGCGTGTGCACGACATTCAGACTGAATTGGAAATTCGCTTCAAGCAGGAAGCCCCGGAGCTGTTCCGTGTGCTGATCCATCCCGAGCCGCGGACGGACAATCGGCGGTAGTGTGACGACAGTCACAGCCAAAGACTCGGTCGACAGGCTCCAATTGTTGATTGTTGATTGTCGATTTTTGATTGTTGAATGGAGTCGCCCATGGAACACAGGGCAGGGGAACTGAAAGACCGTACGAAATCATTTGCGTTGCGTATTGTGCGAGTAATCCGGGCACTGCCTTCCTCGCCCGAAGGCCGCATCATGGGAAAC
>WNFB01003824.1_pt1 | contig 25163 bp, 23 predicted proteins | sample 5400501 | NCBI WGS metagenome assembly WNFB01 (sample SAMN13153341, study PRJNA577476) | soil metagenome | isolation source: 200 cm saprolite under Douglas fir tree site 2 hole 1 | place: USA:California | collected 2015-04-18 | reverse complement strand
AGCCGCCAGGGAGGGGATGTGCTCCGGTGTAAATCCAAGACCCACCGTGGCAAGGACGCTGCTGGAAAGCAGCGCGACAAGGGCCGCCCAGCCCGCGATCAAAAGCAGGCGGCGCATTACCGTCAGGTGATATTTCTTATTTTCATCCTTGAAAAATTGGGGTTTTTCTAACTACAGGGGGGCTGGCCTGGCCCCAAATCATTGTTATTGCCGTAACTGCTGATCTTCCAGTCACCATAGGTACCCTGTTGCAGCGTCATATGGAGAGTATACGGCTTCGGGAGCTTGCTGCGGGTGATAGTATAACTATAAGTATAGCTATGATCATTGTTCTGAACCGCACTATCCGCCACTTCACTGTAATTTGTCACCACGCCGTAACAGCGGTCGTCAGCCTGCGCCTGCTGCTTAAAATCGTCTGGAGCGGTCTGCACGGTAATCACAGCGTCCAGGTCGTTGTATGCCTGGTCGTAGTTCTGATTCTTAAGGGCCGTAAGAAAATCGGTGGCGGTGGTGGCTGGACCTAAGGCTGAGCTGGTGGCAGCGAAAAAATTAAACGCTCCGTAGCCAATAATCCAGGCTAGCACACCACACACTATAAAAAGGATACCCCAGAAGAGCAGGCGCCTTCGCCAGCTTTTTCGCCGAGGAGCTTCACGTTGTGGTCGCCCGACCCGCGGCGTTACCGGAGGATGATCGATACGAGTCATATGCGGAGGACGCGGAGGTATACCACGCTGCTTTCCTGACCCATTTCCATTGATAGCGGCAAGATGTTGACTGGAAGCACGGTCCCAGGGCTTTCCACCCTGGTCTTGGTGTCCTGGCATTATCTATCCTCCTTATAAAGAGAAAAAAGTATCTTACTGCACTACTCATGTTGCTTGACAGAATAACTATCCATCCAACAGAACAAGGCCGGTCAGGTTTGTATGGGCCCGTTGTAGCTGCTCTTGTGCCCGCTTCGCCTGGGTACGGGTTGTGCGACCTTTGGCAATAGTCAAAATCGTCTGCTCTACCAGCGCACCGATCAGGGAAGCATCAGGACCCACTAGCACCGCCGGGCTATTGAAAATAACGATGCTGGGCTTGCTTTCTGTCTCTTCCAGGGATTGACAAATATTACCTAAAACATCCTGTAGTTTCGCCGATAGGAGTAACGTTGCTGCTCCTTCGGTCGCCGTACCTGCGCTGAGCAGGCGAAGACCTGGAATAAATGTGTTCCTCAAGTACTGTTCAATCTTCTCTGTTGTAATAGACACTTCAAGCAGAAGATCACTTAAACCGCTGCTCTTTTCCAGTCCGAAGCGTTGCTCCATTGTTGGCGTTCGTAAGTCTGCATCTACCAATATCGCTGGCGTACCGCTCTGGGCAGCTGTGATCGCTACATTTGTAGCTACCGTTGCCTGGCCGGCATACGTTGAGGGGGTAGTGAGAAGTAGCGTATGTCGCTTACTCTGTGTACTACTCCAATGAAAGCGGATATTGGCGTACAGTGTATGATAGGCCTCGCTATACGCGGAACTGGCGTCATAATCAGTGAGCAGTGCGACCTGCTCTTGTGAGCGAATACCCACGGGGAATGCTCCTCTACTCCCTGGCACCCAGGGGGTGCCTTACTTGTTATTCCCGATATGGAGGGAGATCAGGTGAAATGTTGTGGCATCCCTTGTGGGTGCCAGGATCATTTACCTACCCCACCTAAAAGTATCTTTACGCCGTAGATGATTTTGCCTTGGTTCGCCCTACCGCTGGGGCGCGTGGCACCTCTCCATACACGGGCAATTGGAGTAGATGGACCGCGTCATCCCTGCTATGAATGCGATCATCAAGGTAATCGACCAGAAAAGCCATTGCAATCCCCACAAGCAGAGCTACGGCAAGCAGAATAAATAATAATGTTTGCTTACTGGCAGATAGACCGGGTGCGGGCACCGGGTCGGATGCATTGCTGATAACCTGTGCAGATACTGCTGGTTGTGTGCTATTGGCTCCTGCTGAACACGATGCTTCTTTGGAAACTACATATTCCAGGTAGGAACAGATACTGTCCCTGCTTACTTCACCGAAAGCCGTGGCTACGGCCTTTGCCCCGTCAGACGTACTCCATGTCACACTAACTGTAACCAGATTATCCGTGCGTACCGCCGTTAAAGCTGAACCAATTGTGCCCGCGTTTGTCCAATCGCCAAGGTCAGCACCTGAGCTATTTTGATTTGTATCTACGCCTACTTGCCTGGAAATTTGCGTATCAAACTCTTTTGATGTCAGAATAGGACCCATCACCATTGCATCTGCGAGTGACTCTGAGACAGCAACATTGTCTGCACTGGAATCAGTCCCATTGGGAGACGCCACTAAACCGATCTGGATGGTGATATCCGAGCGGTATGCGGTCAACGCTCCCGGCGTCTTGCGCAGGTGATAATATTGATAGCCGACGTATAGCCCGACCACCCCTACAACCAGTACCACCAACCAGAAACGCCGCCAGATAATTGTCCAATAAGCCCTTAGTTCCACCGGTATATGGCCTTTCTCATGTCTTACTGTTTTCTCTTACCGTACCAGGTCGCTTGTAGAGGTACGTAACTCCTTGGGTTTACCCTCGCTCATCTTGGCTTCTATGAATTGCTGGATACGGCGATGGAAGCGCGGCATATCATATTCAAGTGCATGACTGCGAATGACCTGGCGGTCGTATCGCTGCTCATTGAATGTTGCCAGCACTTCTGCCAGGCTCTCAACTGTTTGCTTTTTGAAGAATACGCCCGTCACCCCATCAACTACCGATGCTAATGCTCCACCAACCCCATAGGCTATCACGGGACGGCCAGAAGCCTGGGCCTCCAGGGGCGTGATACCAAAATCTTCTTCTCCTGGGAAGAGGAAGGCCCGGCAACGCGCATAGTAGGAAAGCACCTCTTGATCGGAGAGCCGGCCCATGAAACGGATGGTCGGCCCCGCCAGCTTTTTGAGCCGTTCCAGGTCACGCCCACTCCCAATGATGACCAGGGGCAAGCGCAATCTATTACAGGCCTCAATCGCCAGGTCGATGCGTTTGTAGGGTATCAGGCGACTGACGATCAGGAAGTAATCTTCTGGCTGGATAGTTGGATCGAAGGTGAAACGGCTTGCCTCCACGGGTGGTGGAATGACCACCGCGTCACGGCGGTAATATTTTTGAATGCGTTCGGCTATTACTGGAGAGTTCGCGATGAAGTGGTCGACACGCATAGAACTGGTTTGATCCCAGGAACGCAATCCTGTAATCAGGAAAGGTAAGATGCGCCGTGCCATCTTGCCTAATTGCTCTCGTTCAACATATTCCTCATAGTTCCAGCACCAACGCATGGGCGTATGACAATAACAAATATGCATGGTTTCTGGTCTCGTAATCACTCCCTTGCCAAAGGCACTGGAACTGCTCAGCACGAGATCGTAGCCCCGTAAGTCCAGGCTTTCCATGGCAAATGGGTAGAAGGGCAGGTAAGGCTGGTGGTGTTTCGTGACCATGGGAAACTTCTGCATGAACGAGGTACGAATGTCCATCTTCCGAAAAGCCGGGTCAACAAGCTTCGGGTCGTAGATAGAAGTATAGATGGGCGCGTCAGGATAAATCTCATGCAATGCCATCACCACGCGCTCAGCTCCCCCCATCTGATTCAGGTAATCATGAACCAATGCTACTTTCATCTATTTAATATGCTCCTCGATTAGTTAAGACTACCGGAATGGTGCGGAAGAGAATCTGGAAGTACAATCGCAGCGACCATTTCTGGATATAATACAGATCCATCAGTACTCCCTCGTCAAAACTCAGATTGCTGCGACCGCGCACCTGCCATAGGCCGGTCATGCCGGGCTTGATGGCTAAACGTGCCTTTTGCCACTCCTCGTATTGCGCAACTTCATGGGGAAGAGGTGGGCGTGGTCCAACCAGGCTCATCTCACCTCGAATCACGTTAATAATTTGTGGAAACTCATCAAGGCTGGTTCGGCGCAAGAATTTTCCTACTGCGGTAATGCGTGGGTCATCTTTTATCTTGAAGAGCGGTCCCTGAGCTTCGTTCCTGGTCCAGAGTGCCTCCAGGCGTTGATCGGCATTCTTGTACATCGAACGGAACTTATACACTTTGAAGGGGCGTCCATTCAATCCTATCCGCGTCTGCTTATAAATGACCTCTCCGGGTGAATTAAGCCGGATGGCCAGCGCGATACATAACCAGAGCGGCGAGCCAAACACCATGAAAAGCAGCGACACCAGGATATCCACGCAACGGGTAATCAAGCTCTGCACTTTGTTCAGTGGGGCCTGTTTGATACCAATCATTGGAATACCCTGGATCGCCTCCATATCGATGCGTGAGAGGCTTAGCTCATAGAGATCGGGCACGAGTTTGAATTCTGCTCCCAGGCGTTCGCAGAGGCGGACGCTCTTGATCGATTGTTCGTGCATGTTTGAAGGAAGCGCAATAATCACTTCGTCAACTTGCATCGAGCGAATCACCAACCTCAGGTCTTCCAGTGTGCCCAGCATCTTAAATCGTCCGAAGTCGTTTGGGGGATCATTTGGGGGATCATTCATATCGTGTAAGAAACCAACAATAGAATAACCGAGGTTGGGGTTAGCTGCTATATGTTGCATAATCATCTTACCCAGTCGGCCAGAACCAACAACCAGCAGGCGTGTCTCACCGAGCCCAATTCGGTAGAGCAGCCCCATTGCCACTGAAACGATCAGCCGTCCCAAAGAGAGCACAACTATTGCCATTATCCATATAAATGGTACGAGCAGGCGAGAACTTGAAGGTGGCTGGAAAATGAAGAAATAAGTAATCAGAAAAGCCAGCCCGACGGTTGCGGAACTGGCGATTGTCCACACCTGGCGGAACCATGTTCCGGTAAGCCGAATTTTATACAGACCGCGAACCGCAAAAATGATAACCAAGCCAATCACAATACTTACTCCAAGCCAGGTGAAGCTAGTAATAGGAGCAAGCCCCGCCTTACTTGGAGGCACGTTCTCGTTCACATTATTGCGAATGATATTCAGCAGAGTACTCAGAAAGCTGGTTTGCGAACCGAGATAATGCCTGAGATCGTAGGCCAACTGAAACGCGATCCATATTAACCCTGCATCGAGCAGAATCATGGCAATACGCTCGTAGATGCGCCATTGGCGGCGATATGAGCGCCGGTCAGAGATTGCCTTCATGATTGGGCCAGTTGCTCCCACCATCATATCTAGAGCTCCAGTCCTATCAGTATCTGGACTAATATTGGTTGTTTGTGATACTTTACTACTATTCACATCCTACATCCTACACTAACGAACAAACGAAATACGTTGATTGCGTCCCTGTGTCATGGTATGTATTATTGCTGCTTGCTCATACACTCGCATAGTTTGGTCAACCATCCTCTCTGCTGAGAATCGCTGAACCACTTCTGGTGCCATTGTACTACACTTCTCCCGATATGTCTGGTCGCTTAATGCCTTATACATAGCCTCTGCCATTGCCTCCGCGCTGTGGGGGTCAACACATAAGGCGATATCGGCCCCTGCTTCCGGCAGACTCGAAACATTTGACGTGACAACCGGAACACCGCACGCCAGTGCTTCTGCTACCGGTATCCCGAAGCCCTCGTAAAGAGACGGATAGACGAATGCGGAGGCGGCGCAATACCACAATGCCTGCTCAGCATCCGCGACAAAACCTGGGAATAGAACCTCTGTTTCCAACTTCAGTTGTTGGACTCGCTCAAAGATTGAGTCATAGAGCCAGCCCTTGCTTCCCGCCACCACGAGTTTCTCACGAATAGCATGGGTATCGCGCAGGCGGGCATATGCTTCAATCAGCGTGGTAATGTTCTTACGAGGCTCTAATGTACCAAGATACAGAAGATACCCGTCCATCAACCCGTGTTTCTCGCGGAAAGCGCGTTTCTCTTCCTCTTCTACAACGTTTGAGAATCGCCTATCGATACACGGATAGACCGTCTGTACTTGTTGTTCAGGTATTCCGACCAGTTCAATTGCATCTTGCCTGGTACTATGCGAGACGGTAATCACTATGGTTGCCTGCCGTATGCTGCGCACGGTGAAAATACCATGATACAGGCGTTTTGAGCGTGTGAGTACCTTTGGAAAGCGCAGGAACGCCAGGTCGTGCAAGGTAACTACTCCCGCACAACTCCGAGGTAACATTGCCGGTAGGATATTGACTGGTGAGTGCAGGACATCGATATGGTTTTGTCTAATGAGCGACGGGAGCGTCAGTTGTTCCCAGGCTACTCTTGCTGCTGGTTGTGACTCAGGCCATTTTGCGGATATATAGCTCAACTGCGGGTGCCTGGCTGCAAGCCGTTCTACTATATCCTGCCCATTCACGAAAACCGTATATTTATGCTGTCCAGGTCGCTTCGCTAACTCTATCAGGAGATATCGTATATAACGACTCACGCCGCCATCACGGTAATTCTGACTGAAGGATAGCAATTGAGCGTTAATACCAATATGCATACCAACAGGCTCCTCATGGCTATAACGTCCTTGCAATTCCCAAGGTAACAACACCAGGCCTTTTCAGGTTCTACGCCATGCCAGAACATTATTCTCAAAGAGCGGGCTAATCTCTCCTCGCATATGGAGTGTACACAGTGCTGATTGCACGGTTGTATTATAGAGAACGTATTGTGAAAGCGCATTGATCTCTGCTCCCTGTGCGCGAGCCACAGCACTTAACATCTCCACTCCTGGCCGTGCCTCTCCGCCAGCGAGTGCCGCCCGTATAGCGTCCAGTATACTCTCTAAACGCTCAACGGTATACTCAATGGCCCGATTGGCTTGCTCTGTTGACGTGTAAATCTCGCCGTGTCCAGCCACTACATGCTTGAACGTTGGTATTTGCGTTTTCAGCGCAATCAGCGTCGAAAGTCCTCTATCTACATCCGAATAAAAGGGGATGCGATGCTTGTCGAGTATTTCAGGAGTTAGAAAAGCATCGCCAACGAAAAGCGTTTCGCCAAAGGCCACACCCACCTGTTCGATGCTATGACCTGGTAACGAGATGACCTGTAGGGGGATGTGGTCTACGACCTGCTCATTTCCTTCGAGAATAGTGTCAGCCAGGCATGGTTTGGCTAACAGAAATTTGTGCTGTAATTCGCGTGGAGGTTGGGCACCGCTGAAAAGATAGAGTGGTTCCAAAATAGGTCCCGACATCACTGCTGCCTCTACACGGGTGGCATAGACTTTGAGTCCTGTCTGTCGCACGAGATATTGTGCTCCACCGAAATGGTCAGCATGGGCGTGGGTGACAAGTAATGCGGTTGGCGTCAACCCCAGCTTCTTCACCTGGTTCAGAATATCTCGTCCGCTATCTTTGTCCATGCCGCTATCAATAATCAAGCAGCGTCCCTCGTAAGCAATCACCCCAATATTGGCCCCGCCCTGGATAACCCAGCAGTGTTCATGGAGTTGTGTCAGTTGCATTTCTTCCTACATTCATTCTAGTACCCTATATCTTGCGCGCTATGATTGGAAAGAGTATAGTTCCAAAAACGAGAGCGTAGTATTGCAACGCCCTATTTCTTGTTGGATTTATACGGCAAGCCGCACAGGCTGAACTACATAGGCCGCTACTCCCTTTGCCTCCGAGAAGGCATCAGGTTTACTTTTGCGCAATATATTGTATGAGCCGTTGACATCTGCGCAGATCTTGCGTCCATCTTTGGCCCGATACAGGCGGTTTCTGCGCCCAATCCTCTTCCCGCTAAAGATATGCTGCTCTTCATTGTTGGGTTTGTAGTTCGGTATCGGATCAAGATCAAGAAAGCTGGCTTTTGAAGTATAGCTCTCTTCCCGGACTTCTACCTCTATTCCAACCAGTGCCGCCTTGTATGTGAGCATGTCAATGAACCGGGCATGGGGGATTTGCACGAAGTTCTGATTGTTCTTCCGGCCTATGTTGCTCTCTTGCTTCCATAAGGGGTTCTTCCCGATGATGACCGTGCCGATCCCCTCTTCGACCAGGAAGTCAATGATGCGCTTACTGGCCGTATGAAGATAGTGGTCAATGCGACGGTTGCGCGTATTGGTGATCTGTTCCATCTGACGGGTCACGCGCTCTCGGTCTGCTTGGGGAAGCAGTTGCTTGAGTTCCTTCATGCGCTTATTATACCACTGATTCCACGCCTTTACCGGACGACCGTTAACCAATCGAGGGATAAAGCCCTCTCGGTTTGATGTTATCGCCGCTAAATTGGTGACTCCCAGGTCTATCCCCACACAGAAAGAGGGGTCTACCTTGGCCTGAATGGGTTCTTTGGTATAAATCACCTCAACCACATAGTAACCGTTGCGGGGGACAATGCGTACCTGATCAATGTCCTTGTGTTTGGTCTTGACGCTAATTGGAAGCATGGATGGCTGAACGAGGCCATGCTTCAAGCCTCTTTTACTGATGGCCTGATCGGTGTACACGAGGATGTTGCGGCCCTCGGTCTTGTGCTTGTAGTTGGGCAGTCGCGGGCGTCCGGTGAACTTGGAAGGGGTTTGCTCATAGGCTTCCAGCGCTTCAAAGAACGATGTCCAATTGTTATGGAGGAGCATCAACACTTGTTGACTCACCTTGGCTGGGAGAGCCTTGTATGCCTCGTGCTGCTTCATGCGCCGGTCCATCTCCTGATAATGGAGGTACTTTCCTTCATGAATGAAGGCTTGCCGTATCTCATACAACGCCGCATTGTACAGGTTCTTGGACTTGAAGGCCGCTACATCGATCACACTGTAGCGCGGATCGTGCTTGCCGATCACGTGCTGCTCCACTAACTTCACTGCGCTGACCTCCTTTCTGTTCTACTCCTCAGCCATGATCAGCAGATGAATATGGGTGACATCTTCTGGTACCTGCTCGTTCTCCCCTATTCCTGTAATGGTTGCCTTGTCGATTCCTGACTGTGACAGAAGCAGCTGTAAGGCTTGTTGTTTCGTTCTCCCTGCGATGAGGTGTTTGATGTGCTGCTGTTCCTGAGGACTGAGTGTATAGACCCATGTCCCTCCACACATAAAAGACAAGACCACGAGTGGTGGGTGTGTGCTTACGGTTGCTTGCTTCACAGTCACCTGTATAGAGCCGATAAGATGGTAGCCTGTTCCGAGTTGTTGTGTTGCGATGCTTGTAAGAAGCTGCGAAGCTTTCACCTGGATCGCTTGCTGGTTGTAGGCAATGGCGATGCATGACGCTGAAACACTGACTTGGACCGTCGTTGCCTCACTTCCCGGACCATGATCGGCGGTTGTCGCCGGACTACATGTCGGGGGAGCGAGGGCTTCACCTCCTGTCAGTTGGGCGGTCAGGGCTGTCTGTTCGCTTTGCAAGAGATCGGGCGAAAGACGGTCTACGACGCGCTGGATATCGGCTTTTGTGACAGAGAGAAAGTCTCTCGCGTCTTGCCCTCCGGTAAACGGGCTATTTGTCACCAGCACCCCGTTTGCAATGGTGGTATTGATATCCCCTGTAGCGATGTTCCCTGCCGAACCCGCTTGGACTGCATACGCTGAAACGGTGGCTTGTCCATAGCTCGGTGGGTTTCCAGAAGGGATCGTCACGCTTTGACTCGTTGCGACGTGGACTCCATGCTGTCCGGCAAACACGGTTCCACTGGGGAGCCATTGCGCGGTAAACAAGCCATTATACAACGTCAAGCGGCCTGTGGCGTGTTTGGCGTCCTGGTGGCCGTGTCCGGTTGCGGTGGTGCTTGCTGATTGGGTCAAGGTGAGAATTGGCAAGACTCGCCCTTGTAGACCGTTCGCGCTCCCTGCTGTAACCAGAGGGAACACTGCGGTGGTGCTGATGGTGTGCACCTTCGGGGTAAAAGTCACGGTGATAGTCGGGATAAGCAGCGCCGTAATCTGGCTATCGACCATGTCAAACAGCAGAAAAAAGCCGAGGATGAGCAGGAACGAGAAGAAAAAGAACGGCTCTTTCCCTGGTGTGTTGGTGTGCTTTGTCCGGGGAATCGCCGTGTCTGGTGCCTCCTGGCTCTCAATAATGATGGGTTGCTCCTGGTCAAGCGGCACTTTGGAAAAGAGGATGCCCCCTCCTGCCACGGGGTAGACATGGATCGTGGCTGGCTCCTCCTCTTCGCCGTAGGTTTGTGCGTCCTCTTCTTCCCTTGGTGCTTGCAGTGTGGCAAGCATCTGGTGCATGTTCGCGTCAAGATCGTAGTGCTTCCTCATGGTTTCTCTCGCATGCTGATGGAGGGGGGATTGCTCCCCCCTGCTAGTGTGACTGCGGTTGTAGGACAAATTGCCCATTCTGGTTGAGATAGATGATCTGTGTTCCCTGTACGATGACGATCATATCGGTTTTCCCGTCCCCGTCCACATCCTGAAAACGCAAGGTCACAGGGTAGAGGTCTGCATCTGGCCCGTAGAGTTGTGGGCCTGGATAGATTTTGGCCTTGGCGCTGTCTCCTCCTGGAATCTCGATGATGATGACCCTGGCATGAAGGTTCATCGCGATCAGATGCGTCTGGTGGGTTGGGCTGTCGTTGTGCCCCACCACCACGTCATACTGCGCGGTTCGTGGGCGTCCGTAAGTGGCGTCTGCCTGGTGGAGCATCCACCACGAGCTAAGAGCCTGTAACCCGGTCCACGCAGCAAACATGAGGAGCATCCCCACTCCCAACCAGAGAACGGGATGCGCCCGAAACCCTCTTCTTGTGTGGCGTGCTGATGTTACGGGGATATCCTCGGTGGTGCGCTGCGTTCCTCTTGTGGTCTGCGCTCCGTTGACGTGCTGCGCTGAACGCCTGGGAGGGATGCGCTGCACCTGGTCCGGGTGAAACTGATAGCGGGTGGTGCCCTGCTGCGGAGAGGCCACGTCATAGCGTCGGCTGCTGTTTGGCAGTCGTGGTGGCCACATGTCGTCATCGTCTCCCTCATCGTCGCCATCGGTTGCGATGACACGACCCTTGCTATCCTGGTAGGTGATCCTATCCCCTCGTGGTGGTCTTGCGGCGAGCCGTTGGACGGGCTGCCGTGATCTGGCGTGTCTGTCGGTGTTCATGACTGCTCCCTCCTGCGCTCTTCATCGCGGTGCAGGGCGCACAGCACCAAGTGGGTGTCCGATGGCGGTCGGCTCTGACACTGTGGGCAATAGACAGACGCGCCGCACACCACACACAGTTTCTCCCCCAGGGTGAAGGTGGGATGCCAGCGGTGCCAGCCCTGCGTACAGTTAGCGAGAGCTTTGGTCCGTTGAAGAGAGGCTGTCGATGCGTGTTTCATCATGACTGCTCTCCCTCCTCCTCATGCTCCATCATCCCGTGCTGCTGATAATACAGCACACACGCCGCTTGCACCTGTTGGGTCAGCACCCCCAGCCGTTGGAGTTGCTTGGTCGCCTCCGAAAACAGGCTCCGAAGAGAGGCACGCTCATCCTCGCAGAGGGGATACCGCTTGTCACTTGTTAGCCGTTCAAGCCAGTAGAGCACACTCATCCACTGCGATGAGGCTTCTTGCAGGTCATGTACGGTCTGCTCACAGGCGGCGCGAGCGTGCCGGTCATCCCCGTTCGAGCGGCTGTGACAGGTGTGGTTATAGTGCCGCAAAGCTCCTGCTTCCAGGGAGAGCGCGGAGAAGACCACCGAGGTTACAGTAAACGCGGGGTAGCTCGGAAATGTTCCGGCAAAGGTGGCCCAGAGTTGGGATACACCTTCCAGGGGCATCCAGGCCATGCTGGCGGGTTGGTCCTGTTGGCTGCCAGACAGAAACTGATCGTCGTGGTAGTGATAGCCAGACGGTGCCTCGTGGACTGTCCTGATCGTCATAATCGTTTTCCCTTCTGTCTTTACACGCTACAGCAACCGACCTGCTACAAACTCGGTTGCTTCATCAGTAGTAAGCAGTCCATCATCTACGAAATGTGCTACTTCCGAGATTAACAGCGGGTCTTCGTGACATCCACAGGTCGCGTCGTAACAAAAGGGGGTGTCGGTGGTGTGAAGGGGGTCATCCTCTACAGGGATGACAGGGAGAAGATTGTCTCCATATGCTTGCATAGGTTGCTCCTTTGTGTGAGCTTGACACCTAGACTCTCTCGCATATATCCTGTAATGGAGAATCTAGGGCTCGGTTAACATCGACTAGGTTCTCACTGCTGGCTTGATGTCTGAACCACACAAGCCAGTATCTCTACAATGTTGGGCACTGCTCAGAACATGAGCCTTGTCCAATCACGCACTACAAAGCGCTCATTCTACAAGGACTCCTTCTCTTCTTCTCCTACAAGTCTTCTTTCCAGAAAGCTAGCCTGACTTCAATCAATATGTATAAGTGTACCTTGCAAAATTCTTACTGTCAATACTTTTCTAACCAATTTAACCAATATTCTAACTGTTTTTCTCAAATGAATGTCTATGGCGTTTCTTGAAGGTGTTTAAGAGGCAACAATAACTCATGCAAATTTAGTTACGATAGTAATATTTGCAAAATTGGTTAATCTTTTGTATAGTAGACCCAATAAACGGATTAAGAAGAGGGTATTATGCCGCGCAAAGCCCCGCCGCCAGGATATATTACTGCTAAGGAGGCAAATGAGATACTCGGAGGTATGCTTTATAAGCATGTTGAGGCAAAAAGATTGCAGAGCTATAAACCAGGAACACGCAAATATGGTTTCTACAGACGCGAGGAAGTTATGGGACTGGCTGCCCTTGATAAAGCCTTCTTTGAATCAGGTCATGTAGACCCAGGAGCAGTATTTATGATCGCAACGCCTGAAGATATGGATGGATTGTACGAACTTGCTAAACAACTCTTCGGTCAAACAATCAGCGCTGAACGTCGCCGCGAGTGGTTACGCAAAGAGCCAAGAGGACAGTATGTGATCAAGAGAAAAGACAACACTATCGTAGCGTACTTCTATCTTCAACCTCTCAAACACGATAAAATGATTGCTTACATGAACAAAGAGATGAGAGGATGGGACATCACAGCAGATGACATAGACCCATTCGAGCCAGGAAAACCAGTTGAAGTGATGATAGGAGGAATAGGAAGTTTACCCGAAGCGAGAAATGCAAAAGATGAGGACATACGCTCTAATTATGTTGATAACCATCTCTAAACTCTACGCCTACAGCGACAATCATGAAGGTATAGCAATGTGTTCCTATTTGGGCATGCAGCAATATGCTCCGCCAATAGGAAAGAGATGCACATTTGTGCTAGATGTTCAGGAATCCAGGAGTCAATATCTCCAAGGATACAAAAAAGCTCTAGCAGGGTGGAAACAGCAGCGTGGAGGCTAGCAAGTAAAACCTGTCATAAGACGCTATATTTTTTTGAAACTTGTTTCAATACTCACACTTATACAGAATGGGCTAGAGGGATTGGTAACGCGCAAAATAGAGGCTCTCCATCCTTCCGGATACTGGTGGCGAATTCCAAAATGACGCTCATTTTGAGAGCGAATTCGCAACGCTGTAAGTGCGAAAATCGAATTCGCCACCAGTATCCTTCCGGGTGAAATTGGCAGCGAGATTCAAAAGAGTTGCCTCTTTACGAGAAGTGGAATGTTTCCACATTGACCAAATGGATAAGGATATAGAACCAAAAGAGGTCATGCATTGCGTTTTTCTCTACGTCGTTGTATTATAGCCTAAAGTTTCAGCAATTGCCTGCTGCATCACGTAGGAGAGGATGTGAGGAACCCAAATTCCGCCCAGCCTCTACGTAGGGACGGGCATTCTGCATTGCATAAAGAAGTACTAGTGTGCGGGTCGCACTCATTGTGACTACTTACTTACTTTAAGAAGTATGGGAGAAAAGTGCGTTGGCCACCAAACAACTCCGTCTCGATGTTGCACAGTTAACAGATGTTGGTCGCAAGCGTGAACACAACGAAGATAATATGGCCTACGTCATCCCTAAAGACCAACAGATTATGGCAAAAAAGGGAGCGTTGTTCATTGTGGCCGATGGAATGGGTGGCCATGCAGCCGGCGAGGTGGCGAGTGAAATTGCGGTAGATACTGTAAGCAATGTGTATTATCAGGATGACAGTGATGATGTGGCTATCTCATTGCTGCACGCGATCAAACGCGCCAATGCCTTGATCCATCAACGAGCCTCGGAAAACATGTTGCGCAGTGGCATGGGAACAACGTGCGTCGCCGCAGTCCTGCGTGGCAATATGGCCTATATCGCCAACGTAGGGGACAGCCGTGCCTACCTCCTACGCCAAAGCCAGGTAAAACAGGTGTCGCAGGATCACTCCTGGGTGGCTGAACAGGTGCGAGCCGGTCTGTTGACCGAAGATCAGGCTCGTACTCATGCGCAACGCAACGTGATTACGCGCTGTCTGGGTACCCAGGCTGATGTCGAGATCGATGTCTTTCCAGAAGCCATTGAGGAATCGGACGCGCTGGTGCTCTGTACAGACGGTCTCTCGGGGTTGGTGAGCGATGACGAGATACGCAGAATTGTCGATCAGACCGCTCCGCAAGAAAGCGTCTATCATCTTGTTGAACGCGCAAATGAGAATGGTGGGCCGGATAATATCACTGCCATCGTTGTCTCCGTGCAAGAGGTTGGCCTGGAGCCTCCGGGTGTTCGTCGCCCTGTTCCTGTTGGTGGTCGCGAAACTGGTGAAGATACCGCCTTACTTGGATTGCCTCCCGGTTCACCTGCTCCTTTGACTTCGGGGTTCGGCGATACTCGTACTCCAAGCAATCCTTTGCGCTATCCCAGTGGCCCGCTCCTTTCACCGGATAACATCGTTACCGCACCACAGCCAGTTCTCCAGGTACCCCAGCGCGGACGCAGCCGCTTGTTTTATCCTACCCTGGCCATACTTACCCTGCTGATTCTGGCAGCAGTTGGTGGTGGAGGTTACTTCTATTTAAAAACGACGACCGGTGTCAATGTCGCTCAGAACTTGCAACAGGCTCAAAGCTCTCTTGCGAAAGCCAATAGCGACGTGGCTACCAACCCGACAACGGCCCTGCATGAACTGGCAAATGCTCAAACCACGTTACGCGCTTTGCAGCAGAATACTTCCTTGACCAATGACCAGCATCAAAAGGTGCTCAATCTCCTGCAGGGCGATTTCACCAGAGACGTTCAGGAAGCGATTGCGAGCTACAACCAGCAGGCGGGCATCACCGTGCTGTGTTCCTCCAACACCACCTCCAATACCGTCAATCAGGGGACAGTCGGCACGCAGGCCAAAATGATTGCGCAAGTGTCTGGGAAAGGCAAAGGCAATGGCACTTCGTTGCTCTATGCACTGGGCCTGGACAATAAAGTCTACCAGGTGAACAATAATACCAGCCTCATCCAGGTGCCTCTTCCCAGCACCGCTAATACGAAGGTGCTAGATATCGCCAGCAATGGCACGCAACTCATCTTCTTGCTCTCCCAACCAACCAACGCCACTGATGCGAGGGCTGGCAACCTCTATAGCGTGGCTCTTTTCTCGCCCGATCAAGCCAACCCGCAACAGCCCCACTTCGATGCCATGGCGCAAATTGATGCAACTTTCGTCAAGAATGGGCAGGTACCCAAATTGATCACGGCTTCGGGAAGTGATGTGTATGTGGTGTTTGGTTCAGACTCGACGCAGACGACGACGCCTATCGTGGATTATTTTCCAAAAGCTGGCAAGCCACTGGCTCAAACGACCTCCGGGAGCTTCTCCTTCTCCGATACGCTCGTGAGCCTGGCCGCCTTTCCCAATCATGAACTCTTTGTGCTGCTGGCGGGTGGCGCGGTGCAAAGCCTGCAATTTGCTAGTGACAATCAACCCGCGACCAGCGTGTTTGTGCAAAGTGCTATCGCACCGCCACTCCCGGTCAGCTCAAAAGCATTTATCTGGCAGACGCCTGTCCCCGTCATCACTTCTGGGGAGACAAAGTCGTTGGCTGCGCCTGGAGCGACCTCCCCTGGGACGCTGGCTGTTGGTTTGGTCAATGGCGTGCCCCACCTCTATATCATGGATGCAGCCCAGCATCGCATTCTTGACTTGAAAGTTGTCAGTGGGGGCAGTGCTGCGACGCCGAGCGCGAGCATCACTCCGACGTCGACGAGTGTGGGTGGACAGGCCGTGGGAAGTGCGTCCCCGGTAACCTTCCAGTTGCAGACACAGTATGCCTCTCCCTCGCTACTGGCTCAGCCTAAAAGCATGGCAGTCGATGACCTTGGCACGCAAATCAACGTGCTGACCCAGAACACTCCGTCCATGCTGGCACTGCTCTCATTCAATACCGGCACTGTAAATAATTGTGGCTAATGAGAGTAAGTGGTTGGAGGCGCGTCAGTTTATAGCATTGATTTTTACTTACCTACATTCCTCAACACACAGACAATAAGGAGCGTATTACATCGTGGTTTTTTCAGTACATTATCGTACCCACACCTGTGGCGAGCTCAATACAGGTGCAATTGGCCAGCAGGTCACACTGGCGGGCTGGGTGAACCGGCGTCGCGATCATGGTGGACTGGTCTTTCTAGATATGCGTGATCGCTATGGTGTGACACAGGTCATTTGTGATCCAGAACGTTCACCAGAGGCCCATCGTATCGCCTCCGAGCTTCGTTCAGAATATGTGGTACAGGTGAGCGGGACGGTGGTTGCTCGCCTGCCTGGAACCGAGAATCCAAACCTGGCTACCGGTGCCATTGAGCTTGCCGCCGAGCGTATCCAGATTTTGAATCCCTCCCGCACTACCCCGTTTCCGATCACCGATACCATCCAGGTTGACGAGTCCCTGCGACTCAAATATCGCTATCTTGACCTGCGCCGTCCCACCATGCGCGATCATATCGTGCTGCGCCATCGCGCGGTCAAAGTGATCCGCGATTACCTGGACGAACGCGGTTTCCTGGAGATCGAGACGCCTATTTTGATGAAAAGTACACCCGAAGGCGCGCGAGACTACCTTGTTCCCAGCCGCCTCTATGCCGGTGAGTTCTATGCCCTGCCTCAATCCCCACAGCAGCTCAAACAGTTACTCATGGTTGCCGGATTAGACCGCTACTTCCAGATCGCCCGTTGCTTCCGTGATGAAGATCAACGTGCAGACCGCCAACCCGAATTTACTCAGCTTGATGTGGAGATGGCCTTTGTAGCCGAGGAAGATGTCATGTCTCTGATCGAAGGGCTGCTGATCTACCTCATCGAGCAAGCGACGACGAAACGCATCAAACAAACCCCTTTCCCGCGCCTCAGCTATCCAGATGTGATGGGTCGCTACGGTACCGATCACCCTGACCTGCGGTTTGACCTGCCCCTGGTCGAGATCTCAGACCTGGCCCAGGCTGGAAACTTCGGAGTATTCCAGAATGCATTAGCTGCAAATGGTATGGTCAAAGGTATGCGCGTCCCAGGGGCGGGCGGATATAGCCGCAAAGAGATAGAAGAACTGACCGAGTTTGCCCGCCTGTTGGGTGCCAGGGGACTCGTCTCGTTGGCAATCTCTGCCAGCGGCGAAATCAAATCCCCGTTGACCAAATTTCTGTCTTCCAATGAGCTTCAGGCCATTATCGACCGGCTTCAGGGCCAATCCGGCGACCTCCTGCTGTTTGTCGCCGATAGCCCCAAAGTCTGCAATGATGTCCTCTTCCGCCTGCGCGTCAAAATGGGCGAACGTCTGAAGCTGATTGACCCCAATGAGATGGCTCTGTGTTGGGTCGTTGATTTTCCCCTGCTCCATTTCGACGAGGAAGGCCAACGCTACGAGGCGGAACACAACCCATTCTCCGGCATGGACGAAGCACATATTGATCGCCTTGACACCGACCCCCTGCATATTCGCGCCAAACAGTATGACATCATCTGCAATGGCTATGAGATCGGCGGCGGCAGCGTCCGTATCAACGTGGCAGAGATCCAGCACAAAGTCTTCTCGTTGATGAACCTGAGCGATGAGCAGATCACAGAGCAATTCGGGCATATGCTCGAAGCCTTCGAGTATGGCGCACCGCCGCACGGCGGCATCGCCCTTGGCATCGATCGCCTTGTCATGTTGTTGGCCAATCAAGACAATATCCGCGAGGTCATTGCCTTCCCGAAGACCCAAAGTGCCACGGACCTCTTGATGGGTGCGCCTTCCCCAGTCGATGAAAAACAGCTACAAGAGCTGCATTTGCGCCTGAGAACGGAGGAGAAACGCTAGCTGGGGCTTATGCGGATATATCTAGCTTTTAGATTTGCACCTTTCAGTATAATGGATTTATGAGGTACCCCCTCAAAAAAGTATCTAAGGTTAAGGTTTGAAGTCCGGTTGGGAGGATGGAAGGAGAAGACAATGACATCTATGAATCAGATACATTCCGCAAATGGATCAGCGACTTCGCTGGGAGTTTTGAATCGTCAGGCTGCTATCGGGGGCGTATCGGTTGGGGTTACACCAAAATTCGCGCCAACACTCACCGAAGATGAAGCTGTTGGCCAGGCCCGCCTGCTCAAAGCATTGGCGGACCCAACGCGCTTGCGCATCCTGAGCTTGCTCAGTCGACACGAGGGAGAGGTCTGTGTCTTCGAGATTGTGGAGAGCTTCACCCTGGAACAACCTACTATTTCGCACCATCTCAGAATACTTAGAGACGCCGGCCTGGTGGACTGCCGCAAAAAAGGTCTCTGGGCCTACTACTACGTGCGCAGAGACGCCCTGACCCGCGCCAGAGATGTCATCAGCGGCCTCGCCTGAATCTCTATCGAGCGAATACGGTTTCAATTGAAGTGTGCGGTCATGGCCATGACCGCACACTTCAATTGAAACCGTATTCGCTCAGCCTCAAAAACTCTTGACAAATCTGGAATTATCCTGTATCCTACATCTCGTAATGAGTACACAAGATCCCGTAGCTCAGCGGATAGAGCGACAGTTTGCGGAACTGTAGGTCGTAGGTTCAAATCCTATCGGGATCGCCCACAGAACCCAATTTGGCGTCCAATCTCGTGAGAGAGAAAGGGCGTCCTTTTTATTTCAAGTACAGATAAGGGCTATCCACTATGACCATTGATCGCAGCTTGATCGGCAAAAAATCAACGCCACAAACGTTTGAGGTAAGCATGGAGGCCGTGCGGCGATTCATGGAAGCCACGGGAGACCCCCTCCTGCAGCATGAACTTCCTCTGCGTACCGCACCACCCACGTTTCCCACCTCATTTACAATACAGGTTCCAGGCCTGGAACTTGATACCTCTACAATACAATTACTGCATCGGGAACAGGAATATACCTACACCCGCCCTTTGTTTATCGATGAACAGGTGACATGTGTCACGCAGTTAGCAGACCTGCGAGAGCGTACCATACGAGGCGAATACACAACATTTGTGGTACTCGAAACAACTGGCGTCGATAAAGGAGAACAACCAATATTTACAGTCCATACCACGCTTGTCATTCGGGGCTAATTGTGCCGGGAAGTGGCACCTGCTCACCAGCACTGTAGCGCGTCTTGTGTTTTTCCGTAAACACTGTGACCCCTCCTCGTCCGTACACATGCCAATGGGAATGAGACCGGGCGAGAGCAGTCGAGCCATCGATCCCTACAACGGTCAGATTGCGTTTGGCAAGACTTGTGATGCTCGTCAATAGTGAAGGCATCTCATCGAAGTGGGGGATAACCACAACGCCAGGCACAAGACCGAGCGCGGGGAGTGTGCGCCACACCTGGGGGAAATCGAAAAGTTCCCCTCCAAGCACCATTGCACCTGCCGAACAACCCGCCACCACACCACCTGCTGCCAGCACATCCAAAATAGCTTGCCAGGTGGCCGTTCCTTGCAGCGTTTCAAGCAGATAACGTGGCTTGCCACCGGAGAGATAGACGAAATTCGCGGCGGCAATCCGCGAAACAAGCTCGCTCTTGTTAGCGTCTGCTCGCTCAAGCAACATGACTGCTTCAACAGTCGCGCCAAGCCGCGAGAAGTGGTCGACGCCCATCTTTGCCCAGCGTTCAGCAACACCCGGCCCATCTGGTGCTGCCGCTGTTGGCAGCACCACGACATGTGGTGTGCCAGCCACGCGCTCAAGCAACATGGTATCCACCGGCGCAATCGCTGGCAGATACTCGCCCGCGCCAACAAGTGCCACAGTACCAGCCAGGGTTATGTTCATGATAGGCTGCCTTTCAAAATGTCTTCAAACATGTTGATTGCGGTGAACACTCCGCACACCGCACGGGATCGCCCGTGTGTGGCCCCAGCCGGGCAAGGAACCGCTCGTAGATGTTGACCGCGCTGTTCTCATCACGGTCCATCACTAAGCCACAGTTCTCGTTGGAACAGCGATATGTCCGTTTCCACAGGGGCATATCCTGCTTGTGCTTGCACGCATGGCACATCTTGGTCGTATCGCGTTCACTGATGATATACAGTTCTTTCCCAAAGCGCACACACTTGTACTCAAGCATGTGGACAAAGCTAGAGAGGCCCCAGTCATTATACACCATGCGGTTGCGGATACGCCGCCTGGTGCGCTCTTTGGGGGTCTCACCCTCGTGGTTCTTCATGACCATCTGCCGTTGGGAAAGATCGCCAATGACAACAGCTCTTTCAGCCAGTTTGCCAGCGATGAGATGGGAAGCCTTGTGCAGACAGTCGCGTTGTTTGTTACGCTTGCGTTCCGATACTCGCTTGTACACTTTGGAGAGACGGATGTACCGGCGCGACTTCTTCTTACAACGGTCGCGTTTGGAACGAATCTTGTCCAGTTGCTTGTTGTAAGAGCGGTAGCCTTTGAACCCGCCAATGTGGTAAAAGCGTCCCTGGTCGGTAACGCCTACGGCTAAGGTCTTGATGCCCAGGTCGAAGGCGACTGTGCCTTCGTCACGCATAGGGCGCTGCTGGCGCTTGTTGCGGGTGTTGTCTTCGGAGTCCTGTTCCTTATGTTGCTCCCCATCATCATACACAAACGAACAGTAGTAATTGCCTCGTGCATCCCTGGACACTGCTACCTCCCGAAAGTGCTCAGGCGGCGTCTCGGTAAGATGGGCCGTGATGTTGGGGTCGCGTTTGGGTCCCCAATTGCCACCGCCACCTGTGGGAAGGATCAGCGTGTTCCCTTGTATTTCCAGGTACATGGCTGGATAACAGAGCGTGAAGAACTCGTGACGCGGCTTGAACCGTGGAAACCCTGGTTTCTTTTCCCCTGCTTTGACTCGCTGAAAGAAGGCTTGCATGGCTTTATCCAGGCGGAAGTACACTTCGGCTAAAAGCTTACCATAGACAAAGCGTAAATCAGGGTCATAGGCTTTGCTCTCATGCAACGACTTCTTGGCGGCCTTGAGGTTCCAGCGCTCTCCATTGCGCAGTCGCATCACCCACCAGTTGTACAGCCCCCGAGACTTGCCCTGCATGAATTCCAGGGTCGCGGCGTCCTGCTTGCTCACTTCAATCTTGATTTTCTGGCACAGGAACATGGTTCACCTTTCTGTAAGACGTTCGGCTTGTCCTCTTATTCTATGAGAGAAGGAAAGAGACGGAAACCCCTGAATGCGTAAATCGGGCGGAAACTCCGCCATGTCTTCACCTTTCCAGTTGTGTAAGTGATGTTCTCTGGCGTAGACGCTGCCTAGCTGCTTCATAAAAAAGGCAATGTCGTACTGCTTGCACGCATCGCGCAAGCTCCGCGCCCATGACAATTGCATTGGTCTGTGCTCTGCTCCGCTATACCCTCCGCAAATCACCCAAGCGATCTTCTGAAGCTTCAACCAGCTCTCTAGGGCTATCTCTTCAACCAGGGGTTCACAAGACAAAAAGATCACTGGAGCGGGGAGATCAAGCACATAGGGGATGCGCTTTTCTGCGGCACTCTGCGTGCCAACCGAGGTGCCTATCCACACATGATCAGGCCAATGCTGGAGCCAGGTTTGCGGGACAAGGGTACGGATGAACTTGGGGCGTTTGGTCAAGAGTTGCCAGTCTAAATAGGGCGCCTCTTCAATGAGCGTCCAGAGTCTTAACCTTGCCTCTGCTACCTGGGAATGAGGTTCAAACACATCGGCAAGGCTGGCACAAAACACCTTGAACCGTCGCCCTTGTGCCTGGGCTTCTCTATTCCATGTGCGCGGGTCGCTTGCGGTTTTGGTGAGATGGCGGTTCGATGCAGAGAGCGGCCCCCACACGTCTAACTGGTGCCGCTTCGCCCAACGCAGCGCGTAACAGTCTCCGCATTCTGCTTGCGTGACTTGCTGGCAGCCAATCCAGGGGTTGTAGGTTTTATCGGTCCATCCGATAGTCGTGGTGTTACCCATGTGCTTTACTCCTCAACCATGAGAAACAGGTGAATATGGGTGATATCGTCTGGTAACACCTCGTTCTCCCCTATCCCCGCAATGGTGGCTTTGTCGATGCCTGGCTGTGACAAAAGCTGCTGCAAGGCGTCTTGTTTGGTTCTTCCTCTCATGCGCTGTTTGATCTGCTGCTGCTCCTCTTGACTAAACGTGTAGACCCAGGTGCCCAGAAGAGAGAGGGAGACCACCGCTGCTGTTTGTGTGATGGTTGCTTGCTTGACCGTCACCTGGAGAGAGCCTGCCAGACGGTAGCCTGTCCCGACTTGCGTTGCTGCCACATGAGCAAGAAAGGCGGTTGCTTGTGCCTGAAGCGCCTCTTGCTCGTAGGCAATGGCTGTACATGAGGCTGAAACTGTGACTTGGACCGTCCTCGCCTCACTGCCTGGGCGGTGATCGGTGGATGCTGAGGGGAGACACGTCGGGGGAGCAAGGGCCTCACCCGCTCTCAACTGGCTGGTGAGTGCTGCGCGTGCGCTCTGCAAGAGCGAGGGCGTGATCGTATCAGTCCCTTTCTGGATATCTGCCTGTGTCACGATAGGATAGTCTCTCGCGTCTTGTCCTCCGCGAAATTGGCTATTTCTCACAAACACCGCGATAGCAATCGTGGTATCAATATCCCCTGACGCCATATTTCCGCTGCTTCCTGGCACGAGCGCGTGGGCGGTCATGGTTGCCTGTCCATAAGCGGGTGGGTTGCCTGGGGGAATAGTCACCGCTTGATCGAGTGACACCGTGATCCCGTTTACACTGGTCAACCGAGTTCCTCTTGCAATCGTTTGAGCGAGAGCCTGTCCGTTATACAAGGTGAGGATGCCAACGGCGGCGCGGGCGTCCTGATGGCCGTGTCCGGTTGCTTGGGTTCTGAGGGATTGGGTCAAGGTGAACTCAGGCAAGACTCGCCCCTGGAGACCGTTCGTGTTTCCTTCTGAAACAATGGGCAATGCTTCAGTGGTGCTGATGATGTGCGCCTTCGGAGTGATAGCCACGGTGATGGTTGGGGTAAGCAAGGCGGTGAGTGTACTATCAGCCAGATCAAACAGCACAAAAAAGCAGAGGATGAGCAGGAACGAGAAGAAAAACGGCGGTTCTTTGGCTGCCGTGGTGGGCTGCTCTGTCAGGGGAATCTCCGTGTCTGGGTCCTCCTCGCTGTCAACGATGGTGGGTTCCTCCTGGTCAAGTGACACTTTGGAGAAGAGGATGCCCCCTCCGGCGACGGGATAGACATGGATGGTGACGTGCTCCTCCTCGGGGGGTTGTGCGTCTTCCTCTTTGCCTGGCCCCTCAAGGGTGGCAAGCAGATGCTGTACGTTCGCATCGAGATCGTATGACTGGCTCATAAGCTCCCTCTCTGGTGTGGGGGGATTGCTCCCCCCTGGTGTTAGTGTGACGGTTGAAGGATAAACTGCCCGTTCTGGTTGAGATAGATGATCTGTGTGCCCTGCACGGTGACGATCATGTCTATCTTGCCATCCCCGTCGACATCCTGAAACCGCAAGGTGACAGGGTAGAGGTCGGCATCTGGCCCATAGAGGTGTGGCCCTTCATAGATTTTCGCTTTGGAGCTATCCCCGCCTGGAATCTCGATGATGACCACCCTGGCGTGGAAGTTCATGGCAATCAGGTGTGTCTGGTGAGTCGGGCTGTCGCTGTGGCCCACCACCACGTCATACTGTGCGGTTCGTGGGCGTCCGTAGGTGGCATCTGCCTGGTGGAGCATCCACCACGCGCCCAGAGCCTGCATCCCGATCCAGGCAGCAAACATCAGCAGCATCCCGACTCCTAACCACAGCAACGGGTGCGCCCGAAACCCGCTGCTTGGGGGGCGTCCTGGTGCGGCGGTGGGGATATCCTCGGTGGTGCGTGTTGCTCCTCTGGCGGTCGGCGCTCCATTGACTGGCTGCGCTGACCGCCTGGCAGGGATACGCTGCACCTGGTCCGGGTGAAACTGATAGCGGGTGTTGCCCTGCTGCGTCGGAGCCAGGTTGTAGCGGCGGCTACTGTTTGGTAGTCGTGGCGGCCACACGTCATCATAGCCACCCTCTTCATCATTGTCGGCTGCGATGACATGCCCCCTGCTGTCCTGGTAGGTAGTGTGCTTTCCTCGTGGTGGCTTTCGGTCGAGCCGTTGGGCGGGTTGCCTTGATCTGGCTTGGCTGTTGGTGTTCATGTGTCCTCCCTCCTCCTCCGCTCTTCATCACGGTGCAGGGCGCACGGCATCAAGCGAGCATCCGATGGCAGCCGACTCTGACAGCGTGGGCAATAGGCGTACTGGCCGCACACCACACACAGCTTCTCCCCCAAGGTGAAGGTGGGGTGCCAGCGGTGCCAGTCCAGCGCACAGTTGGCACGCGCTCTGGCTTTGGTGCGTTGAAGTGGGGTCGTTGATGCGTGTTTCGTCATGGTCGCTCTCCCTCTTCCTCCTCCTCATGCCCAAGGATGCCGTGCTGCTGATATTCCAGCACACAGGCTGCTTGCATCTGCTGGGTCAGCACCCCCACCCGTTGGAGGTGTTTGGTCGCCTCGCAGAAGAACCGGCGGAGCGCGGCGTGCTCCTCCGTGTCGAGAGGATGCCACGTGTCACTTGCCAGCCGTTCAAGCTCGAAGAGTACATGCATCCAGTGATCGGAGGCCTTGTGCAGATCGCGGACGACCTGTTCACAGAGGTCACGAGCGGAGAGGATATAGCGGTGAGAGTGGCCCTGACACGCCTCGTTATACTGCTGCAAGGCCTCTGTCTCCAAAGAGAGGGCAGAAAAGACCTCGGCGGTCGCGGTGAAGGCGGGAGCACTCAAAAATGTCCCTGCAAACTTGGCCCACTGGTGAGCCACGCCTTCCAAGGGCATCC
>WNFB01002879.1_pt1 | contig 25191 bp, 19 predicted proteins | sample 5400501 | NCBI WGS metagenome assembly WNFB01 (sample SAMN13153341, study PRJNA577476) | soil metagenome | isolation source: 200 cm saprolite under Douglas fir tree site 2 hole 1 | place: USA:California | collected 2015-04-18 | reverse complement strand
TTTCACGTTAGCTCCTTAAAGCTGTATGCATTGAGTTTTCACACGGCGTGGATCCTTAAGATGCAGAATTCTACATCTTCGGGCGGCGTGGAATACGTATTTTTTCAAATGGCCCTTCTGCGTCCGCTTAACAGGCTAATGATCAGCACTACAAGCGCTATCACCAAGAGTAGATGGACGAGCGCGCCCAGCGTGTAGGAGCCGACCAGTCCGAGGAGCCATAGAATCAGCAGAATCACAAAAATGGTCCAAAGCATAACGGCCTCCGCGCTAAGGGGTAGAAGCAAGTGAGATGCCAGCCAGCCTTGTCCCTGTGTTTGCTACTGAATACGCGCTTCGTGAGTTGTCACAGAACCGGACAAGCACAGCGAAGTCGGCGGGGATGGGTAGAATTGTCTGTACAGGAAACACTGTAGGCGCGGTTAAAATACGGAATTCCGTGATCGCGCCGAGTTCGAGCTTGCTCTTCGATCAGGATTAGCATCATGCATGACGATGATTTTGGAAAAAAGTATTTCGCAATGAAATTGCTCTGTTCTGGAGCCAACTTCGGCCGTGATTCAGAGTAAAGAAAAAAGCCTCGGCTCGCAATTCGCGCGCTGAGGCTTTTCGCCGAGAAATTTGCCCGCTCGAAATTAGTGGTGCGCTAGAGCTGGCTCGCGGACCGTCTTCACCGCTTCGAGACGCTTGTTGATTTCCTCCCAATTAACTACGTTCCACCACGCCTGCAAATATTCTGCACGACGGTTGTTATATTTCAGATAGTAGGCGTGCTCCCACACGTCATTGCCCATGATGGGGAACAGTCCCTGGGAAATTGGATTGTCCTGGTTGGGGGTGGTAATGATCTGCACCTCGCCGCTGGGCTTGGCCGCCAGCCATACCCAACCGCTGCCAAACTGCTTGGCGCCCGCGTCATTGAACCTGGTCTGAAAATCTTTGAAGCTGCCAAAAGTCTTCTTGATGACGTCAGCAATTTTCCCGCTGGGTTCGCCACCGCCCTTGGGCTTCATGATTTTCCAGAACATGGTGTGATTTACGTGACCGCCACCGTTATTGCGCACCGCAGTCCGGATGTCTTCCGGGATCGCGCTCAGGTCGCGCAGCAATTCGTCAGGACTCTTCGATTGCAGGTTGGGATATTTTTCCAGCGCCGCATTCAGGTTCTTTACATAGGTTCCGTGGTGCATATCGTGATGCAGATGCATCGTCTGCTGGTCAATGTAGGGTTCCAGCGCTGCATAGTCATATGGCAAAGGGGGTAGTTCATGCGCCATGATTTATCCTCCAAGGCTTAAAGATGACAGGACGGGTATTACGGATTCAGCGTATAGGGTCACTCGCTCGGGTAGCTGCTGGTGTGTTCTCATCGCTTGTACCCATCCCGCGAGACGGTTTTATTCTACACCGTTGCAGAGGTGTCGGCACATGATGGCCGAATTTTGACCTGAAAGTAAAAGGATATTAATAATACCGCGCAAGGTGTGTTGGTACGCTGACCTTGCGCGGTCCGGCCAGGTTTAAATCGTGCGCTTCTGTCTGGCTCGCGATTCCTCCTCGCGCAGCTCCAAAACTCTGTTTGACCCGCCGATAAGGATCATCAACTTCTCGCCGATCCTGGTCTCTACTCGCTGCTTCCGACAGCTCTCTCCAGTCCTTGCAAACGCTTGCTATGGGGCCAACTCCTGGTCCCTTGAGAGCTAGGAACAGAGTTCGTGACACTTCCCATCAGTAGACGCATTTGCTACTAATGCACTTGTGGTGCCACCACTAAAATTGTTGAACTACCAAGCAGAAAAATCGCAGCGTTGGAGATTCTTGCTTGGAGAAAGGTAATTAGTTCACGGATGCTCCACTGACAGAAGGCGCGAGATCCTCACCCGGCTTAAAGCAGGGGGGCGCACGAGGGCGAGTTTTTTGTGGGCGCTGGAAATTGCACTCTGCTTCGCATGCATCCAGCGTCTCGCAGTCGCCAGGAACAGCTCAACGCCTTCCGGGCGCGTCTATTTGCGGCCGAGGAAGCGGATGCGTCCCGTAAATGCACGGCGCAGGAATCCGCCAAAGGTGAGGAATTTCGGCGAGTTGATGTCGTTGTCGACGACGCCGGGATTTTCATGGTCGGTAATGTTGTCGAACCCGCCGCGAATTGCCCAGTTAAAACCGAACAGACTGAAACGTTTCTCGAGATGCACGTTGAGTGTGAAATAGTTTGGAAACCGGCGCGAGCCGGGCGGTTCTACGAGCTGTTGCTGATCGTTGACGACACTGAATGGAAAGCCGTTGCGCGCTTCCATGGAATACCCCAGGTCGAATCCCTTGAGAAGCGGCAGAAGGCCCCAAGAGAGAAAACGATTCGGTGCGTCCCACGGATATGGCCCGGCGGATTGGGCACTGAAGATGGGATTATCCACGTTGAAGTCCAGCACCTGATTGGAATGCGACTTTGAGCGCGTATAAGAAGCCATCAGCACGTGCCCTTTCTGAAAACTGCGGCGCACATTGATCTGGAAAGAATCGTAATGATCTTGTCGCGTGTTCGCGAGAGCGAATTCGGCATTCGAGGTGGGCGGAGCGTTGCTCACCGTGTTGTAAACGAAGCCGTGCGTCCCCCGCTTCTGGACGAATTCGACCTTGAGGTAGATCTCCGCCGGCAGCTTTCGCTCGAAGCCCAAGCTCCAGTTCAGGAAGCGTGGGGCTTCCAGCGTCTTCGGATTCAGGCTGAATGACATGGTTACGGGGCCGGAGTTCGGATTCCCATTCGCGTCGAAAAAATGATCGACTCGCTGCCCCGCCAGTGGACGCGCTATCAGGAACAGCGGGGTCGCATCATAGAAGAGACCCACTCCAGCCGAGAGTTTGGTATTGCCCGCGCTGTCGAGAACGTAATTTGTCGCAAAACGCGGCGAAACCAGCGAGTGGCGTACGACTTCATCCCAGTCGTAGCGCAGGCCGCCTTCCACGAGAAAGCGATCGGTTATCAACCAGCGGTCCTGCGCGTATCCGCTTACCTCCGCGTCGTGTTTTTCGAGATTGGGAGCACCGGGAAAAATGGAATAGCGAGAACAAGGAGAGGGTGTAACGGTTAGACAGTTCCCGCTTGCAGGGAGGGATTGCCCTTCGCGCAGAAACAAAATCGGCTGGCGCTGAAAGTTGGCCTCATAAGTCAGCCGGTCGAGATCAACTCCGACCTTGAACTCGTGCCGGCCATGCCACTGCCGTGGAGCAAGATACAAGTTCTCCAGCGCCTGCCAGCGCTCGGCTTGCGTGTGCGCGTTGAGGTAGTAGTTCCCACCGGTGGTCTCGGGTGAGATGAAAAAAGGTTCCAAACCGCGCGGCGTTTGGTCCAGATCGTAGCGATTAAAGCCAAAACCCGATTCCAGCAGCTCCCCACCTGAAAAATAATGCTGATCTTTCACGCTCGCCTGATAAACCGGTTCATCGAGCACCGGTGTGGCTTGCTGCGGGTTAAACAGCGATAGGCCGGAATGCTGGTCATGCGATAGGTTGTAGTTAAAGCTGGTCGTCATAATATTGCGCGAATTCAGGTTTGCCTGCACCTTCGCGATGTTTCCCACACGCCAGAAAACATCGTGATCAGCGCCGTCGGGCAGTTCAGTAATCACGATGTTGTCGTACTCGCCGTCGACGCCGTCGAAATACCACAGCTTGCCTTTTTGAATAGGCCCGGAGAAGGTCAGGCGCGGATTGAATTTGTCCAGCGTAATTCCTTTTTTGTTTTGCAATGACGGAATGAAGTCGGTGGCAGCAAAGCGGAAATGATCATCGCCAATCCCGGTGTTGAGATCCAACACGCCGCCGGAGCCTTTGCCGTATTCGGCGGAGTAACGGCTGGTCTCCACGCCGACAGTGCGCAGCGCATCCGTACTGACTCGCATGAGCAACTGGCCATTCGCCGGCTGCGTGATGTTAAAGCCATCGAGCAGGGTTAGCGTCTGGTACGTTTCCGCACCGGCGACGTGTGGTTGGCCATTCACGTCCTGCACGACGCCCGGGATATAGGTCAGCACATGGCGATAGTCGCGCGTGACCGGATAGGGAATGTTGACAATATCGACGCCCGTGAGGTGCTCCTGTGACGAGGTTTGCGCCGGATCGATGGCGGGCGGCGACTCGACTACATTCACTACCTCGCGAATTTCGCGCTGATGGGAAAGCGTCACGTCAATGTTTAGGCTTTGGCCGACTGGAACCTTGGGGAGGGTGAAAAGGACAGCATAAAAACCCTCCTTCTGGACTCGGAGCTGGTAATCGCCCGTGAGGTTCTCGAACTGGCAATGGCCAGCGAAATCGGTCTCACAGCGGAGCGGGGCCGAAGTAGCCGAAGGTTGAAGAGAAACGCGAGCGGAAGGAACGGCTACGCCATTCTCGTCTGTGACCGCAACCGACAGTTTCGACTGCGTTGATCCAGTAGACGCCCGATACGTGACCTGGGCGACTGCGAGGCAGGCTGATGCACAGACGAGAAGGAGCGCAGTCGCAAACCAGCGCCCTCGCCGTGACTGGCCTTCGTACATGGCTCGACCGCTAATGGTTTATTGTCTCTCATGCGCGGGTTTGCTGCCATTCACAGCTGGATGGAATTGCGCTGAAGGATTACATTCTTGAAGCCTCTTTTCTTCTATTTATGGAGCGCCAAACATGAAAATGCTGTGTGTGCTTTCGATACTTCTGACTCTCAAGACCGCGCTCGCCCAAACCTCTCCAGATGCCTATCTGCTAGGCGAGATCAACAAAATCAAAGCACTGGATAATCACACGCACGTGCCGAAAGTGCTCGCCGCGGGCGAGAAGGACGACGATTTCGACGCCCTGCCCTGCGGCAACAACCTGGAAGCCTCCGCCGACCCCAACATGGCGCGGCCAGACAATCCGCTGTTCCTGGCAGCCTGGCAAAAGCTTTACGGCTACAAGTACAGCGACCGCGATCCCGCGCACGTCCGCGAACTCCTCGAAACCAAGCAACGTGTTGCCCAGGAGCAGGGGGATAACTTCCCTACATGGGTGTTGGACCAACTCGGTATCGAATACATGCTAGCCAACCGCGTAGCTATGGGTCGCGGGCTGAACTCTCCGCGCTTTCAGTGGGTATCTTTTGACGACGCGCTGATGCTGCCCTTGAACAACCAGTTTATGGCGGACACGCCCGACCGCAAGTTTTTCTACCAGCGTGAAGAGATGCTGCTAAAACGCTACATGACGGAATCGAATGCGACGGCGCTTCCTGCGACACTAGACGACTACGTGGCCCGGGTGATTACGCCAACGCTCGAGCGGCAGAAAAAGGCTGGAGCAGTGGCTGTGAAATTTGAAGCCGCCTATCTGCGGTCGCTGAATTTCGCTGAGCCACAGGAGGATGGGGCTCGGCAAATCTTCGTGCTCTACGTTAAAGGAGGCGCGCCGAGCAAGGCCGATTATATGAAGGTCCAGGATTTCTTGTTTCGCGCTATTGCGCGCGAAGCCGGACGCCTCGGACTGGCAGTCCACATTCACACGGGCGCCGGTTGCGGCAGCTACTTCGATGTTGCGGGGTCGAATCCCGGGCTGCTCGATTCAGTGTTGAACGACGTGTCTCTGCGCAAAACCAATTTTGTCCTGGTACATGGCGGCGCCGGACCTTACCCTAAGGTGACCGCATTTCTGCTGAGTAAGCCCAATGTTTACGCTGATTTCTCTGAACAGGACTGGATGCTGTCGCCACGTGCACTGAGCGCAGTCATCCGGGATTGGCTGGAATGGTATCCCGAGAAAGTCTTCTTCGGCACAGACCTGTTCCCCGGCACTCCCGAGATCGATTGGGAGGAGATCGGCTACATGACCGCTACCACCGGCCGCGTAGGTTTGGCTCTGGCGCTGACCGGCATGGTCAACGATGGCGAAATCACCCGCCAGCGTGCAGTGGAGCTGGCGCGGATGGTGCTGCGGGAGAACGCTATCAAGCTGTATGGTCTAAAACCGTGAAACTCATCATGGAGGCACCAGAGGTGATTGCCAATTTTCGATTGCCAATTAGTGGTGTAGAGAACGATTGAAATTGGCGTCGTTAACTGAAAATATCCCTGTGTCGGAGCTTCCCCGACCGCAGCAGAAAAGTTCCTCTGTGGCTAAATCATGCTGCCCGCGCCAGATGGTCGTACTCGACTCGACTTTCAGCCGCGAGCAGAACCCAGAGTGTGTATATCCCCAAAGCAGTGCCAAACGGCGGGTGGAACAATGCCAGGATACCCAAGACGATCGCGATAGTACGTGCCCAAGGTTGACGCTGCAGCAGACCCCAACCCACGCAGATGCCGCCCGCGCCCACAACCAGAAAAGTAGCCCCCAGCACGAACATGACCAGCGGACCCACCATTCTCGCCACCGCCTCAGTGCCGGGAATCGCTATGTGAACCACGCTGGCGAGCGTCATCAACACGATTGACGGAATCAGCCAAAACGCTCCAACCACAATCCACAGAATCCCCAGTGTATGCAGATGCCGCCCCAACCTGCTCTGCGCCGGAAAGCTCAGAGCAATTACTTTTCCGCACTTCGGACAGAGGTTATAGCCGGGCTGGAGTTGGGTTCCACAACGATCGCAAAACATGGCATTTCCTCCCTGCTGCGTGTTCAATCCATTTTTTTTAGTTACGCAACCAAGAGCAAGAAAGTTGCCGAGGCGAGTGCTCACAGGGCTTCGACGGAGAGAATATTTTCAATTCCATTGTCGATTGTCAATTCCGATCTCTATCCCCTATATCAACAATGGCTAATGGAGATCGACAATCGAAAATGCCTCTTTTGCCGCCCTGTACCTGTGGCAAGTCAATGAATCTGTTACCTCTGAAGGTACATGACCTTTCTGTCGTTGAGCCTTAACACGAATTACAGCAAAATCGGACATGAGATCGTGCGGGAAGCCCCCGCGGAGATTGCCGTGCCTATCCGGGTTGTTTTGTCGGTCGCGCTGCTGATCCTGAGTTGGGTTCCATTTGCCGTGTCGAAAGACATCGCGCTAGTGTCGAACAAGTCCAACTCGCTCACCATGATCAGCATGCCGGACCTGGTCAAGATCTGTAAGGCTCAGACCACACGCTGGCCCGACGGCAAGCCGGTTACGTTTATCACTCGCAGCCCGGCATCTCCAGATATGAAAATGGTCGTGGAGAAGGTCTACGCCATGGCACCGGGTGCGGTTGCGGCCCTTATTAGCGCCGCCAACCATGGTCGCGCTAGCCGGCCCGCAATCGTTGTAGTCAATTCCAATGAAGATCTGGTCAGAAAAGTAGAGTCGACCCCGGGGGCAATAGCGCTGGTAGATGTCTACTCCATTACCGGAGGAGTGGTGGTGGTGAAAGTCGGGGGGAAGCTACCGCTGGAGCCGGGATATCCACTACACGGAAACTAAGTACGCCGGCAGTTCGCCACTAAGTATGTCAGTTTTCGATGGTTTGGCAGAATGTAATTTCGTAACTTAGTGATTTGGTATTTGCAATCTTAATCGGCTTCACGAGTTCCAAGCGTTACAAGTTAGATTGTTAAATTGCAAATTCTTGTAGGCAACACCATGAGCGAAACCGAGCGGCGTCCCAAAGCGGTCTCACAGAAGACACGCAATTTTGCGCGATATCCGCTCGACGTACGCGTGGTGGTCCATGTGTTCCGTTCAGGAGGCATCAGCTCCTTCTGGGGACGTTCAACCGAAGTGGGTGAAGACGGCATTGGAGCGACACTCACCGGAGACCTGGAACCCGGTGAAGTCGTGTCCATGGAGTTCTCTTTGCCTTTGACTGCCTATCCACTGAAGCTTCGGGCGGTGGTGCGTCATCGCCGCGGATTGCATTACGGTTTTGAATTCCTCACTGTGACCCAGGCGCAACGCACTGCGATCCAGCGCGTTTGCCAGCTGCTGGCTTCTGGAGCGTCCTCCGTTAGCGGTCGCGAGTAGTCCCCCCGCAACAATCCCAGCCGCAGAATTACCACCGTAACTTTCCGGTAACTGGCCAGCAGACTAACATCCCTGTCTAGCTCTGGTCTTGAACCAGGAGGAAGTCCCACATGGGTGAGAAGATCACCCGGCATCCAAAGTCTGCTGATGTGCGGCGCGCCAACTTGCTTAAGGAAGCGCTCCGGAGCGGTTCCCCACCCGTGCTGCGGCATTCCCAGCCATCTCCCGGACCAACGCAGGAGCCGGCTTCACGCAGCTGGATCAAAGATAGCCTGGAAGTCCAGAAAGCTTATCTCGAACAACTCGTCGAAGGTATACCGGAAGCCATCAGTATTATCGAGAGCCCTTACCAGATCACGCGTATCAACACTGAATTCACACGTATGTTCGGCTTCACGCCGGAGGAAGCAGTCGGGCAGCGTATTGACGCGCTTATTGTTCCTCCGGAGCGTCACGCGGAAACCCGCTGGATTGGTGAGACCCTGCAAAAAGGACAGAAGATAAGGCTCGAAACCAAGCGCCGCCGTAAAGACGGCACCCTCGTGGACGTGTGTATCTCAGGGGCGCCGGTGATCGTGGGCGGAACTCAGGTCGGCGTTTATGTGCTTTATCGCGACATCTCGGAACAAAAGCGCGCGGAGGCATTGAGCTCTGCGCTCTATCGAATCGCGGAAAGAACCAGTTCGGCGGAAGATTTGCAGCAGTTCTACGCTGCCATGCATAACATCGTGGGCGAATTGATGTGCGCGCGCAACTTCTATATCGCGCTGTACGATCCGGAGACACAACTACTCAGCTTTCCCTATTTTGTTGATGAACAGGATCCTACGCCGGCGCCAAAGAAACTGGGGCGGGGACTCACCGAATACGTGCTGCGCACCGGAGAACCCTTGTTGGCAACTCCCCGCGTGTTTGATGACCTCTTGCGATGCGGCGAGGTAGAACTTATCGGCGCACCCTCGCTGGACTGGATGGGGGTCCCCCTGAAAATCGCGAACACCAGCTTTGGCGTGCTCGTTGTGCAGAGTTACACGGAGAACGTTCGCTTTGGTGAATGGGATAAAGACATTCTGATGTTCGTGTCCCAGCAACTGGCCAGCGCGATCGACCACAAAAGTAATGAGGAGGCGCTGCGCCGGTCCGAGGCGCGTTACCGCTCCCTGGTGCAAAAAGCAGTGTACGGCATCTATCGGTCAAGCTTGCAGGGCAAGTTCCTTGACGTCAATCCCGCCCTGATTGCGATGCTGGCCTACGACTCTGCCGAAGAAGTGCTCGCGCTCGATCCTATGCGTGATGTCTTTTTGCATTCTGAAGAGCAAGCCCGTCTCGTGCATGAATTCCGACGTAGCGGCCGGCTGGACAGCATTGAAGTGAGGTGGAAACGAAAAGACGGGAATGCGATCACGGTTCGACTAAGTGGCAGCGCCGTTACTAGCGCAGAGGAACCTGATGAAGTTCTGGAGATCATTGCCGAAGATGTTACCGAACGTCGTGTGCTCGAAGACCAGTTCCGCCAAGCGCAAAAAATGGAAGCCGTGGGACGGCTCGCCGGAGGCGTAGCGCACGATTTCAACAATCTTCTGATGGTGATCAGCGGTTACACCGAGGTCCTGATAGAGCAGATCGAGTCAGGAAATCCCTTGCACCAGAAAGTGCAGGCAATCCAGCAGGCCGCGGATCGAGCCACTACGCTCACTCGCCAACTCCTCGCCTTCAGCCGCAAGCAATTGCTCGAACTAAAGGTGGTGGACGTGAACACCATCGTGTCTGACATGGAACGGCTGTTGCGCCCCTTGATTGGGGAACACATCGAGCTCAGCGCCCGGCTCTCCGCCGGGCTGGGACGAACCCGGGCTGACGCTGGCCAGCTCGAGCAAGTGATCATGAACCTAGTGGTCAATGCCAAGGACGCCATGCCCAATGGCGGCAAGATCATCATCCAGACCGCCAATGTCACCCTGGACGATTCCTACCACCGAGAACATACATTCATACAGCCCGGCCCCTACGTCATGCTATCCGTTTCCGATACGGGTCTCGGAATGGACAAGGAAATCCAGTCCCGCATCTTCGAACCGTTCTTCACTACCAAGGAAAAAGGCAAAGGCACTGGACTGGGGCTCTCGACCGTCTACGGCATCGTCGACCTTTCGGATCTATCTCCCGCAGGTGGAAGGTGCGGCCGAAACTCTCGGGCCGGTGAAAACTTCCCAGACGGTCGGTGGGGGATCAGAAACCGTTCTTCTGGTGGAGGATGAAGAATCGGTGCGGCAATTGGTCCGCGATACATTGGAAGGCAAGGGCTACACAGTCATCGAGGCCGAAAATGGAGAAGCAGGTCTGCGTCTGGCTGAGGCACATTCCGCGCACATTCACATGGTGATCACCGACGTCGTGATGCCAGGAATGGGTGGTCGCGAGCTCGCCAAGAGATTGACTGAATTACGCCCGCAGATCAAAGTGCTCTATCTCTCCGGCTATACCGATGCCATCGTGCATCAAGGCGTCCTGGAACCCGGTACTGCCTTCCTGCAGAAGCCTTTCACACTGCTAACACTGTCGCGGAAGGTGCGCGAAGTGCTGCGCGGGGAAACGATCTGATCCTTTTGGCGTCTCCACTATCCAGTCCCTGTAACTTCTCCCCTCGATCTGCGTCATATCTAGAAGATAATATCTACGGACTAGGCAAATCCGTCTGAATGGCGCGATCCGTACACGTTTCAGGGGACTTTTTCAATGCTGATCAAGAAGCCGATCGATATTCGATCCTCAGACATCACGCCCAAAGATCTTTATCTGAGCCGCCGCAAATTCCTCGCCGGCGCGACAGTGGCAGGCGCGGCCGTGATGACGGGCGTCGGTCTGCGCGAGCTGGCTTCACCTTCAACTGTGGCCGAGGCCAATGCAAAGATTGACAATGTCCAGAAGAGCCGGTTCAGCACTACCGAGAAAATCACACCCTACAAGGACGTCACCAATTACAACAACTACTACGAATTCTCGACCGACAAATACGGCCCCGCCGGCCTGGCCAAAGATTTCAAGACACGACCGTGGACCGTCACTATCGATGGCCTAGTGAAAGAGAAGCAGGTGCTCGATGTCGATAGCATCATCAAGATGGCCGCGCCGGAAGAACGTATCTATCGGCATCGTTGTGTGGAAGGCTGGTCGATTGTGGTCCCCTGGGTAGGGTTCTCGTTGAATGAACTTATTAAGAAAGCGGAGGCGCTAGGCAAGGCGAAATTCGTGCAGTTCACCACAATTCACGATCCCAAGCAAATGCCCGGCCAGAAAGGGCCTGTACTGGAGTGGCCCTACGTCGAAGGACTTCGCATGGACGAAGCCATGCACCCGCTCGCGCTCCTCTGCTTTGGCATGTATGGCGAAGTGCTGCCCAACCAGGACGGCGCGCCGTTGCGCATCGTCGTGCCCTGGAAGTACGGTTTCAAGAGCGCAAAGGCAATCGTGAAAGTCAGCTTCAAGGAAGAGCAACCGACGAACACCTGGAACCTGGCGGCGCCGAACGAATACGGCTTCTACTCGAACGTGAACCCGAACGTGGATCATCCGCGCTGGAGCCAGGCGAAGGAGCGGCGGCTGGGCGAATTCTTCAAGCGTCCTACGCAGATGTTCAACGGATACGGCGACCAGGTTGCCAGCCTGTACAACGGCATGGACCTGAGGAAGAATTTCTGAGCATCGCCGTGAAATCGATCCGCTGGTTCAAAGTCGTTGCTTTCCTCGCGTGCCTCGTACCGCTCGCATTGCTGGGACTGAAGGCCTACAACCGGGCGCTTGGCGCCAATCCTATCGAAGTCATCACCCATGCGACCGGGGACTGGACGCTGCGACTCCTTCTCGTCACGTTGGCCATCACGCCATTGCGAAGGCTTACGGGACAGCCATGGCTCATTCGCTTCCGGCGCATGGTTGGGCTGTTTGCGTTCTTCTACGGTGTCCTCCATTTTCTTACTTACATTTGGCTGGACAAGTTCTTCGACGTGCACGAAATGCTGGCCGATATCGCCAAACGCCGCTTCATTACCGTGGGCTTTACCGGATTTGTACTGCTGATTCCTTTGGCGATTACTTCTACCAGCGGCTGGATACGCAGGTTGGGTGGAAAACGTTGGCAGCTGCTGCACCGGCTGATTTATTTCAGCGCGATCGCGGGAGTGATTCATTACCTCTGGCTAGTGAAGGCGGATATCCGCAAACCCGTGGAGTATGCGGCTGCGCTGGCGCTGTTACTCGGGTATCGCCTTGTAGGGTCGCTTTCAGCTAGGATTGCACCAAAGCCGATTTCTTTTCCGTCAGGCCGCACCGACGTTTCCGAAGGATAAACTACTGAACAAGGCTCGATCCCGAGCGTCCGCGCAATATCAATCACGTTATCATTTTCAAGAAACAGAGTTTATCCGGGAAACGGAACATGCCGCGCTTTGACATCACCGTCGCTGGTGAGCTGAACCTCGATCTGATTCTTTACGGCCTGCCTGACGAACTTCCGCCTGAGCGCGAATTTTTAGTGGACCAGATGATGCTGACGCCAGGCGGCTCATCTGCGATTGTGGCCCACAATCTTGCCGCACTGGGTAGCCAGGTTGGTTTTATTGCGCGGATTGGTGACGACGAATTTGGTCAGATCGCGCTCGACCACCTGGCTACTGGCGGTGTCGATGTCTCGAAGCTTCGCCGCATGACTGGTTCTACGAAGACGGGGCTGACAGTCATTTTGCAACGTGATAGCTGGCGCAACATGGTGACCTATGCGGGCGCAACCTTGGAATTGAAGTTTGCCGATCTGGATCTCGATTATCTTTCCTCGTCCCGGCACTTTCATCTCTCTTCCTTTTATTTGCAGCGTGGGCTTCAGTCGCATGTGGCTAAACTTTTTCGAAAATTAAAAGCGGCTGGTCTGACCATTTCACTCGACACGAATGATGATCCGGAGGACCAGTGGGAAGGCGGAATTCGTGAGGCTCTGCGCTATGTGGATGTGTTTTTGCCGAACGAGCGAGAAGCACGGCGAATCGCGGGAGTCGGTGATTTGCAGAGCGCGGTAGCGCAGCTTGCAGCAATCGTGCCCGTAGTGGTGGTGAAGCTCGGCGCCCAAGGGGCTATGGCGCAACGCGGTACTGAGCGATTTGTCAGCCCGGCTGTGGGAGTGAATGCCGTGGATGCGGTCGGGGCCGGCGACAGCTTCGATGCCGGATTTCTCCATCAATATGTGCGTGGCGCCGATCTATCAGCTTGCCTGGCGAGCGGCAACCTGGCAGGTGCGCTCTCGACCACGCGCCCGGGCGGCACGGAGGCTTTTCGTGATCGCGATCATCGTGAACGCTTTTTTCGTGAGCACGGCATCGTTGGTTCGGCGCCCTAGGTCGTCTCGAAGCGTCGGACGCGAGAGGAAAAGCTCCAGCTGTGCACGCAAGATCCCTCACGGCCTGAAGGCTCTTCGGGATAATCATCGCTCTGGAGGTACGCTTGTTTGTAATCTCTAGTAGTGGTTGTGCTTGATTTCTTGTTCATCCATGGCGGGCTCGACGCAACTTTCCCCTCAAAATTGTGTTACAAGGGCTTAAGTCATCACCTCCAGCGGAGACTGTCGTGAACTCAAGCAAACATGTGCTTAATGTCTCTCTGCGCGGGCTGCCCGCCCGGACTGCGGAAAAAGTGCTCCTTGTTTCGGTCCTCGGCCTGCTTTCATTCTCGCTGGCGTGCGGTTCCAGCAGCAGCAGGTCCAACCCGCCGGTCAAGGGAAATTTTTCCAACGCCAGTCTGAATGGACAGTACACCTATTCGCTATCAGGAATTTCAGAAATATCGAATACCACCAGCTTCGCCTCTTACACCGAGGCGGGTGTGTTTACTGCTGACGGCAAAGGAAACATCAGTAGCGGTACGGATGACTTCGCTCAGAATGGATCGTTTGCCTCCGGGTCGTTCACCGGAACCTACAGCATCAATAACGATGGCACGGGCACGCTTAATTTCAATTTCACGAATAGCTCAGGCAGCATTTCCTTGGGCGTGACCCTGGTGGACTCTTCCCGGTTTTACCTTATCGAACGCGACGTCTTTGCGAGTGGGGGAGGATCTGGCGAGATGCAGGTGTCGTCAGCATTCACGAGCGTGCCGAGCGGGATCTTTACATTGCGCGTACACGGGAACAGCAACGCACAGGGTTCTGCTGCAACCGTAGGTGAGATGGCTTCTACCGGCGGAACAATCAGCGGCAACGCGGATGTCTTGCGGGGTGGCGCTCTCTCTTCCGTGACTCTCACAGGATCAATGAGTGCTCCCGGAACGAATGGCAGGGGGACACTGACTGTGACCGACAGCGGCGGAACCACTTCCAACTTCGCGTATTACGTGGTGAACGCAAACACGCTGCGTCTCCTCCAGATGGATTCCGGCATTCTGGCGCTGGGCCGAGCCGAGAAGCAAAGTGGCGACCCTTTCTCGAACGCTTCGCTCAATGGGGGATTCGCCTTTGGCAGCCAGGGTGACGCGCTGGCGACCATCGGAGGTGTTCAAACTGTTGGCGCGTTTACAAGTGATGGGAACGGCAACATAACGGCCGGCAGCTACGATTCGGTGCAAGATGGTAATTCGTTTGCCGGTGTTCCCTTCACGGGCAACTACACCGTGAGTTCAACAGGACGGGCCTCTGTCACACTCAAGCCGCAGAACGGGGTTGCCATTCAAGAAGTATTCTGGATGGTAAGCCCCACCCGCGCTTTCTTCCTCATCAACAGCGGGAGCAAAGTGGAGGACGGCACAATCGATCAACAGCAGGGCACAGCATTTTCCAATAGCAGCCTGAACGGTCAGTTTGCTTTGGTGATGGATGGATTCGATACGACGAGCTTCGTAGACCGATTGGGTACGCTGCAGACCGACGGCAACGGTAATCTCACCTTGAATGAGCTCCTGAACCGCTATGTTCCACCCAATAACGGCACGCTTACCTTGCCCGGATTCCTGCCTGGCAACTATTCCGTCGCTTCCAATGGCCGGGTCACTGGCAGCATCAGTAGTCTGTCAAATAACCTTGTGTTTTACGTGGTTTCCAACAGTTCTGCTTATGTGTTGCAGAACGATAGCGCCACGCAGATTTCGGGCACGATCAGCAAGCAGCCGTAGTTATTGCTTGAATGAACGATAACAGATCCGCTTTACTTGAATTCATGCAGGCACGATCGTTCTCGCCAGAGCATTCCAAGGACAGCTGAGCCGCCGCATGGTCGCGCTGTACGTCTTCCGTCAAACAATGCAATTTCAATCGCCAATCGAAAATCTGCAATCATAAATTTTTCACCCCAGTTGCCACACCGTATCCAGCACCGTCCCATCCACCCATTTCACTACCGCCACCGGGCGATCCCCCAGCTTCGGTTTGGCCGGTTTGCCACCGCAGATTTTCTCCACTTCTGCCTTGATGTCCTGAATTGGCCGGATCGGCAAACTTGAGCCCTTCACAGCGTCCATCAAGTCCTGTCGGTCAGGATTAATCGCAATCCCGCGCTCCGTCACGACCACATCAATCAGCTCGCCCGGCCCGGTCAGCGTCGTCACCTCATCCACGATCACTGGGATGCGGTCACGAAACGAGGGAATTGCCAGGATGCTGCATCCTGCGAATAAACAGTTCTGCCATCCGCCAATCCCGTGCAACAAGCGCCCATCGGAGTGTGTCACCACGTTTCCATTGAAGTTCACGTCTACTTCGGTCGCACCCAACACTACAGCATCGACCATGGACGCGAAATTTCCCTTCCCATGGTAGTTATACGAGGTGAAGGGAGAGGTCGGCACATGCCGGGGATCACTGGCAATCGACTTTACCGCATCGAGATCAAAAGTCTGCCCATCGAGGATGTAGTCGGTCAACCCTTCTTGCAACATCTCGACCAGGTATCGGGTGGATCCGCCACGCACGAACCTTGCCTTCACACCATCTTCTTTCATCATGCGTCGGAGGTAGTCGACAAACGCCAGGGCGATGCCGCCCGCGCCCGCCTGGAACGAAAATCCATTTCGCATGATTCCTGACTCGCGCAGGAATCGCGCCACGTACTCTGCAATCTGCAAGCGGTCGGGTGAGCGCGTGATCTGCGTTGTTCCGGAAATGATCTTCGCTGGATCACCGATTGAATCCACCTCCACCACGCAGTCCACATTGTTGCCTTGGATTTGCCAGGGGATGCAGGGGAACGGGACCAGCTTGTCTGTGACGACGATCACGAAATCGGCGTACATCGAATCCGCCAGCGCAAAACCAAGCGATCCGCAAGCCGACCTCCCATGCGAACCGTCTGCATTGCCGAACCGGTCCGCCGTCGGAGCAGCAATGATCGCGATGTCAATATGTACTTCCCCATCTTGGATTGCCTGCCAGCGCCCACCGTGCGACCGAAGTACACCCATGCCGCGCATTTTGCCCTGCGTGCAGTAGTCACCCAATGGTCCATTCATGCTGCCTTCGATATGATGGATCACGCCCGACTGCATCAAGTCAATCGCGTTCTTCTGCGCAGGAAACGACGCGCTGGGAAACCACATCAAATCCTTAGTGCCCAATTTTGCCGCGGCCTCCAGAGCCATCAGCGCCACACGATCACCATCTCGCAAGTGATGATGGTTGGAAATGACCATGCCATCGCGCAATCCGCATCTCAGCAACGCTGTTTGAAGATCGGGGAGACGCTTGTCACCGTTTTCGGGATAATCTTTGTTCGAGCGCACCGGCGGAGCCGCCTTGTGCCCGCGCGCCTGGTACTTTCCAATCCCGAGGTACGGAATCTGCTGGCAGCCGTTAACCGTAACGGGCACTCTACGGCCCGCGGCGTTGCGCGCGAGTTCGACCATTTCGCTCATTCCTTTTCGTTGGGACGGGCGGAGACGGAATTCCCTTTGCCACGATCCATGGGGGACGGGCAGCCCGCGGCTCTCGGGTCCGCAAAGGCCGGCAGCTTCTGGCCGCTACACCAACTTCATCCTCTTCGCTCGCGCCACTAGTTTCTGCGCACGCAGCACCACTGGCGGATCGATCATCTTCGATCCCAGGCTCACTACCCCCAGCCCACGCTGCTGCGCTTCTTCAAATGCCGCGACAATTCTTTGCGCCTTCTCGATCTCTGTCTGCGATGGCGCAAATGCCGCGTGGATCACGGGAATCTGCAGCGGGTGAATGCATCCCATACCTTCGAATCCCAGGGCCCGAGAATTCTCGGCCCATCCCCGCAACGCTTCCATGTCGCCCACATCGCCGAACACAGAATCAATCGCCTGAATCCCCACGGCCCGCGCGGCATTCAGCAGGCGTGTGCGCGCGTAGAACGACTCTCGCCCGTCCGCCGTCTTCGTGACATTTAGATCAGCGGTGTAATCCTCGAGCCCAATCGTGAGCGCGGCCACATTGGAGCTCACAGCCGCAATGGCGACCGCATTCTCTATGCCCAGCGCTGACTCGAGAATTGGCATCAGCCAGATCGCTCGGCTAATACCGTGGCGCAGTTTGAGTTCGTCGATCACGCGATCGACTTCCGCGATTTGAGGGGGATGCTCCACCTTGGGAACTAGCACCAAGTCCGGCTGTTCCGGAATTACTTCCGCCAGATCTTGCAGCCCGAGCGGCAATTGGTTGATGCGCACCATGCGCTCACACCCGCCGAAATCGACCGACCGCAGGGTGTTACGCACCAGGATTCGCGCCGCATCTTTTTCCGCGTGGTGCACCGAGTCTTCCAGATCAAGGATGATTGCGTCCGGCCCATGAAGGCCGGCATTAATGAAGTACTTGGGTTCTGATCCTGGCAGATAAAGTCGCGAGCGCCGCAACCGATCGCGTGGAGAAGCATCGGGAAGCAATACTTTTTCGGGCAGCACCTTGTTCGCCGAACTTAGTCCGGCGCGTTTCACTGCGGTTTCAATCCGGGCAGAAATCACAAAGGGTAGCGCACCCTCATCATGGATCGCTACTTGCCCGTGCTCGACGCCCAGTTGCTCCAGTACTTCCCGTGTCTGGGCCTGGATGGCCGTGCCGTAATACGGTAAGACACGCGATTCCAGCGTGATCTCCAGCCCGCCCGAGCAGCGCGGCTCAAGGGAGACGTGCAAGTCGGAACGGATGTCCTTGCCCCAGTGCCCGGCCTCGGCGAAGCGCGCAGCCGTTTTGGTTTGTTGGGAACTACTCATTGCACGTCCCTTGTCATCCTGAGTTCGCCGGTGTTACAAGCGAAGAACCTGGGCGAGCGACCGCGAGTCCGATGTACTCGTGCACCGGACATCAATGCACGACGCGAGCGGCCCTATTCGTGTCCTGGGATGCTTCAATTTTCCCCAAGATCGCATCTGTCATCTGTGTCGTGCTGGCCGCACCTTTGCTGATCGACTTTGCGCCGCCTGATATCCGCATCATGTCGTACGTGCGCACCTTGCCTTCTTTCACCACCGCGGCAATGGCGTCTCGCATTCGCTTTGCCTTGTCCATCTCGCCCACATGCTCCAGCATCATGACCGCGGACAGAAGCATCGCAATCGGATTCACGATCGGCGGATTCAACTCCGCATATTTGGGTGCTGACCCGTGCGTCGGCTCAAACACCGCCACTTCATCGCCGACATTGTCTGACGCCGCAAATCCGAGCCCGCCGACCAGACCGGCGAATGCGTCCGAGATAACGTCACCGAACAGATTCGAGGCCACCACTACCCCGTAATCTTCCGGATTCTTGGTCAGCCACATGGTCTGCGCGTCAATGTTCGTGGACCATAGCGCGATCCCGGGATACTCTTTCGCAACCTTTTTCGCTTCTTCCTCCATCATGCCCGAGGTCTCGCGCAGTACATTGGGCTTTTCGCAAATGGTCACAGACTTATAACCGAACTTCTTTGCCCACTCAAATCCCGCCTTGGTGATTTTATGTGCGGCATTGCGTGTGATAATTCGCACTGATACGGCGAGGTCCGGACTTGGTGTGCCGGCAAATGGTTTGAATTTGGGATGAGTGGCCAGCGCCGCCCGCACCTCTTCCGGCGGATTCGTCCATTCCACGCCCGCGTAGAGCCCTTCCGTATTCTGCCGGAAGACAACGACGTTGACGTACGGCTCCTCGTAGCCGCCGTCAACTTTCTTGCGAATGAAGTTCAGCGGATTCCCGGGAAACGAAATGCAGGGGCGGATGCAAGTATCAAGATTGAACTTCTGGCGCATGGCCACGATCGGACTGAAGTACGAGTAGCCCTTGCCCCGCAACTCTGGCTTCAATTCCCCGTCGGCTTCTTTCTTCGGCTTCGAAGTGATCGCGCCGAACAGGCCGAGCTTGTGCTTCGCGAGCAGGTCTATGGTGCGCTGCGGGAGGGCATTGCCCTCGTTGATCCAGCACTCCCATCCGATATCGGCGTGGATGTACTGGGCATCGAATCCAACCGCATTCAGCACGCGCAATGCCTCGGGCAAAACCTGGTTCCCGATCCCATCGCCGGGCATGCTGACCACCGTGTATTTCGCCATGAATGCGATTCCCCCTGATGCTCGTGTGGCGTGAGCGCCCTCGCCCGCGTCGGTAATCTATGACAACCGTAAACGCCGGCATCGGGTCTCACGTCAGCCCCAAACGCCTTGCCACCAGGTTCTCCACGCCCTGAGCGATCACCAGCGACTGCGGCACGCTCCCCAACGCAGGGAATGGGAACTTCTCTCCGCGCCAATCAATCGTGCTTGAGGTGAAATCGATATCGATATCCTCGCCTGGAATAATCGTCTTCTCTTTCGTCGCAATTTCTTTGGCGAACTGCTCCCGCAAGCGCCTCACCAGTTCAGGAACCTCAATACACAGGAAGCCATTGTTGAAGGCATTGCGAAGATATGTTTGTGAAAAGCTGCCCGCAATCACCAGCGGAATTGCTTTGGCTTTGAGCGCCGTTACTGCCTGCTCGCGGCTCGATCCTGTACCGAAATTGAAACCGCTCACAACCACATCACCTTCCCGTGTGCGCGAAGCAAACTGCGGATCGTAATTCTCCATCACGACCCTGGCCATCATTTCCGGAGTCACGTCGTCGCGATAGGTGTAGTCCTTGCCATAGATCGCATCGGTGTTGACGTTGTCTTGAGGCATGAACACAAGACGTCCTTTTACGCGATCTGGAAAACCTGGAAGGATTTCGATCTTCTCTGCACCCGGTCCATCGGGTGCCGCGAACTCACGAAAGTTGCGCGCCGGTGCGCGATCGCCAACCTCGTGCGGACCGCGAATGTAACCTGCGAGCGCAGATGCCGCAACTACCTCTGGGCTGGAAAGATAACACTGCGCATCGCGCGACCCCATGCGCCCTTTGAAATTGCGATTCGTTGCCGAGATGCCGACCTCGCCCGGCTCGAGCAGTCCTACACCGAGGCCGATGCAGGGGCCACAACCAGCAGGAAGAGGATTGGCGCCCGCGTCAAGCAAAATCTGCCAGATCCCGCGTTTCTCGGCTTCCTCCTGCACCCATTTGCTGGCGGCGCCCAGATAGAATTTCACGCTTGGCGCGATCTTTTTCCCCTTCAGAACTTCTGCTGCCGCTTCGAGGTCGTCCAGCCGTGAGTTCACACAGGAGAGTAGATAGGCTTTCTGGATCGCGACCTTCTTCTTTTCCATTTCGGCCAGCGGTTGCATGACCTGTACTGTATCGGGGCCCGATACATGAGGCGTGACTTGGCCGAGGTCGAGAATGATTTGTGCAGCGAATACGCAATCTGGATCAGGCCGCGGCGGATTCTTTTGCCAGTTCTCAATGTCTTTATCGGTGAAGCGCTCGATTCCCATCGCTGCCAGTCGCCGCTTTACTGCTCTGAGATACGCAATCGTGATCCCGTCGACCGGAAACCCACCCACCAGCGGCCCCCACTCTGTGGTCATATTCGAGATCGAAAGCCGCGCATCCATGGAAAGGCTCGCCACGCCGGGCCCGGTGAACTCGACAGCAGCGTTCAGGACTTCATCGTGGTTGTAGAGCCCACACAAGGTGATGATCACGTCCTTGCCGGTTGCCCCCTGCGGGAGTTCGCCATCCAGAACTACCTGAATCGAGCGCGGGATCTGCCACCAGAACTCGCCTCTTGCCCAAACGGCCGCGGCATCGGTCCGTACGATCGGCGTACCCACCGCACCCAGCGCGCCATACATATTCGAATGCGAATCTGAAGCAACCACGAAAGATCCTGGCTCGACATATCCGCGCTCCACCATGATCTGGTGCCCGATGCCGGAGCCCGCTGGATAAAAATCCACACCGTGCTGCTTGGCGAAAGCCTCGATGGCACGGTACTTGGCCAGGTTCGCGTCCTCTTTGTTCTGGATATCATGATCGAGGGCGAAGACGAGCTGCTTGGGATCGTGAATCTTTTTCGCGCCAATGCCCTGAAATTTCTTCATCACCGCCGACGTGTTGTCGTGCGTCATGACGTGGTGCGGGCGAATGGAGACGAAGTCCCCAGTGCGCAGCGGCCGTTTTGGTCCTTCGGCGAGATGCGATTGCGCGATTTTTTCAACGATCGTCTGGCCCATGGTGAACTCCCTTAACGTCGCCGCTTCTTCGTCTTGCCCTTCGCCTTGCCAACCTGTACGCGCACCGACTTCTTCCCCGCACATCCGCTTTCATGAGTCCCATCAGCTTGCTCACTGAGTCGATCTTTTCCAGATTCCAGATCGCATCTTTCAGCTTTTGCTGCGCCCTCGACGACAGGACGCCTTCAGCCAGCGCAGCGAACTTCTCTTCGAGTTCCTGATCGGTGAGCGGATTGCGCGGGTCCCCTTTCGGATAATCGAGCTGCTTGGTGAACGCCCGCCCATCCGTGCTCATGATATCTACAATTACACGCTGCAGTGCCGGAAACACCTTCTCGATATCCGGATCCGCCACGACTTCGACTTTCTGCAATTGCGCCCGGATTTTCGGATCCATGATCTTTTCCATTGTGAACTGCACCGGCGTCACTTGTCTTTCCGCGAGCGCTGCTGCGATCACATATGGCAGTGAATGATCCGCGGTCTCCTTCGTGCGCGGATCGTATTTGCTGGGGTCCGAGAGAATGTCTGCCGCTCGTGCCAGCGAGCGAATTTGAATCTTCTCCACTTGGTCAGGATGCAGATCGTTCTCTTTCACCAAATCGAGCACGGCGGAGATCGGCGTATGCGTCAGTGCTTCGGTCGGGAAGGCCTTCATGCCGCACTGCGTGATGCGCCAAGATTCGCCGAGTCCGTCGGTGAGCACGTTCAATCTCCACTCCGGACCAAAGCAGTGCGTCAGTCCTTCTTTTCCATCCACCACATGTTCAGGACCGGTGTAGCCCTTCTCGGCGAGCAGTGCTGCCAGAACACCGCTCTGCGTCGCCATCGGGTCCACGGTGTTCTTCATCATTGTGAGCTTGCCCGCAGTGACAGCGCCAAACGTGGCCTGGCGACTCGCCGAGATGCCGATCGCGTGCTGGATCTGCTCCCATTCGAGGTGCAGCGTACGACCTGCAACAATGGGCGAGACGAAGGCCGTCAACGTGGCGTGATGCCAGCCCCGCTCGCGGATTCCAGGAAATGCTGCTTCGCAGAAGCGCATCTCGAATTCGTGCCCCAACACCAGTCCCACGATCAACTCTTTGCCGTCACTCTTCGCGCGCTCGCAGCAGGCCAGCGCCGCGGGGAAAATGTCTGACGGATGCGACGGGTCCTGCTTCCAGTAAATGTCGTTATAGTCCATGCAGCGGATCATCAGCGCGTTGGCGAGCGAGGCCGAGACTGCGTCCATCTTTTGACCTGTGCCAATCGCGGTTGACCGCCCGCGCCCAGCAATCTCCTCCAGCACATCGAGGGCGATCTTCACATCCTGCTGCTGATAGCCGCCCAGCGCGCATCCAACGGAATCAAGCAGGAAGCGTTTTGCCTGGAAGACCGCATCCTGCGACAGGTGTCGATAATCAAGCGCGGCGGCCCAGCGCGCCATTTTCGCCGTTACGGTGTCTTTCGTCGCAGAAATCGGTTTCGGGCTGGACAAGTTTTTCTCCTCTGTCAGCGCTCCTTCATCCTGACATTCTTCGGATTCTTGAAAGGCAGAAATGCCATGAAATCGGCGTGGTGCACGATATAAGCTTCCGTGGTGCGCTTGACCAGATCGCCCTCGGCGGCGTGTGCCGCAATGATATGACACACGGCATCCGGCACCCCGCACTCGAGTGCCAAGGCGACGCCAGTAAAAGGATGACGCAGTGCCTCGCCGCGCTCGCTTTGACGACTCTTACCGTCCGGGCCGAGTTCATATTCAAGCAGCTTGCCCACGTCGGCGAGAATGGCACCTGCGATCACGCTATCGATGTCGATCGGCAACGCGCCTCCCATGAACTCCTGCATTGCTTCAGCACTCTTGCGCGCAATGTGTACTACGCAACGCTTGTGTTCCATGAACGTGACCGGACAGTTAGGTACCAGTAGCGTGAACGGAATGTGGTTCAGGTCGTCGGGTTTCAGCGGACTGCGCTCGAGTGCCTTGATCCAGGTCAGTGTGACCTGCTCGCGCAATCTCGGACTCTCGATCCACAGTATCTCCGGCCACAGCCGCTCGACGGCCTCCCGCATGCTTGCGAGCCTCCATTACAAAACTATCTAGCTTACCGTGCAGGCCGAGTGGGCGTCGAGGGGGGCGCTGGGCGGGGGCACACGATGTTCGCGGATCGGACTGGGTCATGTTTACCAACCAGTGGTTCTTCGGGTAGTCTGCGCAGGGAAAGAATTGTAAGATGTTCGATCGCCCAGCGATAAAATCATAGATTCAAAACCCCGCAGCGTGAAGGTGGTTATTGAGCACAACGGGTCGGCTGTTTGAAGACATAGCACTGATTATCAGCTTGTGTGCGATCTTGTTCGCAACCAGCTTGGCACAGCAGAATTCTGGTTCCAACGCTCCTCCCCTGGCAATCACCACCGAGTCTTTATGGCAGGGGACAGCCCGCGAGGATTACCACTTTCAACTCCAGGCCACGGGCGGCAAGCCTCCGCTGCGCTGGAGTATAGCGGGCGGTGAATTTCCTTCGGGCATGACTTTGGATTCTTCGAATGGCACGCTTTCCGGCACCCCTGCCACCGCAGGCGATTTCCACTTCTCCGTGACAGTCGCGGATTCCGGCACCCCGGCCCACAGCGTGAACAAGGAATTCACTTTACGCGTGGTCGCGCCGCTGTTGCTGCAGTGGAGCCGCTTGCCACGTGTGCAGGGCACTCGGGTTGAGGGCTCGGTAAAAGTATCGAACGATTCGAGCAACGACTTTGACCTCACAGTGATTGTCGTCGGGGTAAACGAATTCGGAAAAGCATTCGCGCTCGGCTATGAGCACGTCGATTTGAAAACCGACACGGCCAATTTAGAGATTCCTTTCGGTTCCACGGTTCCGCAAGGTGCCTACGTGGTGCATGCGGATGCGATTGCGGAAGTCATGTCCAAGAATGCGATTTATCGCCAGCGCCTGCAGACCCCGGCAGCGCTCCAGGTCAGCGTGGGACCATAGGGGTTCAGCGATAATTTTCATTTGCCGGAGAATGCATTCCACCGAAGACGTTCCCGATTTCAGGTAGGCACAATCAATCTGCCTTACTGAGAACTGCCCTCTCCGGCCGGCAGGTGCATTTCGGTTCTGAGTTTCCAGCCTAAACTCTTATTTTTCTGTCGTGAACCGATCCCTTTGGTGACGAGGATGAAGCATTAGGAATCTACGAGACATTCTGTAGACGCAGTGGGACCTTCCCGGACAACGGCCCCGCATCTTTGCCCTTCTCAGATGAGTCAATCAACGAGATTCGGCGGAAAATGCGAAAGGAAGGAGGGCTCATGGCTACCAGAGAAAGCCAAACCGTCAACAAGTTGGAGCTACAGAACCGTGTAATTGTGATCCCGCCTGGCAGGCCAGATCTGAAAGCTGGTTTAAAGACCTAAGACCTAAGACCTGAGACCTGAGGGACCAGCCAAAAATGACCAGCGCCCGAAAAAATAAGAGTTCCGAAGTGATGTTAAGCTCATTCGTCTCGGCCAGTAGCTCGCTTTAGACCCTTACCGACCTGCCCTCGCTGCCTCCCTTGCGGGTTGCTGCGCGCGATCACTGCTCGGGCTCCGGGCTTACCGCCAACCGGATAAACCTGCTTAACGCCTCGGAACTCTATCCTGCCTTTGACCGTTAGTTCTTACTGTTCGCCTCGACCAGCGCTTTGCTA
>WNFB01002327.1_pt1 | contig 25232 bp, 18 predicted proteins | sample 5400501 | NCBI WGS metagenome assembly WNFB01 (sample SAMN13153341, study PRJNA577476) | soil metagenome | isolation source: 200 cm saprolite under Douglas fir tree site 2 hole 1 | place: USA:California | collected 2015-04-18 | reverse complement strand
CGTCGAGCTGGAACCGCGGCTCGGCCGCCTCGCGCGGCGCACCCGCGACGCGTCGCAAGATCGCGCGAATGCGCGCGGTCAGCTCGTTGAACTCAAAGGGCTTCGGTATGAAGTCATCGCTCCCGAGGTTGAAGCACCGCAGGAGATCCTGCGCCTCCTTCCGGCCGGTCATCACCAGGATCGGCGTCTCGGCCTCCGCACGAATGCGCCGGATGACCTCAAAGCCGTCGAGTTGCGGCAGACCGAGATCGAGCACGACGATGTCGGGCCGATCGGCCTTGATGCGCCGCAGCGCCTGCGCGCCGTCGGACGCCTCCACCACAACGAACCGTTCGCGTCGAAGCACGTACGCCGTGAGATCGAGGATGTCCGCGTCATCCTCGACAAGCAGGATCTTGATCACCGCAATCTCCCCCGCGTTCCCGCCAAAATTGTTCTCTCGAAGTGGTCAGACGTGTTGGAATCCCAGAGACTCATCCGACACCCAGGCTTAATAGGAACGCATTCCGGTCGTGCGAGTCCGTTAAACATCACGCTTCAAACCCATTACAAGCGGGGTTCCGCCGCGACAATCCCGTTGCACCGAACCCCCGCTCGCTCGCACCTCGAATGAGCCGCGCGCTGCTCGTTCGGGGAAATGTTCAGCCGTGCTGGAGTCGAAGACCGACGCCGGGCACCGTCTCGATGAACTTGCGCGTCTGCCCGTCGTCGCCGAGCTTGCGCCGCAGGCGATGCACGGTGACGCGGACGACGTCGCGGGCCGGGGGATCGTTGTATCCCCAGACGTACTTCGCGATCGCGTCGGTCGGCACGACCGAGTTGCGATTGCGCATGAGGTACTGGAGCAGCCGGAACTCGGTGCCCGTCAGCCGCACCGGCTCGCCGTCGATCAGCAGCGTGTGTTCGGTGAGGTCGAGCCGCAGCGAGCCGACCTCGAGGATCGGGTCGCTCGGCATGATCCCGCGCTCCAGATCGGAGCGGCGCGCGTTCGCCTTGATGCGCGCGACGAGCTCGCGGTTGCCGAACGGCTTCTCGATGTAGTCGTCCGCGCCGAGGTCGAGCGCGCGCACCTTGTCATCCTCGCTCGTGCGCGCGGTCAGGACGATGACCGGCAACGAGGTGCTGCGACGGCGCAGCTCGGCCAGCAGGTCGAACCCATCACCGGGTCGCAGATGGTTGAGGTCGATGACCGCGACCGAGGGATCGTGCCGCTCGAACATCTCGAGGGCGGTCGCGGGATCGGACGCGACCAGTGCGATCATCCCCGCCTGTCCAATGAGGAAGGCAAGTATCTCGACGAGGTCCCGGTCATCATCGACAACGAGAATCTCGTGGCGCCGCCCACCGCCGTCGCCGTTCGTGGTCATCCTCTCGTGCTGTGCTCGCGAGAATACAGGGCGTCTGCGTTTTCTCCGTGGGCCCCCGGCCCTGATAGGGAGGTTACCGAGCAAGGAGCCAGGCGTTGTCTGAGATGGCATGCGTTGGTCCGCTGGTCTCACCGCTGCGGCAGCAGGATGTCCCAGCGGCTGTAGACCGCGAGGCGGGTTCCCAGGATGTGGAAGATCGGATGGTCGAGGGTGGGCGCGATCTCGTTGAGGTACGCGTAGATGCCGGGGTAGTAGGTGTAGTCGTCCCACACGATCATCCCAAGCTCAGAGAGCATCCCGAACGCGGCTTCAGTGTCCGATCGCACGTAGCTGTAGCTGTGGCTGGCATCGATGTAGACGAGATCCATCTTCCCGCTGTAGGGCGAGAAGTCGAAGGACGCCGAGTCGCCAAGCAACTGGGTGATGCGCTCCGCCTCGGGCGTGCCCTTGAAGTACCCGCCGCGGTCCCAGTGCGCGAAGTATTCCGGGTCGGTGAGCTCGAGCCCGGCGACAGCGACCGCTTCGGGGCCTGGCAGATCCAGCGTGTAGACGCGCGCCTTCGGCTGGTTGTGAGCGAGGACCCAGGTCGCCTCACCGGCGAAGGTGCCGATCTCGAAGATCGACTCGGCCTCGAGCAGCACCGAGAGCGCGGCCAGCACCAGCCGGCAGACGCGCGAGACCGAGCCCGTCACGCGCACCACGTCGATGCCCCGGATGCGCTCGGGCGGGACGTTCACGACATTCGCGGCCCCCACGCGCTTCAGGTCGACCCAGAGATCCTTCAGCAGCGCATGCCGGCGGCGTGGATCGAGGGTGCTGCGCATCACACCCGCGGCGACGCCTGGGAGGATGTGGCGATTTCGGACTTTTCGGAGATCCTTGGGGGGAGATGTGGGCTTACGCGGCTCCATCACGGCCCAGGACGACCGGCACCGTGCGCAACAGGATCGAGAGATCGAGCCGCAGCGACGCCTCTGCGACGTAAGCGACGTCGAGACGGTACATGTCCAGGAGGCTGAGCCGGCTGCGGCCGCTGACCTGCCAGAGGCCGGTCATGCCCGGCTTCACGGCGAGGCGGTCCCGCATCCAGTCGGCGTAATCCGTGACGGCGTAGTCGACGTCGGGTCGTGGCCCCACCAGGCTCATGTCCCCCCGCAGCACGTTCCACAGCTGCGGGAATTCGTCGAGGCTCGTGCGGCGCAGGAACGCGCCCACCCGGGTGATACGCGGGTCGCCGGGCACCTTGTAGACGGCGCAGGCCTCGGCGTCCCGCATGAGGCTGCGGACGAACGCCACATGCGGGTTCGCGCCGGCGCACCTGCGCATCGAACGGAACTTCAGCACCTTGAACGTCCGGCCTTGGCGGCCGACCCGCTCTCCGCGGTAGAAGGCCGGCCACCCGCTATCCAGCCAGATGGCCAGGCCGATCAGCGCGAAGAGCGGAAGGAGCATGAGCAGCCCGACGATCGCTCCGACGACATCGATCGCCCGCTTCACGACCGCGTACGCGAAAGCAGCCGAGCGGTCGGAAAGCTCCGCGCGATCGAGCGGGGGTCGGATCGCGGTCTGAAGTGCCATCTGCTCCACGGCCATGACGCGATGGAACAGCCATGGCGTTGAGAGGCGCTGTGTGACGTCGTGATGTTTTCGCTAGGCCGAGGACGACTGACCGCACTGGGCGGCACGACTTCAAGCGAGGGTCAACGCCGGCTCAATCGGGGGGACGCGGAGGCGTGTGGCTATCCGCCGCCGAAGGGACACGCGTTGGCGGATGGCTGCTCGAACGCGCGGATGTGGCCGTCGTAGCCGTCCTTGATCCAGAAGACCGACACGCTGTAGCTGCGGTTGTCGCACTCCACGTCCTGGGTGCTCGTCCCGCCATAGGTGCTGTAGGCGTAGGCGGCCACCTTGACCCCGGTGTTCGTGTACTCGAATAGGTAGTTGCAGCCGGCAACGGTGATGAACAGGTGACCGCTCGCGGCCACGCCGCTGCTCTGGCTGTATCCGCACTGCGCCGCCATGTCGTTCGGGGGCACGAGATCGATGTACGGCGTCGCCGCGACGAGCTGGGCGCTGCCCAGTGCGTCCGCGGACGTGCGGTAGTGGTAGATGCGCGTGTTCGCGTCCGAGCTGTACCAGATCGTGTCATCGGTACGGTCATAGGCAAGCTTGATCTCGCTCGGCGTCTGACCCGCCGGCACGAAGCCCGGCCGGCCGTTCACCGGGTCCACCCTGAAGGCCAGGGTGGCCGCGCCCGTCGTGCTCAGCAGATACATCGAGAGTCCATCGCCCCCGATGGCCCAGAAGGCGCCGCGGCCAGCGTCATAGGAGAGGGTCATGACACCTGACGCCGCACCAACGATGGGGATGTCGATGTGGCCCGTCGCCGTGCTGGTGGCGCCGGCGAGAGGCACGTTGATCCGGTGCAGCGTCGAGCCGGCGTAGTCGGCGTAGTAAAGGTAGGCCCCGTCGAACGCGACGCTGGGTGCGAGGGGCGCTGACTCCGGCACGACCACATCGGCGACGGACCTTCCCGGATTCGGCGTTGGTGTCGGGCTGGGAGTTGGAGTCGGCGTTGGAGTCGGCGTGGGAGTCGGCGTGGGAGTGGGCGTTGGTGCTGGTGTCGGCGTCGGCAGGGGCGCTGCCGCTCCACCTCCGTAGACACACGCGTTCGCGGAGGGTTGCTGGTACGCGCGAATGTGGCCGTTCCAGCCGTCCCTGGCCCAGATCACGGAGACGGTGTAGCTGGTGTTGTCGCACTCAAAGTCGCCCGAGGAGGGTGTGGTTACCGGGATCCATGCGACCTTCGTGCCGGTCTTCGAGTACTCGAAGTAGTACGGGCATCCCGCGACAGTGATGAAGAGGTCGGCGCCGCCGGTCGCCAGGCCACTCGACTGGCTGTACCCGCACTGCGCGACCATGTCGTTCGGGGCGACGTCGACGTCGACATAGGGTGTCGCGGCGACGAGGTTGGCCGTACCCATCGCGGTCGGCGATGTCGTGTAGTGATAGATGCGTTGCGTGGCATCCGGTGAGTACCAGATGGTGTCGTCGGTGCGGTCGTAGTTGATCTTCACCTCAGCCTGGCAGGGGGATCCCTTGCAGTTGCCGGGGCGGTCGGCCGCAGAGACGGTGAAGATGCGCGTGGCCGCGCCGGTCTTGCTGAGCAGATACATGGACGCGCCGTCGCCGCCGATGGCCCAGAAGCCATCGCGACCGGCATCGTACGAGATCGACATGATCCCTGAGGTGGCACCGACGATCGGTATGTCGATATGGCCGGTCACCCCACCCTGACTTCCCGCCGGAGGCACATCGATGCGGTGCAGCACCGAGCCCGCGTAATCGGTGTAGAAGAGGTACTGGCCGTCGAAGGCGATGCCCTTGGCGATACCGCGTCCTGGGAGCGCCCCCTCCGGTGTCGCGACGTCGGTGATGATGTCGCCCGGGTTCGCCGAAGCGGGATGCGCGGGGCCGGCGATGAACGTGGCGATAATCAGGGCGGGGGCCAGCACGCTCATCCAGCGACGCACCGGCTTACTCGTCCAACTTCACGATGAGTCGAACACCGGCAGGAGCGCGACGCGGCATCGCCCGTCTGCGCTCCCGCCAATGACCAATGTGATGACCCACCGTCACGGAGGTTGATAGAACGGCCCGCGCATTGAGGAATGTTGCGTGGACCCATGACGTTCGCCGACCGCGGCGCGATCAGGCCGGGTCAGTAGCCTCTGGCTTCAAGGCGACGTCAACGCGTGGCCAACAGTCGAGCTGGCAGGCACACATCCGACCGAACGGTGGGCCAGCACCTCACCTAGTACCTCTGCCTGCACCCGACTGTCGTTCGTACGCCCGTCGTCGCGGCCACTCTGGCGTGGCGTTCTCTCGGGTGAGATGCGCGCCGGAGGGGGCCTGCCCTGGAAGCCCGCGGGGCTCGTCCTGGGGACGATCGCATTCGCGAGCCTGACGCTCTCCGTCACCTCCTTCCCGCCGGGGACTCGCGCGCTGTTCTTTCACGGCGCGTTCGTCGACCAGGGGCCGTCACCGGCGCTCGCACCTGGCAGCTCGGCGAGCTACGCGGTGCGGTTCCGGAACACGGGCATCGCGCCATGGCGCCGTGGCGTTCCAGATATGCAGGTCGACCTCGCGATCGCGGGCGATTCCGCGGCGTTCACCGAGATGCGCGATGACTGGCTGGCGGCGGACCGCGTCGCGACGACCGCGGAGGAGCTCGTGCTTCCCGGTGGCATTGGGACGTTCACGTTCTCGGTGCGCGCGCCGCGGGTCCCCGGTGCGTACCGCCTGCCACTCCGGCTCCTCGCGGCTGGGTCGATCTGGCTCGAGGACGAACGAGTCGCGGTGGTCGTGGTGAGTGACCTCGGATTCCACAGCCAGCTCGTCGATCAGTCGGGCCATCTGAAGCTCAAGCCCGGTGAGGCGTCGACGATCACCGTCCGCTTGCGCAACATCGGTGCCCGCACCTGGCTGCGTGGGGTCACGGGACAGCAGGTCGCGCTCGGTGTCGCGGGTGACGATCGCAACCTGAGCTCGATCGGGATCGGGTGGCCCACTCCCGACCGCGTGGCGATACAGGCCGAGCCGGCCGTGCCCTCCGGCGGCATCGCGACGTTCGCGTTCCGCGTCCGCGCGCCCACGACGGTCGGGACCTACGCGCTACACGTGCGGCCGGTCATCGACGGCCTGACCTGGATGGAGGACGACGGCGTGATGAGTCTTGTCGATGTCGTGCCGGCGGCGGGCGCGACCGTCGCGACGCAACCGGCGGCGCTCAAGACGGTGCTGTCGACGAGCCCGAGCATCATCTCCAGCGCGACGGTCTCGCCGGCGACGACCGGGCGGGGCAGCACCGTGCGCATCGATGCGACGTATGTGAGCGAGGCGGCAGTGACGGCGATGGTTGGCATCGAGGTCTATGCGCCGGGCGGCACGACGATCGCGTACCAGCAGTGGTTCGACGCCGATCGATTCTCGGCATTCGAGCGGAAGATCTACACCGCGACCTGGGCGGTGCCGACCGGCGCGGCGCTCGGGACATACGCGGTGCACCTTGTCGCCTACGCCCCGGCGTGGAAGACCCTCTACTCGTCGAATGACAACGCGGCCGCGATCTCGGTCGCCGGCGCGCCGGTAGGAACGCCCGCGCCGACACCGACGGGCGCTCCGCCCGCACCGACGCCGACGAGCGGCCCGCCCGGTCCGACCGCGGTCACGTCCGCGCCGCCGAGCGTCGCTCCGACGATCACCGCGACCGCCGTCCCCAGCACCGCGCCGAGCGCCACGCCCACCGCCGCGCCGACGCCGTCGCCGGCAGTGAGCTTCGCCGTGAGCGCGTCGGCCACACCGTCGAGCGTCGTGGCGGGCGCGTCCGTTGCGGTCGTCACGAGCGTCACGAGCGCGACGGCGGCGACCGCGCTCGTCGATGTCGAGGTCTGGAACACCGGTGGCACGAGCCCCGCCTACCAGATCTGGTTCGCTAATCAGACCTTCGCGGCGGGCGAGCAACGCTCGTTTCCGGTGACCTGGCAAGTGCCCGCGACGACGGGCCCCGGCAGTTACGTCGTGAAGTTGTCGGTCGATTCGACCGACTGGGGCATCCAGTACGCCGTCGTGACCGGCCCCAGCATCACCGTCGTGAGCCCGACGCCGACCACAAGCCCGACTCCGACATCGACATCGAGCTCGACACCGACGACGGCTCCGACGCCGAGCCCGACGCTGAGCGCGAGCGCGGCACCGACGGCGGCTCCGACGGCCGTGCCCACGGCGACGCCGACCGCAACGCCCGCGGTCACCGCGACACCGACACCGAGCTTCGGACTGAGCGCGACCGTGAGCCCGTCGAGCGTCGCCGCAGGGAGCGCGGTAACGATCAGCGGATCCGTCACGAGCGCGACGGCGGTGAGCGGGGACATCGTGAACATCTACGTCTATGCGCCGGACGCGACGACGAAGCTCGCTGAACAGTTCTTCATCGACCAGGTCTTCACGGCCGGGCAGCAGCGCAGCTACACAATGAGCTGGACGGCCGCGTCGAGCTCGGCCCCGGGCACGTACGTCGTGAAGATCGGTGTCGCTTCGGCCGGTTGGGCACAAACGCTCGCCTGGAACGGGCTTGCCGCGACCTTCGCCGTGACCGCGCCGAGCCCCACACCGACGCCCGTTCCGACGATCACGCCCGCGCCGACGCCCACACCCACACCGGCGCCGGCACCGTCCGGCGCGGCCTCGCCGCTCCACGTCCAGGGCAACCGACTGGTGAACGGCGTCGGCCAGCCGGTCGTCCTTCACGGCGTCAATCGTTCCGGCACCGAGTCGGCCTGCGTGCTGAATGGCGGGTGGGGCTTCTCCGATGGCGCGATGGATCAGGCCTCGGTCAACGCGATAAAGAGCTGGCGCGCGAACGTCGTGCGGATGCCGCTGAACGAGGACTGCTGGCTCGGCATCAACGGCGTGAATCCGACCTGGTCCGGGGCGGGCTACCAGCAGGCGATCAAGAATTACGTGAACCTCCTCAACCAGAACGGCGTCTACGCGATCCTCGATCTGCACTGGAACGCGCCGGGCACGACGCTCGCGACGCACCAGCAGCCGATGGCCGACGCGGATCACGCGCCGGCGTTCTGGTCGCAGGTCGCCGCCGCGTTCAAGGGCAACAACGCCGCGATCTTCGAGCTGTATAACGAGCCCTATCCGGACAGCCAACAGGACAGCGTCGCGGCGTGGACGTGCTGGCGCGACGGCGGCACGTGCGCCGGCGTGCCGTTCCAGGCTGCCGGGATGCAAACGCTCGTGAACGCGGTGCGCGCGACGGGCGCGACGAACGTCATCGCGCTCGGCGGCACCGGCTACTCGGACTACCTCTCACGCTGGCTGTCGTACAAGCCGGCGGATCCGCAGAACAACCTCGTGGCCGCATGGCACGTCTACAACTTCAACTACTGCAACAACGTCACCTGCTGGGACAACACCGGGGCGCCGGTCATCGCGCAGGTCCCGGTCATCGTCACCGAGACCGGCACGGACACCTGTGACTCGGCCTGGTGGAACTCGTTCTTGAGCTGGCTCGACGCTCACCAGACCAGTTACCAGGCGTGGACCTGGGACAACTGGGGAACGGCCTGCTCGATGCTCTCCCTGGTGACCGATTACACCGGGACGCCGACGGTGTACGGGCAGCTTTTCAAAGCGCATCTCGCCCTCTTGCCGTAAGCCTCAACGCCCCAGCGCAGGCGGCCTCAACGCCGGCGCGCCTTCCTTAGCGTCGTGAGGATCCTCTGGATACCACATCTGCCCTGGTCCCGGATGGAGGGGCAGCGCGAATGGCACTCATCCAGCGCCTGCTGCCACGCGGCCACGAGATCCACGTGCTGACGTGGGAGGTCATCGGCGGCCCCGGCGCGCTCCTCAGCACGATGCGGTCGCGCACCGAACGCGCCGGCACGCTCGTGATCCATCGCGCCGTGCGTCTTCCGAATCCGGTCGGCCGCCTCACCGGCGACTATTCCCGCGGCTTTCGTCCCAATGAGTGGCTCTTCCGGCGGCGCGCCCGGCGGATCCTGGCCGAGGGCCGGTTCGATCTCTTCATCTACGGGCTGAGCCACAAGGCCATCGGCCTTCCACCATTCGACGTGCGCGTCCCGCGGATCTTCGACTACCTCGACCTCTGCACGTATCCCGAGATCGAGGCCGAGTACGTGCGGAACAGCGAGGCGGTGTTCTGCACGTCGTCGGTCCTCGTTGACCGCGTCGGCGCGCGCGGCGGACGCTCGGTGTACCTGCCCAACGGCGTGGACCTTCAGCGGATGGCGGCGGGACGGCCCGAGGTGGTGCGACGCCGCCACGGACTGGAGGGGAAAAGGATCGTGAGCCTCATCGGACTGACCTTCAGCCCCACGCTCTTCTTCATCGACGCCCTCGCGGAGGTCGCGCGCGCGGTACCGGACATCGTGTTCCTCGCCGTTGGTGCGGCAGGCTGGCTGCCGCGCGAAGGCCTCGGCCAGTTCGAAGCTCGCTGCCGCGAACGCGGTCTTCCGTTCGTCGCGACGGGAGCCGTGCCCCACTCCGAGGTCGCCGACTACTTCGCGGCCACCGACGTCGGCCTGTATCCGGGCGACGCGGATCCATACTTCGACGCGGCCTGTCCGATCAAGGTGCTCGAATACTCCGCCGCGGGAAAGCCGGTCGTCGCAACGGATCTCGCCGAGCTGCGCCGCCTCGCCTTCCCGAACGTCTACCTCGCGCCGCCCGAGCCCACGGCGTTCGCCGCGCAGATCGCGCGCGCGCTCCGGGAGCCGGTGCCGCCGCTGCCCGATCTCGCACTGTTCGACTGGAACGTCCTTGCGCCGCGCTTCGAACAGAGCTGTGAGGCGGTCGCCGCTATGGAGCGCTCGTTCCCTGTGCGCGCCGGGAGTACCGCCGCATCCGCGGGATGGCCGAACTCGTGACCCGGATCCTCCTCGTCCTCGGCACGCGACCCGAGGGGATCAAGCTCGGACCTCTCGTCGACGTGCTGCGGACGTACACCGACGCCGCCGAGGTCCGCGTCTGCGTCACCGGACAGCACCGCGAGATGCTCGCACCGGTGCTCGATCTCTTCGGCATCGTCCCCGACCACGACCTTCGTCTCATGACACCGAACCAGGATCTTGCGTCGCTCACGGGGGCGATCCTCCAGGGGGTCGCGGGCGTCATCGACGCCGAGCGTCCCGACTGGGTCGTCGTGCAGGGGGACACGACGACGGCGTTCGGCGCCGGTCTGGCCGCTTTCTATCGGGGCGCCCGCGTGGCACACGTCGAAGCGGGCCTCCGCACGAGCGACCGGCGCTGTCCGTTCCCCGAGGAAATGAACCGCCGCATCGTCGATGGGCTCTCGGATCTGCGTTTCGCGCCCACCGAGCGCGCGCGTCAGAACCTGCTGCGCGAGGGTGCCGATCCGTCCACGGTCCACGTCACGGGCAACACCGTGATCGACGCTCTCGACTATGTCCTGGCCCGCGGCGATGGCACGGACCACGCGGCGCTGTCCGAGATACCGGCCGACCGACGGATCGTGCTCGTGACTGCGCACCGCAGGGAGAGCTTCGGCCCAGGCATGCTCGCGATCTGCCGCGCGCTGCGGCGGCTCGCGGACGAGGTCGATGACGTCCAGATCGTATATCCGGTGCACCTCAATCCGAATGTTCGCGATCCGGTCCACGCCGAGCTCTCGGCGCACCCGCGGATCAGCCTGATCCCGCCGCTCGATTACGCCTCGCTGATCCGGCTGATGCGCCGGAGCACCTTGATCCTCACGGACTCGGGCGGGATACAGGAGGAGGCGCCCAGCCTCGGAAAGCCGGTCCTCGTGCTGCGCGCCGCGACCGAACGGCCGGAGGCCGTCGAGGCCGGGTGCGCGCGGATCGTCGGCACGGACACGGAGGTGATCCTGCGCGAGGCGCGGCACCTCCTCGAGGATCACGAGGCGTACCAGCAGATGGCGCGGATCGCGAACCCCTTCGGCGACGGACACGCGAGCGAGCGGATAGCTCGAGCGCTGGTCCCTCAGGCCGCGGCGTCGCCGATGCCGATGAAGCGCAGCCAGGTCAGTGACGAGGCCATCCCCGCGGAGAACGACGTGGTGCTCGTCGCGGGGAACGTCGCGGCGAACCTGCCGGTCGGCAGCCGGTGACGGATCGTCTGCAGGTTCCATAGCTCGCGGGTGACCGCGGGGCTCGACTTCACGGTTCGTCCGGACGTCGCGCCGCGCGAACGTGCGCGGGCGATCCGCAGCTTCAGCCCGGCGCGCGTCTCGAGCGGAACGCGGTCCTTGAGCCAGCGGTATGCGTCGCTGCCGCGCACCCCGTCGAGCAGGTCGCCGACTCGGGGCCGATACGCACCTGCCGGTAGGCGGTGGATGGTCGAGGGGTCCACGCACAGACCGGACGCCAGCGCCGCGTAGTACTCGGCCCACGTCGTGGTCTCGTCGTCGCCGACGTGAAAGAAGGCCGACGACGGCGCGGGATGCGCGGCCACCGCCAGGATCGCCCGCACGAGGTTGTCGACGTACATGAGGCCGCAGATGCCACTGCCATCGCCGACGAGCCAGGCACTGCCGTCGATCAGTGACGTCGCGGTCCCGAGCACGTAGGGCGAGCCGGGACCCCAGATGAGCATCGGCCTGAGCACGACGATCGAGAGGGAGGGGTCGCCCATCCGGGTACGGAGGAAGTTCTCGGCGCGTCCCTTCTCGCGCGCGTAGGGCATCCAGTGACCCGGGAGCGGCGGCGCGTCGTCGGGAAGATCCGCGGGGAAGGCGGCACCGTACACGGCCGCCGAGCTGAGGTGGACCAGCAGGCGCGCGCCGGCCGCCACCGCCGCGGCGTGCACGTTCTCCGTGGTGCTCAGGATCTCCCGCGCGTCGCCCTTCGTCAGGTTCACGACGACCTCGCACCCCGCGATCGCGGAAGCCAGCGAGTCGGGCCGCCCGGCGTCGCCGACCCGATACGCGAGGCCGAGCTGCGCGATCCGACCCATGCTGCGCACCGCGCGCACAACCGGGACGACGTCGGTGCGGCCACCGAGGACGGCCATCTCGAGCAGCCGGGCTCCGACGAAGCCCCCGGCGCCGATGACCGCTATGCCGCCGTCCATCGCTCCCGACCGTGGTGCCGGAGATCCATCCGCGTCTGCTCGGCATCGGTGAGCCACGGAAGACACAGCGGCTGCGGACGCGCGTAGCAGGCCTCGATCGATCTCGCGGTCGCGAGACCGTCCAGGCCGTCGGCCGGCACGCTCTCGCCGTGCACGATCGCGCGCAGGACCGCGACGATCTGGTAGTAGATGCAGTCGTGGTGATGGCGCGGCATGCCGCGCGCGCCGCGTAGGGCAAGATCGGACGGCCAGGTCGCCGTGCTCACGCGGGTGTTCCAGGCGTCGCCATGTCGGCGCCAGCGGAGCGCGCCGACCTGCCGCGGATCGAGAATTAGCTCCCCCAGCGTCCCGGTGACGTGGAGCGCCGTGACCAAAGGCTGGTTCCACGAGAGCTGCGCGACGCCACGCGCGACCGGCCCGGTCAGCTCGACCCGGCAGTTCGTCTCGACGCCGCCATCCTGCGCATCGTCGGCGTAGCTCGTCACCCTCAGCGCACCGAGCAGGGTGCTCTCGAGATCGAGCGCGTGCGAGCCGAGATCGACGAGCACGCCGCCGCCCGCGGTCGCCATGCGGAACGCGGCGTCCGTCGCCACCGGCCATTCGTAGACCAGGCCCTCGCGATGCACGAAACGCAGGTCGGTCCCGAGCGTGCCACTGGAGATGACTTCGCGCGCGTCGGCGACGCACGGGTACATCCGCCGGGTCATCCCCACCGCGAGGACGCGCCCGGCGTCCCGCGCGGCGGCGACCATCCGCTCCGCGTCGGTCACGCCGATCGTCATCGGCTTCTCGCAGAGCACGTGGCATCCCGCGCCCAGCGCGGCGACGGCGTGTTCGGCGTGCAGACGCGCGGGCGACGTCACGATCACCAGCGCGACGCGCCGTGCGGCGAGCGCGTCGGCCAGCGTGCTGAAGGCGCGCGCCGCTGGGAAGTGCTGCCCGAGCGCGGACGTTCGGGCCGGATCCGGATCGACGAGCGCGGACACCCGCGCGACGCCTCGCGCCTCCAGCGCGCGCAGGGCGCCGCGGTACAGCCGCTCGACCACCGCGCCGCATCCGACGACCGCGAGGTCCAACGTCGCAGCGCGCCGCATCACGGCCAGCATCCACGCTGACGCTGGACACGGCTCATTGAGGCGACATGTGCGTGCGTGTTGAAGGCAACGTCGAGCATCGCCGCAGGCGTCAGGCGGCCGGCGCGGCGGCCGGCGCGTCCACGCGGCCGAGCAGCACGCGCACCGCGGTCTGCGCCGTCCCCAGTCCGTGGTGCCGCTCGAGGAAGGCGTGGGCCCCGTCGCGCAGCAGCCGGGCGCGCTCGACGTCGGTGGCCACGGAGACGACCGCGCTGGCGAACGCTCGCGGCTCCGCCTCCACCACCGCTTCGCGGCCATTCTCGATCGGCAGGCCTGCCGCGCCCGCTGGCGTCGTGACGACCGGGACGCCGTGCCCGAACGCCTCGAGCAGCTTCATGCGCACGCCGGTGCCTTCGAGGTGCGGAGCGACCAGCGCGACGGAGCGCTCGTAGAGCGGCGCGAGATCGGCGACGTAGCCAAGCACCGCGACGCCGGGGACGCGCCAGGCCGCGGGAACGAGCGGCGCTCCCCCGCCGTCGCGCGGCAACCCCGAGCCGGCGATCTCGAGCGTCGCGTCGGGAAGGCGATCGCGCACCTGAGGCCACACCTCGGCGCAGAACCAGTCGAGCCCGCGCAGGTTCGGCCGCCAGGACAGCGTGCCGACGTAGCAGATGCGCGGCGCGCGCACGGGCGTCCCGCGCGGTGGCGTGAACGGAACGACCTGCGGAACGTAGGTGGCATGTACGGACGCGAGCTCGTGGTAGGCGCGGGCATCGTCGTCGGAGATCGCGGCGACGGCATCGACCGCGCGGAGGGCGTCGCGCTCGAAGCGCAGCGCGAGACGCCACTCGGTCTCGGCGAGCCGCCTGCGCACGCCGCTCTGCCGTCCTGCGAACTGGCGCCAGATGTCGCTCTCGACGTTGTGCCCGTCGAGCACGATGCGCGCGTGCGGCTGCCGGCGGCGCACCACATCGAGATAACGCGCCAGACCAAGTGAGGCGAGCCAGACGACATCGAAGCGCGCCCGGCCGAGCTCGCGCTCCAGGGCCGCGCGGACCGAGCGCGACTCCCACTTGGCCGCGAGGTACGGCACGCCGCGCGCGGCACGAAGCCACGCGACGCGGGGGACGTAGCGCGCGTGCCTGAACAGATGGATCGGGTGGAAGACCGGATCGAGCGCCCCGACCTTTGGCAGCTCGCGCGCGAGCTCGTCGCGGAGCGCGCGGTCGACGTGGTCCTCGCTCAGCGTGAAGAGCCGGACCTCGTCGACCTCGGGCAACGACGAGAGCACCCGCAGCTGCGAGAGCGTCCGCACCCGTCCGCCGCCGTTCGGCGGCCACACGAAATCCGCGCAGAGGAACAGGATCCGCATCGCGCTCAGCCGGCGTATCTGTAGAGGAGCTCACCCATCGCCTGGCACAGCCAGGGCTGCGAGTGCCGGATGACGATCCCCATGGCGCTGTGGAGACGGCGCGGCGACGACCGCGTCGGGCGGCGCGCGATCCGCGAGTACGGCAGGTCGAGCTCCCGAGCCGCCCAACCGGTCTTGAAGCTCCGCAGCTGTGCCTGATCCACGCTGGAGCGGCCGAGGTCGAAGACGCGGTACCCGTTCTCGCAGGCCCAGCGGATGGCCGTCCAGAAGAGCAGATGGATCGCGTCGCTCTTCACGAAGCCGTCGGCGCGCGCGCTGTACTTGCACACGAGCGTGCCGTTCCAGCCGCAGAACACCGCCGCGGCGGCCGGCCGCGATCCGTGGTACGCCGTGAGCACGAAGCCAAGGCCCGGCTCGACGATCCGCTCCGACAGCAGGCGGAAGAAGCGACGCGGCTGCACCGGCACGCCCAGCCGCCGCCGGGTCTGCAGGTGGAGCGAATAGAAGGTTTCGAGCGCCCGCGCCGAGCTCTCGCGCTCTGTCCGTACGCCCGCCTCCTCGGCGTCGACGACGCTGCGCCGGTGGTTCCGGCGGAGCTGCTTCCAGATCGCGCGGACGTCGCCGCTCAGCTGGAGCTCGTGCCGCACGAAGCCAGACTCGCTGTGGATCGCCGCATGAGCAGGCAGCGGTGCGCGGATCTGCAGAGAATCGAGCCTGGCCGCTCGCGCGAGCTCACCGAGATCATCGACGAACTGCCCGGCATCGCCACTCAGCAGAGGCGGACAGACGTCGGTGAACGGAAGAGCGACCCAGCGGCGGCGGAAGGGCAGCGACACGTCGAGGAGCGGGAGACCGCCGATGACGGCATCGCCTTCGACGTCCGCGGCAAGCATCGCCCGATAGCCATAGCAATCGGCGAGCAGCTTCGCCCACGCCGGATGGTGGAAGATCGTCGCGTCGGCGTGGCGCCGCGCGAGGTCGAGCCAGCGTGGATCGTCGGGCGCCAGCAGTCTCATCGTGACGTGAGGCGCGGAGATGCGTCGCCCATCGGGAGCGCCGTTCTCTCTTCCGCCGCCCGGGCGTCGCCGCCCCTCGTGCGCCGCTCAAGCGCCAGGCGCAGCGACAAGGGGATCTCGATCAGCGCCGGCAGCGGATCATCCGGCGCGAGGACGGCGAATTCGATCGGGCCGCGCAGCGAGCGGAGATACTCCGCGACGCCGAGCCGCCCGGCACGGATCTCGCCGAGCACCGTCGGCACGTCGGTGAGCGCACGGACCCAGCGCACCCCCGGCCGCCCGCGAAGGGCCGGGACGCCCTCGCCGTTCGCCATCCCCCAGAGCAGGAACGGGAAGTCCACACCCGCGGCGCGACCGAGCGTGTGCCAACCCCAAGCGCGCGCGTTGACGTCGAGCAGCATGAGGCGTCCGCTGCGCGCATCGCGCTTGAACTCGACCTCGACGATCCCGTCCAGGCCGATCGCGGCGAGCACGCGGCACGCCACCCGTTCGACATCGGGCGCCACCACGGTCTCGACGAACGTGCTCGCGCGACCGAAGTCCATCGGCCACTGACGCGTCCGTCGCGCGGTGAGCGACGCGAGCGGTCGGCCACTGCGGCACAGAGCCGCATACGAAAGCTGGGTGTCGCCGCCGCCGGCGACGAGCTCCTGGATCATGATCAGAGACGGGTCGATGAGCGCGCAAGCTTCGTCGTAGCGCGCGACCAGTCCAGCGCGGTCCTCTACCCGCCAGGCCTTCGCGATGGTGAATCGATTCATCGCCGGCCTGATGGCCGGCTTGAGGATCGCTGGGAAGCCGCCGGCGTATCCGAGGACGTCCTCCCGGCTGCGCGGATAGAAGGTGCGCGGGTGATCGACGCCGAGGTCGGCTGCGAGCCGATACGTGAGACGTTTGTCGTACGCCCAGCGCAGGACGTCCCATGGGGAGACGGTGAGCCGGTAGCGAGCGCTGAGGGCGGCGTGGTGTCGTGCCAGGAGCGCCGCGGTGTCGTCGCCGGTCGGAAAGAGCGCCCACCCGGCCAGGTCCTCCGTTCCGCAGAGAGCCTGCAGGTACTCGACGCGCTCGGACTCGTCCTCCGGCCAGTCGAGCGTCCGGCCCGCGTACCGCGACCAGCCCGCAAGATGATGCTCGTCGTTCAGCACCCAGACCGGGATGCCGTGGCGCCCGAGGCTGCGCACGATCCCGAGCGCCTTGTAGTCGCTCCCGAGCACGAGCGCGCCGTGCCGCCGCGGTCGGCCGGCCCTCACGTCGATCGCCGCTCGCGCAGCGCGCTCTCGAAGGACGCGTCGCCGTCCAGCTCACTTGTGACGGCGGCCCTCCTCGTGACGCCGCGGACGAGCGACCGCGTGGCGAACTGCGTGCCCGAGACGAAGCGGAGCAATGGTCCGAAGGTGCGCGCGGCCGGCGCGCCGAGGAAGTGCAGGCCGGGCACCGACGACTCCAGGCCGGGCCCGAGCACCGGATAGCCATCGAGGCAGCGGATCTCGCCGAGCACCGCCGGATCGAGGAAGGTGTAGCGCCGCACGTCGATCCGGAACCCCGTCGCGAGCAGCGCGTGATCGATCTCGCGCGTGGATCCGTCGTCGAGCCGGAGCGATAGATGCGCGTTCGTGCGCGCGGCCGAAGCGACGTGCCTCCCGTTCGTCATCCGCACGTCGCTCACGCGCGGCCGCAGCCAGATTGAGGCGCCGGGGGCGAGCGAGCGACGCGTCACCTCCTGCTGCAGACCCTCCGGGAGCAGCCGCAGGAGCGGTGGTCGCGCGACGAGGTGACTGACGAGCGCGGGGCCGACGTCCGTGCGGTGGAAGAAGACCCGTCCGAGCAGACCTTCTCGCGTCGCGCGCCCCACCCACCGGAGCACCGGTCGACGCATGATCACCTCGACGTCCGCGCCGGCCTCGTGGAGGAGAGCCGCCGACTCGATCGCGCTCTGGCCGCCGCCGATCACGACGACCCGCTTCGCGGCGAAGACACCGAGCTCGGAGTGGTCGCTCGAGTGGCTCGCCAGCTCACGCGGGAGGTCCGCGAATTCCGGAGGACGCCAGGCGAACGCGGAGATGCCGGCCGCGACGACGACGCGTCGGCAGTCGATCGACTCGCCGTCCGCGAGCACCACCCGAAAGCCGTCGCTTCTCGCATGCACTCGCGCCACGTCGCGCGCGTCGACGTCTGGCGCCACATGCTGCTGGAACCATCCGGCGTAGGCGATGAAGTCGGCGAGCGGCATGGGACGCTCGATGGGCCGCCCACGGACGCTCTCGTACGCGTCGAGCGAGAGGTCGTTTCGCGGGTGCGCGATGTGCGACGCGTTCCAGCGGCTGCGGATACGCATGCCTCGCGGCATGTGCTCCCGCCAGAACGACATCGGCGTGCCGAGCACGCGGATGTCGGCACCTGACTCACGAAGATGTGCCGCCGCCGCGAGACCGTAGGGGCCGGCGCCGATGACGACGGCATCGAGCGGGCGTCCATTCATCAGTTGCCCCCTCCCGCGGACCAGCCGCGTGTTTCCCATGAGCGCAGCGCGAAATCGCGGAGCGTGAGCGCGTCGATGTCGCCGGTCACCGCGAGCGCGCTCCTCGCGGAATCGGGCCAGCGCCAGATCCGGACCAGCGGCCCCGGCGCGGTCTCGATCGCCTCGAGGACCCGTGCTTCGGTCCAGCCAGGGCCGGCCGCATCGACGTACGCGCCGTACGACTCCCGCCGGTCCGAGATCTCGAAGGGCATCCCCTCCTCGCGCAGGAGGTCGCCGACCCAGACGGGCGTGCTCGGCGAGAGCCCCACGATCGGCGCGCGCGGTGAGGCCACCTCGAAGTCCCGCGAACGGCAGACGGCGTCGCGCCCATACCACGGCTCGCACGCCACATCGATGCCGCGGACGAGCACCGTCGCGTCCCCGTCCGCCTCGATGTGCACGCGTAGGCGATCCGGCGCGCTGCGCGCGACCACGATCGTGAAGCGGCTCCGTCGCAGCCACCACGCGGCGATCTCTTCGAGCCGCGCGATGTACACGGCGGGACTGCGCCGGCGGGCCTCGACACATGTGGCGCCCAGTGCGTCGCCGAGCTCGATGATCCGCTCGGGGTGCAGCTGGACCGTGAAGAGCTCACCACGCCGGTACGTGTCGTCGAGGATCTGGAGCCACTGCGCGGTCGCGGTCGCGACGTTCACCCCGAGCCGCTCGACGAGGATCTCGTCGTCGGGGATCGCCACCGGGATGTCGACCAGACCCTCGCGCAGCCGAGGCGTGACCGCGATCGTGCGGGCGTCGATCGCGGAATAGAGCTCGCACGCCAGCGCGAATCTGCCGGACGCGGCCGGCGTCGGCTGGACGGCGTCGACCAGCGGAAACACGACAGCCTGGCTCGAGTGGTACCAGAATTCGAGCTCGCGGAGCACGTCGAGGGTCTCCGCGTTGTAGCGCAGATACGGACCGCGGAATCCCTTCGGCCGCAGCCCGGCTCGCTCGAAGATCTCGGTGGCGCGCGAGAGCGTGTCGCGCTGAAGGCGCGCGCCGAGCCGCGAGTGGTCGCCGTGCACGAGCCCATGCACCGTCAGCTCGGCGCCGCGCTCGGCGTAGCGTCGCAGCAGCGCGGGATGGCGCCCGAGCACGCACGCGGTGGCCGGCCACGTCGGGTGGATCCCCAGGTCCACGGTGATCGATTCGTACAGGTCGAGCCGGCGCTCCATCGCCGCGACGCTCGCGCCGAAGCGCGACAGCACGTTCACGGTGCGGACCGCGGAGCCGACCGGCCCGCGGGCGCGCAGGCTCATCGCGAGGCTCATGACTTCTCGATCGCCGCGACGGCACCGGTCGGCATCGCCTCGGGGTCCTTGGGCAGGAGGCTGCGCACGGCCTCGAGGTAGCGATCTCGCTGGTGGACCCAGCGGTAGGGCTCGTTCACCACGCTGGCGCGGCGGACCAGCCGTTCGCCCAGGGCTGGGTCGCCGTGGAGCCGCGCGATCGCCCTGGCGAGATCTCGCTCGTCACCCGATTCGAACAACACGAAGCAGTCGTTCCCGAAGTAGCCCTCGACCGCGCTGGTCCGCGAGATGATCACCGGCTTCCGCATCGCGATGAGGTCGTACATCTTGTTGCAGTGCGTCAGATCCCGGAACGCGTCCCGCCTGATGGCGACGACCCCCGCGTCCGCGGCCGCGATGCAGGGCAGGAGCTCGGGGATCGGGAGGAATCGCTGGCTGAACCAGACGCGGTCCTGCACACCAAGTTCGGCGACGAGCGCCTCGAGCGAGGGCCGCTGCGGCCCCTCGCCGTAGATGCGCAGCCGCAGACCCGGGATGCTCTGTCGCAGGAGCGCGACCGCGCGGATCACGATGTCGATCCCGAAGTTCGGATCGATCGTCCCGTGGCAGACGAGGACGAACTCGTCGTCGTTCCGCGCCGGGGCCGTGTAGCGCTGCGGCGTGAGGCGCTCCTCGTCCATCGAGTTCAGGACGACGCCGATCTTGTCCCGCGGAGCGCCGCGCGAGACGAAGAGGTCGCGCATCTGGTCCGTGCACGTCGTCACACCGTGGGCGAACCTGATGCTCGCCTGCTCGAGCGCGACGAGCGCGCGCACGACGGGATGTCCGCGCGGGAGGTGGTACTTCGTGGCGGCGTACTCCGGCATGCACTCGTGGAGATCGAGGAGGACGCGCGCTCCGAGGATCCTCGGTCCGAGTGCCGCGAACACCAGCCAGTCGGGAAGTGTGTTCACCTGCACGAGGTCGTAGCGTCGGCGCAGGTGCAGGACGGTGGCGTGCACGGTCGCGGCCACCTGGAAGGTCAGGAACTCGAAGAGGTAGCGCCACAGTCCGGCCCGCTTGCGAGCGATCGGTAGACGATGGACGGTCAACCTGCCGATACGCTCGACGCCAGGCTGGCCGGGCATCCTCGCACAGATCAGATCGACCTCGTGCCCCGCGCGGAGGAGAGAGTCGATCTCCTTGTTGATGCGCTCGTCGACAGGGAAGTACCACTCACGGATGACGCAGATCCGCGCCACTAGCCCATCTCCCGTGCGGCCCGCTGTCGCCGCAGTCCGCTCACCGGGGACGACGCTAGGTCGGTCGCATTGAGGCGCTGCTGACGGATTCTTGACCGACGGCAGCGGCTGCCCCGAGCGGTGCGCACCGCTTGCGGCGGTTCTCAACGCGCCGCCGCACTCGCCCTCAACGGCCGCGCGCGATTACTACCCTGAGGTTTGTCGACATGCGGCGAGAGCGGACCCCGCGTGGAACGCCGGCCGCGGGGATCGACGGACAGCGGTTCCCCGCCGGCGTGCGCTTCGGTGCAGGCTCGCAACTCGAGGACGACGTGATCCTCGGCGCGGAGGCGGGCCGGTCCCGGCGCGCCAGCGGCCTGGAGATCGGACGCGACGCCCTGATCCGGCGTGGCACCGCGGTCCACGAGGGCGTGCGCGCTGGCGACCGCCTGGAGACCGGCCGGAACGTCGTCATCGAGGAGGACACGTCCATCGGCGACGACTGCCGCGTGTGGCACAACACGATCATCGGATCCGAGTGCACCATCGGCGACCGCGTGAGCATCGGAGCGAACTGCCACATCGCCGGTCTGACGACGATCGAGGACGGCGTGACGATCGCGGACGGGGTGTATCTGGTCAACGATCCGCATCCGGGAAGCCGGACGCATCTGTGCGCGCGCGGACCGACGCTGTCGCGCCACGCGAGCGTGGGACCGAACGCGACGATCTATCCGTTCGTGACCATCGGCGTCGGCGCGCTGGTCGAAGCCGGAAGCGTCGTGGTGGGCAGCGTGCCGGAGGGCCTCGTCGTGGGCGGGAACCCCGCGCGGATCCTGCGCTCGGTCGCGGACCTCACCTGTCCGCTGGATCCGCTCGACGCGGGGTACCTCGCCCCGGCGGCGGAGGACGGTCATCGCGCCTCATCCCTCGCGGGTCGACCCAGCGCCCACCGGAGCGCCGCCGCGCGGCGCGGTGGAAAATCCCGCGAGCCCGACGATCGCGCAGGTCATGCCGAGCGCGCCGCCGAGAACGATCATCGTGCGGCTGTAGCTAAGCCCGAGCTCGACCGCCGAGAACACGATCTGGATCGCGATCAGGCAGACCGGAAGGAAGGCGAACCAGCGGAGCTCGAGGTCGCGGATACCGGCCGCGCTGGCTGATCCCACCGCGACGACGCGCGCGACGAGGAACCACAGGGCCAGCGCGCCGATCGGACCGGCCTTGAGCCAGAGCCACAGCAGCGCGTTGTGCGTGATGTACCGCCAGTACGTGAAGGCCGGAGGCAGCGGCGGCGGATTCCGCTCCAAGAGGTATTCCTGACCGAGCCCGACTCCGGTGAGTGGGAGCTGCTGGATGGTGAATGCGATGTTCGCGTTCTCCTTCACCCGCCAGTCGTCGGACATCTGATCGCGCCGGCTGAGGCTGGATGAGTTGTCGACCACGCTCCTGACCGCGCGGATCGGCTCCCCCAGCGGACCGGCCGAGTCCCAGAACACCGTGATGTATGCGACCGCGGCGAGGGCGCCGACCGCCGCGAACGCGAGCGCGCGACGCGGCTCGGTCCGGAACGCCAGGAGCGGCACGATGAGGAGCACCACGCCAAGGGCCACGAATCCGACGCGCCGCTCCGTGAGCACCTCGGCGCCGATGATCAACGGCTGGACCGCCAACACCGCGAAGGCCAGCCTCGAGCGGACGCGCAGGATCAGCGCGGCCGCGGCGAGCGCGATCGCGAGGTCGAAGAAGATGACGTCCTCGTGGCCGGTCACCGCCTCGAGGTTGTAGGCGACCGCGAACGAGTCCAGGAAGTTCAGGATGCCCTGCAGCCCCTTGACGCCGACGAGCACGACCAGCTCATACACGAGGATCCGCAGATCGGCGCGGCTGCGGATGAGATTGGCCGCGAGGAAATACGTCGCACACAGCTGCACCGGCCCCCGGAGCTCGGCGAGCGTGGCGTCAAGGTCCCACGCTCCGCCTCGCGCCGCGCCGATCGCGGTCCCGAGCACGAATACCATCCCGTATCCGGCGACCGCGCCACCGAACGGGCCCGCCCGCGGCCGCGGCGAGCGGCCCGTCACGACGTGGGCGGCCCACGAGATCGCCGTGAGGAGCAGGAGGAGGTCGACGATGCTGAGACGCAGCGGGATCTCCGTGTAGGCCGACAGGTTCTGATAGACGTGGGTGCCGACCGTGATCGGCTGCAGACCGAGGATCACGAACTGCTCGAGAAGGATCGCGATGCCGAAGAGCAGGTACACGCCGACGACCGGACGCGCGGCGATGGCGACGACGACGACCGCCCCCAGGAGCGGCACGAGCAGCAGGGCATCGCCGCTCAGCAGGATCGCAGCGCTATAGGCGATCGCGAGGCCGGCGATGCCGGCCGTCAGAAGAACGTCGCCGCGGCGCGCAGGCCCCGCGACGCGCGGCAGGACGAGGCTCATCGTCCGGCGAGGACGACGAACTGCACCGCGACCATGGCGGCGGCGGCGATCGCGGCGACGCGCGGCCGCGCGAGGGCCACTCCACCGAACGCGCCGGCGACGGCGCAGGTGACGAGGAGTACGACCGCGAGCGCGGTGTAGGTCACGGGCGCGCCGGGGTCATGCCGACGGCGAGCCGAGCGCCTCGGCGTCGGCCAGCGCGGCCCGCCGCCGGTGCCGCACCTCGGCCGGCGTGGCCGCCGGCCCGACGACGTGCGTGCCGAGGAGGACGAGCAACGCGGCGAGCGCGATGCCGGCGACGAGCGCGACCGCCGCGACGGTCATCGCCGGACGCGCACCTCCCTTTGGCGCGGCCGTCTCCCTCGGCTCGTCGATGACCTGGAACTCCAGCCCGCTGACCTCGATGAGCGTCGGCCCCAGCACGGCGCGATCCATGCGGCCCTGAAGGTCGCCGAGACGCGTCTGCGCGAGGTCGAGCGAGAGCAGGAGCTGCGACTGCAGATGCTGATCGATGTCGCTCAGCGGTACCGGGTGGCTCGCGTTGAACTCCTGCAGCCGCTGTTTGGCATCGAGCGCCCGCGCCTGCGCGACCTCGTAGTCCTTCTTGTACAGGGTGCTCAGTGCCGTCGTGGCCGACACCCGCGCCGCGGCCGTGCGCTGGTCCCTGGCGGCGAGTGCCGCCTTCACCATCCGCGGCCCTGTGGCGGGGTCCCGAGCCGCGAAGGAGATGGTGAGGAGGTTCGTGCCGAGCGCCTTTACGTGGAAGCGTTTCCGGACGTCGTCGAGATACGCAGCCTCGTCGTGCGCCGCCGCGAGCGACGGTCCGGGCGTCGCGAGTTGAACCACGTCACGCAGGAAGCTGTCCGTCTGGAGCAGCTGGCTGAGGAGATCGACCTGCTGCGAGGCCGCGGTCTGCAGCAGCGTCGCGCTCGGGTCATCCAGACTCGTCTGCGCCAGCTCGGCCGGCGGCCGCAGCACCCACACCGTCGCCGTCGATTCGAAGGTCGTCGTGTACTCGGCATACGCGGCCACGATGCCCGCGCCCCAGACCAGCGCGAGGACGGCCGCGAGCAGCCACCGATATCGGCGAGCCGTGGCGAGATAACGCCGCATCGTCGAGACCCTAGGCACCCGCGATTGAGAGGGGCTGGGCTGATCCGTTGACCCGCGCCGGGTTCGCGGCGGGCCATCGGCGGTCGCGGCGGCGGGGAGCATCCGATCGCAGGCCCGATCTCAATGCGGTCCCCCAAGCGGCCTCAACGGCGCGCATCGAGCGGTCAGGTGCGTATGGCGGGCGACACGAGCGGCTGACCGCGGCGAAGCGCCGTCCGCTGGAGCCACGTGACGACATCGCGGGGAACGAGGCTCGTGCGCAGGGCCACGACGAGATACGCGGCGCCGGCCGCGGCCGCGGCGGCGAGCCAGGGCACACCACCAAGGCGCAGCGCAATCAGCACCAGCGCCTGCAGGCCCCCGACCATGGCGGCCTGTACCGCGATCCGCACCGAATCGCCCCGGAACGTCCCAGCCGGGAGCGCCCGCAGCGTGGCGACGAGGAAGAACACCTCGGTGAGCAGGTTCGCGAACGCGGCGCCGAGGCCTCCGTTGCCATAGGCCGCGTTCGTGGCCGAAATGAGGATCCAGTCGAGCACCGGCACGAAGAGGCACGCGGCGACGACGATCTTGAGCCAGGTGCGCTCTCGCCCGATCGCCATGAGCGCGCACACGAGCAGATAGTCGACGAAGATCAGGGGCAGCGTGAGTGCCTGGAGCCGCAGGATCGGCACCGTCGGCGCATAGCTGGGCAAGGTCAGCAGGAAGCCGACGGCGTCGTCCGCGAGCAGGAACATCGTGACCGCGATGGGCACTCCGGCGACGAGCACCAGCTGCAGGGTCCTGCGCGCCGTGGCCCGGAATTCGTCCGGCGCGCCCAGCCAGAGCCGCGACAGGACCGGGTAGGTCGCCGTCGTCAGCACGATCGGGATGACGTTCACCGCTTCGCTCAGGCGGCTCGCCGCGCCGTACCAACCGACGCTCGCGGCACCCCCCAGCCAGCCCAGGATGACGACGTCGATCCGTATCACGAAGATGCCAAGACTCTGGACGGCGACGAACGGGAGGCCCGCGCGTAGCAGCCCTCGCCACGCTGGCGCGCCAGACGAGACGGCCCCGAAGCCCTCGAGACGGCGGAGGCCGACCAGCTGCGCTGCGATCCGCACGAGCGCCGCGAAGACGAGCACCAGCGCGACCCCGGTGGGGCCGTAGCCAAGCAGGAGCACCGGCACCACCAGCGCGAGCGCGATCACGTTACCGGTG
>WNFB01001012.1_pt1 | contig 25341 bp, 17 predicted proteins | sample 5400501 | NCBI WGS metagenome assembly WNFB01 (sample SAMN13153341, study PRJNA577476) | soil metagenome | isolation source: 200 cm saprolite under Douglas fir tree site 2 hole 1 | place: USA:California | collected 2015-04-18 | reverse complement strand
CAGGGATGGTCCCGCCGCTGGTCACGGCCAGCCACTGGCCGCCTGGCCGGCCTCGCAGCGTCCCGGCCATCCGGTCCCAGATCAGCCGGGGCCGCAGGCCGGCGAACTCGTCGCTCGGGTACCGGCCGGCCAGCATGTCGAGCACGGCTTCCAGCACCGGGCGGGTCAGGCCGGCGAACGGCGCCGCGCGGCGGACGGTCTGCTCAAGCTCGGCGACGTCCCAGTCGTCCATCGCCGTCATCGCGACGATCTGCTGCGCCAGCACGTCGAGGGGGTTGCGCGGGATGCGCAGCTCCTCGATCTCGCCGCCCCGCATCCGCAGTGCGACCACGGTCGCCTGCACCAGGTCGCCCTGGTACTTCGGGAAGATCACGGCCCGGGAGACGTCGCCCACGTTGTGGCCGGCCCGGCCGGTGCGCTGCAGGCCGCTGGCCACCGACGGCGGGGACTCGACCTGAATGACGAGGTCGACAGCGCCCATGTCGATGCCGAGTTCCAGGCTGGAGGTGGCCACCACGGCGGGCAGCCGCCCGGCCTTGAGCGCCTCCTCGATCTGGGCACGCTCCTGCCGGGAGACCGAGCCGTGGTGGGCGCGGGCCACCTCGGCAGGCGCGCCCGCCGAGGTTCCTGCCTGCGCCATCAGCTCGGCTGGCGGGCGCGATGGGGTGTCAGGGCTCTCAGCCGCCTGCTGCGCCAGCGCCTCGGCCCGGTCGGCGGCAAGCTCGTTCAGCCGGGCGCAGAGCCGCTCGGCCAGCCGGCGGGAGTTCGCGAACACGATCGTTGACTTGTGGGCCTGGATCAGGTCGAGCACCCGTTCCTCGACGTGCGGCCAGATCGACCGCCGCCGGTCGGGAGAGTCCGCCTGTGACTTGCCCAGCCCGTCCGGCCTGCCCAGCCCGTCCGGCCCGGCAAGCCCGTCCGGCCCGGCAAGTCGGTCTGGCCCGCCCGCCGGCGCGTCGGGGACACGGGGCGGCTCCAGGTCGGTCATGTCCTCGACCGGCACCACGATCTGGAGCTCGATGCGCTTCTCACTCGGCGGCGCGGCGATCGTCACCGGGCGCGCACCGCCGAGGAACGCGGCAACCTCCTCGGGCGGGCGCACGGTGGCGGACAGCCCGATGCGCTGCGCCGGGCGGCGCACCGCGCTGTCCGGGCCGGTACCGCGGCCGTCGCCCGCGCTGTCCTGGCCGCCTGTGGTGTCCCCGTCGCCGCGCAGCGCGTCGAGCCGCTCCAGGGAGAGGGCCAGGTGCGCGCCGCGCTTGTTCCCGGCCAGGGCATGCACCTCGTCGACGATCACCGTCTGCACGCTGCGGAGCCCGTCCCGCGCTTTCGACGTCAGCAGCAGGAACAGCGACTCCGGCGTGGTGATCAGGATGTCGGGCGGTTTTACTGCCAGCTTGCGGCGCTCGTCCGCCGCCGTATCCCCCGTTCGCACGCCGACCCGTATGTCGCCTATGTCAAGGCCGAGCCGCCGGGCAGCGTGACCGACGCCGGTGAGCGGTGAGCGCAGGTTGCGCTCGATGTCCACGGCCAGCGCCTTGAGCGGCGAGATGTACAGGACCCGGCAGCGCAGCAGGGGATCCTGCGGCGCAGGCTCACTGGCCAGCTTGTCGATCGCCCAGAGGAAAGCGGCGAGCGTCTTGCCAGAGCCCGTCGGGGCCACGACCAGCGTGTTGTCGCCGTTGCGGATCGCCGTCCAGGCCCGCGCCTGCGCCTGCGTCGGCTCGGCGAAGGCCGCAGCGAACCAGGCCCTGGTCGGCGCGGAGAAGCCGTCCAGGGGCTGCGTCCGGTCTGGCGGCATGGCGGGCATGCTCTCATCCTGCCTCCTGGCTACGACAAATCGCGCCCGGGTAGCCTGGCGCGGTGCGCCTCACTGCTTTCTGGGAACGAATGCGCGCGCAGTTCGGTGACGTGTATGCCGAGAGCGTGGCGAAGGACCAGGCGCTGGCCTCCCTCGGCAGCAGGACGGCCAGCCAGGCGCTGGCCGACGGCGTCGACGTGAAGACCGTCTGGCGAGCGGTCTGCGAGACATTCAACGTCCCCCAGTCCCGGCGCTGACAACGGCGGCCAGGCTTTCCCTGATGCCCGGGAAGACCCAGATCACCACATCGTGATGGCCGATCCCGAGGGCGCCAAGTTCTGCGACCGCTGACTCGGCGCGTCGTGTTGATGATCGAACAATTGTTCGTCTAGAGTAGCGCTGCTGGTAGCATCCGTGGCCTGGCCGGCCCCGGCGAAGCGCCAGCGCCAGGAAACTGTCAGTGGCGGCGCGTAGCGTCGGAGCCGACAGTTCACGACGTAGCGCTGACAGCGCGGAAGCGCTGCATTACCAACGGCTCGGAAGCACGGTCGGCCTTGGCCGGCACGGCAGGCAGCCCCTGATTCCCCACGGGAGTTCTCATGGCACCGAACGACAGGGCGGGCAGCAGCAAGGGCGGCGGCGACAGGGAGAAATCCCTGGAGACCGCGCTCGCCCAGATCGAACGGCAGTTCGGCAGGGGCGCGATCATGCGACTCGGCGATGACACCCGGGCACCGGTGGAGGTGATCCCCACCGGATCCATCTCGCTCGACGCCGCGCTCGGCATCGGCGGCCTGCCGCGCGGCCGGATCGTCGAGATCTACGGCCCGGAGAGCAGCGGCAAGACGTCGCTGGCCCTGCACGCGGTCGCGAACGCCCAGAAGGCAGGGGGGATCGCCGCGTTCATCGATGCCGAGCATGCGCTCGACCCCGATTACGCCAAGAAACTCGGCGTGGACACCGACGCCCTGCTCGTCTCCCAGCCGGACACCGGCGAGCAGGCGCTGGAGATCGCCGACATGCTCATCCGCTCCGGGGCCGTTGACGTCATCGTCATCGACTCGGTGGCCGCGCTCGTGCCGCGGGCGGAGATCGAGGGCGAGATGGGGGATAGCCATGTCGGCCTGCAGGCCCGTCTCATGTCCCAGGCACTCCGCAAGATCGCGGGCGCGCTGAATCAGACCAAGACCACCGCAATCTTCATCAATCAATTGCGGGAAAAAATAGGCGTGATGTTCGGATGTGCTTCCTGGTATACATATGTCACTCTCGCTGACGGCAGTCGGGAGCGGATAGGGAAGATCGTCAACCAGAAGATGCAGGTCGAAGTTCTCTCGTACGATCCAGAACTCGGCAAGGTCGTTCCAAAGAAGATCGTCAACTGGTTCAATAACGGTGCCACAGAAGAATTCCTGCACTTCGTGGTCGAACGTGCCGGAGGCGGCACCGGGCATGACCGGGCTATCATGGATCTCACCCGCAATCACCTGGTGCGCACACCCGGAGGGTGGCGCGAGGCCGGTGAGATAGCAGTGGGTGACCGGGTCATGCTTGCCCAGCCGCACCTGCTTAGCCCTTCGCAATGGCAGCTGATCCTCGGAAGCCTCATGGGTGACGGCAACCTGTCCAAGCCGGTCCGCCAGGAAGATCACAGTGCCCGCTTCCGCATGGGCCACGGCGCCAGGCAGGCCGCCTACCTGGACTGGAAGCTCTCGCTGCTGGCGAATGTCCCGCACACCAGGACCGTGAATGCCAAGGGCGCGGTCTTTGGTGACTTCACGCCTCTGTCTGAGTTGGCGGAGGTGCGTGAAGCCGTCTATTTCGATGACGGCAAGAAGCATCTGAGCTGGGAATACCTGAAGAGACTTACTCCGCTCGCTCTCGCCGTCTGGTACATGGACGATGGCTGCCTCACCGTTCGGTCAAAGGGTGTCCAGGAGAGGACGCAAGGTGGAACCGGCCGGATCGAGATCTGTGTCGAGGCGATGAGCCCCGGCTCGCGAGACCGGCTCCTGCAGTATCTGCGGGACACCCACGGGCTGGACGTCAGGCTCCGCGCTAGCGGTGCGCGGCGAGTGTCACGCCTGATATTCACTACATCAGCTTCGGAGGAATTCCAGAGGCTGGTGGCGTCCTTCGTTCATCCGTCCATGGCCTACAAGCTGCTGCCGCGTTTCCGGGGACAGTTCGCGGTCAAGCCAGATTTCGTCGAACCTGTCATTCGCCCGGTCCCGGCCCAGGTGCTCGACATCTCCGTCAAGAGGGGCTGCTCGATCATGAGCCGCTACGACATCGAGGTCGAAGGATCGCATAACTACCTTGCGGATGGCGTCATGGTCCATAACAGTCCCGAGACGACGACGGGCGGGAAGGCGCTGAAGTTCTACGCGTCAATTCGGCTGGATATCCGGCGCATCGAGACGCTCAAGGACGGCACGGATGCCGTCGGTAACCGCACTCGCGTGAAGGTGGTCAAGAACAAGTGCAGCCCGCCTTTCAAATCCGCGGAATTCGATATTTTGTATGGTCATGGAATTAGCCGGGAAGGCAGCCTGATCGACCTCGGCGTGGAGCAGGCGATCGTCCGCAAGTCCGGTGCCTGGTACACCTATGAGGGCGACCAGCTCGGCCAGGGCAAGGAGAACGCCAGGAATTTCCTGCGCGACAACCCCGACCTCGCCAACGAGATCGAGAAGAAGATCAAGGAGAAGCTCGGCGTAGGTCCGCGGCTGGATGCTGACGCCGGCTCGAAGCCAGACCTTGCGGTGGTGCCCAGGATCTCCGGGGGCAAGGCCGCCGCCGGAGCCGGAGGAGCCGCCGGCGGTGGGTTGTAGCAGCGAGCCGGCCGGCCCGGCGGCCGCGACGGGCTCCGCGCCGGTAGCGCCGGGCGCACCCGGGGCACCGCTTGCACCGGGGACGCCTCCAGCGGAGGACACGGTGCCAGCGCAGGACACGGCGCCCGCGCCGGGGGCGTGGGCAGTACCCGGCGCCTGGGCAGCGCCCGGCGTGTGGGAGGGGCCCAAGACGGCCGGCCAGGCCGGGCCAGCCGGGCCAGCCGGGCAGGCAGGCCAGGAGGCAGCCGCAAGGCAGATCTGCCTGCGGATGCTGACGGCCGCCCCGCGGACTCGGGCTCAGCTGGCCGAGGCGCTGCGGCGGCGCCGAGTGCCAGCGGAGACTGCCGAGGCAGTGCTCGGGGGGTTCAGCAAGGTCGGGCTCATCGATGACGCCGCGTTCGCTGCCGCCTGGGTCGAGTCCCGGCACTACGGCAGGGGCCTGTCCGGCCGGGCCCTGGCAGCTGAGCTGAGGCGCCGGGGGGTACCCCCGGAGGACATCAGGGCAGCCGTCGGCGGACTCGAGCCGCGGCAGGAGATCGCCACCGCGCGCGGGCTGGTCGAGCGCCGCCTGGCCAGCACGAGGGGACAGCCGCTGAACGCCCGCATCCGGCGGCTCACCGGCCTGCTGGCCAGGAAGGGGTACTCGCCCGCTATCGCCTACCGCGTCGTGCGGGAGGCCCTTGAGCAGGAGGGCATCGACCCCGCTGCAGCCGGAATCGACCTCGGCGACCCGCCCGAGTCAGAACCTGACGGGCACGTGGCGGCATGGTGAACCACTGGTAGCAGCCCGGCAGCGAGCATCCATCCGATGAAGATCACGAGAGCCGTGCTTGCCCAAAACGTTATCTCAGCTTAGCCTCACGGCAGCGAGGTATTTGCTCCGCGCTATGCGGGTAAGCATAGGTAGACAAGATCAGACATGAGCACCGGAGAGCCCGGAGGCCGGCTAGGACCGACAGGTGAATCCGGAGGCTGTGAGGCATTAGGGGGCTGTACGCGGCCCGCTGGGCGCAGGCATGACGTCCGGTCGGCCGAGGCGCAGGCCAGGCTGCGCGAGCCGACCGTGCCGCCTGACTGCGTCAGCTGGCCGGACCGCTGGCCGGCTGCCGGTGTTCGGCCGCCTGGCCCGCAGTGCCCTCCGGCCTGGCCGGAGGGCCAGGTGAGAGACCGGCGAAGAGGAGCGCCGGGCAGCTTGGGAGACGGCTTCTGCCGAGACATGGTGGCTGCACCGGCGGGCCGGGTGCGGTGCCGGGCGGCGCGCGGGCCGGGTAACTGGCCCCTGCGGCGTGACCGGATCGTCTCGGGCGCGTGGCACCTCGCTGCAGGGCATGGCCCTGGTACCGGGCAGCGGTACCGCGGCGCCACGAGCGGGAAGGGCGAACCTTGAGTAACGGAATCGCGCTGGTTCTGGCGATCGGGCTCGTCGCGGCGCTCTTCGCGCTCGTCCTCGTCGTGCTCCGCAGATCGCCCGGCCAGCCTCAGGCTCGCCTTGCGGAAACGGAACTCGCCAGCCCTCAGGAAGACGCGCAGCGTCAGCGTGAGCTGGCTGAGTTCAGTCGCGAAGCAGATCAGATCAGGGCCCGCGCCGAGTCAGAGGCTGCCGCCATCGTCAGCAGGGCAGAGGCAGCCGCCGAGCAGTCTACGCAGGCGCGCCACGAGGTCGAGAACGAGATCCGGGCCGTCAAGGAGGAGGTCAAACACCTCCGCAGTGACCTGGAGCGCCGGGAGGCCCGGCTGGCCGAGCGGGAACAGCGGCTTGACGAGGAGGCCCGCAAGATCGACCAGCGCTCCAGTGACCTGGACGAGGTGCAGCAGCACATCAGCCGCCAGCGCGCGGAGCTCGAGCAACTCGACGAGAAGCGTCGCGAGGTACTGGAGCGCACGGCGAGCCTCACGGCTGATCAGGCCAAGGCCGAGCTCGTTGCGGGAATAGCGAACCAGGCGAAGCGCGAGGCCGCCCTGATCGTGCGGGACATCGAGTCAGCAGCGCAGCGGGACGGCCAGCATCGCGCCCGGAGGATCGTGACGCTGGCCATCCAGCGCGTCGCCAGCGAGCAGACGAGTGAGTCCGTGGTCTCGGTCCTGCACCTGCCTGGCGACGAGATGAAGGGCCGGATCATCGGCAGGGAGGGGCGCAACATCCGCGCCTTCGAGTCGGTGACCGGCGTCAACCTGATCATTGACGACACGCCGGAGGCCGTCCTGCTGTCCTGCTTCGACCCGGTGCGGCGCGAGGTTGGCAGGCTCACCCTGGAGCGGCTTGTCCTGGACGGCCGGATCCATCCGCAGCGGATCGAGGAGGCCTACGACCGGAGCAAGACGGAGATCGAGCAGCTCTGCGTCCGGGCTGGCGAGGACGCGATGGTGGACCTGGGCATCACCGACCTGCACCCGGAGCTCACCAATCTTCTTGGCCGGCTGCGCTACCGCACGTCCTATGGCCAGAACGTGCTGAAGCACCTGCTTGAATCGGCCCATATCGCCGGAATGATGGCCAGCGAGCTGGGGCTGGACCCGGCCCTGCTGAAGCGATGCACGGTCCTGCACGATATCGGCAAGGCGCTGACCCATGAGGTCGAAGGCAGCCATGCCCTGATCGGCGCCGAGATCGCGCGCAGGTACGGCGAGCCGGAGGATGTGGTGCACGCGATCGAAGCGCACCACAACGAGGTCGAGGTGCGCACCGTCGAAGCGGTGCTTACTCAGGCCGCGGACGCGATCAGCGGCGGGCGCCCGGGGGCGCGGCGCGAATCGCTTGAGGCCTATGTGAAGCGCCTGGAACGGCTCGAGCAGATCGCCCTAGCGCAAGACGGCGTCGAGAAGGTCTTCGCCATGCAGGCCGGCCGGGAGATCCGGGTAATGGTGAAGCCGGAGAACGTCGACGACATCCAGGCTCAGGTCATCGCCCGTGATGTGGCCAAGCAGGTGGAGGAGGAACTCACCTACCCGGGCCAGATCCGCGTCACCGTCGTCAGGGAATCACGCGCCATCGAATTCGCGCGCTAGCGCTTCTTTGCCGCCTTTCCGCTCGTCAGCCTGATCGCTGGGATGCCGGGCGGCGTGAAGCCGAGGATCTGCCCGTAGAAGGACAGCTCGGCCTCCAGCGACGCGATGATGGTCTCCGCCTTCCTGAACCCGTGCGACTCGCCCTCGAACGAGAGATACGCGTGCCGGATGCCGTGCGCAGCAAGATCGGCGGCAATGCTCTCCGCCTGCTGTGGCGGCACCACCGGGTCGTCGAGTCCCTGCAGCAGCAGCACCGGGCAGGTTGCGTCGGTCACGTGACCGACCGGAGCACGCTCGGCGTAGACGGTCTCGAAGCCTGGCAGCGGCCCGATCAGCCCGTCGAGATACCGTGACTCGAAATCGTGCGTTGCCGTGGCAAATCCGCGCAGGTCGGCAACGCCGTAATAGGAGGTAGCGGCGGCAAAGACCGGATCCCGTAGGGCTCCCGTGGTCACAGCGGCCAGGGCCGTCCAGCCGCCGGCCGAGCCACCGCGGATGGCCAGCCGCTTGCCGTCAGCCTGGCCGGACTTGGCCAGCGACATGGCGGCTGCCTTGGCGTCCTCGACGTCGACGATGCCCCACTGCCGGCGCAGCCGCTCCCGGTACAGCCGGCCATATCCGGTCGACCCACCGTAGTTCACGTCGATGATCCCGATCCCCCGGCTGGTGAAGTAGGCCTTCTCCACGTCCAGCAGCCCGACCGAGCTTCCGGTTGGCCCGCCGTGCACCCAGACGACAAACGGCGGCAGTTCGCCCTCCGGTGCGACCACGGCAGGGTTGGCGGGCGAGTACACCAGGGCGTGCACGATCCGGCCGAACGGTCCCTCCAGCTCCACCTGGCGCGGCACCGGCAGGTACCTGGCGTCGGGTACCTCATCGACCTCCCGGCGCAACACCGCCACCTTGGCGCTGGCCAGGTCGACGCTGATGACCGACAACGGCTCGCTGGGCCCGCCCGCAACTCCCGCCACGACCGGGCCGTGCGCTGACAGCCCGGCCAGGAACTCGCCGAACGGGATGTCCGGATCGGTCAGCTCGGATGTCTCCGGGTCGAGTATGCCGAGCCGCAGGCCGCCACGGCCGTGCAGCACCGCGAGCCGGCCATCGTCAAGCATCGCGAACGGCCGGGCCCCCAGCTGCCACAACGGCCCAGCGAATTCCTCCTCGGCGGGGAACAGCGCCTGCGGCGGCTCGCCGGTCAGCCCCACCTGGTAGATGTTCCACCACCCGGTCCAGTCCGTCGCCACGTACAGGCTCGTATTGTCCCGCCACACCGGGGCCAGCACAGACTCCCGCAGGCCGCCCTTGACCAGCCTGCCCTTCCCGGGGACGCCCTTGTCGATGGCGGCCACGCGCAGCTCAGTGCCGTCCCATGGCATGTGCGGGTGATTCCAGCAGATCCAGGCCAGCCGGCTCCCGTCCGGCGACGGGGTGGGGAAGGCGAAGAAATCCGATCCCGTGGCGAGCTGCCGGATCGCGTCGAAGTTGTCCGCTGCCGAGCCGTCCAGCGGCACGGCGACGATCGAGCGGGTGACCTTGCCATCGGCATGCCGTTCCTGGACGCACCAGACTTCCTTGCGGCTGGGGGAGAGCGCAAAGTCGGCGAAACGCAGCGCGGCAGCCTCCGGGCTGGCTCCGCTGATCGTGGCAGGATCGGGCGTCAGCGGAACCGGCGGTGCCGCTTCCTTGGCGTCGGCCGCGTCCATCCCGGCCAGGTAGAGCCGCTGGTCAGAGTAGTTCGCGAAGACGATCGCATGCCCGCGCGGAGCCCGCCCGCCGGCCGGGCGCGGTCGCGCCGAGGCGCGCGGAACTGGCAGGTAGGACAATCCGCCATATTCATGCACGCGCGTCCGGGCGTTCCACGGCGCGGGCAGCAGGGCCCGCGGCTCTCCGTGCGGGCCGCAATGCACGACGGTCATCCGGCCGCCTTCGTCCGGCCGCCCTTCCTGCCACCACATGTCCCCGCCGATGACACTGGGAAAGGAAAGGCGCACCCGGCCCGTCGCCACGGCGGCGGCGGTGATGGGGGAAGGCCATGCTCCGAACTGGGCGACGGGAATCGCCGTGCCCCCGGCGGTCGATGGCTGGCTCGTTCCTGTGTCTGCCGTTCCGTCAGGGGTGTCCGCCGAATCCACTGCTGTCTTCGTCGCGCCTTCTGCGGGAACCGTCACGCTCTCTGTCATAGGGCTATCGTGCACCACCGGGACCCCTTGCCTAGCGGAGATTCCGGACACCAACCCCGCTCTGTGACCGAAGCGATGAAGATCGGCCCGGGCGGGGTGATGAGGATCAGCCTGCGGGCGGCCGGCCGCGCTCCCGGGCCGGCCGGGCCGGCGCCGCCAGGCAGCAGCCGTCAGGCTCGCTGCCGGGTGCGTCTACCCTGATGGGCATGGCGCGCTCTGACGGTCTCCGCAGCTTCGAGATCCGGACCTACGGGTGCCAGATGAACATGCACGACTCGGAGCGGCTGGCCGGATTGCTGGAGGAGGCCGGCTACCGGCGTGCCGCGGCCGGAGCGACCCCCGACGTGGTGGTGTTCAACACCTGCGCGGTCAGGGAGAACGCCGACAACCGGCTGTACGGCAACCTGGGCCATCTGCTGCCGGTCAAGAACGCCCATCCGGGCATGCAGATTGCGGTCGGCGGCTGCCTGGCGCAGAAGGACCGGGCGGGCATCACGGCACGGGCCCCGTGGGTGGACGTGGTGTTCGGCACGCACAACATCGGCTCGCTGCCTGCGCTGCTCGACCGTGCCCGGGCACAGCAGCAGGCACAGGTGGAGATACTCGAGTCCCTTGAGCGATTTCCCTCGGTCCTCCCGGCCCGCCGGGAGTCCCCCTATTCGGCCTGGGTGGCCATCTCGGTCGGCTGCAATAACACCTGCACGTTCTGCATAGTGCCCAGCCTGCGCGGCCGCGAGGAGGACCGCAGGCCGGGTGACGTGCTGGCCGAGATCAGGGCGCTGGCGGCCGATGGCGTGCTTGAGGTCACGCTGCTCGGGCAGAACGTGAATTCCTACGGGGCCGGCTTCGGCGACCGCCTGGCCTTCGGCAAGCTGCTCCGCGCCTGCGGCGGGATCGACGGCCTGGAACGGCTGCGTTTCACCTCGCCGCATCCGCGTTACTTCACCGATGACGTGATCGACGCGATGGCGGCGACGCCGAACGTGATGCCGCAGCTGCACATGCCGCTGCAGTCGGGCTCGGACGCCGTGCTCCGGGCCATGCGGCGCGCGTACCGGCGGGACAAGTACCTCGCGATACTCGACCGGGTCCGCGCTGCCATCCCGGACGCCGCGATAACGACGGACATCATCGTGGGATTCCCCGGAGAGACGGAACGGGATTTCGCCGCCACTCTCGACCTGGTACGCGAGGCCCGGTTCGCCGGCGCCTTCACCTTCAGGTACTCGCCGCGCCCGGGTACGCCGGCCGCGACGATGGACGGGCAGGTCCCGGCAGCCGTGGTACAGGAACGCTACGAGCGGCTCGCCGCGCTGGTCGAGGAGACGTCGCTGGCCGCGAACCTGCGGTTCGCCGGCCGGGAGGTGGAGGTGCTCGTCGCCGATGGCGAAGGCCGCAAGGACGGGGCCACCCACCGGATGTCCGGCCGGGCGCGCGACAACAGGCTGGTTCATTTCGCGCCTGCGGGCACGAGGCCACGGCCAGGGGACGTTGTCACCACGGTCGTTACCCGCGGAGCCCCGCACTACCTGATCGCGGACGGCCCCCCGGTGGCGGTCCGCAGGACCCGTGGCGGCGATGCCTGGGAGACCCGGCGGGACGCCGCGGCACCGGGCGGGACCGGGCCTGGCAGCGCGGCCAGGCCGGCTGCTGCCGGGGCCGGCGCCGGCCAGGCGGGCCCCGCGCGGGTGCTGCTCGGCATGCCCGCCGTCGGCCGCCCGGCCTGACTCGCGTGCTCGTCGCGGCGGCGGTCTGCCCGCATCCTCCGCTGCTCATCCCGGCGGCGACCGGTGCCGCCGGGACGACCGGCAACGGGCTGGCCAGCTCCCGGCGGGCGGGGAGCCGGCCCGCCGGAGCGGGGCATGACGGAGCAGGGCACGATGGCGCAGCGGAACTGCGCGAGCTGCGCACGGCCTGCGGGGCGGCTGTCAGCGCCTTGCTGGCGGCCGGACCGGACCTGCTCGCGATGGTGGGCGGCGCCCCGGAGAACGCCGTCTACGCCGGCCCGGCTGCGGGCAGCCTCCGGGACTTCGGCATTCCGCTGACGGTCGGATCCGGCTGTCCGGTCCTGCCGCTGTCGCTGACCGTCGGCTCGTGGCTGCTTGAGCAGGCGGGCAGCGACCGGCCGGGCGATCGCCGCCCACCGGGCCGGGACCGGCGGTGCGGCGCGGCGCGGTACCGCCTGCAGCTGCGGGCGGTCGCGGCGGACCTGCCCCCGGCGGACTGCCTGCGGCTGGGCGCGGAGATCGCCGCGCAGGCCCCGCGGGTGGCGTTGCTGGCGATGGGGGACGCGTCGGCCAGGAAGGCCATCGGCGTTCATGGCGCGGCTGATCCCGTCGCAGAGCGTTACGACGCCGAAGTAGCCGCCGCGCTCGCAGCGGCTGACCCGGCCAGGCTGGCCAGCCTCGATCCGGCACTTGACGACGAGCTGATCATCGCGGGCAGGGCCGCCTGGCAGGTGCTGGCGGGCGCGGCGGATGGCGCGGCCCTGCGCGGGCAGCTGCGCTGCGCCGTTGCCCCCTACGGTGTCAGCTACCTGGTGGCCTCCTGGGAGGCCGGCCAGCCGCAGCCGGCCGCGCTGGCCGAGTAGGGCCCATGCCGCAGCCTGTGATCACGGTGGTGGGGCCGACGGCGGCCGGGAAATCCGGCCTGTCGCTGCGGCTGGCCCGCGCGCTGGGCGGCGAGATCGTGAACGCCGACTCCATGCAGCTGTACCGGGGCATGGATATCGGCACGGCGAAGCTCCCTCCCGCCGAGCGGGCGGGCGTGCCGCACCATCTCCTTGACGTCTGGCCGGTGACCAGGACAGCGAGCGTCTCGGAATACCAGCTGCTGGCGCGGGCGGCAATCGGCGACATCCGCGAACGCGGCCGGATCCCCATCCTGGTCGGCGGATCCGGCCTGTACGTACGCGCCGCGATCGACAATCTCGAGTTCCCCGGCACCGACCCGGAGCTGCGCGACGGGCTGGAGGCCGAGCTGGCCGAGCGCGGCGCTGCCGCGCTGCACGCGAGGCTCGCCGAGGCCGACCCGGCCGCGGCCGCGGCGATCCTGCCGGGCAATGGCCGCCGGATCGTCCGGGCGCTTGAGGTGATCCAGCTGTCCGGTCGGCCGTTCAGCGCGACGCTGCCCGGCTACCAGTCGGTCTACCCGGCCGTGCAGGTTGGCCTGCGGCTGCCCAGGGCCGAGGCTGACCGGCGCATTGCCGACCGGGTCGGCCGGATGTGGCAGGCGGGCTTCGTTGCCGAGGTCCGAGACCTGGCCGGCCACGGCCTGCGAGAGGGCAGGACCGCCAGCCGCGCCCTCGGCTACGCCCAGGTGCTGCGGTTCCTCGCGGGGGAGTGGTCGGAGGAGCAAGCCGCCGCTGAGACGGTGCGGGCGACCCGGCGGTTCGCCCGGCGGCAGGACGCATGGTTCCGCCGCGACCCCAGGATCCGCTGGCTCGCGGCCGACGATCCGGGCATGGCCGGCCGAGTGCTGGCCGTGCTGCAGGAAGCCGGGCTAGCTGGTTAGCTCTTCCTGCTGTTCGCCGGCAAACCGGGCGAGGCTGGTGAGGTTAGTGACGTCGCGGACGGCCGGGAGCGCGGGCCGGCAGGCTGGCCGGCGGCTGGCGGTAATCCACCGACGGCAGCAAGAGCATCAGGAGGGGTCATTACCATCGGGGGATGCGGTTCGCCAAGGGGCATGGCACGGAGAACGACTTCGTGGTGCTGCCCGACTTCGAGGATGATCTCGTCCTGACGCCCGCGCTGGTGACCCGGCTCTGCGACCGCCGGGCCGGGCTAGGCGGGGACGGCGTGCTGCGGGTCGTTCTCGCCGCCGCGGCGGCGCGGGCGGCCGTCGGCAATGGCAACGGCGAGCCTGAGCACGACCTGGATGGCGGCGGGGAGCCGCCTGCCGAGTGGTTCATGGACTACCGCAACGCGGATGGCAGCGCCGCCGAGATGTGCGGCAACGGCATCCGGGTGTTCGCGCGCTACCTGCTGGACCACGGCCTGGTGCGTGACCTGGCCTTTACCGTGGCAACCAGGTCGGGTCCGCGGAAGGTCCGGGTGGAGCCGGACGGGTCGATCACCGCCGAGATGGGCGTTCCTGCGATGCTGGGGCCGGGCCGGGCGGTGATCGCCGGCCAGGAGTACACGGGCTTGCGGATCTCGCTGGGAAACCCGCATCTGGCCGTGCTCGTGGGCACCCCGGTAGCCGACTTCGACCTGTCCGCGCCCCCGTTGCTCGACCCGGCGGAATTCCCCGACGGCGCCAACGTGGAGGTCACCCGGATCACCGGCGACCGGCAGGCGGAGATGCGGGTGCATGAGCGAGGCTCGGGGCTGACCAGGTCGTGCGGCACCGGCGCCGTTGCCGCTGCGGTCGCCGCGGCGATCGCGTCCGCCACTCCCGGCGCCAGTACCGGCACGGGCCCGGCCGTCCTGCCGGAGACTGCCAGCGGGACCTGGACCGTCAGCGCGCCCGGTGGCCGGCTCGCGGTCACGCTGCTCGGGACCGCGAGCTTGCTGACCGGGCCGGCCGTGATCGTCGCCGAGGGTGAGCTTGACGATGCCTGGCTGGCGAGTACCGGGGTCCACGGCGGCTGAGCCATGGCATGTCACGCGCGGCCGCCGGCGAGCCAGAGGCCGACGGAGACGAGCGCCCAGCCGGTGCGGCGCCTGATCGGATGACGGCGGCCGCGCCGGGCCCGGCTGGCCCTGACGGCGGCGGCCGAGGTGGCGCGTAGCTCGGCGGTGTGCTGGGCGATGACCTGCTCTAGCAGGTGGGGATGCATCATCTTGGCCTTTCTTGATTCCTGCTGGCAGCAGGACGTTCGGTAACGGACTGGCAGTCGGCTAGCCGGCTGTCGCATTGGCGGCGCGGACGACGCGAACGTCCCCGCTGACGCTGCGGCAGTGCAGGCTCAGGCCGGCCTCACTGTCGCTGTCGGCGGGCTCCAGGTCGCTGCTGACGTCCCCGGTCATCGCCGACAGGTCGAGATAGACGCCGATGCCGGCCGGAACGGCGATTCTGACATCGCCGGACACGGTCGTGACCTCGCCGCGGCCGGCCGTGATGCGGTCGATCCGGACATCGCCGCTGGCACTGCGGACCTTGGCCGAGCCTTCGGCGCTGCCGATGGTCAGGTCGCCACTGGCGGAGTTCACGGTCACGTCGCCGCCGGCCCGGCCGATGCCGGTATCGCCGGACGCGGTGCTCACCTGGACGGCTCCGGCCGCATCGTCCAGCCGGACATCCCCGGACGCGGTGTTGATGCTGACCTGCCCGGCCGTCCGCTCCACCGTCACGTCTCCGCTGGCGGTGCGGGCATCCAGGGAACCGAGCTCGCCGCTGCAGCGGACGTCCGCCGACGCCGCATTGAGCACGCACGACGAACCGAGCGGCAACCGTACGACCAGGTCCAGCGGGGTGCTGCTCAGCAGCCGGACTCGGTCAGGCACCGTAACGGTCAGCGTCCCGGCGGCGAGCTCGACGGTGGCGGCCGCGATGAGTTCATCACCGCGCTTGCCCGCATGCGCCGACGTGAGCGACACAGTGGCCGTCGTTACCGGCTCCGCGTGCACTGTGATGCTGCCGGCCGGCAGCCTGGCCTCCAGGGTGATCGGTCCGGGGGCAGGAAACTCCCAGGTAGTCATTGTCTTGCTTCCTTCGCTGATCGTGGGGTTGGGATGGTGTGCAGTGGTCATGGGCAGGACGGTGGCGCAGTGGTCGTGGGCCGGGCTGGTGACCGCGCGGTCGCCGGACGAGATGATGGCCCGCTCAGCTGCGGGCATAGCCGGTGATCCGCTGGCCGATGCCGCGGCGGGATCGCTGCGGTCCGGTACTGCCCGGCCCGTCCAGTTCATGGATCGCGGCATGGACGAGCCAGCCATTGACCGACAAGCCCTCGCCCGCCGCAGCCGCCTCGACCCGCGCCTTAAGCGTGTCGGACAGCCGCAGGGTGATCCGGGCGGTGCCAGACTCGTCGGCGCTGTCCGCCGCGGCGGTCGGCTCGGACGCCTCGTCAGGTTCCGCTGGCGGTGCTGACATGACGACGAAGGACGGCTCACCGCCAGCCAGCCGGACCTCGACCACCGTGTCGTCCAGCTGCGCTGTGATGTCGGCGGCAGCGGCCGACAGCACGTCAAGCAGCGTGAGGCGGACCGATGAGTCAAGCGCCTCGGCCAGCATCTGGCCAGCGCGCGCCACATCCTCACTCGCGAATCGGGTGATCGCGGCGAGTTCACCGCGCAGCACGCCGGTGTACTCTGACAGCTCCATGACATCACTATGACGTCATAATTGACGTCTGTCAACCACCAAATGCAGTCAACTCGATGTCAACCGGCGTCATAGTGGCGTCTCAGCAGATCAGGCATGCCGCCAGAGCTGGCGTCACCGTAATGTCAGCTGCCGCAGCGTTCCATGATCGCGGAAACTTTGGCGGGCTCCAGAGGCTGTCGCATTACTTCTTCTGGCAGGCTGCGACGGCATCCGAGTGGGGCATCGGCGTCGTTTCGGCGGTCGTATGACCAGCGGAGTGGGGCACAGAGACGCAACACGCCGTGCAAAATGACCTTGACCTTCCAAGATCACGAGTTGTGCGACAGCCTCTCCAGCACCACTTTGTTTCCGCGATCATGGAACCGGGGGCTGCTTGGCCTGGCGCGTCAGGTGGTGAGCAGCCTGCTCACCGGGACGCTGCGGAGCGAGGCGTCCAGCACCTCGGCGATGTGAGCCATCGGCATCCGGGCACCCCGGGCGGCCAGCGCCGCGGAGATCTGTAGCGCGCAGCCGGGGTTTGCAGAGACCAGCAACTGCGCCCCGGTGGCCTCGACCGCGGCGGCCTTGCGCTCGCCGAGCTCACGGGCGGGCTCCGGCTGCACCAGGTTGTAGATGCCCGCCGATCCGCAGCAGGTCGCCCCGTCGGCGATCTCGGTCAGCCGCAGCTCGGGTATCGCGCGCAGCAGGGCCCGCGGCTGGGCCGTGATCCGCTGGGCATGACCGAGATGGCAGGCGTCGTGATACGCGACGCTGACCGGCAGCGGGTGCCGGACCGCCGCCGGGCCGATCTCGGCGAGGAACTCGGTGAAGTCACGGACCTTCGCGCTGAGCGTGGCGGCCCGCGACGCCCAGCCGCCATTGCTCGCGAGCAGCTCGGCATAGTCCTTCATGGCCGACCCGCAGCCCGCCGCATTGACCACGATCGCGTCCACCCCGGCGCGCTCGAATTCCACCATGAGCCGCCGGGCGAACCTGGCCGCCTCGGTCTTCCTGCCGCCGTGCAGCGACAATGCCCCGCAGCAGCCCTGGCCAGGCGGGATGACGACATCGCAGCCCTCGGCGGCGAGCACCCGTGCGGTGGCCGCGTTGACCGCGGGGAAGAACACCTGCTGCACGCAGCCGGTGAGCATCCCGACGACCGCCCGGCGGTGGCCCCGTGCCGGAATCCGGCTAGGCAGCCGGCGGCCTGGCGCCAGGCCCGGCGCCAGGCCGGCTCCCGACCGGCCGGCCGGGGCTGGCGCCACCCGCAGCGCGGCGCCCAGTTCGGGCGAGAGCCGGTCCGCCAGGCCGCTGCGGGCCAGCAGCCGGTCCAGCCGCAGGCCCTGGGCCGCCCGCAGCGGCGCCATGAGCGGCCGCAGGCGGCGCGGGTAGGGGAAGGTCGCGAAGATCACGGCCCGGGCTGCCCGGTCCCGTCGCGACCGCGGCGGCAACGGCGGCGGCGCGCCAGCGGGTGGCTCCTCCGCCCAGGATCGCGCCGCCTCGATCAGCCGGTCGTAGCGGACCCCCGACGGGCACGCGGGCACGCAGGCCATGCAGCCCAGGCAGCGGTCGAGGTGCGCGGCCGCCGCGCTGGTGCCCGCAGCGCCGTCCAGGATCTGCCCGATCAGGTGAATCCGGCCGCGCGGCGAGTCCATCTCCTCGCCCCAGAGCTGGTAGGTCGGGCAGGCCGGCAGGCAGAACCCGCAGTGCACGCAGTCGTTCGCCAGCTCGCGCAGCTCGCCCGCCGGGTCAATCGGACTGGCCTGGGCCGGTGTCTCCGGCGGCTGCGCCGTGCTGGAGCCGGTGGGGCTGGCAGGGCCACTGGGGCTGGTGGAATCACCGCGGCTAGCGGGCCCGGTGGGGCTGGCAGGGGTAGTACGGCTGGTGGCATCAGCGCGGCTGACGGGGCCGGTGCGGCTGGGGCTATCCGGGGCATGCGGTCGTGTCGGGCCGGGCGGGCCGGGGGCGCCGGGCGCAGCCTGAGCGGCCATCAGATGCCCCCAGCGAGCCGCCCGGGCGCCATCCGGTGCCCGGGGTCGAACTGGTCCTTCACCGCGCGCATCAGCCCGGCCGATGGCACCGGGCCCCACACGTCGACGGCGTCGCGGACCCCGGGCGGCGCGTGCACCACCACGACGCTGCCGCGCGACGGCGGCCCGTCACCGTCGGCCGCCGCCAGCGGCCGTGCGGCCCGTAGCGCAGCGACAAGCTCAGCCACGGCGCCGGGCGCGGCACCGGCCGGAATCGCCGCGTAGAGGATGCCGGCCGCCGCTGACCCGCCGGCCGGCGGATCGAGCCCGGCTTCGGCCGTCGCCGCGTCGAGCGCGTCCAGCACGGCGGCCAGTTCGCCGGCCCAGAACGCGATCCTGATCAGTGTCGCATCGGCCGCCGCCACGCCGCTGCGGCCCCACCAGGGCGGCGGCCCGGCCGACACCGAAACGCCGCTGCCAGCCTCGCCGCTGCCGCCGCCGACGTCCCGGCCGCCGCTGCCGCCGCCGGCGCCCCCGCCGCCGCTGCCGCGGTCCTCCCCACGCAGGGCCCGGCGCAGATCCCGCAGCAGCTCCCTGAGCAGGGCCGAGCGTTCCGCCACGCCAGCCGGGTCGCCCTCAAGCAGGACCGAGGCCCGTACCGGCCGGCCGCGGGCCGGCCGGTCGATCTCCACGGCCGACGGGGCGAGCGGCGAGCCCGCCGCCGCGGCCACCACCTCCTGGGCGGCCGCCGCTGAGCCGCAATCGCAGGTCACGAACGCGGCGGCGGCCGGCACCGGATGCAGCCGGAACGCTGCCTCTGTGATCAGCCCGAGCGTGCCGTAGCTGCCGGCGAACAGCTTGCCGAGGTCGTAGCCGGCCACGTTCTTGACGACCTTGCCGCCTGAGTGCGCCACCGTCCCGTCCGCCAGCACGACAGTGATCCCGATCGACAGGTCCCGCGGCGTGCCGTAACGCAGCCGCCGCGGCCCGGCCGCGCCGGTGGCCAGCACCCCGCCCACAGTGCCCCGCCCGCCGCCGCCCGGCGCCTCCGGCAGGTCAAGCGACAGCTGCTGGCCGGCCGAGCCGAGCACGCCGGCCAGCTTGTCGATCCTGACGCCGGCCTGCACCCTGGCCACCAGGTCGCCGGCCTCATGCTCAAGGACCCGGTCCAGCCGCAGGGTGTCGATCACCAGGTCGCAGCGGCGCGGCGGGCCGCCCCAGGCCAGCCGGGTCCCGGTGCCGCGGGGCAGCACCGCCAGGCCGAGCCCGGCCGCGGCCGCCATCACCGCGCTGGCCTCGGCGACGCTGGCCGGCGAGGCCACGTAGCGCGGCAGCACCCCGGCGACCGCGTCAGCCGGCCCGGCGGGCCTGACCGCACCGCACGCCGCGGTGAGCGGCCCCGGGAGCGGCCCGGTGAGCGGCCCGGGGAGCGGTTCAGCAGCCATCGGCGCCGGCCAGGGAGGATCCGTTAATCATGTTAGAACTGCTCGATTTCCCCGGCCGCCACCAGCGGGTGCGGCTCGCGCCGGATGCCGGGAACCTCGCCGCACAGCCGCGGGGTCGGGAAGATCTTGCCGGGATTGCACAGGCCGGCCGGGTCGAAGGCGCAGCGCAGCAGCTGCATGGTGGCCAGGTCGTCGGCGCCGAACATCCGCGGCATGTACCTGGACTTGTCCACGCCCACGCCGTGCTCGCCGGTAATCGACCCGCCGTGCTCGATGCACAGGTCCAGGATCGCGCCGGACAGCGCCTCGGCCGCGGCGCAGGCCTCCGGCGTGGCGTCGTCGAACAGCACCAGCGGGTGCAGGTTGCCGTCGCCGGCGTGGAACACGTTGGCCACCCGGATGCCCGCGGCGGCCGACAGCTCGGCGATCCGGTCAAGCACCTGGGGCAGGGCCGTGCGCGGGACCACGCCGTCCTGCACGATGTAGGCCGGGCTGATCCGGCCGACCGCGGCGAACGCCGACCTGCGGCCCGTCCAGATCGCGGCTCGCTCGGCGGCGTCCTGCGCCGCGCGGATCTCGGTGGCGCCCGCCTGCTCGCACAGCGCGCGGACGGCGGCGGCCTCCCGGTCGACATCGGCCTGCGGCCCGTCCAGCTCGACGATCAGCACCGCGCCGGCTCCCTCGGGGTAGCGGCAGGCGACCGCCGCCTCGGCCGCCTCGATCGCCAGCGCGTCCATCATCTCGATCGCGCCGGGCAGGATGCCCGAGCCGATGATCGCGGACACCGCGGCGCCGCCGTGCCCGGTGGTCTCGAACGCGGCCAGCAGCGTGGTCACCGCCTCCGGGATCTTCGTCAGCTTCACGATGATCTTGGTGACGACGCCGAGCGTGCCCTCCGAGCCGGTGAACGCGCCCACCAGGTCATAGCCAGCCGACGCGCCGGTGCCGTCGCCGAGCCAGGTCAGGTCGCCGCTGGGGGTGACGATCTGCAGGCCGGTGACGTGGTGCACGGTGAACCCGTGCTTGAGGCAGTGCGCACCGCCCGAGTTCTCCGCTACGTTGCCGCCGACCGAGCAGATGACCTGGCTGGACGGGTCGGGCGCGTAGAAGTAGCCGTACGGCCCGGCGGCCTTGCTCACCGCCAGGTTGGTGACTCCCGGCTCCACGATGGCCCGCCGGCTGGCCGGGTCGATCAAGATGATCTTCCGCATCCTGGACGTGACGATCAGCACGCCGTCGGTGCTGGGCAGCGCGCCGCCGGACAGGCCGGTACCCGAGCCGCGCGCGACGAACGGGATCCCGGCCCGTGCGCATTCGGTGACGATCTCCGCGACCTGGCCGGCGGTCTGCGGCAGCACGACGAGGCCGGGGCTGCACCGGTGCGATGTGAGTCCGTCGCATTCGTAGGTGCGCAGCGCCAGCGGGTCGGTGACGACGCCGTCCGGGCCGCAGATCGCGGTCATCCGCTCGATCAGCGTCGTCAGCAAGGCCTCGCCTCCCGTCAATCCGGCCCTCGCTCCCCAGCGTGCCCCGCATCCGCGGGGTTTTCCATGATCGGAGGGGTTTTTTTCAGTCGTAGTGACTGAGAAAAACCCCTCCGATCATGGAACGGCGGAGGCGCCGGGAGACGCGGCGGTGCCGCGAAGCGCGGCGGCACCGGGCTCAGGGCATGCGCTCGTAGGCGGGGATCGTCAAGAACTCCACGTAGTCGTCGGCGAGTGCCACCTCGGTGAACAGGGCGGTCGCCGCCTCGAAACCGGCCGGGTCGAAGGCGTCGCCGTACTGCTCCCTGATGGCGGCAAGCTCCTCGCCGATCAGCCGCTCCACCAGGTCCCTGGTGATGACCGGGCCCTCGGCCAGGCTGACGTCGTTGTGCAGCCACTGCCAGACCTGGGAGCGCGAGATCTCCGCGGTCGCGGCGTCCTCCATCAGGTTGAAGATCGCCACCGCGCCGTTGCCGGCCAGCCAGTTGGCCAGGTACTGCAGCCCGACGCTGATGTTGTTCCGCAGCCCGGCCTCGGTGATGCCGCCCGGTGTCTTGGCGATGGACAGCAGGTCGTCCGCGGTGACGCTGACGTCCTCGCGCAGCTTGCCAAGCTGGTTCGACTGGTCGCCGAGCACGCCGTCGAATACCTCTCGGCAAATCGGCACCAGGTCGGGGTGGGCGACCCAGGAGCCGTCGAAGCCGTCCCTGGACTCGCGGGTCTTGTCGTCCCGGACCTTGGCCAGCGCGGTGGCGTTCACCTCGGCATCACGCCTGCTGGGGATGAAGGCCGCCATGCCCCCCATGGCGTGTGCCCCCCGGCCGTGGCAGGTACTCACCAGCAGTTCCGTGTAGGCACGCATGAACGGGGCCGTCATGGTGACTGCATTGCGCTCTGGCAGCACGAAGTCGCGGCCCCGTGTCCGGAATTTCTTGATGATGCTGAACAGGTAGTCCCAGCGGCCGGCGTTCAGGCCGGAACTGTGCTCGCGCAGCTCGTAGAGGATCTCCTGCATCTCGAACGCGGCCGGGATTGTCTCGATCAGGACCGTGGCCCGGATGGTGCCGCGCGGGATGCCGAGCTCGTCCTGGGCGATGTTGAAGGCGTCATTCCACAGCCGGGCCTCGGCGTGGCTCTCCAGCTTGGCCAGGTAGAAGTACGGGCCCTTGCCCTTGTCCAGCTGGCGCTGCGCGCAGTGGAAGAAGTACAGCGCGAAGTCGAAAAGGCTGCCGGAGGCCCGTCCGCCGTCGATGCGGAGGTGCTTCTCGTCCAGGTGCCAGCCGCGCGGCCGGACGACGATCGTGGCCAGCTCCGCGTCCGGTCTCAGCTGATAGGACTTGCCCTCGTCGCTGGTGAAGTCGATCTTCCTGTCCAGCGCGTCCTTCAGGTTGAGCTGGCCGGTGATCATGTTGTGCCACAACGGCGTGTTCGCGTCCTCGAAGTCAGCCAGCCAGACCCTGGCGCCCGAGTTGAGCGCGTTGATCGTCATCTTCCTGTCGGTGGGGCCGGTGATCTCCACCCGGCGGTCCACCAGCCCAGGGGCGGGCGGCGCGACCCGCCAGGACAGGTCCTCCCTGATACCGCGAGTCTCGGCCAGGAAGTCGAGCGTGCCGCCTGCTGAGAGGTCATCCTGGCGGCGGGCCCGGGCGGCCAGCAGCTCGGCCCTCCGCGGGCCGAGTTCCCGCTGCAGCCTGGCGATCAGCGCCAGCGCACCGGGGGTGAGGATCTCGTCGTAGCGGTCGCCGGCCGGGCCGGTGATCTCGATGCCGTCGACTCCTGGCATTCCCGCGCTCCTCACGCGCCGGCTCTCCCGCTGATGAGTGGCGTCGTGCAGCGGTCGTTCCGGCGGTCGTCGGTGATGGCCAGCCCCGGCTGGCCCGATCACCCCGACGCTAACGGCCGGCGTCGAGAGTGGTCAAAGGAGGCCGGGCTGGCCCGGTCCGGGCAGCGCGGCGAGGCCCGCCGCGTGGCCAGGCAAACCGGGTGAGGTTGCGGCAGGCGCGGGCCGGCTGGGCACAAGCAGGCGGGCTGCGGCGTTATTGAGATGAGTGTCACGGCGAAGCGTGGCACCATCAGCACATCGCCCGCCGCCATGGCGGGCGGCGGCTGACCTTCGATCGCGGCAGCCTGCGGGTATGCCGACCTTGGATGGCGGATGACTGCAGTATTCGATGATCTTCCTGACCGCCCGGCAGTCCCCGGCGAGCCGGAAGCTGGCCGCCTGGACGTGGCCGAGCGGTATGCGCTGCGCCGGGTGGCCGGCCTGTCGACCGAGCTCGAGGACATCAGCGAGGTCGAGTATCGCGAGCTGCGGCTGGAACGCGTCGTGCTGATGGGCGTCTGGGCGGACGGCTCCCTGATGACCGCGGAGAACTCGCTGCGGGAGCTGTCGCTGCTGGCCGAGACCGCCGGGTCGGAGGTGCTGGAAGGCCTGATCCAGCGGCGCGGCCGGCCTGACGCGGCAACCTATGTCGGCGCCGGCAAGGCAGCAGAGCTGGCCGGGATCGTCGCGTCCTCCGGCGCGGACACCGTGATCTGCGATGGCGAGCTCACCCCTGGCCAGCTCCGCAAGCTTGAGGGCATCGTGAAGGTCAAGGTCGTCGACCGCACGGCCCTGATCCTGGACATCTTCGCCCAGCATGCCCGGAGCAAGGAGGGCAAGGCGCAGGTGGAGCTGGCCCAGCTGCAGTACCTGCTGCCCCGGCTCCGCGGCTGGGGCGAGTCGCTGTCGCGGCAGGCCGGCGGCCGGGTCGCCGGCGGCGGCGGCATCGGGACCCGCGGCCCCGGCGAGACGAAGATCGAGACCGACCGCCGCCGGATCCGGGCGCGGATCGCCAAGCTGAAGCACGAGCTGGCCGGAATGTCGGTAGGCCGGGAAGTGCAGCGCGGTCAGCGGCGGCGGCGCGCGGTACCGTCTGTCGCGATCGCTGGGTACACCAACGCCGGGAAGTCCAGCCTGCTGAACCGGCTGACCGGCGCCGACGTGCTGGTCGACGACTCGCTGTTCGCCACCCTGGACCCGGCTGTCCGCCGGGCCAGGACCCCGGCCGGCCGGGCCTTCACGCTGACCGACACCGTCGGATTCGTCCGCCATCTGCCGCACCAGCTGGTCGAGGCCTTCCGCTCGACGCTGGAGGAGGTCGCCGAGGCCGACCTGATCCTGCACGTGGTCGACGGCTCCGACGCCGACCCGCTGGCGCAGATCGCCGCCGTGCGCGAGGTGCTCGGCCAGATCGGCGCGGGCAAGGTCCCCGAACTCGTCGTGGTGAACAAGTCCGACGCGGCCGATCCGATCGCCGCGGAAGGGCTGCTGCGCCGCGAGCGCAATGCCGTGCTGGTATCGGCCCGGACCGGCGACGGGCTGACCGCCCTGCTCGACGAGCTGGACTTGCAGCTGCCGCGGCGGGACAAGGAGATCACGGTGCTGGTGCCCTACGACCGCGGTGACCTGATCTCGCGGGCGCACCAGGAGGGCGAGGTGATGACCGTGAGTCATGGCCAGAACGGCACTGAGCTGACGGCCCGCGTCCCGCCGGGGCTTGCTGCGGAGCTTGACCGGGCGGCGGATACCTGCAGGTAACTGTTGGCACGGGCAATGCAAGAAAGCGATGACCAGCCCCGCACGCGTTCCCCGTCGTGCTGCATGAATTACCGGATAAGAATTCCCGGCCAGCGGAATTGGCGGTCCAGGAATACCCCAGGAACGGCATGAACGCCAGCGGCGGCCGGACTCGCCACCGCCAGGTCGGGCCCGGCGAAGGTCGCGGGGATCGCCGGCACCGGTCTGCGCCGCGCCCGCCGCCGCCGCCGGCCGCGCTGCAGGCTTTCCGCAGCGCTTGCCACCAGCCTCGTTAACGTCATGCGCCCCTGCTGTCGCGCTGAGTGCACCAGTCCCTGCGGTCTTCGTTTGATGAGATTCGGCATGTCCGCTTCGCAATTGCGTGAATCGCAGTTTGTGCCGGCTTTTGGACAGTTGTGCGCCGCGCGGTGCCCGGCTTGATGCGCGCAAGCTGGCAAACGATTGCAACTTGGGCGTTCTGGCCGGAACTGCGGCGTGATGACCAGAGACCCGCTATTCTGCCCGAAGGGACTTCGTAAAGGGCCCTGTACAGGGGCCCACTAGTGCAATACCTTGACTGCACCGATATGTTGGTTGCCCATCCCGAGCACCCACTTGCGGCCCGGTGTCGCTGACAGCGTCACTGGATCCTTGCCGGTGTATCACCATCAGGCACGAGTCATGGCAGGTGACCGCGCATGGCGAATCGGACCCCCGTCCGTTGCGCCGCCATGCATGCCGCCATGCATACTGCACCCCTGCCCAGTGCCTCCGTGCCCAGTGCTCCCGTGCCCAGTGCTCCCGTGCCCA
>WNFB01002655.1_pt1 | contig 25348 bp, 15 predicted proteins | sample 5400501 | NCBI WGS metagenome assembly WNFB01 (sample SAMN13153341, study PRJNA577476) | soil metagenome | isolation source: 200 cm saprolite under Douglas fir tree site 2 hole 1 | place: USA:California | collected 2015-04-18 | reverse complement strand
CCTGGTCGATTTCGGCGACGACGCGGGCGCGACTGTTTTTCCAATTGTCGCCTTCGAGATGGCGGCGCAGGTGGAGTTCCTGACCCATGGAGAGTTTTTCGGTGAGGCGGATGACGCCGCCATTGCGGCTGACAAGCAGCGTTTCGGCGGTTTCCTTAAGGGTCTGACCGTCGAGAGAGACCCATGAAGCCTCCACAGGCATGCGGAAGCTGACACGGTCGGATTGCCGAAGTCCATCGGAAAGTGTGCTCATAGCGCGAGAGAAACCTGTATTGAGGCTAGCATGGCGGGACCGGGCGAGCGGCTTGGAGAAGCACTGGATTGTCGTTCCAAGTAATATCGGGATGGGACGAGGTTGCGGCCTGCGCGGTACCGATGCTGTTGTCTTTTTGGAGTGGTAGCCGGTCTGAAAAACCCAAATCCCAGGATGCTTGGGGCAAACTGAGAGTTGCCGGAAACGCCCCGGTAACCAAAAGCCCGTTTGCTGCCCGGCGTAAACGACTGTGAGTAACGTAATCTCCATGGACGACCGAACATTGAAAGGCGACGCGCGGGGCCTGGCCTTACGCGACCGCCGGTACTGTATTCGCTATCCGTTTGCGGCAGATGTTGAGTTGCTGGACCTGGAAAGCGGAGCAAAGACGGAGGGTGTAACCTCCGACATCTCCATGGGCGGGGCATTCATTTGCACGAGCCGGCCGCTCCCTTCCAATTCCCGGATCCGAATCACCTTCACACGCAGGGACCAGAAGGTTGAAGCGCTCGGCGTGGTTCGAATCGTGAAACCGCGCATCGGCATGGGAATTGAATTTATTGACCTGGAATCGCCGCATCATGAAGTGCTACGCCGCTGGGTGGACCAACTCACCAGGTCCCGCTAAAGAATAAATATCCAATCATTCAGATTGAGCTTTCCAGTTTTTGCTAGTTAGCAAGGCGTAGCATGGCCACGTGTCACGGTCGTGTGTTATGGCCTTGTTTCCAGGGGATGTTTGCTCTTTTCGTAGAATTCGTTTTGGAGCTTGAGGCTCTGGTCGTCTGCCTTTGCCGCACGAATGGCTTCGACGGTGGCTGCGATCCAATTGTTCATGTTCCACTCGCCGAGTTCGCGTGCGGCGACCGAGCCGTCGCCGGAGTAGTGATTGGGAAAGCGGGCATACCACCAGATGCCGGTGTAGACGTCATCCGGCAATTTCAGACGTTTCTGGTCGGCGCCGGATTCGCTGGCGGCGCGGTCGAGATGGACCAAATCGGGGCGGGAGACCATGGTGTTTGAAGTTTCGTTTTCGCCGGCGTGGTAGTCGATGCCGGTTGATTTCTTGGGCGGGCCGCCGGGCTTGCTGCGCTCGCCGTCGAGCACGTAAACCACATAATCATGCGGGCGATCGAGTTGCGCCTGGGCGAAAAAGGGAAGCAGGTGCTCGTTGCCCCCATGGCCGTTGACGATCACGATTTTCTTGCATCCATTGCGCGCCATTTCATCGGTGGTTTCCTGGAGCAATTTGAATTGGAGTTCCATGCTGTACGCGACGGTTCCCGGTTCATGCTTGGCTTCGAAAATCTGTCCGAAGTAGTACTGCGGAAAAACGAGGGCGTACTCCTGTTGGGTTGCCTGCAACGACGCGTGGCGCACGTTCAGAAGATCCGTGCCGAGCGGCAGGTGCGGCCCGTGTTTTTCCAGGATGCCGAACGGCAGCAGACACGTTCCTTTGGAAAGCTGGATGGCGTCGCGAAACTCCGCGGCAGTCAGCTCTTCCCACTTCACAGAGAGCCTGGATTGCGCATGGATGGGACAAGCAGCGACGAGAGATACGAGCAGAGAACAGATAGCCGCACGCTTCATGGAAGTTCCTCCTGAAACGCCTGCATTTTAGCCCGATTCGATGTCTTCAAGACGCCGCTTTTTGGGCTCGATGCCGAAGCGCAGGACGACAACGATCTGCACAAAAAGAAGACCGATCATAAGGCTGAGGACGCCGCCAATGCCATAGAGCCGGAGCAGAGCGACGACCAGGAAGGGCGTGAGAATGGTCGCGCCTCGGCCAAAGGTGTTGCAAATACCGCCCGCGCGCATGCGAACGTCGGTGGGAAACAGTTCCGGGATGTAGATGGCAAAGAGAAGCGTTACCTGGACGTAGATGGGAATCATGAGCAAGAAGCCTGTGACCACCAGGAAGACGGAATTGTTGATGAAGGGATAGATACCGCCGAGGAGGATGGTCAGCAAGGATGCGCCAATGATAGTTGGTCTTCGGCCCCAAGAGTCGGCGGTGAGCGCGCCAATGGCGGATCCCACAGGCGCGCCAACGGACATGATGAGTGAATAGGCAAAGGAGCGAGCGATGCCGCGGCCTTCCCGGACGAAAAACGTTGGAAGAAAGGTGACGAAACCGTAGATCAGCGTGTTGGCCACGATCAAAGTGACAGCTCCTACAAGCATGCGAGGGAGGAGCGCAGGGCTGATCAATGCAGCGAGGTTCCTGAATGGAAGGGCAGGTTCGGCTGGTGCGGGCGTCGGAAGCGGGCCGTGATGTAGCGATACCTCCCGTTCGATCCCCTGCAAAATGGCTTCTGCCTCTTCGGTCCGGCCTATCGATTCCAGCCAACGAGGAGATTCCGGGAGCGACTTCCGCAAGTACCAAACGATGAGGGCGCCCAGGCCGCCGAGTATGAACATGACGCGCCATCCGAGGCGGGGAATCAACAGGGTGCTGACAAGCGCGGTGATGGGTAAACTCGACACGACCGTCACAGACAATGCGCCAACCCATCTTCCGCGGGCTTCGGGTGGAACGAACTCGGTCATGGTGGAAAAACCGGCCACAATTTCGGCGCCGAGCCCAAGTCCCATGAGGCCTCGAAGAAGGATGAGCACGAACATCGAAGGCGCGAAGGCGGAAGCGATGGACGCGAGGCCAAAGATGGCGAGATTGGCTTGATAGGTGAAGCGCCGTCCGTAGCGGTCGCCGAGGAATCCTGTCAAAAACGATCCCAGCATCATGCCGAGAAAAGTGACGGAAACGAACTGAGCGTTCTGCGAGAGCGTAGAAAAACCGGACTGGAGAGTAGCGCCTAGAACAGTTGCGGCGACATAGACGTCGAACCCATCGAAGAACATTCCAATGCCGATCAGTAGCAAAATGCGGCGATGGAAGGAGGAGATCGGGAGGCGGTCCAGGCGGGCACCCGCGTTTACCGTCACGAGCATTTCACTTTCGCCTCGCGAGCAGGGCTAGGCTGCCTTTGGTCAAGGCGTCGACCGCGAGACGGCAGTTTTGATTAAAAGAGTTTTGCTGGGAGTGAAGAAAGAAGTTCTTGCAGCGGCGCGCAGCGGAGGAATCGAGGCGCAGAATGCGCTCGACAAGAGCGTCGGCTTCCGCGGAAAGGCGCTCAGCGGGACAGACTTGATAGATCAGGCCAATTTGCTGCGCGCAGTGCGGGACGATGGGCCCGCCGAGCAGCACCAGAGGAAAGGCAAAGCGGGGAAGTGTGTATTCACCGAGATAAGACATGATGGCGACGGGTGCCAGGCCGTGGCGCATCTCAGGGAAAGCGAGGGAGGCTTGCTCGGCGACGAGAGGGAAGTCGCAAACAATGGCAAGGCCGAAACCGAAACCGAACGCATTGCCTTGGACTTCCGCAATGCTGATCAAGGGAGAGGAACGCAAGGCCGCTTTGAACTTGAGGACGCGAGCGGATTCACGACGAATTGCGGCCGGTGTGCGGCCGACGCGCTCGCGTCCGGTACAGAAAACGCTGCCGCGCGCGCGAATGCGCAAAACGCGGGCGCGAGGTCTTGACGCCTCCGCGCGGAGCTCGGCCAGCATCGCATCGAACATTGCGCCGGTCACTTCGTTGCCGTGGCTGGAGTTGTCCAAAGTGAAGGTAAGGACGTTAGCAGTGCGGTCGATTACGACCCCGCGCTGAGCGGTGGCGGCGACAGTTGGTTTCCTGCTGCTCATGCCGGGCACGGTACACAAGGTAAGTGAGACTGTTCAAATAGCGCTGGGGAGATGAGACTCGAACTCGCGACCTCTGCCGTGACAGAGCACCTTGATTTGGAATTTCAAGGACTTACGGGGACTGGCAGGAACAGAAAACCGCAATGAGTCATCGAAGGGAACTCTTATTGTTCCCGGATTGTTCCCGCGACCGAAACCGAAGCGTCGGAAATTCCGAAGCAAACCGCGGACGGATTGGCACCGACGTTAAAGCGGCTTCGCAGTGAAAAGAGACCGCGGCTCGACCCCGTGAGGTAATTTCAATGAGCATCGGCGACCACGGACATGTAGATCGAGAATGGCGCGATCGATGGGATGAAGCCGTCTCTTCGATCTGTCGAGGAATTTCAGGCGAGATGGTGGTGATTGGAGAAGAGACCCAAATTAAGGGCCTCGGATGGGAACTTCCCCGAGAGCTGTGGGCAAGTTCTCTTGTTCTGATTTCGAAAGCAAGAGGCATGCACTGGTGGATGCGGCGCTCCTATTCGAGCGAGTCATCAATTGTTACGTTTCTGAGTATGCTAAGCCTTCTGTAAACGAAAAGCCCCTCTCTCTTCTTCTACGGCAATAATATGAGGGTGCGCGTCAAAGTAAAGAATGATAAAACGAGGCAATAGTGCGAGTGAGCGAAAAAGAGCCCTCGGCTTCGACGCGGTCTTCTGCAATCATTCTAATTCTGGATCGCCAGAGGACTTTGACTGCGAATGAGGCGTTGTCTTCCTGCAGGGAAAGAGATCTTGTGAGGTGCGAGATGAAGTGCTCAAAAGCATGGTGGCAGAGCATCCGCATGCTGGTCGCGGCGATCTCATTGGCTGGACTGACCTTCGCTCTGGGCCCCGCGGGTTGGGCGCAAGAGCAGAAACCGGAAGTGCCCTCGCCAGCGATTCGCGTTTCAGTACGCCTTGTCCTTGCCGAAGCAGTGGTGACGGACAAGGATGGAAAGGTAGTAATAGGCCTCGGCCCGCAGGATTTCACGGTGCTCGAGGACGGTAAGCCGCAGAAAGTGACGATGGTTTCGTTTGAGCAACCCGCGGAACTGGCGCGTGCGTTGCGCGGCCAGCGTGCCATCATGCCGCCGAATGTGACGACCAATCGTCCGGCGTACCGCATGCCGTCCGGCGCGCCGGTGATCGTGCTGCTGGATGCGTTGAACACGCCGGTGCAGGACCAATCCCGGGCGCGGCTGGAAATGTTGAAGTATCTCGATAAGCAATTGCAACCCGGCCAGCAGATCGCCGTCTACACCCTGGCACGATCGTTGAAAATGCTGCAGGACTTCACGGATGATCCGGCACTGCTCAAAGCCGCGGTTCAGAGTTTCAATCCTTCGGTCTCGATGGAGCTCCAAATCGCGGACGTCAACCAGAGGCTTCCGCGGTTGTCTGGGGCGTTGCCAGACTCTGGCGTACGGAGTCCCGGAAGGGACCCAGGGCTGTTTATTCAAAGGATGCAGGAGTTCTACGAAGAGCAAACAAACGTTGTTACCGATGCACGCGTAGGAATGACGCTGACAGCATTCCGCGGGATTGCGCAAGCGGTGGCCGGCCTTCCCGGGAGGAAGAGCCTGGTATGGGTATCCGGGGCATTCCCTATGGCCACTTATTCGCGAGTCATCCAATACAGTGCAAATCCTAATAACGACCCGAACCGCGTTCGCATTGAGAACCTGTACGAGGATAAATTGCGGGAAACCGATTCGATACTGACGGACGCGCAAGTGGCGGTTTATGCGGTGGATGCCCGTGGCTTGATGGGCCAATTGCTCGGCGGTGCGGAAGACCAGGGTGTCAGCAAAGCCGGGACGCTCGTTGGAGGCGCCGAGTATGCGCAGAGCCTCCAGCTTGCCAGCGGGGCACTCCAAGAGACGCAGGCCACGATGAAACAAGTGGCGGGAGACACGGGAGGCAAGTTCTTCATCAATCAGAACGAGTTGGACCATTCGGTGGCGCTCAGCGTCCAGGACGGCGCCTCGTACTATTTGCTCGGTTATTCCCCCGAAGGCAAGGCGGATAGCAAGTACCACAAGATCGAGGTGAAAGTGAATCGTCCCGGAGCAACGGTGCGCGCGAGGCATGGCTACTATGCAGCCGGCTCGGGCGATGACGCGAAGGCCACCAAACAGCGGGATGCGGAAGTCGGCATGGCGATGCAGTACGGATCGCCGGGAGCGACCGGCGTGACGTTTGACGCGCGCGTCACGCCACCGACTCCGGCTGCCAAGATGAAGGTGGGGATTGACTTTATTGTGGATCCCAGCACGATCAGTGCGCAGGATGACGCTGGCGGCAAGAAGCTTGCCCTGGAGTTTCATGCGGCTGCGTATGGATCCAATCGGAAACTCGCTGGGCAAAAGGACGTGGCGATAAAACCTACGCTTAAGCCCGCCGACTTCACTCGCATACAGCAACAAGGACTGCCATATCACGTCGATGTGGAATTGCCACCCGGGCGCTACACGCTGCGCCTCGGTGTCGTGGACCAACACAACGGAGTCATCGGTACAGCCGACATGCCCCTGGCGCTCGAAGGTCCCAAGTAGCCGGCTCCCACGAACGCTGAGATTTCCTTTTCCATGAGGAAGGAACTCGTTAACCATAACACCCCCCCTCTCCCCTGTTTTTTGTAAGTGTTGGGCTCTGTTGACATCCTGGGCACAGTTTTCGTTGCAAGGGGTCGACAAGGAGAGGCTTACGGTGTTTTCTGATGGCAGGAGGGACGATGGCCGAAGTCGGACTCCTGCCTTTTGCTCGCGTGGCGCTGCAAGTAGCCACGCAGGTTTTGCCGCCCTACCGCACGCGTTTCAGCAAACATCAGTTCACCCAGCCGCAGTTGCTGGCGGTGCTGTGCCTGATGCGCTACGAAGACTGGACCTTTCGCGAAGCCGAAGTGCGCCTGCGCGAGCACCACGAGTTGCGCGCCGTATTGCAATTGCCGGCGGTACCCGACTACACCACGCTGTATCGTTTTCTGCGGCGGCTGGAGGATGACACCGTCGATCGCGGATTGCAGGAAACCGTGCGTCGGCTGCGGCGACGCCGGAGCCGGCCCATTTCTGCCGCCATCGACGGCACCGGACTCTCCGATACTTCCGTCAGCACCTTCTTCCACCGCCGCCTGGAGCAGCATGCGCACGGGCCCAGGCCTCGTCGTCCGTGGTTGAAGTGGCTGATTGTGGTGGATGTACGGCAGCAGATTTTGTTGGCGCAGCGAGCCCGGCAAGGGCCGGGGTGCGACGCGCGTGCTCTGCCGGGGCTGCTCGATGTGGCGGCGCGCGGCGCGCCCATCGGTGTGGTGCTCGCGGATGCGGAGTTTGACTCGGAAGCCAACCACGAACACATTCGGCAACGCTTGGGAGCGCAGAGCATTATTCCTGCGAGACGCCGGGGGGTTCCGAACGGTGCCATTCGGAATCAGATGTTCCGCGCCTTTCCGAAAAAACCGTATCGGCAACGCAACAAGATCGAAAGCGTGTTCTCCGCCGTCAAACGCAAGCTCTCCTCGCGCGCACCCGGGCGCAGCCTGGCCACCCAGATCCGTCAAGCCCTGCTGCTCGGCCTGGCCTACAACATTTACCGCCTGAGGCATCATTTCCCTCAGAGAGGATGTCAACAGAGCCTAAGTGTTGCAGCTAAAAGACTTAGAGATCGTGTAAATCCTTTGTTTGCAACACCTGCGAAGAGATCCATAAGTGTTGCAGCTAAAGGACTTATGGGGGCGTTCTGCTAGCGAGAGAGTAACCGAATGGGGTGGGAAGATCTTGAGGGAGTTAGAATGACTGCGCGGTGGGAGGCCATAAAAGGCGAGGCGCCCTTAATGGCGGGTGCCGGCGCAACACGAGAAGTATAGCATATGGGTACCTATTGTCAAGTAATTACTTCCAAGTGGCTTGTCTCCTGTGAGTTAGCTCGAAGAGCGAGAGGGACGAGGGATAGGTTAGGTTAAGAGCTGGACTTCGAAAAATAGCTTTAATTCGGGATGGACAATTTCCCTGAACAGCGGAAACGTCCCGTCTGTCCCCGGTTCCCCCCCGGTTCCGAAATGGCCGGAGCGAGATGATTTAGGAAAGTCAAAGCCCAAACGTAAACCCGACGTATGGTGACCAACGCAAGATCGTCTCCTCACTTCCCGCCTGGGCCACCGCCGCCGTCATCTAATCAGCCTTCAAGACACAACGCTGGTTAGCCAAGCCGCAACCATCAAGAGGCCTGCCACGAGTGCCTCAATTCTCGAAGCGCCTCTCAACGCAAAGGCCAGAGATGTTCCCGCGAGCTATCAGGCCTCCCAAGTCGGATGAGTAGGAGCCAGCGTTAAGGTCCATTATGACTGATAACGCCAGAAAAGCTAAGCCGAACCAGCTGAGGAGTGTAACCACCAAAGATGCCAGGCCGAGAGTGCTGCGCCAGCGCGGCAGCTCCTGTCGCCAGCGCCTTGTCCACCCTCGGATGGCAAGCGCTGTCAAAATCGGCACTGAAAGGAAGATTACGCCATGGAAGACGGCCGATATGCTCGATGTCCAATGATGGGATACCATCCAGCTACTCCTGTGTCCCTAGTCTTGGGTGCCCATGGCTTGGCGTCAGTTTACCTCGTCCGGTTGGTGGATACGGCTCATTGTATGGGGGCTTCGCCTCGCTGACGGAAACATGCTGCGGTGTTCCGGTGGTGGGCGTGACGGCCGGATTTCGAGAGCGTTGTCTGTGATACGCTCGACGCCATGCGGATCTTTTTCTTCCTCGTCTGTTGCCACTTAGCCCTTGGGAGCGGCGCAGCCGGCGAGCCTAGGCCCGACAAGGCGTCCCGACGGGACGTTTTTCTGATCACTATCGACACGTTGCGCGCGGACCACGTTCATTGTTATGGATACGACCGCGTGCAAACACCTTCGTTAGATCAATTGGCGAAGCAAGGAGTTCGCTTCACGCAGGCATTCACGCCCAGCCCGATCACCAACTCTTCGCATGCGAGCATATTGACGGGGCTGCTGCCAAGCGCCCACGGAGTGAGCGACTTTGGAGTTCCACTTGCAGCCTCACATCTTACGTTGGCCGAGACGCTCAAGAAGAGAGGCTATCGGACCGCGGCATTTATCGGCGCCGTCATTCTGGACAGCAAGGCGCTCGCTCCCGGTCTTGATCGCGGGTTCGAGTTCTACGACAATTTTCCCGCGCAAAGTGAAACCAAGTCGCGCTGGGGACGAGTGGAGCGCCGGGGGATGGAAGTCGTGCAACACGCGGAGACATGGCTCAACGCGCATCCCGCCGGGCCTCATTTCGTTTGGGTGCACCTGTATGATCCGCACGATCCGTACGAGCCGCCGCCGCCGTATTCCGAGATTTATAAGGACCGGCTCTACGACGGAGAAATTGCCTACGCGGATTCGGCGCTGGGTCACTTCCTTGCTTACTTGAAGAAACAAGGCTGGTACGAGAGTTCATTGATTGTTGTGGTGGGGGACCACGGAGAAGGACTGGGCGAGCATCACGAAGACACTCACGGCATCTTTCTCTACGATTCGACCACACATGTTCCGTTACTCGTGAAGCTGCCGGAGCAACGCGAAGCCGGCAGGACGGTCGAGGCGCAGGTGCGCACGACAGATATCATGCCCTCGATCTTGGAAGTGTTGGGCGTTCTCGCTCCGGCGAGACTGGATGGCGAATCACTGGGGCAATTCCTTACGGGCACTGGGGCGGTTCCCCGGACCGTTTTTGGTGAGACGGATTATCCACTGCGCTTTGGATGGGCTCCTCTGCGGCGAAAGGAAGGCCTCAAGTTTATCGAGGCGCCGAAGCCGGAACTCTACGATCTGCCTTCCGACCCGAACGAACTCCAGAACCATTACGTGCCATGGGATCCGAGAGTGCAGAAGCTGCGTAAAATACTCGCGGAGCTAAGCGCCAAATCGCCTGCACCCGCAAAAACTTCGCCCGCAACCGTATCCGCGGGCACCATCGATGAACTGCACGCGCTCGGGTATCTGGGTTCGGCCGACGCTGGAAGCGCTACGGATGTTCCTGAGCCATCGTTGTTGCCCGATCCCAAGGACAAGATTGAAGAACAGAATCTGCTGCACACGGCGATGATGGCGTCGGAGGACGGGGAAACGGATAAGGCTCGCGCGGCTCTCGAGAAGGTACTACAACTGGATGACCGGTCTGTGCTTGCTCTGTCGCAACTAGGCCGGCTTGAGATGTCTTCGGGGAATTACGCGAAAGCTGCGGGCTATCTGCGGCGGGCACACGCCGCGCGCCCGGACGACGCGGCCGCTGCCTTTGAGTACGGGCGAGCGCTGGAATTGAGCGGCGATTTGCCCGGCGCGCGAGACGCTCTGCATGCCAGCTTGAAGTTGAATCCGAACCAATTCGCTGCGCGACTCTCGCTGGGCCGCGTCTATCTCAGTTTGAATGATTTGAAAGAGGCGGAGGACCAATTGGAAGCGGCGGTGCTTACGCAACCTGGAAGCGTAGAAGCACAGATCGGTCTTGCGAAGGCGCTAATCCGCCAGAAAAAGTTTGCAGATGCCGTAGAACTCCTTGAGCCGATTGCTGGAGCTTCGAGCAGCGGTCCTGAAATGTTTCAGTTGTTGTCAGATGCCTATGCTGGGCTTGGGCGGCGGCAAGAGGCGGAACGCGCTGCATCGCGGGCCAAGGCATTGCAGAAATCGAAACGGCCGCAATAAGCGGCCGGTCGATTGAATCAAAACAAGTTTCGTTGCCTGACGAGAAGATTAAGAAGAATTACTTCTTCACCGCCACTTTATTGTCGGAGTTCTCGAAAATTTCCGTCAGAATACGTCCGCGCATCTGCTTCGGCTGCTCGATTCCGTAGAGGTGCAAAAGCGTAGGCGCCACGTCATACACACTGGCGGCCAAGCCCATCAGGCGAAGGTCATGCTTGATGCCGGGCCCCATGGCAAAAAACGAGCCGGGGACGTCATCACCATCCGCAAAATCGTGCTTGGCAATCACCGGCGTGGTTTTCTCGTGGTCCATGTGCGCGTGAGGATCTTTCTCTTCGAATTCGCGCAGGGGCTTGATGCCGTGGTCGGAGAAAATAACTAAATATGTGTTTTCATCAACGTGCTTCAGGATCGAGCCCAGCACTTTGTCGAAAGCGATGTACTGGTTCGGGAAGGCATCGAGACGGACGTTGTTGACGCTTGGGTTGTAGCCAACATTGAACGGCGTGATCGGATAGAGCCAGTGGCCGACGCGATCTTCGCAAGACTGCGCCAGGAATGTGAACTCTGTGGGATGCTCGGTCAGAAGATAATCGAACAGCTTGGTCTGCTGCTCGCGAATGAGCTGCACCTTCCCCAGCCACTTATCGATCAGTTCGGTTTCGTGGCCCTTCAGGTCGCCCGCGGCCGGCATACGCTCGCAATCAATATAGAAATCGCCGACGTTTTTCAAGAGCTCGGTTTGCATGCTCTTGGGATAGACGGCGTCCCCACCCATTACTTCGCTCAGCTTCGGCGCGCAAAGCACCCCGTCTTCGCAGTTCTTGCCGCGCGTCAGCATGCCGCTGATCATGTACCCGTTCACAGGCATGACGGGGAAAGTGGCGGGGACGTTCGCCATGCCCACGGTGACCCCACCTTTCGAAAGCATCGACCAGACGGGCTCTTCCTTGAGCATGTTCGTGTTGGCAGTGATGCCCCCGACAACAAAGCCGGTTACGCCGTTCTCTTCCGGATTTGTGCTCGTAAACAGCGTGCTGTAAACGCGCGGGCAATTGGGCGCGGAGACGGTACGGAGTTTTCCGTAGGCGCCTCGCTCGATCACGCTCGCCAAGTTTGGCATCTGGCCTTTCAGCAGTAGCGGACGGATCATGTCCAGCTCCATGCCATTGACGCCCAGGACGAGGACGCGCGGCTTTGGCTTGGGAGCGGTTTGTTGCTGACCAAAGACCGGAAGAGCCAGCAAAAGGATGGATAGGAGCAATGAAAGTTTTCTGGGAACCATGGAGCACCCCCGAAGTTTAAAATGAAGTGCGAAGTATATCGTCGCGAGGCGCGGGTGTCCAGCAACGAGGTTCGGAGCGCCATAGAGGGGGTTGGGCGGCAATGATCGGGCAACAGCGGCCGGGGGGTCCCCCTGTTTTTGTAAGGGCAACAATATACTTGACACACAGCCGTGATCAGCGAACGGCTCAGTGCGACTTTTCCAGGTGATCCGGTGTGGGCGCGCCGCGATCCGCCTTCTGTCCGGAGGGATCGAAGATGCTGCGCCCTTTCATCGTATCTGGCGTAGCGATCCCGAACTCATGGAGTATCGTCGGGGCGATATCCGTCAGAGCCGGATGTTCCGCGTGGATCTTGTAATTACTCAAGACCACCCCGGGAACTTTCGTGAAATCTATACAGTGGTCGCCGCTCCAGGGTTGGGTGTTGTCTTCCATCACGTTCGCTGAGACGCCGCCCAGCACGCTGTCCCAGCCGACGCGATACCCGCGGTTGTACCCGACGATGAGGTCCGGCGCCTGCGAGACGTCTGGCCCCGAGTAGGCCTCGGCGGCGCGGTCCACGCGCGTCACCACTTGTTGCTGGTCATTCGGGTCGCGCACGGCTAGGAGCCGCTCCGCAATCTCTCGCTGGAGCGCCTCGGCCTCGGCTCCCGGATTCATAATTCCGTTTTTTTCGCGCCCGCGCAGATTCACGTACAGCCCGTTAAGACCCAGCCCGTAGGCGCGCGTCCGCGACCAGTCTGCGTCACGGAAGATGTCGCGGCCTTGCGGAGACGCTCCCGCGCGCAAGACCAGATAGCCGTTCTGCACGAGCCACGCGTTCAGGTTGAAGGATCGGCGGAACGGTGCGAAGCCGTGGTCGGAGACCACGAGAACGGTGGTGTTTTCGTCCGCCGCCCGGAGCGCCTCACCCAGGATGCCGTCCATCTCGCGGTAGTAGTCTTCGAGCACGCGTCCGTGCTTCGCTGCGAGTTCCGGATCGAAGGCGGGAGACTTCGGATCCGTCGCTCGCCAGAACATGTGCCCATTTAGATCGAGGCTCGAGAAGTAGAAGAAAAACAGCCCGGTGCGGAACCGCGCCAGTTCATGATCGAAGAGACGCCGCTGCTCCTCGAACACGATGCGCGCTTGTACCAGGTACTCGTCGTCAGTCAGCAAACCGCTGGTGAGGGCTTTGGTGTCCTCCGCGATTCCCTGGGTATAGAAATAGCCGAGCTCGCGCGAGAGTTCACGCGCATATTTTTCGGGAGTGGAAAGCGGCAGTGCCGGATTCGAAGGGTCGATGTTGATCGGAGTCACATAGAGCTCGAACTGGGGCCGGACTTGCTTTAGATAAAAGCGGCAGATCCCGGTGATGCTTTTCAAGCGTGGGATGAACTTGAAGGTCAGCGGTATCCAGGGGCTCCATTCGTGCTCGCGAAGAATGAACTGGTGGTCCTGAATGGAGAATCGCGCGACTGGCTCGGAAGGGTCGCGATCAACGGTAAAAGGAATGATCAGTTCAGGGTTTTCCTTGCGAAGCGTATTCACGGGTCCGTGGAGGTGCGCTTCAATGTGGTCACCCGCAACCTGGACCGGGTAGATAGCGCCGCCATTCACTGGGCCCGGGGAGAAAATCAGGTCGTCCGTATGGAAGGAGAATGTGCCATATCCGCCGAGCAGATCCGGCGTGCCCATCCCCGCGAATGTCTTACCTCTGCTGGAGACGGGCGGAAAATTCGATGGTAGACGGAAAACGGTCAGGGGAATTCCCCGCTCGTCCAGGTATTGCCAGAAGGCTTTGCCATGCCGCAAAAGCAACACCTCCTCCTCCGAGAGGGGAATTATCCAGCTCCCCAGCCGCAGGTTGTGCTTGGCCGGCTTTACCTGGGAAGTCGAGAAGTAAGGGGTCAGGGTGGCAGGATCACGATGGATAAAATCGAAGATGCCGTGACTCCCTGGGTCCATGCCGGTAATCAGATTGGCCCAGGCGACCGGGCTTTGCGGCGGGATACTCGTTTGCAGAGGGAGAAAACTGCCGCGCGCGGCGAGCGCGGCAAAGTTGGGCATTCTCCCCTGGCCCATAAAACGTTGAAGCAGTTCTGGATCCATGCCGTCGATACCCAAAATGAGGAGCTTCCTTTTCTGTGCGGGAGACTCCGCGCGGTATTTGCGCGCCAGCGCTAGACCCAGGAAGGTGCCGAGTAATCCAGTAACACCAAGTGCAACCACCCAAATGTAGAGTCGTTTCATCTTTTGTGGCGCTCATGGAGAGGACACGCGAGACGCGGCAGTAGGGTACGTAAAGGCACTCTTACCGCGTGTCCCTCTACTTCTGAGTTCCGCTGTCTGGAGTGCAGCCGATTTAACGGACTGCCCAACTGAAGCCTCTCAACTCCCGCGCCCGGTTTGGTGACAAACCCCGAAGCTTGGTGTTATACCATTTCCATTAAAGCGATGCAGATGATATTCCTAGTCCGCAGGTGGATCAGCAGCATATCGAGACTAGTCCTGCCCCTGATCTTCGCGGTTTTTGTCTCCAGAGCGTTCGCTCAGATACCTTCCACTTCGACGGATCGGGCGCTGAAGGAAGCTCAACAGGCTTTCGAGCAGGGCGATTTTGCTGATGCGGTTCGCAGCTTCGAGCAGGTGCGGCGTGAAGCCCCGGAGAGGAAGGAGGCGTGGCATAGCCTCGTGCTGTGTTACTTGCGCTTAGGAGAAAAACCCCGCGCTCTGGAGCTGGCGCGCGAAGCCCTCTCGCGGTGGCCCGACGACGGAGAGACGCGTCATGTGATCGGGTTCGCATACTTTCAGAATGGACAGCTGGAGCCGGCGATTCAGGAACTCTTGCAAGCCACCCGGCTCATGCCGAACCGCCACGAACCACAATTCGATTTGGCTCTTGCCTATCTAAGTACGAAACAGTATCTCGCCGCCAGCGAATCGCTGGAAGTCGTGGTCCGGCTCGAACCTGAACTACCTCTGCCGCATATCCTGCTCGGCCGCGCCTACCTGAACACCAATCGCACAATTCCCGCCATCCGTGAATTCAACAAGGCTCTCTCCATCGATCCTAGAATTCCCCTCGGCCACTACCATCTTGGCTATGCCTACGAGAGCCTTGGACGCAATCCGGAAGCAATCGCAGAATTCCGCAAAGAACTGTCGCTGCACCGGGACAATGCCGAAGTTTATTACCGAATGGGACGCGCCCTGTTGGACGCCGGCCAAATGCAGGAAGCCGCTGTCCAGCTTCGCCAATCCTTGCGGTTGGCCCCGGAGAATGCTGATGCCCAGTGCGCTTTGGGGAAAGCTCTTCTGGAACTCGGCCGGCCGCTTGAATCCATCGAGGCGTTACGGAAGGCGGCTGCGCTGAATTCGGACGACCCGAGTCCGTTCTTTCTGCTGGCGCGAGCTTATGGGAAGGTGCAAAAGCCGGAGGAATCCGCAAAGGCGCTACGGCAGTTTGTGGAACTGAAGAAACGACGGGGAGAATCGGGTGGGATGGCATTCCGGCCCAATTACTAGAATGAACTTCCCACCCTCTGCGCGTCTGCGCTCGTTTTCACTGTGCGCGCTGCTTATTTCTTCTCTGCTGTTTTCTGCCCCGGGCGCGCAAAGGAAGCCGGCTTCGATGACGGTGTTCATGGATGTGACGCGCATCGCCGGCATCGACTTTCACCTGACCTGCGGGGGCTCACAAAAACTCTACATCATGGAATCGATGTGCGGGGGCGTTGCCTTTTTCGACTACGACAACGACGGCTGGCCGGACATTTTCCTGATCAACGGCTCGACCCTCGAAGATTTGAGAGCGGACAGAAGCCCAGCGAGCAAGCTGTATCACAACAACCATGACGGGACGTTCACCGACGTGACGGAGAAAGCCGGCCTGGCACACCGCGGCTGGTGCATGGGGGCGGCTGTGGGGGATTACGACAACGACGGCTGGGACGACCTCTATATCACCTGTCTTACTGGTTCCTTCCTGTATAAGAATAATGGTAACGGAACGTTTCGCGACGTCACCGTGCAGGCTGGGGTCGGCAACCTGGGACGATGGGGCACCAGCGCTGCGTTTGGAGATTATGACCGCGACGGCTATCTCGACCTCTACGTAGCAAATTACGTGGTTCTCGACCTGAACAACCTTCCGAAATTCGGCAGTGCGCTGTCTTGCCAGTACCGCGGAATTCCAGTTTCCTGCGGCCCGCGTGGTCTCGCGGGATCGCGCGACCGCCTTTACCATAATAACGGCGATGGCACTTTCAAGGACGTTACCGAGCAGATGAACATCGACGCGGACTCCCACTATGGCCTGGGCGTGATCTGGGCGGATTACGATGGCGATGGATGGCCGGACATCTACGTGGCCAACGATTCTTCACCGAGTCTGCTCTATCACAACAATGAGGGCAAATCGTTTACGGAAGTTGCGGTAACGGCCGGTGTGGCGTTCAGCGATGACGGCCGCGAACAGGCGGGGATGGGTGTGGATTTCGGCGATTACGATAACGATGGTCTTCCAGATCTGGTCAAGACGAATTTCTCTGACGATGCGAACAATCTCTATCACAATAACGGTGACGGCACGTTCGACGATCGGGCCGGCGCGGCAGGCTTCGGTGTGGTCAGCGTTCCGTTTCTAGGGTTTGGCGTCCGTTTCCTGGACTACGACAACGATGGCTGGAAAGACATTCTTGTCGCCAATGGGCATGTGAATCCGCAAGTGGACGAGCACGCATTCGGGATCACGTATGCGCAGCGAGCACTGCTATTCCATAACCTGCGAGATGGGCGGTTTGAGGAGGTTGGTCTGCGAGGGGGTCCCGCCCTCGGGCAGCCCCGGGTCAGCCGAGGTTTGGCCGTCGCGGACATTAATAATGATGGCGCGCTCGCGGTTCTCATTTCCAACCTCGATGGCGGTCCCACACTGCTGCGCAACGTCTCGAAGCCGCGCGGCCATTGGATCAACCTGAAATTGATTGGAACGCGATCGAACCGCGACGCCTACGGCGCGCGGGTTGAAATTCTTGCAGGTGGTTTAAAGCAAGTCGATGAAATACGCGCCAATAGCAGCTATCTGTCCGCGAGTGATGCGCGGTTGCACTTCGGCCTTGGATCGGCTACGCGCGTGGATCGAGTCGTAATTCGATGGCCTTCCGGATTGGTGGAAAAACTGGCGACCCTGCCCGTGGACCGGGAAACGGTGATCCGGGAGGGGATGGGAGAGGCCATGCCATTCCAGCCCAGGCGATAGTGAGGATCACTTTCGTTCGAATTATAGGTCGAGGAGGTCTGAGGACGGGCTTGAAGGTTCCGGAATCCCTAAACCAGCATAAATTTGCACAAACACACTGTTTCCCTCGTTTCTTGAACTGTATGCGCCGATCTTTGGGCGAACCATCCATAATTGCATATATCTAATTTCTTCGATGAGCCTGTCGCAACCTTCCACTGAGCTAAAAAATATAAAAACTTATTGACAAGGGAGGGCTTAGTGAGAGATATAGGTGTGCAACGGGGTGAAAGGTTGCCTATAAGTACGGATAAGCAAGTTCATTTCGCTTCAGAAATCTATTCCACCACGACTATCGCGGGGGTGACGCATGAATTCTGTTAATTCTTGTTTTGAGAACGCGGCGAAGTGTTTTCGCGGGATCTCTCTGCGTAACTTTTTTATCGCGCTGTTGCTAATTGCATTTGCGGCAATGCCTACGCATGCGCAGATGACGACCGGCGTCTTTACGGGGACTATTACTGATCCCCAGGGTGCCGTAGTGGTTGGAGCTGACGTAGCCATCACAAACATCGGCACCGACAGTACAGTCGTGGCGAAGACGAGTGCGGAAGGCTCTTACCGGGTTCCGGAGTTGGCCGTGGGGACATACAAGTTCACGGTCACGGCTACGGGATTCAAGAAGGCCGTGAAGGCCGGACTTTACCTCAACGCAGGGGTCATCGAGCGCGTGGATTTCAAGTTGGAGTTGGGCCAGCAGTCAGAAACTGTAGTCGTGGAGGCTGGGGCGATTCAGGTGCAGACCGAGGACTCGAGATTGTATGAGACCCTCGGTGCGGCCCAAATCTCCAACCTGCCGCTGAACGGCCGGAACGTTTTCGACTTGATTACGCTGGCGCCCGGCGCGGTGGACGTGACCGGCGTTTCGTTTGAGAACGGCCATAGCACGGTGATCAACGGCCTGCGGCCAAACTTTTCGGGTTTCATGATTAACGGCGCTTCGGACAAGGGCTTGAGCGGCGGCGTAGTGACGGTGCCGAACGCCGACATCGTGCAGGAATTTCAGGAACTTACCCTGAACATGTCCGCGCAGTACGGCAACAGCGCCTCGGCAATCATCAACGTAGTTACGAAGTCCGGCACGAACGCGCTGCATGGCAGCGCCTACGAGTTCATCCGCAACGACAAACTGGACGCTAACCCCTTTTTCTTCAACCAGCAGAGTGTGCCGAGACAGCCCCTGCACTTCAATCAGTTCGGCGGCACTATCACGGGACCAGTGTGGAAAGACCACATCTTCTTTACGGCATCGTATCAGGGCGAACGCTTCAAAACAGTCCAGCAGGCGGTGGCAATTGACTCGGAGAGCGCGGACTGGCGGAATGCGGTTGTCGGTGCGCTTCCGAACTCGGTGGCTGCGACGATCTACAAGAACTTCCCGACTTTGCAACCGGGGACGAACTTTACCGACGCCGGAACGTACGTCAATAACAACTATGGGGGAACGGACTTTTACGGAACTGCTCTCAATAGTTTTGCCTTCCTAATGTGCCCAGACAACTTGCCGACTGGCTTTACACAGATCGCGACACAATTCCAGAGTATGTTCGGTGTCACGAGTGGAGATGATTTTACCAAGGCCACGTTTATCACTGTTACGGACCCGACCACGTTGAAAAAAGTACAGAAGGCTGCGCCTTGCAGCGTGACGCCTGGCTTGCGAGCCGGGTCGATCCCCCGGACGACGAACTTGCTGGCCCACAACGTATTGGTATTCGGATCACAAACCCAGGGCAACCTCTTCGACGGGAATGAGTGGTCCTCGCGAATTGACTGGAATGCCGGGAAGAATGACCGGGTGTTCGGCGAGTATTACTGGCAGCACGCCTTCGATTCGTTCGGCGGCCTAAATGCCAGCAGCGGCATCCACGGGTTCAAGAACCCGACGGCCTCGCATACCCCGAACTTTCAGGCGAGCTGGGTGCATACGTTCAGCCCGAGCTGGGTCAACGAAGCGAGGGCCGGGTACGTCCTTAACCGCAGTGACTTAGTTGTATCGACTCCGGGCGTGCCCTCAGTAAGTTTTGACAACGGCACGGCGGGATTTGGCTCTTACAGCGGCTACCCGCAATTCTTCCACGAGAACATCTACACGTACGGCGACATGATGTCCTTCCAAAAGGGCAAGCACAGTCTTAAGGTGGGTGCGGATTTCCGGCGGAACATCGAAAACAGCGAATTCGACATCGCCCGGCCCTCGTACTACTTTTTCGACCAGCTCTTCTTCGCGGCGGATTCGCCTTACAGCATGACCGCGGGCATGGATCCAGGATTTGTATCCAACAAGCCGGGCCAGTTGGCAGATAACTTCCGGCACTGGCGGAACCTGGAGATCGGTGCGTACATCCAGGACGACTGGAAAGTGAGCCGGAAGCTGACGATCAACGTGGGTCTTCGCTGGGATCTCTTCTCACGCCATACAGAAAAAGACGGCAAGGTAACGACCTTCATTCCAGGACCGGGCTGCCTGACTCCGTCCAACGGGTTCTGCGCGGACGCGATCTCCAACGCCAACCTACCTGCTGCCCAGTGTGCTGCTGGGCCCGGTCCGGATGGGATCCTGGGAACCGCTGATGACACAGTCGATCAGTTCAAGTTCACTCACGCTATATTGGCGGGTGTCTGCGGCCCAGGCGGGTTCGCCATTGCCAACAACCTGGGCTTGGGCAACCACAAGAACTTCGGTCCGCGTGCAGGCTTCGCGTATGATCCGTGGGGCAACGGAAAGACCGCGATTCGTGGCGGCTTCGGTGTCTCCTATGAAGGCACGCTATACAACCCCTTGTCGAATTCACGCTGGAATCCGCCATTCTATTCCTTCAATTCGGAAACCAACGCGCTCGGAGGAGGAAGTAGCGCTGTTGTCTATGGGCCGACGGCGAGTCTAGCTGACGGCACAGCGAATTGTAATTACGTCACCACGGCTTGTGTCCCGAGCGGTGCAGCAGTGACCTATACGGGGCCGCCCGCGAACCCTGGCATCGGCACGGGCGCCCAGGGGACAGGAAACATTCAGGGGTACGCCGCAGGGGACCCAAACACCGCGATCCTGACGGGTATCGTATTCCCATCGGGCATTCGTGACCCCTACGTGCTCAACTCGTACTTCGGGTTCCAGCGGGAAATCCTGCCAAAGACCGTTTTGGAAGTAAATTACGTCGGCACGCTAGGGCGCAGACTCTTCCGGGCGGAGCAAGGAAACAGGCTGCCAGGTATTGCCTTGGCCAAAGGAACGACGGTTGTCGATACGTTCGGGCGTACGCTCACCGGACTCGGCCGGCGATTCCTGAACCCCAACTACGGTAACCTCCGCATTTGGGACAACGTGAGCAAGTCCTGGTACAACGGCCTGCAAGTTGGATTGAAACACCAAGCTACGCGAGGACTAGTGTTTAACACAAACTATGCTTGGAGCCACTCGATTGATACGGGCTCCGACTGGCACAGCGGTGCAACGTCGGCCAACGGGGGCGCGGCGGGAGATGGGTATTCACTCGACCCGACCAGACCTGGCTTGGATAAGGGAAATTCAACCTTTGACATTCGTCATCGACTCAGCGTCAACTGGGTCTATGAATTTCCCTGGAGGAAGGAGCAGAAGGGCATCCTCGGGCACGTGATCGGTGGCTGGCAGTATAACGGTCTCGTTTCCTGGCAAACCGGTGCGCACTGGACCGCGTACTGTGCTTCGGGAACCCGGTGCGACTTTAACAGGGACGGCACGCGCAACGACCGTCCGGATGTGCTGGTCGGGAGCAGCCACAGTGCTACAAAGGGTGATTGGGCGAACGGATGGTTTAATGCCGGTGGAAGTCTCAGCACTATGACGGCCTGGTGCGGTACGGGTGCGGGCACTTGTAGTTCAACCACATCTTTCTTCCAGACGCCGTGCTTGGGCTGCGACGGAAATCTTGGCCGGAACACATTCGTGGGACCGAGCTTGACGAATTTCGACTCGTCCTTGAACAAGAACATCAAGCTGACGGAGCGGTTCAACATGCAGTTCCGTGCCGAGGGGTTCAACGTCTTTAACCATACCAACTTCCTGCTGCCCAGCAGTGCGACGGGAGCCAACTTTGCAAACCGGATTACCAGCGGGAATTTCGGCCAGTCGGCCGGGACGCGCAATCCGCGGCAGATCCAGTTCGGTCTGAAGTTGCTCTGGTAGCAGATCTCGATTGAAACCCCGGGGCCCGGCGAAAATTGCCGGGCCCCTTTTTATTTCGCCGCAGGGAGACCGCGCGGCCGCAGGAACAATGTGGTAGCCTCTGGGTAACGGGTGTAACTGATGGGGGACGACGAAACGCGTCCGCGCAGGGCTTTCTACAGCCTTAGACTGGTTTTATTGCTGCTGCTTTCTGCCGGAGTTCTCCAGGCGCAGCAACAGGAGGGAAATATCGCGGGACAGATTCGCCTCGTGGATGGAGGTTTCCCGGGCGAACGGATTCGAGTGACGCTGGAGACTCGCGGCGGGGTTGTGGATGTCACCTACGGCGATTCCGAGGGGCGGTTTGGATTCAACAACTTGCTTCCAAACGCGTATTGGGTGGTCATCGAGACGGAAGGATACCAATCCGTTCGCCTACAAGTCGTTGTGAATCCCAGTACCATGGCGACTAACTTGGTCCACGTGGTGCTGCGTCCCAAACCCGACGAAAAACCGCGAGGGGCGCCTGATGGGCCGCCCGGCACGAACACGGATATCGTGGATATTGCTGAATTGAAGAAGAAGTTTCCGCCGGAGGTCATCAAGGAATTTGAAGCGGGAAAGAAAGCGGAGCAGCGAGGAGAGATGGATGCCGCGGTTCGTCTCTACGAAGCTGCCCTGCGTGAAACACCTGACTTCTACCCAGCCCTCAACAACCTAGGGGTTCGCCATCTGCAAAGGGGAGAGGTGAAGGCGGCGGAAGCAGAATTCAGGCGGGTAATAGAGCTGAATCAGAATGGGGCGCAAGCCTACTTCAATCTCGGAAACGTGCTGTATATGACGCAGAGGAACGATGAGGCCAAGCAAACACTCGAGGCGGGCCTTCGGCTGTCGCGTTCCAGTGCGATGGGACATTACTTGAATGGTTCGGTGCTGGCTAGGCTGGGGGATTTCAAGGCAGCCGAAGAGCAACTGAAGGTTGCCGGTGAGCTTGATCCGAAAATGGCTCAAGTGCCAATCACACTGGCCACGCTTTACTTGCAGATGGGCAGGGCACATGAAGCCGCAGCGGTGTTCGAGTCGTTCCTGAAGCAATTTCCAAGGGACCCGATGGCGCCCAAAGTTCGCGCGGCGCTGAGCAAGATCGTGCAACCTGACACGCCGTAGATTTTCCAGATAGGATCTGCTAACGACCAGCGACTAGTGGGCAGATTCGGCGGTCGAGACGGCAGGCTTCGGCGTATTCCTTCTTCGACATTTCCGGTTGAGTTATGCGCTCGTAGGCAAAGCCGAGGTTGAGGTGCGCCTGGGCGTAGCTGGGGTCTGCCGCGATGGCGCGGCGATAACTTTCGACGGCGTCGTCGAGACGGTTCAAGCGGCTGTAACAGATGCCCAGAGAATTATAGGTAATTACGTCGCGCAAGCCCATGTCCGCGGCGCGAGAGAGATCTTCGGAGCCGCTCACGTAGGTTTGTTCGCGGACCGAGAGCAGGCCGCGGTCGCGGTAGGCGGGAGCGAAATTGGGCTGAATGGCTATTACCTTGTCAAGCGCCTGACGGCTGGAGCGCGGGTTGTCTTTGGATTCGATTTGAGCCAGCAGGAACCAGGCGCGGAAATTTTGGGGATTTGTCTTGAGCAGGGTGCCGATCATATCCCGGGCCTGCGCGGTCTTGCCTTGCAGGCCAAGAGCACGAGCAAGTCCCATTCGGGCCTGATCAAAGCCGGGATTAAGGGCGGCGGCGCGGCCGAACTGTTTTTCGGCTTCTTTCCATTGCGCGTCGTGTGAGGCCGCCTCCCCAAGGAGGAAGGGGATCAGATACAGCCGCGGCTCCTTTCGCTGCACGATGGAAAGCAGGGAGCGGGCGGCGGCGAAATTGCCAGTCTGAATCTGGTCGGTGGCTAGCAGCACGTCTTGGAAGACGGGCAGTTTGTCCTTGGGGTCAGCTAGTTTAGCGTTTGGCCCTGCTGGGGCGCGATAGGCGACGTAGCCGAGAGACCTTAACTTTTCCAAGACTTCCGGGGTCGCGCTCGTGCCGGAGGCGATTCCTCCGGAGAATGTTGCCGGCGCCGGATAGTTGGCCAACAGCTGGTTAAGCTGAGCGCGCAGACTCGTGCCAACGTTCGCGTTCTTGGCAGCGAGGTTATGGTTTTCCAATGGATCGGTCTGGTGGTCATAGAGTTCCTGTTCAGGAGCTTCGATGTAGTGATAGCGAACGGTTTGCACGCTGCGGAGCGGACTCCAGCCGAATGAGTTCGCCGGATAAAACGTCTCGCTGTAGGCGGGGCGCACTGGACCATGGGGCTTGCCGATCACTAGCGGCACGAGGCTCGCTGCCTGAAATTGTTTCTGGATGGGGTCTTGCACCCCCGCCAGATCGAGCACCGTTGGCCCGACTTGAATCGTTTCAATTGTGTCAGCAACGCGCTGCACGGCAAGGCCCGCGCTCTTTGGAGGCTTCAAAACGAGAGGGACACGCACGGTCGAATCGTAGACGAAGAAACCGTGCTCTCTTTCTCCGTGTTCTCCAAGGGATTCGCCGTGATCGCTGAGGAAGACTATCAGCGTATTGTCATAGAGGCCGTTGGGGGCATGCCTGAGCCAGGCGAAAAGCCGGCCCAGTTGGCTGTCCGCGTAGGCGATTTCGCCCTCATAGGGCTGCTTCGCATATTGCGAACGGAACGGTTCGGGCGCGTTATAAGGACTGTGCGGGTCGTAGAGATGGAGCCAGAAGAAAAACGGCTGATTTGGATGAGCTTCCAGCCAGCCAACAGCGTGGTTCACACTCTCTTCCGCACGGCGCTCGACGAGGCCGAGATTCTTTTGAAGGAACTCCTGCCCGGCAAATGCGTCATCGTAGCTTTCAAATCCGCGTGCGAGCCCCCAACTCCTATCGAGTACAAACGAGCTGACGACCGCGCCGGTAGCATAACCGTGGTCTTTGAGGCTTTCAGCCAAGGTGCGAAAGCGATCGCTTAGAGGCTGCCCCGTAAAGTCCTGGACACCGTTGTGGAAGGGATACGTGCCGGTGAAGATCGCTGCGTGCGATGGCCAGGTGAGTGGAACCTGGGCGACACCGCGCTCGAAGACAACGCCGTCTTTCGCCAGCGCGTCCACGTTGGGAGTGAGGCCACCGGCGTAGCCGTAGCAACCCACGCGATCGGCGCGAAGGGTGTCCACCGTAATGATCAGGATGTTCGGACGCGGCGGTTTGTTTTGAAGGCAGGAGCCGAGCAACAGCGCAAGCCCAAGCAGGAGTAAAGCGCGGGGAAGGAACGAAAAGACAACGTGCCCCCAGTGCTTTTCCGGATGGCAAATCTTCACAGGAGGCCGCATCTAAGGCCGCGAACTGCCGCCGGCGCCCTTTTTTCGTAATACTTCTTCCGCTTCGCGGTTCTGTCCGTTGGCCTGCAGCGCCTTCACAAGCACCTCGCGAGCTCTCGTGTAGCCGGGCGCGATCTCCAGGGCGGCGCGGAGAGCCGCGATGGCCTCATCGAGTTTTCCTTTGTACAACAACAGCTCCCCCAGGGCCTCATGGGCCTGGGCGTAGCCAGGATTGATCTTCACGGACTGCCGGAAAGCTCCCTCGGCATCCTCGACTTTTCCTTGTTTCAGGTAGGCGGCGCCGAGGTTGTAGGCGGCTGAAAAATTCGTGGCATCATGTTCAAGTGTCCGGCGGAAGGAGGCGATCGCCTGATCCCACTCTCCGGTTTGTGTGTAGGAAAGACCCAGATAGTAGTTGGCGAGCGTGTATTCGGGGCTTAATTTGAGAACGATCTGGAATTCATTGATCGCAGTGGGAAAATCAGATTGGCGGTAATAGTTCAGCGCGAGCAGATAATGAACGGGAAGAGAATCCTTTTCAGCTTTTTCCGCCTGCTGCAGCTTCTGGATCGACTCCGCGTAGTGGCCTCGTTGGCTATCGGCGAGCGCATCGGAAACCAGTTCGTACACCTGGA
>WNFB01004160.1_pt1 | contig 25356 bp, 24 predicted proteins | sample 5400501 | NCBI WGS metagenome assembly WNFB01 (sample SAMN13153341, study PRJNA577476) | soil metagenome | isolation source: 200 cm saprolite under Douglas fir tree site 2 hole 1 | place: USA:California | collected 2015-04-18 | reverse complement strand
CCCGGCGTGGTAGTGCCGGCGGGGAGGGCGGGTGCTCCCAGCCCTCCTCGCCGGCGGCGGGGCGGATCCGCGCGGTCCTGGCCGGCGGTGCCGTCAGGGCGCTCCCGTCGCGGGAGCGAGCCCTCCGCCCCAGTCGAGCCGCTGCACGAGCCAGGCGGGCCCCCGAGAACCACCTGGACACTCGATGAAAGCGGCTCGCGAGCCAGCTATGCCGGCCCGCCCCAAGGCCAGTTTCGGCCTGGTCAGAGTTATCAGATCGATGTCCGAAACTCGCCACATCTTGCGATAGTCATCGACCACCACTGATTACCCTTCGTACTTATACGATGTCACATCGTTGTCAATATGTGAATACCCAGGTCAGATGAGTCTGCTGGGGATCGTGAGCACTACCCATGGGCAACCAGGCGGAGTTCGTCGATGATACGGACTGCCATATTTAGGCTGGTCCTGCGACCGAGCTGAATGTGTCCCTCATCCCCGGCCACCGGCGAGCTACGGTGGAGCCATGGCACGCGACAGGAGCGAGACGCCGGTGGTGCTCTCCCGCATCTACACCCGGACCGGCGACGACGGGACCACGGCGCTCGGTGACGCCAGCCGCGTGGCGAAGACCGACCCGCGACTCGCGGCGTACGCCGACGTCGACGAGGCTAACTCAGCGATCGGAGTCGCTGTCACCATGGGCGGGCTGCCGCACAGCATCACCGCGCTGCTGATCCGGATCCAGAACGAGCTCTTCGACGTGGGCGCGGACCTGTGTACGCCGGTGACGGACAATCCCGCCTACCCGCCGATGCGCATTGACGGCAGCTACGTGACCGCGCTTGAGCGGGAGTGCGACGCGCACAACGAAGGGCTGCCCACGCTGCGCAGCTTCGTGCTGCCTGGCGGCACAGCGGGCGCGGCGCTGCTGCACACTGCGCGGACGATCGTCCGGCGGGCCGAGCGGAGCACCTGGGCCGCCATCGCCGCGCACGGCGACGCCATGCACCCGCTCCCCGCGCAGTACCTGAACAGGCTCTCCGACCTGCTGTTCATCCTGGCCCGGCGGGCCAACGAGCCGGCCGGCGACCTGCTCTGGAAGCCGGGTGGGGAACGCTGACCACCGCCATTCCCTGGTCGACGACGTCTGTGTCCACCGACCGGTAGACACAATCCGGACCGTCGAGCGCTTCGCCGATCGCATCGGCGATCACGGCTTCGCTGCCGTGCAGCCACGCCGCTGACCTCGGGCGGCCGCGCACGGCCGGCCTGGCGGGCCAGCGGCCAGGCCGTGCTGATCCGGGCGCCTGCCTGTCCGGCCGGGAACCGCGAGTCAGCGCGGGCTGTTGCCGCGTCCCGGCGGAGCGGACTCCAGCCAGGCAAGGAAGCCGGTCAGGGCCGCCTCTCCCATGGCCAGCTCCACCGGGCCGCACTCCGCCGTGCGGCACTCCACCACCACCATGCCCTGACCCAGGCTCGCTGATTCCCAGGCGTCCGCAGGCCGGCGGGACTCGACGCTGAGGGCGCCGCGCGCGAACACCGCGCGCGGCCTCAGCAGCACCCCGAAGGCGTCATACCAGCGCAGCTCGGCGGGCTGGTAGGAGGCAAGGCCGAGGCGCCAGCCCTGGCCGGGGCTGAGGCGCAGGCCGCACTCGACAGTACCGCCGCCGCGCTCCAGCAGAATCCTGCGGATCGCGATTCCCGCGGCGGCGAGCACGACGAGCGCGAGCAGGGCGGCGAGAATCCAGACTGCGCCGAGTTCCAGCGCCGCTGCCACCCAGCCCTCCGAGCCGGCCCTCGTCAGGCCCGGTCGCCGGCGGCCCTGAGCAGCGCTCTGAAGTATCGGACGTCTGCGGTCTCGTCGCCGCCGGGCCCGGCGGCTTCCAGCGCGGCGTCGAGCCTGGCCTGCGTTTCGGCGCGGTCAACCCGGCTGCCGAGCTGCGCCTGGCGCGCCAGGATCGATACCCGGTCGTCCGCGACGGACAGGAAGCCCCCGCCAACGGCAGAAATCAGTTCGCCGCCCGCCTCGTCACCCTCGGGCAGGATCCGCACGATACTGCCCTCGGCGAGGATGCCGAGCACGGGCGAGTGGCCAGTCAGGATTCCGATATCCCCGTCCAGGGTCTTGGCGATGACCCGCTCGGCATCGCCGGCCCAGATCTCTCCCTCGGGAGCGACCAGCTCCACGCGCAGCGTCACTGTGCTACCTCGCGCAACTCCGTCACGACGGCCGCCTCGCGCAGCTTCGTCACGACGCTAACCCCGTGCGACTCCGTCACGACCGCTCCAGCTCCTTGGCCTTCTTCTCCACGTCCTCGATCCCGCCGCACATGAAGAACGCCTGCTCGGGAAGGTGGTCGTACTTGCCTTCGGAGATTGCCTTGAAGGAGGAGATCGTCTCCTCCAGCGGGACGGTCACGCCGGGCTGGCCGGTGAACTGCTCGGCCACGAACATCGGGTGCGACAGGAATCGCTCGATCCGCCGTGCGCGCTGGACGGTGACCTTGTCCTCCTCGGACAGCTCATCGATGCCGAGGATCGCGATGATGTCCTGCAGTTCCTTGTAGCGCTGCAGGATCCGCTGTACCTCCCGCGCTACGTCGTAGTGCTCCTGGCCCACGTAGGCCGGATCCAGGATCCGCGAGGTGGAGTCGAGCGGGTCGACCGCGGGGAAGATCCCCTTCTGGGTGATCTCACGGGAAAGCACGGTCGTCGCGTCGAGGTGCGCGAACGTGGTGTGCGGCGCCGGGTCGGTGATGTCGTCGGCGGGCACGTAGATCGCCTGCATCGAGGTAATCGAGTGACCGCGGGTGGAGGTGATCCGCTCCTGCAGCTGGCCCATCTCGTCAGCCAGGGTGGGCTGGTAGCCCACGGCCGATGGCATCCGGCCCAGCAGGGTGGACACCTCGGAGCCTGCCTGGGTGAACCGGAAGATGTTGTCGATGAACAGCAGCACGTCCTGCTCCTGTACATCGCGGAAGTACTCCGCCATGGTCAGCGCGGCCAGGCCAACTCGCAGCCTGGTGCCCGGCGGCTCGTCCATCTGGCCGAAGACCAGGGCGGTGTCCTTGATGACATCCGACTCCGTCATCTCGATGAACAGGTCGTTGCCCTCGCGAGTGCGCTCCCCCACTCCGGCGAAGACGGACACCCCGGCCGTCTTCGCGACCCGGGTGATCATCTCCTGGATAAGGACGGTCTTCCCCACGCCGGCGCCGCCGAACAGGCCGATCTTGCCGCCCTTGACGTAGGGGGTGAGCAGGTCGAGCACCTTGATCCCGGTCTCCAGGATCTCGGTCCGTGCCTCCAGCTGGTCGAAGGGCGGCGGGTCCCGGTGGATCCCCCATCGCTCGGTGATCTTCAGCGACGAAGTGGGCACGTCGAGAGTCTCGCCGAGGACGTTGAAGACATGGCCCTTGGTGACATCGCCGACCGGCACCGAGATCGAGCTGCCCGTGTCGGCCACCGCCGCGCCCCGGACCAGGCCGTCGGTCGGCTGCATTGAGATGGTGCGGATGACGTTGTCGCCGATGTCCTGCGCGACTTCCAGGGTCAGCGTCCTGACCTCGTCGTCCAGCGTGACGTCCACATGCAGGGCGTTGTAGATGCCGGGAATCTCCGCGGCCGGAAACTCCACGTCAACGACGGGGCCGATGACCCGCACGACGCGGCCGGTGCCAGCTTTGGTGGCATCCCCGCCTTCAGCGGCGGGGTTCTCTACGGTTGCGGTCATGTTGATGCTCACTTACTCCCTGCGATCGTCTCAGCCAGCGCGTTGGCGCCCCCGACGATCTCGCTGATTTCCTGGGTGATCTCTGCCTGGCGTGCCTTGTTCGCCTCGAGGGTGAGCTGCTCAAGCAAGTCGTTGGCGTTGTCCGTCGCGGATTTCATCGCGCGCCGCCTGGCCGCGATCTCGGCGGCCGCGGACTCGAGCAGGGCGTGGAAGATCCGGCTCTCCACATACCACGGCAGCAGGGCATTCAGCACGACCTCGGGCGACGGCTCGAATTCGTAGACCGGCACCGGTCCCTCGGGCAGCTCCGTGGTCTCCTCGATCTGCAGCGGCAGCAGCCGCCGGATGACCGGCTGCTGGGTCAGCATGGAGACGAACTCTGTGTAGACGACGTGAATCTCGTCCACGCCGCCGTCGTCAGCCGGCCGGGCGAAGGCATCGAGCAGCGTCGCGGTGATCTCGCTGGCGTTCCGCTGCGCCGGGACCTCGGAGAAACCGCTCCACTCGCCTGCCATCTCCCGCTGGCGGAACCGGTGCCAGCTGATGCCCTTGCGCCCGGCAACGTAGGGCACGGCCTCGATGCCGCGGCCCTCAAGCAGGGCGCGCAGCCCCTGCGCCTCGCGCAGCACGCTGGCGTTGAAGCCGCCGCAGAAGCCACGGTCGCTGGTCAGGATCAGGACCGCCGCACGGGACGGGTTGGCCGGCTCGCTGGTCAGCGGGTGGTCGACTTGCGCGGAACGGCTCACCACGGCCTCGACGGCCTGGGTGAGCTCGCGTGCGTAGGGCCTAGCGTCGCGGAGGCGCTGCTGGGCCCGGACAACCCGCGACGATGCGATCAGCTCCTGGGCGCGCGTGATCTTGGCGGTGGACTGGACCGTGCGGATCCGCCGCCTGACTGCGCGAAGCTGAGCTCCCATGCCGTGCCTTCCGCCCTACTTCTTCTTCTCGGCCGGGGGAACGCGCCTGGCTACCTTTTCCTGGCCGACTTCGCTCTCATCGATAGCCTCCGCCGGATCATCGGGTACCACCAGCATGTCCCCGCTGCTCGTCTCGAATCCGCGGCGGAATTCCTCGATTGCGTCCTTGAGCGCGGTGACGGTGTCATCGGACAGCTCGCCGGTCTCCCTGATCGCGTCCAGGATCCCGGGCTTGTCCCGGCGGAGCCGATCGAGGAAGTCGCTCTCGAAGCGGCGGATGTCCTCCAGCGGCACGTCGTCGAGCAGACCGGAGGTGCCGGCCCAGACGGTGACCACCTGCTGCTCCACCGCCATCGGGCTGTACTGCGGCTGCTTGAGCAGCTCGACCAGCCGCCCGCCCCGGTCCAGCTGCGCCCGGGACACCGCGTCGAGGTCCGAGGCGAACGAGGCAAACGCCTCTAGGTCGCGGTATTGCGAAAGGGCTAGCTTCAGGCCGCCGGCCACCTTCTTCATCGCCTTGATCTGGGCGTCGCCGCCGACCCTGGACACCGACTGACCGACGTTGATGGCCGGCCGGACGCCGGAGTTGAACAGGTCCGTCTCCAGGAAGATCTGCCCGTCGGTGATCGAGATGACGTTCGTCGGGATGTAGGCCGATATGTCGTTCGCCTTGGTCTCCACGATCGGCAGCCCGGTGAGCGAGCCGCCGCCGAGGTCATCGGAGAGCTTCGCGCAGCGTTCCAGCAGCCGCGAGTGCAGGTAGAAAACGTCGCCCGGATAAGCCTCGCGGCCCGGCGGGCGGCGCAGCAGCAGCGAGACGGCGCGGTACGCCTCGGCCTGCTTGGTCAGGTCGTCAAAGATGATCAGCACGTGCTGGCCGGCGTACATCCAGTGCTGGCCGATCGCCGAGCCGGCGTACGGGGCAATGTACTTGAAGCCGGCCGGGTCCGACGCCGGGGCGGCCACGATCGTCGTGTACTCCATCGCGCCCGCGTCCTCGAGGGACTGGCGGATCTGCGCGATGGTCGAGCCCTTCTGGCCGATGGCGACATAGACGCACTTGACCTGCCTGGCCGGGTCGCCGGACTCCCAGTTGCCCTTCTGGTTGATGATCGTGTCGATGGCGATGGCCGTCTTGCCGGTCTGCCGGTCGCCGATGATCAGCTCGCGCTGGCCGCGGCCGATCGGGGTCATGGCGTCGATTGCCTTGATCCCGGTCTGCAGCGGCTCTTTGACCTTCTGGCGTTGCACCACGGACGGCGCCTGCACCTCAAGGGGGCGCAGCTCGGTGTCCCCGATCGGGCCCTTGCCGTCCAGCGGCTCGCCCAGCGGGCCGACGACGCGGCCGAGGAAACTGTCGCCGACGGGGACGGACAGCACCTCGCCGGTGCGGCGGACCTTCTGCCCCTCGTCAATCTTGCTGAAGTCGCCGAGGATCACGACGCCGATCTCGCGTACGTCAAGGTTCAGCGCAAGGCCCCGAGTGCCGTCCTCGAACTCAAGCAGCTCGTTGGCCATGGCCGAGGGCAGGCCCTCAACCCGGGCGATGCCGTCGCCGCATTCCGCAACGGTGCCGACCTCCTCGATGGAGGCCTCCTCCGGCTGGTAAGCCCGGACAAATTCGGCCAGCGCGTCCCGGATTTCCTCGGGCCGGATTGTCAGCTCCGCCATTGTCCTCGTATCTCTCTCGTCTCGATCATTCGTCAGCGTTCCCCGTGGCCGGCGGCGGCGCGTGCGCGCTCAGGCGGCTAGCCTGCGCCGGAGCGCTGCCAGCCGGGTCGCCAGGCTTCCGTCAATGAGCTCGTCGGCTATCCGGACGGACATCCCGCCGATGACCTCCGGGTCGAGCACGACATTGAGGTGCACATCATGGCCGTAGGCGGCGGCAAGCGCCGCGGCCAGCCTGCCGCGTTGCTCCTCGCTGAGCTCGGCCGCCACGTGCACCTCGGCGACCAGCCGCTCGCGCCGCTGCGCCGCCAGGCCCGCGTACTCGCCCAGGCTCCTATCCAGGCTACGTCCCCGGGGATGGAATGCGGCCTCAGTGATCAGGCGCAGCGCCGACGGCGTGACCTGGCCGGCCAGCAGGGCGTCCAGCAGCTGCTGCTTGCGCTCCGGATCGACAAAGGGGCTGGAAAGCGCAACCCGCAGGTCGGGCTCGGCATCGACGATCCGGCCGAACCTGAAGAGCTCGTCCTCAAGCTCATCCAGCGTTCCCTCGGCATCCGCGCCCTCGACGATCGCCAGCACGGCGAGCTGCTCGGCTGCGTCGGCCAGGTCCCTGGGAGCCGACCAGTGGCTCCGGGCGAGGCCCGTCACCACCTCCAGCGTCGCGGCCGAGACCTTCCCGCGGAGCACTGTCTCGGCCAGCGCCGCTTTCGCATCCGCCGGGCGCGATGGGTCGGACAGCATGCGGCAGAACCGGGGCTCCCTGTCGAGCACCCCGGCCACGCCGAAGAGCTCATCGCCGAGCTGGCCCGCGTGCTCGCCGACATCGGAAGCCCATAGCCGCTCCCTGGCCTCGGCAAGTGATGCCCTGCTCGCGCCCCTCATGACGTGGCCCTGGCTCCAGCTGAGCTCCCGGAGCGCTCCTCCAGCTGCGCAAGGAACCGGTCGACGGTCCGGCGCTGCCGGGCCTCCTCTTCCAGGGACTCGCCAACGATCCGGCTGGCCAGCTCCACGGCGAGCGCCCCGACCTCAGCCCGCAGCGCGGTGATCGCCTGCTGCCGGTCGGCATCGAGCTGGGCGTGCGCCGCGGCCACGATGCGCTGCCGCTCCGCCTCCCCTTCGGCCCGCAGCTCGGCCTTGATCTGGGCGCCCTGCTCCTTGGCCTCTTCGCGGAGCCTCGAAGCCTCATGCCTGGCGTCGGCAAGCTGAGCCCGGTACTGCTCAAGCATCCGGTTCGCCTCGGCCTGGGCCTCCTCGGCCCGGCGCAGCCCGCCCTCGATCTTGTCGGTGCGCTCCTCCAGGGTCGTGGAGATCCGCGGCATCAGGACCTTGGCGAGCGCGCCGAAGACGACGAAGAACGAAATCGCACCGATGATCAGCTCGGTCAGGTCGGGTCTCAGGGGGTTCTGCTGCGCCTGCGCCAGGTACATCATGGCGGCTACCTCTCCGGCCTGGGCCTCACTTGATGAAGAACGGGACCGCGATGCCGATCAGCGCGAGAGCCTCGGTCAGCGCGAATCCGATCCACATATACGTGGTGATCAGGCCCGCCGCCTCGGGCTGGCGGGCCATCCCCTCAATAGCATGGCCGAAGACTAGGCCGATGCCGATACCCGGGCCGATCGCGGCCAGGCCGTAGACGAGCGCGCCAAGATTCTGGATATGAAGGGTGGTTGTGCCCGCCGCTAGGACGATGGCCAGTGGATGCATGTGTCGGTTCCTTGCTTTCCGGTCGGCGGCTCGTCCCGCCGGGGCTCTGGTTGAGTCGGTTCAGGGGTCGAGTCGGTTCAGTGCGATGACTCCATCGCGTCCGCGAAATAGAAGGCGGTCAGCGTGGTGAAGATGAATGCCTGCAGCGCCTGGATCAGCACCTCAAGGCCGGTCAGGATGATCGTCATGACGAACGAGGTCGCCGCGAAGAGCAGGCCGATCGAAGCGCTGAACAGGTACCAGGAGGCCAGCGCGAACACCAGCAGCAGCAGGTGGCCAGCCAGCATGTTGGCGAACAGCCGGATCGTGAGCGTGAATGGCCGCACAATGATGTTCGAGAGCAGCTCGATCGGGCTCAGCAGCGGCAAGATCCACCACGGCGCGCCCGCCGGGACCGCCATGTTCTTGAAATAGCCGATCGGCCCCTGGCTCCTAATGCCCAGCGTGATGTAGGTGACCCAGACCATCAAGGTCAGTCCCATGGGGAACGCGATCTTAGACGTCGCGGGGAACTCCACCAGCGGGATGATCCCCATGATGTTCATGATCCAGACGAAGAAGAACAGCGAGACGAGGAACGGCAGGAAGCGGTCGCCCTTCTTGCCGAGCTGCGGTCGCAGTATCTGGTCCCTGACGAACAGCACGCCGATCTCGGCGAGATTCTGCGCGCCGCGAGGGACGATCTTCGGCTTGGAGAAAGCGAACCCGAAGAACGCCACGACGATGCCGGCGCAAACCAGCGCGAGCAGCATCGGCTTGGTGAAGTGGAAGCCTCCGATAGAGAAGATCGGCTTGAAGAAGAACGCGTCGATCGACGGCGCGGGGTAGCCGCACCCGCTGAAGATGTGGCATCCGCCGGCCGTCGTGATCGCCCCGATGTTACTCACGGTGTGCTCCTCCGGCTGATCGCCCGGTGGCAGTCTGGTGGCCCGCCTCGACATTTGGACGCCCCGGATGCCCGGGCCGGGCCAGTGCGGATGGTCTGCGGCAGCGCGATCAGGGCCGTGCGTACCGGAAGATGACCAGCGCAAGAGCCAAGCCAAGGCCGAACAGCATGCCGATAGGGAACAGCACCGCGATCCCGGTCCACCGCCCGATCAGCCAGCCGACCCCACCGTAGAAGATCATCCCCCCGATCAGGTAGCTGGAGACCGCCCAGCCGGCACTCGCCTTGGGCGCGCCTGGCGGATCGTTCTTGTCCTTCGGGCCTGTGCCGTTGCTGCTCATGACCGGCCGGCCGCGGCCAGGAGCCGGCAGCCGCGGCGTTGCGCGTGAGCCGCGATACGCCCAGGTCCTGAGTGTGCCCCACGGGTCACTGTTCTCCGTCCGGCTCGACGTACGGGATCTTGAGCCGGAGCGACCAGGTGACCTGCGATGCGCTCCAGGCCAGGATGCAGACGATCGCGGTCAGTCCGAAGAGCCTGGGGTTGAAGGCCGTCGAATTGCTGAACCGGGCGACGAACAGGAGCAGCACCAGGATCTTCGCTATGTAGGTGGCCATCGCCGTTATCATCATGGCCTGCGGGCTTACCTTCGCCGCCCGCCCCACCGCGAGGACGCTGATGGCGAAAAAGGCGGCCACGATGGCGGTGCCCAGCAGTGCCCCGAGCGCTCCCTTACCGCCCCCGATGGCAGTGCTCAGCGCGACCATGACCACCGCCACGGCAGCCGTCACGGCAGCTGACCTGCGGAGGATCCGGGCATAGTTCGCTAGCATCTAGAGGACTCCGGGGGACTCGACGGAGAATTTGCTGACCTGCGGAGATGACCAGCCGACTACCTCAGCACCCAGGTGCCGCCTGCCGACCGCGCCGCGACCGCGCCGCGGCTCCGCGGCCAGGTGAGCGAAAGGTATCACGTGTTACTCACTCATCTTCCAGGCGGGTGCTCGTGAAAGATATCACAAGCTCCCTGACGATGGACCCAGCGGGTCACCTACTGTGACGAACGTGAGCATCGCCGGCAAACGGTGGCGAATGCGCGCGCATCTCCGGCCACGCCGGGGCCGCGGCGCGGCGAAAACAGGTCACCCCGGCCGGGCCGGAACTCCCGGGCCGGGCATGGATTCGCCCGCCGCCGGCCGCCGGCGCGGCGAAAACAGGTCACCCCGGCCGGGCCGGAACCCCTGGGCCGCGCCGGGGCCGCAGCGCGCGTGCCGCGGCGCGGCGAAAACAGGTCAGCGGCCGGGCCGGGATTCCCGGGCCGGGCTTGGATTCACCGGCCACCGGCCGCCGACGCGGCTCGGCGACCGCGGCGCGGCGAAAACAGGTCAGCCCGGCCGGGCCGGGACTCCCGGGCCGGGCATGGAATCGCCGGCCACCGGCCGCCGGCGCGGCTCGCCGACCGCCGGGCGCTCGCGCGGCTCGCCGGCCACCGGGCGCGGGCTGGCGTGCTGAGCTCGCGGCCCCGGCCTGCGGCTCCGGTCCCACCACCGGAGCCTGGGCATCGACATCAGCAGCAGCATGAGCACGGCACCCACGGTCGCCACGGCCAGCACGAACAGCTGTGTCTTCGCGATCGACAGCCAGACCACCGTGCCGGAGAACAACGTCGCCCACAGATACATGATCAGCACGCTGGAGCGATGGGAGTGGCCGATCTCAAGCAGCCGGTGATGCAGGTGCTTGCGATCCGGCGCGAACAGCGATTTGCCCGCCCTGGTCCGGCGGACGACAGCGAGCAGCAGGTCCGCATAGGGGATGACCAGGATCGCGGCCGGCAGGATCAGCGGCAGGATCTCCGGGAACCGGTTCGGGGTGCCGATCCGGTAGGCCGCCGGGGTGGTCAGGGTCGAGGGGTCAAGGGAGGCGATGCTCGAGATCGGCGCGTAGGCGAGCAGCAGGCCGAGCAGCATGGCCCCGGTATCGCCCATGAAGATCCGGGCCGGGTAGAAGTTATGCGGCACGAACCCGATGCAGATGCCGGCCAGCACCGCCGACGCCAGCGCCGGGCCGGTTTGCTCGTCCAGCCCCAGCCTCTTGGTCAGCGTGTAGTAGTAAAGGAAGAAGGCCGCCGCGCCGATCCCGACGATGCCGGCGGCGAGGCCGTCCAGCCCGTCGATGAAGTTGACCGCGTTGATGGTGGCCACCACGACGAGGATGGTCAGCGCCGTCGCCTGGTCCTGGGTCAGGACGAGCGTCGCGCCGCCCGGCTCCGGCAGCCAGTTCAGCAGTGCGCCGCTCCACACCAGGACGGCGCCCGCGGCCACCTGGCCGGCCAGCTTGCTCGCCGGGTTCAGGCCCCAGCGGTCGTCAACGAAGCCCACCGCGACGATGAGCCCGCCGGCCAGCAGCAGGCCAGCCGTCATCCGGCTGCCGGCGAACACGTCACGCAGGGGCTTGATCTGTGCGGCGACCAGCAAGCCGGCTGCCAGGCCGCCGTACATGGCGAACCCGCCGAGCAGCGGAATCGGCTCTACGTGCACATCCCGGTCGCGGCCGGCGTGCATGGCGCCGACCGCCATCGCCCCGCGGCGCACGAGCGGGGTCAGCAGGTAGGTGACGGCGGCCGCGACCAGCACCGTGAGCATGTACTCGCGCACGGCTGTTCACCAGGTCCGGACGGATGTGACGAGCATTACGGCAACTCTAGAGCACGTGGCGGGGCGCCGGGCCCGCCGCGGCCGGTCACGAATAGGGCGCCGCGTCCTCATCCGCGCTGACGTTGGCGACCTCGCGCAGCCGCTCCACCGGGACCACGCCCTTGCGCAGCAGCCGTGGCAGCCCGCCGGTCAGGTCGACGATCGTCGAGGACGCCGGGCCCGCGCACTCGCCGCCGTCCAGGTAGACCGCCACCGCGTCGCCAAACTGCTCCTCCGCGTCCGCCGCCGTCGTGGCAGGCAGCGAGCCAGTGCGGTTGGCGCTGCTGACCGCGAGCGGCCCAGTCTCCTTCAGCAGTTCGAGCGCGACCGGATGCAGCGGCATCCGGACGGCCACGGTGCCACGGGTGTCACCGAGGTCCCACTGCAGGGTCGGGGCCGCCGGGCAGACCAGGGTCAGGCCACCTGGCCAGAACTCGTCGATGAGGTCCTTGCCGTACGGCCCGAGATCGTCGATGAGGGCAATGGCAGCACGGACCGTGCCGACCAGCACCGGCGGCGGCATGCTCCTCCCCCGGCCTTTCGCCTCAAGCAGGGCGGTTACCGCGTCAGGTCGGAAGGCATCGGCGCCGATTCCGTAGACCGTGTCCGTCGGCAGGACGATGAGGTCGCCCCGGCGGACCGCCACGAGGGCCGCCGCGACTCCCGCTGCGCGCTCCGACGCATCGGCGCAGTCAAACCGTCGGCTCATGGCCGCCCATCCTGCCACGTATACCGCCGGAACACCGATCCGGGCCGGCCGGCTGGCCGCGGTGGGCCTTGAGGAGCATGGGCTGACGGCGCAGCGCGGCCCGGTCAGGCCCGCGCGGCCGTGACGAACCGGTCCCGGCCGGCCAGGTCCTTGTGATTGCGGGTCTCCCGCCAGCCCCGCTCCTCCGGGAAGATCCAGTAGACCGCGGCTCCCTGCTGTGCCCCGTGCTCGACGGCCACCAGGCCCCTGGGACGCAGCAGCCTGCTCGCGACCGCCTCGATCGTCCTGATCGCATCGAGCCCGTCGGCACCGCCCCATAGCGCGCTGGCCGGGTCGTACGAGCGCGGTGCAGAAGTCGCCCGCATGCAGGCTCACCCGGCCCGCCAGGTGCGGCGCCGCCACGGCGTACCTGGCGATGTTCCGCTCCGCCCACTGCCGCGCCAGCGGGTCGGCCTCCACCGCGTGCACCCGGGCCCGCGGCACTTCCTGCGCGATGGCCAGCGCGATGGCGGCCGAGCCGGTACCGAGATCGGCGACCAGCGGCTCGGCGACGTCCATCTCCGTGAGCCGGTCGATCGCCCAGCCGGTCATCACCTCGGTCTCCTGGCGCGGCACGAAGACGCCAGGCCCCACCTCGAGATCCAGGTACCGGAAATACGCATGCCCGGTGATGTGCTGCAGCGGCTCGCGCGCCTCGCGCCTGGCGACTTCGTCCCAGAACCGCGGATCGAACGAGGCGTCCGGCACCGTGGCCAGCGCGCCGCGGGTCACGCAGTGCACGTGCGCGGCGATCAGCTCGGCGTCGGTGCGCGGCGACTCGACGCCGGCCTCAGCCAGCCGGGCAGTCGCGACGGCGATCTCGTCGAGCAGCAGGCTCATCGCGCCGGGCCGGGCAACCGCAACCGGGCAGCCGGGCCGGGCGAGCTGGGCGGGCGCACCTTGCCGTTAGGCAGCATCGGGGCCGGCCATCTTCTCTGCCCGGTCCGCCGTGATCAGCGCACTGATCACGGCGTCCAGGTCACCGTCGATGACCTGGTGCAGGTTGTAGGCCTTGTAGCCGACCCGGTGATCGGAGATGCGGTTTTCCGGGAAGTTGTAAGTGCGGATCCGCTGGGAGCGGTCCACGGTCCGGACCTGGCTGCGGCGCTCGGCCGCCGCCTGGGCATCCGCCTCCTCCTGCGCCTGGGCCAGTAGCCTCGCCCGCAGGATGCGCAGCGCCTGCTCCTTGTTCTGCAGCTGGCTCTTCTCGTTCTGGCAGGAGACCACGATCCCGGTGGGCAGGTGGGTGATCCGCACGGCGGAGTCCGTGGTGTTGACGCTCTGGCCGCCGGGGCCGGACGAGCGGAACACGTCCACCCGCAGGTCATTGGGGTCGATCGTCACCTCGACCGGGTCGGCCTCCAGCATGACGAGGACCCCGGCGGCCGAGGTGTGGATGCGCCCCTGTGACTCGGTCACCGGCACCCGCTGCACCCGGTGCACGCCGCCTTCGTACTTCAGCCTGGCCCAGGCGCCGGTCCCGGCCGACCCGCGGCCGCCGGATTTCACCGCGACGGTGACGTCCTTGTAGCCGCCCAGGCCCGTCACCGTGGCGTCGAGGATCTCGGTCTTCCAGCCCTGCCGCTCGGCGTAGCGCAGGTACATGCGCAGCAGATCCCCGGCGAACAGGGCGGATTCCTCTCCCCCTTCGCCGGCCTTGACCTCCAGGATGATGTCCTTCGCGTCGTTGCTGTCCCGCGGCACGAGCAGTTGCTGCAGCTGCTCCTCAAGCTCGGCGCGACGGCGGCCGAGCTGCTCGGCCTCGGCGGCGAAGGATGCGTCCTCCTCGCCGAGTTCCAGAGCTGCCGCCTCGTCGGCGGAGATCTGCTGCCACTCCTGGTAGGCGTGCACGACCGAGCCAAGCTCGCCGTACCGCCGGCCGAGTGCCCTGGCCCGGTCCGGGTCAGCATGCACCGCCGCGTCCGAGAGCTCGCGCTCCAGCGCAGCATGTTCGCTCGCAAGCTCCGCAAGCCGCTCGAACACCGCGTTCCTTCCCAGACGCCCCGCGCAGCGCCCGCCAGCCGGGCTAGCCGGGCCAGCCGGGCGGACCTGAGCGAGGCCAGCGTGATGGTGGTTCAGTACTCCCGCGCCATGGCGGGCAAACCCGGACCACTCCTCGATGGGCGGCCTGGGCGGGCCTACTTGCCTGCCTTGTCAGCCTGGCCGGACTGGCCAGCCGCGGGCTTCTTGCCGAACCGCCGCTCGAACCTGGCGACGCGGCCGCCGGTGTCCATGATCTTCTGCTTGCCCGTGTAGAACGGGTGGCAGTTCGAGCAGATATCGGCGTGGATCACGCCATTCTTGGCCGTGCTCCGCGTGGTAAAGGTGCTCCCGCAGGTGCAGGTCACCGTGGTCACCACGTAATCGGGGTGAATATCAGGCTTCACTTTCAGACTCCTGGTTCTGGCAGTCGCCGGGTCGCCTCGGGAACGCATGCGCTCCCGGGCGTGAACCGGTACCGCGTTATTTCGGCTTACCAGTGTGCCAGACCATGTAACAGCCGGGCCCGCCTGGTGATTCCCGATTCGCAGCGCCCTGCGGGCAGGCCACAGGGGCCGCCGCCCGGCCGCCTTCGGCACCGGGCGTTACGAGCCGGTCGTTGTCTTCTGCACGTGCAGCAGGAACTCGGCGTTGCTCTTCGTCTCCCGCATCCGCTCCATCAGCACCTCCAGAGCCTGCTGGGGCTCCAGCGCGTGCAGCACCCTGCGCAGCTGCCAGACGATCTTGAGTTCCTCCGCCGTCATCAGCAGCTCTTCCTTGCGGGTGCTCGATGCGTCGACATCGACAGCAGGGAAGATCCGCTTGTCAGCAAGCTCCCTGCGCAGCCGCAGCTCCATGTTGCCGGTGCCCTTGAACTCCTCGAAGATGACCTCGTCCGCGCGGGAACCGGTCTCGATCAGGGCCGTGGCCAGGATCGTGATCGAGCCGCCATGCTCGATGTTGCGGGCCGCCCCGAAGAACCGCTTCGGCGGGTACAGCGCCGTCGAGTCGACGCCGCCGGACATGATCCGGCCGCTCGCGGGCGCGGACAGGTTGTAGGCCCGGCCGAGCCGGGTGATCGAGTCGAGCAGCACGACCACATCGTGGCCCATCTCGGCCAGCCGCTTGGCGCGCTCGATGGCGAGCTCGGCAACGGTGGTGTGATCCTCGGCCGGCCGGTCGAAGGTCGAGTAGATGACCTCGCCCTTGACCGAGCGCTGCATGTCGGTGACTTCCTCGGGCCGCTCGTCCACCAGGACGACCATGAGGTGGCACTCCGGGTTGTTCTTGGTGATCGCGTTCGCGATGGCCTGCATGATCATCGTCTTGCCCGCCTTGGACGGCGACACGATCAGGCCGCGCTGACCCTTGCCGATCGGGGCGATGAGGTCAATGATCCGCGTGGTCATGATGGCCGGATCGGTCTCCAGCCGCAGCCGTTCCTGCGGGTACAACGGGACGAGCTTGGCGAACTCGGGCCGCAGCTTGGACTGTTCCGGATCCAGGCCGTTGATCTTGTCAAGCCGGACCAGCGCGTTGAACTTCTCCCTGCGCTCGCCTTCCTTGGGCTGCCGGACGGCGCCCTCGATGACATCCCCCTTGCGCAGGCCGTACTTGCGCACCTGGGACAGGGAGACGTAGACGTCATTGGATCCGGGCAGGTAGCCGGTCGTGCGGACGAACGCGTAATTGTCCAGCACGTCCAGGATTCCGGCGATCGGGATGAGCACGTCATCTTCGGCGATCACCGGCTCGGCATCGCCGCCCCGCTCGCGACGCCGGTTACTGTTGCTGCCGCTGTTGCGGTTGCGGAACCGGTCCCGGTTCCGCCTGCCGCCCGCGCCGTCGCGGTCATCATCGCGGCCGCCCTGATTGTCGCGGCCACCCTGGCCCTGGTTGTCCCGGGCGCCCTGGTCCCGGCCACTCTGCTGATCGCGGCCACCCTGGCTGTCCCGGCCCTGGTCACGGTGCTGATCCGAGCTGTCGCCCGCCGAGCGGGCCTGCTCGTCGCGCCTGCCGTTGCCGCGCCGACGCCGCTCACCGCGCTGGCCATCACCGCCCTGCTGGTCCCCGCCGCGCTGGTCCGGGCCGCGCTGGCCGCCTTGGCCGCCGTCGCCCTGGCTGGCCTGACCCGCGTCGTGCGGCGCGCGGTCGGCAGCCGGCTGAGCCGCGCCCGCCGGACCGGCACCGGCCACCTGGCCGCCACCGGCCGGCTGGTGGTCGTCCGCCGTCGGGGGCCCGCCGACCGCGGGGTAGCTCACCCGCACCGGTGGCTGCTCCGCGCCGATTCCGCCTGCGCCCGCCGTACCTCCAGGGCCACCCGCATAGGTACCGCCCAGTCCGGGCTGTGTCGATGTCTGTCGTTCCATGGCGTCCTGCTCAGGCTGGCGGGGTGCGCCGGCTCCCGCGGGCGCGCTCCGCTGGAATGAATGATCACCCGCTGCACTGCTGCGCTCGCCGCTTGCCGAACTGCCGCTCCCGGCGCGACCGCCTGACGCGCGATCGCCTGCCCCGGCACCGGCCGCCCGGCCACCGCGGCCGGCCACGGAACCCGGGGCGCCGCCCTGGCGCTGCTCGATGGCCGCGACGAGCTCGCCCTTGCGCATCCGGGCGGTGCCGGTCATGCCCAGGGACTGCGCGAGGCGCTGCAGCTCGGGCAGCAGCATCGTGCCGAGCCCGCCGCCGCGGCGCGTCCCGGCCGCCGCTGCATCACCGGCCGCATCCGGCTGGCCGTCCCCGGCAGCCACGGAGCGCACGGCGCCCGCAGGCTCAGGAGAAGTCCCAGCCGGTGCCGTCGCGTCCCTTGTCGCTGCGGGCGCAGGAAAGAGGGCGGGCGACTCCTCGGGGGTGCCCGGGGTGCCGGTGAAAACTTCGGTGGTGTCGCTCACGAGGGGTCCTTCCCAAGGCGCGGGCGCCGACTGCGCTCGCGGCCGGTATATCCGCTGTCGCGGCCCGGCTGATCGGCCGGGCGAGTTCCTGCACTTACTGCCATCCCCGTGTTTCCTCGCACACGGTTCCCGCCCGAAGGCGCGATCCAGCATCTACGGCCAGCACGGGGTCAAGGCGATCACGGCGAGCCGAGACAGCCTCGTGACCTCGCCCGCATCCGCTTCGCAGCGGTCCTGGGTAGCCAGCCCCCGGGCCCCGATGACTCCACGTTGATCCGCGTTCGTTCCACTCCTGGCAGGCGCGGAAGTCAAGCGATGAGTGAATTCCTCTGGGAAGTGCCGGCCGCGGCCGGCTACAGCACCGGACCGACAGCAGGCGGGCGAGCACCTGTCCCCGTGGCGGGGCATCTTGTGCAGCACCAAGCTTAACACCAAGAGCGCCCAAGGCATTCCCCAGAGCTGTCCGTAGAGCCGTCCGTCACTAGCGGAAGAGGCCGACGGAGCCGGTGCGGACGACCCGGGATGACCGGGGAACGTCCTCGCGGCGCGGCCCAGGTACGCGGTCGCCGGTTGCTTTCCTGCGGGTGAGGTCCGGCGTCACGAACTGGATAATTGCGCCTTGGCTGTCGGCGTCCAAGGGGCTTACATGCCATGCGGTACCCATTTCGCTGGCTATTGAATCACCACAGCGGGCCACGAGTTCCTGCCTCCCGGGCGGGAGAAGGCAGCCGGGAGAAGGTTAGCCAGTGCGGTTCAGGCGGCTCGCACCGCCCCGCCACCCGTACCCAGCCCCGTCGCCCGTGACACTGCGGATGATTCCGGAAACTACTTCAACCGGTCGATTCTCACAAGCCGGCGGTTTCCCCGGCCTGCTGTCACGGCCGGCCGGGCGCATGCACGCCGAGCAGCCTGAGGCCAGCGGCCAGCGCGGCACGGGCGGCGTCCGCCAACCATAGCCGCGCCCTGGCGGTGGCCGCGTCTGGGGGCGCGGACCGCTCGCCGGACGACAGTGCCGGGCAGCTCTCCGTGGTGTCCAGATACGCCCGGGCCAGCTCCTCCAGGTACCGCGTCAGCTCGTGCGGCTGGCCGCGGCGGGCGGCGCCTGCGACCCGTTCTGGCAGCCAGGAGATGACGCCGAGCAGGGCACGCTGCGCCGGGCAGCCGAGCAGCCGCGGCCGGAACCCGGCCGGCTCGCCGCGGCTCAGGCCCAGGCCGGCGGCACGGCACAGCGTTGCCGACGCATCCGCATGCGCAAAACTGACCGCATAGAACGGATTTCCGAGAACGCGGCGAACGGATTTTTCCGCGTCGATCCCCACCGCCCGGCCGACCGGGATCCGGGCGAGTGCATAGCGGATAGCATCGGCGCCAGCGAACGCCATGGCCAGTCCCGCCGGGCCGGGATGAAGCTGCGCGGCGGGAGCCGGCCGGACCATCCGTTCAGAATCTGAGTGGAAGAAAACCTGGGCTCCGGCGGCCTCCGCGAGCCGGCCGCTCACCGCCGCGGTGAGCCTCCGGTGCGCCTGCGCCCAGGTCGCGGCCGTGGCAAGGTCCGCGTCGGCGGGCGCGCTGACGAGCCGGCCGCGGAGTGCGTCGCTGCGTGCGCAGGCCGGCCCGGCCGCACTGACCCGGACGGCCAGCGCGGCGAGGGCCTCGGCGGTGACGGCGACGGTCAGGTAGCCGGGGCCGGTGACGGACGCGCCGCTGATCCAGCCCGTTCCGGCCAGCCCGGCCGCGAGCAGCGCGGCGATGTCGCCCGCGGGCTGACCAGTGCGGGCGGCCAGCCGGAACGGCAGCGATGTTGCGTACGTCCCCGGCGCGCTGCCTGGCTCCCCCGGCGGCGGCCGCCAGGTGCCCGACGCGCCCGTCATGCCCGCCGCGGCCGGCCGCAGATCGCCCGCCGCGACCGCGGCCCTGATCACGCGGGCCAGCTCGGCGCCGATGTCGCAGGGAAGCACGCGCTCAGGCTACGGCGCGCGTGCGTTAGTCGAACGCGCTCTGCGGCGCGCCGGCCAGCTCGCGGACGACGCGGATCATCTCCGCCGGGTCGAACGGCTTGGTCAGGTACGCGTCCACGCCGATCTCCCTGCCCCTGGACCGGTCGTCCTCCTGCGCCCGCGCCGTGATCAGGACCACCTTGATCCCGCTGGTCAGCGGGTTCCTGCGCAGCAGGGTCGCGGTCACCCAGCCGTCCAGCCGCGGCATCATGACATCCAGGGTGATGACGTCCGGGCTGGCCTCGGTAACCTTGTCCAGGCAGTCCCTGCCGTCCACGGCCGTCGCCACGTCGAACCCCTCAAGCGTGAGGTTGACCGCGATGAGCTGCCTGATGACCTCGTCATCGTCGACAACCAGCACCCGGCCAAGTCCCTGCGTCACCCGCGCGAGGCTACCCGCTCGGCGATGGTGATGTGCGTGGATTGCCGCCGTGTCCTGGACACTTCAGGGCTGATAGCCTTTGCACCGGCCCTGCGGGCCCGCCACCGCCGGCGAAGCGCGCAAGCCCCCATAGCTCAGGGGATAGAGCAACGGCCTCCGGAGCCGTGTGCGCAGGTTCGAATCCTGCTGGGGGCGCTGTTCAGAGACATAAATTCGAACTCTCTGACAATCTTGGACCAATTGAGTGCCAGGCCTGTAACCTGCGGAAACGCAGACGCGTTCTCCATCTTGCGCCCGATCCGCGCCCGGGCAACGAGCCGCCCGGCGCCAAACGTGCTGCTCAGCGGCATTCAGTGATAACGGCCGTTGCTGTGGCCAAAGGCCGTTGCTCTTTCTCAAGTATGCGCAGCTACGCGCGGCACCTCTGGCAGCGCCGACACCGCCCGGGCGCGGCTGCCCGGCCGGGGGCCCCAGCAGTGGCCGGGGAACGCCGCGCCAGAAACGTCGGCCCGCATCGGATGCCAGACTCGCGTCGCCAGGCAACGCCGACCGGCAATTGCGGAACGGGGCCTCACCACGACGGCCGACCCGCCAATAGCCGCCGGCAGGGGCGGCGTTCGCGATCGATTGCCTGAGCGCGTCAGCCGCGAATGCCGTGCAGATATGCCTGCTCGGCGGGCCGCCCGCCGCCGGGAGCACGGAGCGATACACTCCGGGCAATGCCAAGTGCCGCCGACAGCTGGCAGGGTTCCGGGAACCGCAGCGTCCGGCCTGGCATCATCGAGGCAGGAATAGAGTGGCGGCCCCAGTGGATCACTCGCATACCGCGGACGGCCGCGGACCGGATCAGCATGGGCTGAGCGTTGAGCTCACCGGGCTCGCGGCTCAGCCACTGGCGGCGCCGCTGCCACATGACATCGGTCCCGCCCAGGGCCAGGCTCCTGAAGTGCAGCTGCGGGAAGTCGTGGCCCGCCTGTCGCGGGGCCTTGAGTGGTCGGCGTCAGCGGGGGCGGATAATCAGCCGCTAGGAAGCGTGCTGGTGTTTCGCCCGTGGCCGGCCCGGTCCTTGCATATCGTGGGCGAGAGCCCGCTGGCCGGGGAGTTCCGGCGGCTGGTTACCGTCGGGGCGGTCCCCGCGTGGGAGCTGCACCCGGTCCCGCCGGGCCGCACGCGGCTGGAAGCGCTTGCCGGGCCGCTGCTGCGCCGCACCGGCAGCAGGCGGTTCTACAACATTCTCGAACGGCACGGCTTTGCCTACGTTGAGGAAGTCGCCGCCACTCCCGACGAATGCCTGCTCGAGCTGCGCAACAGCGGGCCGCGGCTGATCGCCGCTGTCCGGGCGGTCATCAGCGAACTCGGGCGGCAAGACAACACGGCCAGCCCGGCCGGCACCTCCGGCGCTGGTCCTGCCCGCGGCCCGGGCCGCGGCCTGGCGGCCACCCCGCCCGCCCTGCCGCCGGACATCGCCGCCGCATTGCAGGTGATCGCGGCGTGGGGCATCGCCGAACGTGGCGCGCGTGCCCTCGGAAACCTGCTCGTCCTCGCCCCGGCCGCGGCGGGCATGCCACCGGACGTCGCCCGCTGCTGGGGCCGCCTGGCCCAGTTCAGCCTCCGGCCACTGGCCGGCCCAGCCGAACCCGATGGGCATGTTGCGCGGCTGGCCGGAGAACTGCTCGGCGAGACTGATGAGCGGCGCAGGCTGATCCTCACCTCCCGCACGTTCGCGCGGGACAAGCGAACCTACGATTCGCTCGCCCGTGAGCTGGCTATCAGCCGCGAGCGTGTCCGCCAGCTCGAGGCAGAAGCGCTCACCCGGCTCACCCAGGCCGCACGGCATGATCGGTACGCCGCGCTGCGCTGGCGTGCGGCGTCAGCAGCACAGAACGGCGTTGCCCTTCCCGCATCGGCCGATGCGCCGCCATGGATGGCAAAGCTGCTGTTCTGGCTGGCAAGCAAGACCGGCTGACACCAGGCGCTACTCACTGGTGGATCTGCGCGGACGGTTGGCCGGCAGCGCGGCTCAGCTCTGCGTCCGGCGTTGGGTCATCTGCGCACGCTGGGCCTCAGCCAAGGCAGACGCGCAGCCGACATGTGCTTCACATTGGGTGAAGGGCGTGCCGTCTCGTCGAGGTGCGCATCGCCGCCGTTCTGCGCGGGCTGGCGATCGGCAGCGGCTGGCCGCTGAGTCGTCCCGAACGATCTTTATGAGTGCAAGGTCGATCGCGAAGGCGGTGGTTAATGGGCTGCGCCTCACCCTCGCTACTAATTGAGTTGTTGGCCTCAGAAAATGATAGTGTCGAGGCATGGCTGGTAATGGGGCGGGCACCGTGAAGGTGCAAAACGCCGGGGAGCTGACGTCCAAGGGACGGGCGACCCGGGACCGGATCGTGGCCGCGGCGGCAGACCTGATGTTCGAGCAGGGCGTGGCCGGGACAAGCCTGCAGGATGTCCAGCAGGCGGCCCGGGTAAGCGGCTCGCAGATGTACCACTACTTCGGCGACAAGGCTTCCCTGGTGCAGGCGGTCATCGCCTGGCAGGGGGAGACCCTGCTCGGCCGTCAGCAGCCGTGGCTAAGCAGGATCGACAGCCTGGCGGGCATCCGGGCTTGGCGGGATTACCAAGTGAGCGTGATGCGGCGCCGCGAGTGCCGGGGCGGCTGCCAGATCGGCTCGCTCGCCAGCGAGCTGTCGGACCTGGACCCGGCGGCCCGGTCGGACCTGGCCGCCACTTTCCAGCGCTGGATCTCGGCGATCCGCGACGGCCTGCAGGCCATGCAGGACCGGGGGGAGCTGCGTGCCGATGCCGACGTCCCCCAGCTCGCCTCCGCGCTTTTGGCTGCCGCGGAGGGCGGGCTGCTGCTGGCCAAGACGCTGCGCGATGTCGCGCCGCTGGAGGCTGCGCTCGACACCGTGATCGGCCGCATCGCCTCGCTGACGGTCTGAGCGCCCTGCACAGGCCGGTGCCTGACCGGCGCGGCGACGACAGGCGCAGGCCTGCCCGTCTCGCAAGGATGCCGCCTGCCGTCCTCGGCACCGCCGCATCTGGCGAGCCCCGACTGGGCTGGCGAGAATATCCATGCCTTACCTGGAGCTTCTCGCGCACTGGCATCGCCTCACCCGAAGCCAGCCGGCTGATATGGCCAGCTGTGGTTCGTTCACCGCCACTTCCGTCAGGGCTCTTCCCGGCTATCGCGCGGTCGCCTAGGCGGCGTGAGCCCCCGGGCCTCGGAGGATTACCACCGGGCAGTCCGCGTGAGTGACGCAGTGCAGGCTGACCGGCCCGATCAGCACGCCCACGAACTCACCGTGCCCCCGGTTTCCGACGACGAGAAGCGAGGCGCCCTTCGAAGCGTCGACGAGGCCGGAGCGGGATGCCTCTCGATCACGACCCGGCGCACCTCGACGGGCGGCGTGGCGCCCGCGGTTTCCTCGATCGCCGAGTCGAGCACGCGGCGGGCCAGCTGGGGATTGAAATCGGCGGGCAACGGACCGGGCAGGTCGGGATACTCCCGCGCCGTCACCGCCTCACCGGCCGAAGCCGTCAGCTGGGCCTGGCGCACGGCCCGCCGCAAAGCGACTTTCGACGATTGGTGAGCCGTCGACGCCCACCACTATCTTCGGCTGGTTTCCCCACCCGGCTCGGTCACTTACCTCTCCGTTCTCCGAGGCTGACGCGATATCTCTCAGTCCCGGGGGCATCGGCATACTGAGTTTGCTAACTCAAAACTTAACTCTGTGCGTGTCACTGGCTTGTGCCGCCGCTGGATCGGGTGCCGGGGACGGGAGAGCGCCCGCGGACGATCAGGCTACCCGCTGCCACCGCGGCGAGCACGGCGATCACCGCGCAGTAGACCAGGGCGGTACGGTGCAGGCCGACATGCGTGACGGCCACGCCGGCGGCCACCACGGGGACGCTGAACGCCAGGTAGCACACGATGAAGATGGCGGCGATCAGGCCGGCCCGCTGGCCGGGCGCCGCCCGGGCGCTCACGGTGCGGAGCGCGCCCAGCGTGGCCGTCCCGAAACCCGCGCCCGCCACCGCGGTGCCGGCCAGGAAGGCGGCAGCCGACGTCGTCTCGATCGCGGCGAGGGTCAGCATGGCGCCGGCGAGCAGGAGCAGGCAGCCGGCCAGCATGGCCGCGGGCCCGCTGACGCCGCGAAACACGACCGGGCCGGCCGCCCCGGTCCCGGCGACCAGGAAGATCACCAGCCCGCCCCACAGCAGGTCCGGCGAGCCGACCACCTGCGCGGCCAGCGACGGCCCCAGCGACAGGCAGAACCCGCTGAGCATCCACGCCGCGATCAGGCACGGCAGCGCCATCGCGAACGTCCCCCGGGCCTGCCGCGGCACCGCCACCCGCGGCCGCAGCGCGGCCAGCACGCCGGCCCCGGACACGGTCTCCGGCATCGCCAGCACCGCGACGGCGGCGGCCAGGCTGACGCCGAGCAGCAGCCACCAGACCAGATGGGTGGGCGCCGGCCCGTACTGGACCAGCGCGCTGGTACCCAGCCCGCCCGCGGCCAGCCCCAGCTGGCCAGCGGCGATGGTGATCACCGGCGCGATCGCGCTGCCCTCAGGCTGCAGGTCGACCAGCGCGGCACCGAGCGCGCTGGTCGCCGTGCCGACGGCGGCGCCCTGCAATGCCCGGGCGGCGAACAGCATCCCGACGCCGTGCGCCGCCAGGAACAACCCGCACGCGCCCGCGGCCATCACCAGGCTGGCTCACCCGGCGGCGGCCCAGGTAGTCCGACACCGACCCGAACACCAGCAACGTGACCAGCAGGACGAGGGCGTAAACGGCGAAGACCGCGGTCAGCGTGATCGCCGAGAACCGCCACTGGGCCTGGTAGACGCCATACAGCGGCGACGGGGCGGCCGCCGCGAAGAACAACAGGACGAACACCCCGGCCACCAGCCAGAACCCGCCCGCCCGCGGCAGCGCCGCCCGCCGCATACCCCCTCTGGCAGCCCTGGTCCCGCGCCGGCCACCTGAGTCTGGGTCGCTTCCCGCGCGTTCGCGGCCGGTCTTGGTGCCGGGGACGGTCATCGCGGTCCTCCCTGCTGATGACTGGCTGGGCAGAAATGAGTTGATCAACTCAGACTGCATGTAGCTGATGGTGGGGTGTCAACCTCAAAACCTGGCACGTCATAACAGCCAGCTGCGGCGAGACGACTCGCCTGGTGGCTGTGAGAGGCGGTAATTCCCCTGGTGATCGGCCTCTTTACCCCCCCTCGTCGCGTGGCCCGGCTGGGCCGCTCGCGAATTTTGAGCTTGACACCTCGCTGATTCCTGCTAGGTTTTGAGTTGATTACCTCACTTTACGAAAGGAAAGAGCCATGACCGACACCACCAGCCCGCGCTGCAGACCGCGCTGGCCTACTACCAGGCCTGGACCAGTCACGACCTTGACAAGGCCATGAACTACATCGCTGACGACATCGTTTGCGACACCCCGGGCGGGCGCCTGGAAGGCGCCGACGCCTACCGGGGGGGCTTCCTGGGCCCGTTCGTGCAGATCCTCACCGGCGCCCAGATGATCGCTGCCTTCGGTGACGACCAGACCGCGCTGGTCATGTACGACACCCAGACCGTGCCGGTGAAAAGCGCTCCCGGCGCCGAGTGCGTGACCGTCACGGACGGCAAGATCACCCACAGCCGGCTCCTCTTCGACCGGGCCCCGTTCGACGCCGCCCAGAACGCCGCGAGCTGACAGCAGCCCGGGTACCGCGCAGGCCGGGTGGCGGCCTGCGGTACCCGGCACCGGCGACAG
>WNFB01000865.1_pt1 | contig 25362 bp, 20 predicted proteins | sample 5400501 | NCBI WGS metagenome assembly WNFB01 (sample SAMN13153341, study PRJNA577476) | soil metagenome | isolation source: 200 cm saprolite under Douglas fir tree site 2 hole 1 | place: USA:California | collected 2015-04-18 | reverse complement strand
GAGGCGAGCCGTTTTGTGCGCATGTTCCAGCTCTCGAAGGGCTGCCCCGTATCGATTTGTCTCATTGTGATGCAGTCATTCACAGGGCAAACGAGCGCGCAGAGATTGCAGCCGACGCATTCTTCTTCGATGATGCGCGGCACGTGCACTCCCATTCCGCCGGGATTTTCCTTGCCAACGGCAGCCAGAGTGTAAGGCTCGATGCACTGGTGTGCGCCGTCTTCGCAGGCGACGTAGCACAGTTGGCAGCCGATGCAGAGGTCTTGATGGATATCGGCGACAATCTTGTAATTCAAGTCAAGATCGCCCCAATCCTGCACATTGGGCACGGCACGGCCGCGAAAATCTTCGATCGTGCGAAATCCGTGGTCGTCCATGTAGGCGGACAGGCCGTCGATCATGTCCTCGACAATTCGGAAACCATAGTGCATCGCGGCCGTGCAGACTTGCACCACGGAAGCCCCCAACGCGATGTGTTCCGCGGCATCATTCCAGTAGCCAATGCCGCCGATGCCGATGATGGGGATTTTCACTTTTTTCGCGACGCTCGAAACCAGGTGGAGCGCGATCGGCTTCAAGGCCGGTCCGCAGTATCCTCCGTGCGAGGATTTTCCACCCACGTTAGGCTGCGGCGCGAACGTATCGAGGTCAACGCCCATCAATGAATTCACCGTGTTGATCAGGCTGACGGCGTCGGCGCCTCCCTTTTCCGCTGCTAACGCAATGCGCGTGATGTCCGTGACGTTGGGCGTGAGCTTGACGATCACCGGCGTTTTCGCCGCCTCCTTCGCCCACGTCGTAATCATTTCCGTGTACTCAGGGACCTGCCCCACGGACGACCCCATGCCTCGCTCGCTCATGCCGTGAGGACATCCGAAGTTCAGTTCTAGCGCGTCCGAGCCGGCATCCTCAGAGCGCCGCACAATGTCGTGCCAGGTTTCGCGCTTCGATTCCACCATCAGCGACGCGATCACCAGGTTTTTGGGATAGCGCTTCTTGACGTCCGCAATTTCCCGGAGGTTCGTCTCGATCGGACGGTCGCTGATTAGTTCGATGTTGTTGAAGCCCATCACCTTCGACCCGTTGTAATCGACCGCGCCGTAGCGCGACGATGTATTGACGATCGGCTCGCCAATCGTTTTCCAGACCGCGCCGCCCCAGCCGGCGTCGAACGCGCGCATCACCTGCCCCGCCGTGTTCGTGGGCGGCCCGGAGGCCAGCCAGAAAGGATTGGGAGATTCAATGCCGCAGAATCTCATGTGTAAATCGGCCATGTTTCACCTCGCCAAAGACCCTTTGGAACCACAGATGAACACAGATAAACACAGATAAGAACCATGAACAATTCATAGAACGAATCTTCGGAATTCCAATCTTGGCTTCCCGAAGTTCATCAGCAAGCCGACGCGAATCCCGCTTGCCTTCAAGTAATTCAAGATTTGCGCTTCGTGGACGGAATCGAGTCCTGTACACGCTTTCAGTTCGACCAGTACGCGCTTCTCCACAACAAGGTCTGCGGAATAATCTCCGACAACGACATCTTTATATCTGACCTTGAGCGCAACTTCTTGCACACAAGCAAGCCCCATTTGCCTTAGTTCCAACGACAGCGCATTCGCATACACTTTTTCAAGAAACCCGGCACCTAGAGTATTATGGACCGCAAACGACGCCTCAAGAATTTTCTGAGTCAGATCCTGCTCGGGATAGATCGCAGATTTTGCGCTCGTTTCCATGCCTTCCTCATCTCATGAATTCCTCTTCATCTGTGTTGATCTGTGTTCATCTGTGGTTCCAAGACTTGCGCCAAGCCAGGAATCGATGCCTCGCGCCGCGATCATGCCTTCAGCGACGGCATCCACGACTTCCCTGCCGCCGTTCACGCAATCTCCTCCTGCAAAATATTTCGAGTTCCCGGTCTGGTGTTGCTCATTCGTCACCACCGTACCATTCTTGCGCAATTCGATTCCCTTCACTGGGCGAAGGAATTCCGTCACCGGCTTCTGCCCAACGGCGCGGACAACCATGTCGACTTCGATCGTGAAATTGCTCTCCGGGATGGGTTCCGGCGTCCGCCGGCCTCGCGCGTCGGGCACGCCGAGGCGCGTCCGTACACATTCCAATGCGGAAACCGCTCCGCCCGAACCAATCACGCGCACGGGCTGCGTCTGCCAGAGAAAATTCACGCTGTCTTTCTTGGCCAGTTCGTATTCGTAGCGGAACGCCGACATTTCCCGCTCGCTCCGCCGGTAAATCAGATGGACCGTCTCCGCGCCGAGGCGTCGCGCGGCGGTGACCACATCGATCGCCGTGTTTCCCGCGCCGATGCAGGCGACGCGCCGTCCAATCTTGATTTGCGGGAATGGCAAGGTTTTCGTGCGTTCGATGAATTCGATCGCGCCGCAAACGCCGTCGAGATCTTCATCCGGAATGTCCATGGCCCAGGTTTCTCCCAGGCCGACGCCGACAAAGATCGCATCGAAATCCTTCTCGAGCTGATCGAAGCTCACGTCCCGCCCGATTTCCGTTTTCTGGCGGAATTCGACGCCGAGGGATTTCACCATTTCGACTTCGCGCAATGAATCAGACGCGCGCGTCTTGTACGCCGCGATGCCGTACGTGTTCAGTCCTCCGCAAAGTTCGCGACGGTCGAAAACCGTGACGCGATAGCCCCGCCGCGCAAGCCCGGCTCCGCAAGCCAACGAGGCCGGCCCCGAACCTATGCAAGCGACGCTCCTGCCATTTGGCGCACCCGCGCAAAACAGGTGAATATTTCGGTCGAGCACGTGATCGACGGCGTAGCGCTGCAGGCGTCCGATTTCAATGGCCCGCTCGCCCTTCTCGACCATCACGCACGCACCTTCGCAGAGCACTTCCGTGGGACAAACGCGGCCGCAGCTCTCGCCGAGAATATTGGCTTCGAGGATGACCCGGGCCGCCCCGCGAACGTTTCCCGTCATGATGCGCTTGATGAAGCCGGGGACATCGATACGCGTTGGGCAGGCGATCGTGCACGGCGCGTCAAAACAATACAGGCACCGAGAAGTTTCGATCGCCGCCTGCCGCGCGTTCATCGGCGGCGTGATATCCGCAAAATTCTTCTCGTATTGGTCCGGCGTCAGTTTTGGCGCCGTCTCGCGAAGAGGCATGTATATACCTCGAGTCCTTTTGCCTGTCCGGCTCCACGCTTCATCCCGCAGCTGCGGGACGTCCAGCGTAAAAGTGGAGCACGCGCCCGGGAATCCCCTGAAACGCGCAACCCGGTGGAATCATTTTCCACCGGGCGCCGGATCGAATTTCTGGCACCATTCTAGCACCGCGGGACGCCGCGGCTTGCTCTTGTTCACCGGGCTGGCCTAAGATGCAAACTTCGCAGGAAGCTGGCGGCGCCGGGGGAAGCATGCGATTCGACACCATCATCCGTAACGGGACGATCGTCACCGCAACGGATACCTACGCGGGCGACGTGGGGATCACGAACGGGCAGATTGCCGCCCTTGGCAAGGATCTTCCGATCGAAAACGCGGGAAATATTCTCGATGCGAAGGATTGTCTTGTTATCCCCGGCGGGATCGACGTGCACACGCACCTCGATATGCCGTTTGGCGGAACGACGAGCGCCGATGATTTCGAGACCGGGACGCGCGCCGCGGCGTTCGGCGGCACAACGACGCTGATTGATTTCGCGATTCAGTACAAAGGCCAGTCCTTGCGCCACGCATTCGACACCTGGATGAAAAAAGCTGAGGGCAAGGCTGTCGCCGATTACGCCTTTCACTGCATCATTACCGAACTCGGCGACTCTCATCTCGAGGAAATGGGCGCGCTCGTGCGCGAAGGCGTCTCGTCGTTCAAATTGTTCATGGCTTACCCGGGCGTGTTCATGCTCGATGACGCCACGATTTTCCGCGCGATGCTGCAAGCGGCTAAGCACGGAGGCATGATTTGCATGCACGCTGAGAATGGCGGCGCGATTGACGTGCTCGTGCAACGCGCGCTGGCCGAAGGCAAGACCGCGCCGAAATACCACGCGCTCACGCGGCCCACGACGGCCGAAGGTGAAGCCACCTCGCGCGCCATCGCACTCGCCGAAATGGCCGGCGCGCCCGTCTATATCGTGCATCTTTCGTGCAACGATGCACTCGAAAAGGTGCGCGAAGCGCGCGATCGCGGCCTGCCCGCTTACGCGGAGACGTGCCCGCAATATCTCTACCTCTCTCTGGATAATATGGACGCCCCCGGTTTTGAAGGTGCGAAGTACGTGTTCACGCCCCCGTTACGCGAAAAATGGAACCAGGAAAAGCTTTGGCAGGGGCTGGCGCGCGACACCCTGCAGGCCGTCTCGACCGATCATTGCCCATTTTGTTTCAAGGAACAAAAGGAGCTGGGCAGGAACGACTTTACGAAGATTCCAAACGGCGGTCCCGGCGTCGAGCACCGGCTGAGCCTGATATATTCGGGCGGCGTGCACGGCGGAAAGTTTTCCGCAAACCGCTTCGTGCAACTCGTCTCCACAGCCCCAGCGAAGCTTTTTGGACTCTACCCGCGCAAAGGCACGATCGCAGTGGGCTCGGATGCCGACCTTGTGATTTTCGATCCCAACGCCGAACAAGTGATCAGCGCAAAGACACACCACATGCGCGTGGACTATTCCATGTTCGAGGGATTCCGCGTAAGGGGCGTGACAAAAACCGTGCTTTCCCGCGGCCGTGTAATCATCGATGATGGAAAATTTACGGGCCGGGCGGGCGCCGGTGAATTCCTTCGACGGAAGACTTATTCGGGCGCTGTGTAGGCCGCTCCTCTCACGACGATATGATTGGGCGGATCGGAAACTACGAGCCTTGTCATTGGGCACAGGCTCTTGGTGGTGCCGACGTCTCGCCGGCGGTTTCTCAATCAAGCTACATCCCTCAAGAACGGCGGCGAAACGCCGGCGCCACAAAACCTCGCGCGCAATCGGCTACGGGCGGTACACGCCGTTGACCCAGGGAAGTCCAAAAGCCCCCTTCTGTGCCTGGACGACGATGTCATCTCCTCTCTGGAAGCGATCGTAGTCGTTTTGATCCACCGCGATATGCTCGATCCGCCGCCCGCCGCGCCACGAAGTTACCAACAAGCGACGGCTCCGGGGCAAACCGCTTGTAGCAAATTTCCCGACTACTGTCGCCGGAACTCGAATTGGGCGAGTAGTGTCCAGCTTGCCATTCAGAAAAAGCATGCCCGCAAAAATCCACGGCACAGGAATCATCCCGAAGTAAATGCGCTTGATGACTTCGACTTCCTGCCGTCTACGGGCTCGGAAGTCGATCCAGTAACCAAGCGCGAGAGAAAAAAAGAAAACGAGGCCCGCAAATATCAGTATGGCATCCAGCTCCAGGGCGGGAAACACCTGGCTAGCCGCTATGAACACAATGATGCCAACAAGAAAGAAGGCCGTGCGCCTCACCAGCCGCCTGCGCACCACCAATTCAGCGGCGGCAGAGGTCAGCCCACAAACAGAACACTGATCGGCCGTCCGGTCAGCCCCGCAATCGAGACACCGTGTCATACCTTCGGCAGCGAGGCCAGGAGTCTTTCCAATTGGCCCTTGCCGCCCTCCTCCGGCAGCTCAAATGTGACAGCGATTCCGGTTCCTGGTTCCACTCTGCGTACCACGCAATTCAGCTGCAGCGGAGGATCCAGCACCAGTCGCGCGAGAAATGTCGCGCCCACCCAGAGCGGCGGCGTCAACTCCACAAACAAGCCTTGCGGGCCGATGTCCCGGACCAAGCCCGTCAATAAAGAAGAGCCCCACTCAATTTCGAGCGTTTCCAAACACTTGCGACGATTAAACTGGCGGCGTTCGGTTTGGGCAGGCGCATTCACCGGCGGCTCGGATGTCATTCGCTAAACTCCTCGCAGGGGATGCTAAGTGCCGCGTGGCGGGGTGTCAAGGTTCGATTCGCGTGTCTCTTTGTTCCAGTGCAGTGAGCCATGGTCCTGCATTGATTCAAAGAGAGCCTCGGTTCCGCTTGACAATGGATTCCCGCAGGGCCTCAGCTTGCTGGGCAGGACAGACAATCCTGTCTGTCCCGTGCGATATCGCTCCTGCACACGTGGACAGGCAAGAGTGCCTGTCCTACCAAAACCGGCCATGTTCCGGCCTATTTTTCTTCTCGACGCGCAAGTTCGTCGCGCAGGTGGGCGCGCACACTTGCAGGGACCCGCGAGAGCTCGAGCAGATCTTCCAGATCGCGCCGCGGCAGATCCGGCAGGAATGAGAGTACGCGTTCGATAGGCGAGCGCGGATGGCGCAGTAGCGCGATACGGACATTCATCAGTTTCGACCATTTCTCATGCTTCGCGATGGCGCCGACAACCAGGGCGGGAAGGCCCTCCTTCGCCAGCGTTCTCAGGAGTTGAGATTCGGTCAGGAACGAGTTATCGAGCGCGATCCTCGCGACCTGCTCGGGGCCTTGCACGATGAGTCCGCTGGCGACGCGCGCCGATCCTCGCCGCGCCAGCATGATTCGTTGCCCCAGCGGCAATTGAGGCAATTGCGCAAGGACGCGTTCCTCCGCAAGTCGCCGCAGCTCGACCGGAGAAGCAGGCAAGAGGCTGATCCGCACCAGATCCATCAAATGCAAGTCCCGCAGCAACCTCATGGCGACCAACCGAGGCGTATGCGGGTGCCCGGCCAGGGCCCGGCGAACACGATAATTTGTCCGCCAACTCTTTCGCTTGGCGATCTCGTCCAGCAGCGCCCCCGGCAGGTCTTTCCGCTCCAGCAGCAGGCAAATATGCGTCTCGTCGAGAGAAGGATTTTCGATCAGGGCGCGAAGAATGTTTTCGTTAGCGGACGAAAGTAGTGTGGGTATGGATTCGGGAGAAGCCGTCCGGGCGGCCTCGATGTCGGGAGTTTCTTCAGGCGCCATGAGAACTGGCTTGGTCCGGAGATTTGGCGAGGCGTGTGGCGATCCGCGCCGCCCCGACCGCGGGAGAAATCTCAAGTTGCGAAACTTTCGCGCGCAAAGCGCCGCTGACCAGGACGGAATCCAGAAGCGCGTCCAGCATCCGGCTACGACCGAACACGCCGCCGCATTTCACCAGCGGAAATTCCTGGCCCTTCATTCCCAAACGGCGCACGACAATCATCGCCAGGTTCCCCAGGCCAATCGCGGACGTGAACAGGATTTCCTTCGCGGCGCTGTCCTCGGCGTCGGCGGCTTCAGCAACCACGGAAAACAGCGCGGGAAAGACGTCATCGGGATTCTTCATGATCCGCTGCGTAAGGTCGTCCCAGTCCGTGCCATCGAGAGCGGCCGGAATCATCTCCGTGAGCAAGGTGACCGGCCCAGCCTGGTCTCTCGTTCGAGCCACCGCGGCGACCGCGCGGCGTCCGATTTCGAACGCGCTGCCTTCATCGCCGACCCACGGACCATACCCGCCTGCGCGTGCCGTCTCGCCTTCCGCATTGCGGCCGTAGGCCGCTGAACCCGTCCCGGCGATCAGCACAACGCCGGGGCCCGTGCCGGCCGCGGATTCCAACGCGATTTCGTAATCCGTGGTCACTTGCGCGACAGCCTGGGGAAATTCCCGCGCGAGAAAAACCAGCACCCGGCGGACGACATTTCTCCGGCCTGCCCCCGCGACGCCCGCGCAGACCCCGGTCACGCTGTTCCTATGCAGACCCGAGGTCTTGAGCGCTTCGGAAGCCGCGTCGCTCAGTGAACGAAACGCGACATCGAATCCGCAACGCAATGGGTTGGACGGGCCGCTGCGTCCTTCGCCAACGATCTTTCCGTCTGCGTCTAAGACGACGCACTCCGTCTTTGTGCCGCCACCATCAAAGCCTAGCGAATAGCGCATCGTTCCTCGTTGGGCGCGAGCGCGACTTTTACGCGGAACGCCCCGGCCTGGCCTGGGCGTGGAGCCCGCCAGGATTTGGTTACCGGCGGAGCGCTTGACGCCGCCTGGATGCCCCAATATGATCGCCCCGCTCTTCTCATGCGCCTGACTTCCCTGGACCTCGCCATCCTTGCAGCCTATCTGATCGGCGTGACTCTGTTCGGAATCGCGTTCCGCCAGGGCCAGCATACCGTGCGGGACTATTTCCTGGGCGGCCGCACGGCGCCTTGGTGGGCGCTGGCGATTTCGATTGTCGCCACGGAAACCTCGACGCTCACGATCATTGGCACGCCCGCGCTGGCTTTCTCCGGGAATATCACGTTCCTGCAACTGGTGCTCGGGTACCTGGTGGGCCGGGTCGTCATCGTTATGGTGTTCCTGCCGCACTTCTTCCGTGGGGAATATTATACGGCCTACCAACTCATGGAAAGACGGTTTGGTGCAAGGGTAAAGGCGGTCGCGGCTTCCACGTTCCTATTGACTCGCGCTCTTGCGGAAGGCGTGCGCATCGCCGCCATTGCACTCGTCGTGAAGACTGCGTTCGGCACGGAGCAACGCACTTCGGTCATTCTGATCATGGCGCTTGTGCTCGTCTATACATTCGAAGGGGGCATGAAGGCCGTGATCTGGACTGACGTCGTGCAGTTCATTCTCTACTTTTCCGGATCGATCGCCGCGTTCTTTTTGCTGCTCCACACGATTCCCGGAGGATGGGGCACGGTCGTACACGCAGCGGCTGCAACAAGCAAATTCCGCGCCTTCGATTTCTCCTTCAGCCTGGTGAATCCCGCGAAGACATACACATTCTGGTCGGGCGTGATCGGGGGAGGATTTCTTACGATGGCGAGCCATGGCACCGACCAGACCATCGTGCAGCGCCTGCTCGCCGCGAAGTCTGAACGGGAAAGCAAGATCGCGCTCCTCGCCAGCGGCGTCATCATTCTTTTCCAGTTCGCGTTGTTCCTGGTGCTGGGCGTCATGCTGTACGCCTGGCACGGCGCGCCTGCCATCCGCACCGGCCAAAGTTACGATTGGGTTTTTCCCGATTTTATTGTCACCGCGATGCCTCCGGGATTACGCGGCTTGGTCATTGCCGCGATCTTCGCCGTCGCCATGTCCAACGCCAGCGGCTCGCTCAATTCCCTCGCCGCGTCGAGCGTCGTTGATTTCCGGGAATTGCGCGGACCATCGATTCCGGGTGGCGGCCATCCCGAGCGCCTCCTCCGCCTTTCACGCTGGATGACATTATTTTGGGGCGTCCTTCTCGTCGTACTCGGCACGCTCGAGTGGGGACCCATGCTTGAAGCCGGATTGACTATTGCTTCGATCACCTTCGGCAGCTTGCTGGGACTCTTTCTGCTGGCATTCCTGCTGCCGCGCGCTACTCCGGCTGGAGTTTTGACCGGCATGTTTGTGGGACTTAGTGCCATGCTCTACATTCACTTCTACACAGCGCTGTTATGGACTTGGTACGTTGTGGCCGGCGCGGGCCTCACTTTTCTGACGGGCACGCTGGCCAGTTTTGCGAGCTTCTCCTCAGGCGCAAATCAGGAAGCACGATGAGCAACGTCAAGAATCTCGAACTTGTTCGCGGCCTGGGACCGTGGACGTCAGCTGCGATCGTCGTCGGCACGATGATCGGGACGGGCATTTTCCTCAAACCCGCCGAAATGGCCGCCGATGCCGGCTCGGTCCTCATTGTTTTCGCCGCATGGATCGTTGGCGGGATTCTTTCGCTCTTCGGCGCGCTCTCCTTCGCCGAACTCGGAGCGGCGATCCCCGAGGCAGGCGGTGAATATGCCTATTTGCGGCGGGGTTTCGGACCCGTTTGGGGATTCCTGTTCGGATGGATGCATTCCATCGTCGGGCGTCCCGCCTCGATGGCTTCGATTGCCGCCGGGCTGCTTCGATTTTGCGGATTTTTGGTCCCGACGGTCGCCGCGCCTATTTTTGCGTGGCATATTACCGTGCCGTCCTCGCGTGAGTCATACACATTCGTTTTCACTTGGGCGCAACCACTCGCCGTTGTCGCGCTCGTAGCGCTGACATTCGTCAACTATCTCGGTGTGCGCGTCGGAGGACGCGTGCAGGTCCTTCTCACAATCATCAAAGTTACCTCGGTCGCCGCAATTATCGTTCTTGCATTCGCGCTGGCACGGCCCGGCGGCGCGGGATTTCATCCCTTCTTGCCCACCAGGTACGGTGCGGCTACCCTCACAGGGTTTTTTGGAGCTCTCGCGGCGTCTCTGTGGGCCTACGACGGCTGGGAGGATCTGAACCTCGTGGGATCGGAAGTCGCGGATCCGCAGCGCAACATCCCCCGCGCCTTGATTCTAGGCGTTCTATTTTGCAGCGTGATCTTCACGCTGTTCAGCGCAGCCTCGCACTGGGTTCTGCCGTTTGCAGAGGTCGCGCAATCAGAGCATGTCGCCTCGGATGTCGTCGCAAGCGTGTCCGGCCGCGGCGCGGCCCTCTGGGTCACAGTCGCGATGGCTGTTTCCGCGCTCGGCACACTCAATGCATCCACCCTTTCCGGGGCGCGAGTGCCCTACGCCATGGCCCGCGACGGCATCTTTTTTCGCAAGACTGCGGCCATTCATCCGACATTTCGAACGCCGGGGGGCGCCCTTGTGTTCGAATGCGTCCTCGCCAGCGTTTTCGCGCTGACAGGATCGTTCGAAGAACTGACATCGTTATTTATCTTCGCCACGTGGATTTTCTACGGCCTTGCTGTTGTTTCCATGATGCGCCTGCGGCGCACGGAACCCAACCTGCCACGGGCTTACCGATCCTGGGGCTATCCGTGGGTGCCTGTGGTGTTTGTCGCGGGAGCTACAGCGCTGACGGTCACTCTGTGGCTTGCGCGGCCCCTGCGTTCCTCCATCGGCCTCGCGCTGATCGTGTCCGGCTTGTTTTTCTATCGCAGCTGGCAGAAAAAGCTTCCCGGCAGTCCGTGAGACGCCGTCAGGCTCCCGCGGCAGCGACACGTGCAAGAACCAATCCTGCGCCGGATGGTGTGAGACTTGCCTGTTGGCCTAAGTGAATAGCATCCGCGAGGATTGCCACGCCGGCAGCGAGCCTGGGCCCAGGGCGGGAGAAATATCCGGACGCTTCCACCAGAAACACGCGGCCATTCCGTACCGCAGGCAAGCCGTGCCAACCTTTCGGCAGGGTCAAGTCACGGAACTCTTTCGCGGCTTGTTCGAGGCCATAGCCGCACGGCATGATCACGATCACCTCGGGTTGCGCGGCGAGGATCGTCTCCCACTCGACGCGGAACGACGGTTCGCCGGCGCGGCCCAGCGCGTCCTTCCCGCCAGCGCGCGTCACCATCTCCGGCACCCAGTGTCCCGCAACGTAGGGCGGATCGAGCCATTCGAGGCAAACAACGCGCGGGCGTGCAAGCCCGGCAACAGCTCGTTCCACTTGCGCAACATCGCGTTCGAATTCCGCGATAACGGCGGTTGCTTGCTCGGAGCGTCCTGTCGCTTGCGCAACGGCGCGAATGTCCGCGCACACATCCGCAAGCGAATGCGGATTGAGTGTGACGACCTGTGGCTGGCGGGCCCCAAGTTGACTGGAAAGATGCGCCAGCGCCGCGCCCAGATCGTCCGGCGTGGCGGCGCACACGTGGCAAAGGTCCTGCGTGATGATCAGATCCGGCTCGATCTCGCCCAGGGCGGCCAAGTCCACACTATAGAGGCTTTCTCCGCGTTCGAGAAATTCGCGGACCTGGCGGTCAACGGCTGCGGCGCTCTCCGTGTGCGAAATGCGCGACACGATCACAACAGGTTTGCTGCGCGCCTCCGGCGGAAAATCGCATTCATGGCTGACTCCGGCGATCTGGTCGCCCAGTCCCAGTGCGAATAGGATCTCCGTCGCCGACGGCAGCAAGGAACAAATCTTCATGCCGTGCAATTTACCACGCCTGACGTCGGCGTGTTCATTCCTAGCCTGCATTTCAGGCAGGGACTCCTTCGGGCGAGCCTTCCAGCGTTATTCTTCATCGACACAGCGCTCAGTTGCGTTACACTCCAGCCGTTCGCAGGAAATTTCTTGCCCACAGCTCTGTTGAGAGGAAACCCCATGAGGAAACTCGATCGATACGTTCTCGCCCTGCTTGGAGCGTCCGCAATTGCTTGTGCAGGTTCGGCGATTGGTGCGCAGCAGACTCAAGGGCCCAAGTCCTACTCCCTGAAACCCACGCCGAAAACCATAGCCTGGGGATACTACGATGCGAGCACGCCCCCGGCATTGCGCGTTCAATCCGGCGACACGGTCGAAGTCCAGACGCTCCCCGCAGGTAGAACCCCCGCGGTACTGGAGGCGGCTGGCTTGCCGCCCGAACAAGTCGAGCAGTCTTTTCGAGACATTCTTAAAGAAGTGACCAACAAGGGCCCCGGCGCCCATATCCTCACCGGTCCCATTTATGTGGAAGGCTCCCAGCCCGGTGACGTCCTCGAGATTCGAATTCTGTCCATTCGGCTCGCGGTTCCTTACGCGTACAATCGTTTCAGTCCCGGCTCGGGCTTCTTGCCCGACGATTTTCCCTATGCTCGTTCGAAGATTATTCCTCTGGACGAGAAGCGCGGAGTCGCGCGTTTCAGCGAAGGAATCGAGATTCCATTGCGGCCCTTTTTCGGAAGCATTGGCGTGGCGCCTCCGGAGGTGACAGGCAGGATCAGCAGCGGCCCCCCGTGGATTCACGGGGGCAATATGGACAATAAAGAGCTGGTGGCCGGTACGACGCTTTTTCTCCCCGTGCACACTCCAGGCGGGTTATTGCTGGTAGGCGACGGCCACGCCGGCCAAGGCAACGGCGAGGTTGACATCACCGCGATGGAAACCTCGCTGATCGGCACATTCCAACTGATCGTGCGCAAAGACCTGCATCTCCGCTGGCCGCGCGCCGAGACTCCGTCCCATTACATCACCATGGGATTTAACGAAGACCTGAACGAGGCCACGAAAATGGCAGTGCGCGAGATGATCGATTTTCTGGTGAGCGAAAAGCACCTCAGCCGGGACGACGCATACATGCTTTCCAGCGTCGCTGCCGACCTCAGCATCACCCAGCTTGTGGACGGGAACAAAGGAGTCCACGCTTCGATTCCGAAAGCAATCTTTCATGATAAGTAGAATTTGTGGATGCAGGACTTAGCCTGGATTTCTCGCAGCGGATGTGCATGAACCCTGCTCTTGCCCTATCTTGCCCGGGGAGCGCGGGTTGGTGGCGCCGGCGTCTCGCTGGCGGTTTTACGCCGCAATCGAAATGCAAGAATCGCCAGCGGGGCGCCACCAAAGCCCGCACTCCGCAGCAAAGTGTGGGCCACCAATCCACATTCTCGCATCGCGGTGAGAAATGCGGTTCATTGGTACAGCAGGTATTTCGCGCGCATCTTGCGGAAGGTTTCCAACTCCTCACTCCAGCTCGCAACGATCGCGGCGGGGGCGTCGCCCGCTTTCAGTTTTCCGATGGTCTCTGCATTTCCCACGAGGGCGACCATTTTCGTCACATCAAACTTGCTGGGATAGAGTCTGCCAAGCGCAAATGCAAATTCGATCCCCATTCGCATGGACTCGAATGACGCGCGACCGGTCACCACAACTCTTGCGCCCTCGCACATTTCGCCTTTGTACAAGCCGGTATCCGGCGTGAATCGATCCGCTACGAAACGTACGCCCGGGATGGCCCGCCGGTTCATTTCTTCGACGAACGCGCCCCTGCGGATCCACGGCGCGCCGATTCGTTCAAACGGCCGGTCCGTGCCCCGCCCCACGGATACGCCGCCAGCCTGCAAGATCTCCAAGCCGGGATACAAAATCTCCGCGCGGAACGAACGCAGATTCGGCGAGGGACTCACCCACGGCAAACCGGTGCCGTCAAACCAATCGCGGCGGCGCCAATTCTGCATCGGGATGACGTGCAGGTCACATCCGATCTTGTTTTCCGCGTTGAACATCCGTGCCATTTCCCCGAGCGTCATGGCCATCCGCACGGGAATAGGAAAATACCCGACGAAATTTGTGCGCTCCCGGTCGAGCATCGGGCCCTCGATGCGCTCGCCTCCCAGAGGATCGGGGCGGTCGAGGACGTAGTAGGCGAGATGATGCTTCGCCGCGGCCTCCATCGTGTACCCCATCGTCGTGATGTACGTATAGAAGCGCACCCCGGCATCCTGAATATCGAAAACCAGCGCGTCCAGGCCTGTAAGCATCGCGTCTGTCGGGCGCACGTCATCTCCGTAGAGGCTGTAAACCGGCAGTCCCGTAGGCGCGTCCGTTGCGGAGGAGACGCGCTCGTCCGCGGCGCCGCGAATCCCGTGCTCGGGGCTGAACAGGGCCACCAACTTCACCCCCGGCGCATGCGCAAGCAGATCAATTGTGCTTCGGCGACTGCGATCCAGTCCGGTCTGGTTTGTGATCAGTCCGACGCGCTTCCCGGCCAATGGCGCGAACTTCCGCGCCTCAAGCACATCAATTCCGGTAAGCACGTGGTCATCGCGGGGCGACCCTTGAACGGCTTTTTGGAACCACAGATGCACACAGATAAACACTGATACGGAAAAGACCAATGACAGAAACACTCCAACGGTCGCACGTGCGGATTTGTCCGGCCGTCTAATCAAGCTACTGATAGTCATTCGCAATTTCCACGCGTGAAGAGTCTTTTTCTTTCTTTCATCAGTGTTTATCTGTGTCCATCTGTGGTTACAATCGCGTTTGTCTCGAACCCAGCCGAGTGCTATATATATTCACGACATGCAGGCGTCAATTCTGGAATCTACGCGATGCGAACATTGAGTCGCTGGCTCCTGCTGCTCACCCTTTTCGGGTGCGGGCTCTACTTGGAGCCCGCCAGAATTTTGATGGCTACCACGGGCCGCACACAGAAGACTCCGCGCACATCCGCTGCGCCTACCCGGACGAATCTTTCTTCCGAGGGGGAACGCTGGGTCGCGCAAACCCTCAAGAAAATGACGCTCGACGAAAAAATCGGGCAGATGTTTGCCGTCTGGTGCTACGGAGGTTTCCTCTCCGCCGAAAGCCTCGAGTATAAGGACCTTCTCCGCGACGTCGAGGAAAAACATATCGGCTCGTTCGCCATCCAGACGCAAGGTTCGCCGCTGGGCATCGAGCGCAGCCAAGTGTACCCGACAGCCGTCCTGGTCAACACGCTTCAAAGCCACGCCAAGGTGCCGCTATTGATGGCCGCGGATTTCGAACGCGGCACGTCCATGCGCATCGACGAAGGCGCGTCGTTCCCACATGCCATGGCTGTGGCTGCAACCGGCCGCCCTGAAGATGCCTACACGATGGGTAAGATTACGGCGCTCGAAGCGAAGGCGGCGGGCGTTCCGTGGATTTTTGCGCCAGACGCGGACGTCAACAGCAACCCCGCCAATCCCATCATCAACACGCGCTCCTTCGGCGAAGATCCTGTGCGTGTCTCCGAATTTGTCGCTGCATTTGTGCGCGGAGTCGAAGAAAACGGCGGGCTGGCCACCGCGAAGCACTTCCCCGGCCATGGCGATACGAGCACCGATTCGCATCTCGACCTTCCGACCGTGACGAGCGACCGTGCGCATCTGGAACGAGTCGAGCTCGCCCCGTTCCGCGCGGCCATCGCGGCCGGCTCGAGCACCATCATGACCGGCCATCTCGCCGTCCCCGCACTGGATTCCGATCCCGACGTTCCAGCAACAATGTCGCCCAAGATCACCACGGATTTGCTCCGGCGCGAGATGGGCTTCCAGGGCCTCGTCGTAACGGACGCGCTTGACATGGGCGGCGTAACCGTGCGTTATCCTCCGGGCGAGGTCGCGGTGCGGTCGATCCTCGCAGGCGCGGACGTTCTGCTCGTCCCTCCCGTTCTCGACGCGGCGTTGGAAGCCGTGCGCGATGCTGTGGCGTCAGGCCGCATCCCCATGCCACGTGTGGACGACGCTGTCACGCGCGTCCTTCGGGCAAAAGCAAAACTCGGGTTGAACAAATCTAAGCTCGTGGACCTGGACGCTTTGCCGCGCAATTTCGACCGGCCCGAATTCGCCCGCGCGGCGCTCGACATCGCCGATCGCGGCGTTACACTTCTGCGCGATGACCAGCGCATTCTCCCGCTCGATGCAACGAAGCCGATGCGAGCGCTGCTCGTCGCGGTCTCCGCGGACAACGACGCCTATCCGGCCGAAGATCTCGAGAATGAAATTCGCTGGCGAGTGGATTCGCTTGCGAGCGTGCGCATGGACATCCGCTTTGTGCGCGCCGAAACCGCGAAGCTTCCCCCAGCCGATTCCTACGACGTGGCGATTGCGGCGATCTTTGTCCGCGTCGCGGATCGCAAGGGCAGCGTCGGTCTCCCAGATGACGAAGCTGCCGTAGTGGATCGTTTGCTCGCGACGGGTAAGCCTGTCATCGTCGCCTGCTTTGGCAGCCCGTATCTGGTCGAGCGCTTTCCTGCCGCGAAGACCTGGGTCGCCGCCTTCAGTACAGTCGATGTAGCGCAGCGGGCCGTTGGCCGCGCTCTGTTCGGCCAGGTGCCTATCGCCGGGCGGCTGCCTGTAAATGTTCCCGGCGTAGCGCCACTGGGCGCGGGACTCGACCTCCGCGCGAATCCAATGAAACTACGCGCGGGCGATGCTGTCGCTGATGCGAAGCTGAAGCCTGCGTATGACGTGCTCGACCGGGCCGTCGCCGATCACGCGTTCCCCGGAGGCGTTCTGGCGGTCGGCCTTCACGGCGAACTGCAGGTGCACGCCTTTGGACGGCAGACGTATGATGCGGCCTCACCGGCGGTCACGCCTGACACGATTTACGACGCCGCTTCGCTGACCAAGGCGGTTGTAACCACGACGCTGGTAGCCATGCAGGTGGAAGCTGGGCGCATCGCTCTCGACTCACCAGTGGCGCGCTACGTTCCCGAATGGAACGCTGGACCCAACCCCGAGTGGCGCAAGCGTGTCACGGTCCGGCACCTTCTGACCCACTCTTCGGGCCTCCCGGCTCACAAAGATTATTTCCTCACGATTCATTCGGGGCGCGAGGTGCTCGCCAACATTTGCAACGAGTCTCTCGAATACGAACCGGGCACGAAGACGGTTTACTCCGATCTGGGCTTCATCCTGCTTGGCGAAATCCTGGAGCGCGTGACCGGCAGGACTGTTGAGCAGCTTGCGCGAGAGCGAATCTTCGGCCCTCTCAACATGGCGAATACGCTGTTCAAGCCGCCGAAGACGCTCGTTAGCCGCATCGCTCCTACAGAGGATGACGCGACGTATCGTAAGCGCCTGCTCCGGGGAGAAGTTCACGACGAAAACGCGTTCGCCATGGGGGGCGTAGCAGGGCACGCCGGAATGTTCGCGACGGCGCCGGACCTTGCGACGTTTTGCCAGATGCTTCTCAATGGCGCCATGTACGCGCACCAGCGCCTGCTGGCTCGCGGGACGCTCGCGCAATTCGTCGCGCCGCAGCCGCTTGCGGCCAACACGCGCACGCTTGGATGGCTGGTTCCTACGGCGGATTCCACCAGCGGTCGCTACTTTTCCCCGCGCAGTTTTGGCCACCTGGGTTTTACCGGCACTTCGATCTGGATCGACCCGGACCGGCAGCTTTTCGTCATCCTTCTCACTAACCGTGTTTATCCCACGCGCGCGAACGACAAGATTGCGGCCGTGCGTCCCGCCGTTCATGACGCCGTTATCGAGGCACTTGGCCTGGCTCGTCCGATTTCCTGAAATAAGTATTGATCGGTAGGACGAGGAATTCCCATTGAGTTTTGTGGGTCGGACCTTCAGGTCCGACGTATTGCAGCCCCCCTCAAAGGGCTTTCAAGCCCTGAAGTTTCAAAGACATTGCAACTCTTCCGTCGACGAGCCAGCGGCTGAAGAGTCTGTGTAAGAGCTTGGTTTTGGTCTATGTAGCGCCCGCCTTCAGGCGGGCATGTGCTTGAATCCACAGTGTCGGCCTGAAGGCCGACGCTACAAAGGCGTTTCGCGCGCAGGTTGCAACAAAGGCTCTGAAGCCGGTCTATTTTGAGGCCGCTTATGGTGCGCCTGAAGCCGCGCCCCACAAACATTCCCCCTTACTGAATGAGCGATTGCCAGCGGATTCGCCCCACCGGAATATCGCATACGCATGCGAAGATGGATATGAGCCATGGCCAAGAAGCCGCCGAATCCAACCGAGCAGCGGAATCCGCGCACACGCGGGCTTGACGCGAAATCCACGTTGGATATTCTTCGGGCGATCCATCGCGAAGATTCCATGGTGGCGCAGGCCGTCGTCCGGGCAATTCCCGCGATTGCGAAGGCGGTGGATGCCATCGCGCAAGCCCTGCAGCGGGGCGGACGTCTGTTCTATGTTGGCGCGGGAACCAGCGGCCGCCTCGCAGCGCTCGACGCCGCTGAAATTCCTCCGACGTTCGGCACTCCGGCGCGCATGGTGCAGGCCGTCATCGCAGGAGGACGCCGTGCGCTCACACACGCGGTCGAAGGCGCGGAAGACAATCGCGCGCGGGGTGCGCGCGACCTGGCTACGCGCGGACTGAATCGTAACGACGTCGTCGTCGGAATCACGGCCAGCGGCTCGACACCGTACGTACTCGGGGCGGTTGAGTTCGCGCGACGGCGAGGCGCCATCACCATCGGCGTCACGTCGAATCCGCGGACATCAATCGCGGAGATGGCGAAAATCAGCGTTGTCACACCGACGGGGCCGGAAGTCATCACCGGGTCGACTCGAATGAAGGCGGGCACGGCCCAAAAAATGGTCCTCAACATGCTTTCCACTGCTGCGATGATTCGCTTGGGTCGCGTCTACGACAACTGGATGATCGGCGTGGCGCTGACGAATCAGAAGTTGCAGGCAAGAGGGCTGCGGATTCTGGCGGCAGCTTCGGGCGCGACCGTGGCCGAAGCGACACGCGCCCTGCGTCAATCAGGACACAACATGGGCATCGCGCTCATTATGTTAAAGAGCGGCGCCTCCGCGCGCGAGGCGCAGCGCAGGCTGCGCGACGCCGGCGGCAACGTGCGCAGAGCTCTTGAGGGCAGATAAATTGTTTGCGTCGAATCCATCTCCGCGGTTTATGGTTTCTGTAGCCCGCGTCTTTAGACGCGGGGATTTTTCTCGCGACTGGCAGGAAAACCTCACCTCTAAAGAGGTGAGCTACAAAGACTGGCGCATTCTAAAGCGTTATTGAGACAACATGGATAAACTATTGATTGAAGGTGGAAGGCCGCTCGAAGGATCCGTGCGCATCAGCGGAGCGAAGAATGCCGCACTGCCTGCGATGGCCGCGGCTTTGCTGACCTCCGGCCGCGTCGAACTGGACAATATTCCGCGCGTGCGGGACATCATTACGATGGGCCGTCTGCTCGCGCACATGAGCGCGACAGTTGAAGTGCCTGAACTTCCTCCCACCGCCATGATCATCCAGGCTGAAACCGTCAACGGCGCGGAAGCGCCTTACGAACTCGTGCGTACGATGCGTGCCTCGATTCTTACGCTTGGTCCGCTCGTGGCCCGCACAGGCTCCGCGCGCGTTTCGCTTCCCGGAGGCTGCTCGATCGGCGCGCGTCCCGTGGACCTGCACCTGAAAGCGCTGGAACAAATGGGCGCGGAAATCGGCACTTCGCATGGATACGTCGAAGCGCGCGTCCCGGGCGGAGGCCGCCTGCGAGGCGGGCACGTTCTCTTCGACAAGATTACCGTCACGGGAACCGAAAACGTGCTCATGGCCGCGGCGCTGGCCGAAGGTGAAACACAAATCGAAAATGCGGCGCGCGAGCCGGAGGTTTCCGACCTGGCGGACCTTCTAATCAAGATGGGCGCGGACATCGAAGGCGCGGGAACATCGACGATTCGCGTCCGAGGGAAAAAAGAACTTCACGGCGCGCGGCACACCATCATTCCCGACCGGATCGAAGCCGGCACTTTCCTCGTGGCTGGAGCCATCACGAACGGCGCGCTCGAACTGACCGGATGCGCGCCCGAACATCTGACGTCGGTCATCGACAAATTGCGCGAGACCGGCGTCGAAATATGCGAAACCTCTCCCGGTACGCTGGCTGTTCATGGCGCGAAAAAACTGGTTGCGGCCGATGTCAGAACCGAGGAGTACCCCGGCTTTGCCACAGACATGCAGGCGCAATTCATGGCCCTCGCCACGCAAGCCAAAGGCCCATCGGTGATCACCGAAACGATCTTCGAGAATCGTTTTCTCCACGCCAGCGAAATGATGCGCATGGGCGCGAATATTTCGATCGAAGGACGCGTCGCTGTGGTCCACGGGCCTACGACGCTCTCTGGAACGGGAGTGATTGCTTCCGATCTGCGCGCCAGCGCCTCGCTGGTTCTGGCCGCCCTGGTCGCACAGGGCGAAACAATCATCGATCGCGTTTATCACATCGACCGCGGCTACGAGCGCATTGAGGAGAAACTTTCCTCCGTCGGCGCGCGCATCCGCCGCGTCAATTAGGCCTCATTTCGCCATAGCACGGGCTTCAGCCTGCGTGATTCTGTTTTTTGCGCGGGACGAAGCGCACACAGACTCAAGTCTGTGCCACCAAATCAAAACGGGGAGGCGATGATTCGCCTCCCCATTTCTTGAATTATCGGCCGATCTCACGCACGAGGCGGCCCTTTCTATTGCAAGGGGCCCTACTGCCCCGCCGTTTCCCTCTGTTGCTTGTCGCGCTGCTCGCGCAGGACCGCCTTGCGCGACAGCCGAATCTTATTGCCCTCGATAGCGAGCACCTTGACGAGGACCTGGTCGCCCAGCTTCAGCTCGTCCCGGACGTCGCGGATGCGCTGCTCGGCGATTTCACTGATGTGGAGCAAACCGTCAGTGCCCGGGAAAATTTCCACGAACGCGCCAAATTCCGCCAGCCGCACCACTTTGCCGAGATACGTCTTGCCGATTTCGGCCGATGCCGTAACGTCGCGAATCATTTGCAGCGCCTGATCGGCGGCGGTGCCGTTGTTGGCGAACACATGCACCTTGCCGTCGTCCATGACGTCGATCTTGACGCCGGTCGCATCGATGATCGAGCGAATCTTCTTCCCGCCGGGGCCGATGAGGTCGCGAATCTTATCGGTTGGGATTTGCAATTGGTAGAGCCGGGGGGCGAAAATCGACATCTTTGGACGCGCCGTCGATATCGTCTGGTCCATGGTGTCCAGAATTTGCAAACGCGCACGCCGCGCTTGTTCGAGCGCCTGCCGCATCAAGGCCACGCTGATGCCGCCGACCTTGATGTCCATCTGGAGCGCGGTGATTCCCGCCCGCGTCCCCGCGACTTTGAAGTCCATATCGCCGTAGTGGTCCTCGGCGCCCGCGATATCGGTCAGCACGGCCGCTTTGTCACCTTCGACGACCAGGCCCATGGCAATTCCCGCGCAGGCCGCGCGAATCGGAACGCCGGCATCCATCAGCGCGAGCGAGCCGCCGCAGACGGTGGCCATCGAGGAGGATCCATTCGATTCCAGAATGTCGGACACCAAACGCATCGCGTACGGGAAGTCGGTTTCCGCGGGGAGCAGGTTGAGCAAAGCGCGCTCGGCCAATGCGCCGTGCCCGATTTCGCGGCGGCCAGGGCCACGCAGGAATTTCACCTCGCCGACAGAAAAAGGAGGAAAATTGTAGTGCAGCATGAAACGCTTAAACGATTCTTCCTCGAACAGCAGGTCGAGGCGCTGCTTGTCTTCTTTCGTTCCCAGCGTGGTGGTGGCCAGCGCCTGGGTCTCCCCGCGTGTGAACAACGCCGAGCCATGTGCGCGCGGCAACACTCCAACTTCGCAGGTAATCTGCCGAATCTGATCGAACGCGCGGGCGTCCGGCCGCCTGTGGCGTTCGAGAATATCCTCGCGGAAGTAGCGTTCGCGCAGCCGCTCGAACGCGCGGCCCGCCAGCGTGCGCTTCTCTTCGTCCTCTTCCGGAATCGACTCGCGGATTTCCTTCTTGATGTCGTCGATCAGGTGATAGCTTTCTTTCTTCGGGTATTTCGCCGTGTCCAGGGCATCGTGCAGCCGCGCGCCGTATTTCTGTTCGATCTCCTTGGCGAGGACTTCATCAAACGGGAACGGTGGCACGGTTACTTTATTCGGCTTCAATTTGTCATGCAGCTCGCGGATTGCCGCGATGATGCGCTTGATCTGGTCGTGGCCGAATTGCAGCGCGTCCGCAACCGTGTCCTCGCTGACTTCAATTGCGCCCGCCTCGACCATCACGATGGCTTGCTCCGAAGCGACCACAACAATGTTCAGCAGGCTCGTCTTCTGTTCGGCAACCGTCGGGTTCGCCACGAGTTTGCCCTCCAGCAATCCGACGCGCACCGCCGCCACAGGAGTCGTGAACGGCAAATCGGAAATGAACGCCGCCGCCGAAGCGCCTGTGATCCCGATCACGTCCGGATCGTTTTCGCTGTCGGCCGAAAGCACCATGGCGACGATTTGCGTCTCATTGCGCCACGATTCAGGGAACAGAGGACGCAGCGGTCGGTCGATCATTCGCGAAGTCAGGATTTCGCGCTCCGAGGGGCGCCCTTCCCGCTTGAAAAATCCGCCGGGAATTTTTCCGGCCGAGTAGGTGTATTCCCGATAGTCCACGGTGAGTGGGAGAAAATCCCGGTCGTTCGCCTTGGTATCCATGCAGGCCGTGACGAGCACGACCGTATCGCCGTACCGGGCCAGGACTGCGCCGTTGGCCTGTTTTGCCACTTTTCCAGTCTCGAGCGTCAGCGTACGTCCGCCGACCTCGACCGTAACTTGATGAGGAGCTGGATCTGCTTGCGACATAAATGAAATTCCTTTCGCTTCCCCGCCGCGCCCCGAACCATCGGGTATTGCGCGCGCGGAATGCCATTCGAGTGCGGGATAGATACTTCCCGTTTTGTTTGGAAGAGGAAGACAACCGCGAGAGGAAAACTGGAGTCCACTTACAAAAAAAGCGGCCGGGCAATCTCGCCCAAAAGCCGCCTGAAACTCAAAGGGCTCCGCAAAGGCTCGGAGATCATGTTGGCGCGACCGCGTCCCGCCCGTGCGGGGCAATTACTTGCGCAAACTAAGGCGTTCGACAATCTCGCGATACCGATCCGGGTCACGACGGTTAAGGTAATCCAGCAGCCGCCGGCGCTTGTTGACCATCATGATCAGCCCGCGTCGCGACGCATGATCCTTGAGATGCACCTTAAGATGAGTCGTCAGGTAGTTGATTCGCTCGCTCAATAAAGCAATCTGCACTTCTGGTGAGCCGGTATCTTTAACTTCTCGTCGATACTGCTCGATCAACATTGACTTGGCTTCTCTCAAGTCGTCCTCTCCGCCGAACCCATTAAACTCTGCTCTCGTTTCGTCTTCTCTTCGACGGTAGGAGCGTATCACACGCCCTCCGTCCCATGCAAAATCTTTCTGCGGGGCAAACAGTTCGAACGAAACCCATGGGACCGCGGGCTTGCGCCTGGCCTGCATACCTCTCTCTACCAAGCGCCGTCGAGATGTTTGCACGGCGCACGCATTGATGGTTGCGCCTTTCGGAATTTAACACAGAGGACATCGAGAAAAGCCACAGAGATCACTGAGGGCTTACTGGGGAAGGAGAATAATGGGAGACGGAAAGTGAAAAGCCGATTTCTCTGTGGTCCTCTGCGGTCCTTCGTGTCCTCGGTGTTAAGCTTCTCTGAATTTGACACAGAGAACCATTTGCCGGAATCAAGACCCCTTGACGCCTGCTACCTGCCCCCTATCTATCCCGAATCAAGGAGAGAAATTCTTCGCGCGTCTGCACGTTTTCGCGAAACGCGCCCAGCATGGCGCTGGTGACGGTCTGCGAGTTCTGCTTTTCGACGCCGCGCATCACCATGCACAGGTGCCGCGCTTCGACCACCACGCCTACGCCCAAAGGGCAAATCTTCTGCTGGATGGCGCTCGCAATCTGGTTGGTGAGGCGTTCCTGGATTTGCAGCCGCCGCGCAAACATGTTCACCAGCCGCGGAATCTTGGACAGCCCCACGACTTTCTTGTCCGGGATATAGGCCACGTGGCACTTTCCGAAAAATGGCAGCATGTGATGCTCGCACAGGCTGTAAATCTCGATGTCCTTCACGAGCACCATTTGGTCGTAGCACACGCTGAACATGGCGCCGTTCAGGAGTTTTTCCGGATCCTGATGGTAGCCGCTGGTCAGGAACCGCAAGGCTTTCTCAAAGCGTTCGGGCGTGTGCCGCAAACCGTCGCGTTCCGGGTCCTCTCCGATCAAATGGATCATCCGCCGCACCAGATCGGCGATGGATTCCGGTTTTTCCACGCTGATGGGTTCGGTCAGCGCGAGTTCTTCGGTGCGCTTTGCTTTTTCTGTCATTGACGGCTCCCGACGGGCTCTCCCGTATATTCAAAACTGTTCAGGCTGGTCTCTTCCACGCGGACGCGTTCGAGTTTGGCGTGAGGAAACTCGCGCAGGCGATTGAAAATCTCGATGCATATATTTTCGGTAGTCGGCACGCGCTCGCGAAATTCGTGAATCTCCTCGTTCAGATATTTGTGGTCGAACGGCTCAATCACTTCGCGCTCGACAAATGCGTCCAGATCGGTCATGTTCGCAATCATTCCCGTGGCGGGGTCCACCGGACCCGACACGGCGACTTCGACGACGTAGTTGTGCCCGTGCCCATAGGGATTGTTGCACTTGCCAAAGATTCGCTTGTTTTCCTCTTCGTCGAATTGTGCGCTGTGCAAGCGATGCGAAGCCGCAAACCGGTATCGCCGCGTCAGATGTATTTTCATCTCGACACGCCCGGCGACGCTCCCGCGCCGTTCGTTTCGCCGTAGCAATCGACGAACAAGTCGGGCGTCTCATACAGCCGTACGCGATGCAAGCTCCCGCGCGTGATTTTTGGCTGAAGGAGCCGCCAGATCGCGGTGGCAATGTTCTCGCACGTCGGAATCTGGCCGGACAATTCCGGAACTTCGTAGTTCAGAAATCGGTGATCCATCCGGTCGGTTACTTCGCGCTGCAAAATGTCTTTCAACTCCTGCAGGTCAAGCACCATGCCCGTCGCCGGGTCCGGGTGCCCTGCTACGGTCACTTCCAGGACGTAGTTGTGCCCGTGACCGTGAGGATTATTGCACTTTCCAAAGACGCGCCGGTTCTCCTCGGCTGAAAATGCCGGGTTGTGATAGAGATGCGACGCCGAGAACTCGATTTTGCGTGTCAGATAAACCATGGCGCGAATGAGACTCGTGACTGGTGACTGGTGTCTAGTGACTGGTGATAAACCATGTTGCTCTGAAATGTCTTCGAGCTATCCGATCAGATCTGAAGCATCCGCGGCGCGGCGCTCAGCAAAAAATGATTGCAGTACCAGCCAATTTGTGATCCGCAGCGAATCAATGGTTTGCACCAGTCACCAGTCACCAGTCACCAGTCACCAGTCACCAGTCACCAGTCACCAGTCACCAGTCACCAGTCACCAGTCACCA
>WNFB01006300.1_pt1 | contig 25390 bp, 19 predicted proteins | sample 5400501 | NCBI WGS metagenome assembly WNFB01 (sample SAMN13153341, study PRJNA577476) | soil metagenome | isolation source: 200 cm saprolite under Douglas fir tree site 2 hole 1 | place: USA:California | collected 2015-04-18 | reverse complement strand
ATACAGCGGAGAAATGACCACCGGCTTCCCGGTGGCTAGATCTTCGCGCACTTTGATTGCGCTGCCGTAGCTGGTGAACTCGTGGTTCTGCCGCCATGGCAGAACGCAGACATCGATCGCCCGCAGATAGCGTGGGAGCTCGGCGTAGGGTTTTGGTCCGAGGAAATGTACATTCGGAGCTGAGATCCGGACGAGATTGGACTTGGTTCCAATGAACACCCAGTGCCAGTCCGGCCGGCTTCTCGCGACCTCCTCAATGAGTGGCACGTCCATCACGTAATCGATCCAGCCGACATAGCCCAGGATCGGCCGGGGAATTTGGGCGATATCGTGGGCCGGCTCGTTCGCCCCGGTTGCAAAGTGGTCAAAATCCACCCCCTGCTCAAGAAAAAAGCGGTTGGGAACATCGGACTCTTCGTAGAGTTTGCGGCCGGAATAGAACACGACGCTCGCTTTTTGCTTCAGCCGTCGGTTCATCTCCTTTATCACCCGGCGGGAGACGGTGCTGTCCTCTTGGGCCTCGTATTTGTCAGTGATTTGATAAACCACGAGTTTTGCATCCAGCCGATCAAGCAAGTCAGCAGCGAAAGGAATGGCAATCCAGAGCACAGGCTTGTGCATGCCACAGAGCGCCATCACCAACCGTATTTGAGCAATCAGAAGCAGACGATTCAAGAAACGAGCCACACCTGAATCGTAAAAAGGAAAGGAGAGCGGGGTTAGCACGTACAGGCCTTCTGGAACTTTGCGGAGCCACCGCAAGTAACTTTTTAGTTTCCGCCGAAGCTTCAACAAGAAATCGGCATTCGAAATTGCCGGCAAGCCCATTCCTAGAGAGTTCACGAATAGCACCCGGTTTTGAGTTGCCAGTCGCTTGAAGATGTGATTCTTGGAGTGCGGGTGGTGATACCACCAGTCTTCGCCCGCGAAACAAATGATGGATTCTCCGGAAAGGCCGTAGTCTTGCATCCGCCTAATAGTTCTCCCACCAGATCCGAGTTTGCAGAGAGAAGGGCAGGGAGGCATCTGCCGCTACGCAAATTCTCCGTGTCAATCGTGTGGTTCCGTAAGCCGTTGAGATTTCGGTCGGTTCCTCCCAGGCGCGCAAAGCGACCGGGGCGCTTAGTCGAAATTCCACGGAGCGAATCCCTTGAACACGGCACCAAATCTGCCTTTCCTTTTCCTCCAAGGATTCGCATTTCCAGATCGGTCCCAGATGATAATGGGCCTGAAATCGATGTCGCCCAATGCCGGTGAACAAGTCATTGATCCGGACGAAGCCCGATGGCTCCAGCAGGAGCGTCCGAGTGTGCAGAACGCCGATCCTTCTATACCCGTGATGCGACGCCTCGAGCAGTAGACAACCATCCTCTTCTCGAGATTCAATAGACGTGACTTCTGCCTCGTTCCCAAGGCAGAACAGTGTTTGCTTGCCTGAGTCAATTCGATTTTGCTCCTGCCCGTCTACTAGGACGGTATTGTGTGCCGCAGTGGCTCGAAAGCGATTCCGTGTGGCGGCTTCGCGCGTGTAGAAAGCAGTCCCCGAATCACAGAGGAGTTCTTCTCCGTCGATCCGGAGGATCAGACTCAGCTTGTCGTTGTGCGTGTGGCTGCCCTTACCTTTCAGCCCATTCGGAATCGCAAGGAAGAGCACTTCGGTTTCCCTCTGGCGAGCAATCGCGATGCCGGACTGCGGGAAAACCACAGCGCCAGGGCAATTCGAGTTAGGCCCGGAGCGGTGTCGCTGGAGGTGCCTGATTGGTCGTAGTCCGTACCAAGCAGTGTCCTCCGACCGCCTGTCAGACGCCTCTCCGAGCAGTGCCGCAACGAGTCCCAGGAAGTTTGAAATCGTCAGGGAATGCCTAGGGGAAGTGCATAGTAGCTGTTCGACATCGTCGAGTAGGAGCTCCACTCTCCCATCGTCCACGTCGCCGATGTGAGGGATTCGGCCTTCCACGTCAGCCAGTTCTTCCATCATCTGGTACATACGCCGGAGTCGGGCTGGCAAACTGGGTTTGGTGATGATTCCGGCAACCTGCATGAGGCGGAGCGCGACGGCGAACACTTGTGCTACGAAGACCTGGTAGCCGGTCGAGGCTTCGCAATCGCCTCCGTCCTCGTACACCTGGCGCAGGATCTCCTGCTCAATTTGGCTTCCATACTGATGGCGCTTGGCTGTCATGCCCTCGCCATCAAGGAACATCGATAGGCAAAACAAGCCGAGCAGATTACTCAGATAATGATTACTCCGAACGATATGCGAGAACTCGATGTGGGATTCGATGAAAAGGAGATGATGCCAGAGCGAAAGCGTGACCTCTTGCAACCAATCCATCTCTTCGGTCCGAAACGGCCAAAGCAACTCCAGCAGCAGGCAGATGCTGATCGAGCGAAGCGCCGCCTCCATCGCAATGGTCCAATTCACCCCGAATCCGACAGGCTGTTCCCTGATCCAATTGGAGAGAAGTTCCTTGGCCGCTTGGCGATAGCGTTTGTCTCCGCTCAGCTTCCAGGCTTTTCCCAGCACCGGTAGAAACTGGAGGCGGGACAGTTCCCACGGAACTTTCACGTCCGAGCCATCGTGACGGACAACCGCAAGCGAACTGCTGGGCTGCTGAGGCCAGCTCTTCCCAGAGACAAAGTCCAGATTCCAAGGTGGCGGAAACCCCAGGGGCAGCGGGCCGTAGCCGAGAAAAGAGAACTTGCCTTCGCAGACTAACTCGGCATAGCAAAGAAGCGTGCGCCTAGCCGCTACTGGATACTGCTCCACAGAAGGGTGATAGTAACCTACCGGGCAGTATCGAACAGGGTAGATACGCCTGAGAGCTGCGAGGAAGCGCAGGCGCTTCCAGCGCCGAGTGGTCCTCCAGAGCGCCTCACGCGCAAGCATCAGGGGCGATACCCCGGTCAAGGCGGACTTGACAGGTCTCATCTTTTTCTCACTGGTCAGTTTCTGCCGCTGGCAGGGCGACCGCCAATTCTTGACGACGCAGGATCCCCAGAATCAGCACAGCCATCAGGGAGTAGCAAACCGAAGACACCACGGAAGCGCCGGCAATACCGAATTTCGGAATAGCCCAGAAGTTGACGCCGATGTTCAAAGCACAGGCAATGAACCAGGCCACGATCACGGATCGCGGGAATCCCAGGCTGTTCAGGTACTGCACAATTACAGTTTCAATGCCTAGGAAAAACACCCCCGGCATGAGCAGCACAAAAGCTGTAGCTGCCGGCTGAAAAGCGTTGCCGAACAGAAGGTGGATGATCGGGTGCGCCAGTAGCGCCGCCAGAAGCACGACGGGGAGGAGCAGCAGCGCGGTGCCCAAGGCCACCTTGTTCGCCCACCGGAGGCCGCCCTTCCCTGCGGGCATGGCCGAGAGTTTGGGGAACAAGACCGTGGCTATAGCCGCGGGCAGAAGTAGGATGTAGTCAGCCATGCTTCCTGCGACCGCGTAGTAGCCGGCTTGCTCGGCTCCCATCATGTACTTCACCATCAGCAAATCCGCCCGCAGCACTAGGAAGGCGAGAAAGGCGACCAGATAAGCCTTCGCACCGAGGCCAAAACTTTGACGAAAGAGCAAAAGCGAAGGAAGCGGGGCTACTGAAGTGAACTTTCGAAGCTCTGACACGGCGAGCACCGTGCAGGCCACCTGGGCGAGGGCAGAGGCGACGAAGAGGGATTCGGCGCTTATCGCCTGCATCTCCATAACCGCAAGGATAATAAGCAAGTTGAGAATCCGTTTCGCCAGCTCGATCCCGTTGTAAGCTCGCACCCGCTGGATTCCCACGAGTAGGTTAACAGTGAGCAGATAGGCCAATCCGATCGGGATCCACGCTAGACCCAGGGCAAGCAGCTTCCCGTGAACAGGGGCAAGGTTTGGCCAAAGCGAAAAAGCGAGCCCTGCGCCTGCAGCGCCCAGGCTGCCCAGACCCAGGCTCACCACCAAGCTATTGCCAAGAAGACTTGCGAGCAGGTGCGGGCGCTTGGCCGCGTAATAGTTGTTTGAAGCGTGAAGGCCCAGGTTCCCTGATTGGACCCCTAGCACACCGACGGCCATTGCCACGGCGAATTGGCCGCGGCCCTCGGGACCAAGGACTCTCGCGATGACAGAGGTGGTGAAAAGGCTAATCGCTACACCCGCGAGTTGACTGGCATAGGTCCCGGCCACCTGGCGGACGAAAACAAAGCGGGCTTTGCCACTGAACTCCCTGGCGACCACAGCGGAAAAGCGTTGGCTGTCCAGAGTCATGGTTTGATTGGGAGAGTTTTCCGGCTGAATCCCCTCTGTCATTGCGAGGCGATCGCGGCGTCACGCTTCAGGCCAAAGTACCAGCCGCTGGCGAGCGAGAGCGGTAGCTTATCTGTGATCCGCGCGTTCCACCGGATGAAGCGAGGATAACGCGCCAACGTTACTCCGATAATTGGCCCGGACAGCAAGCTCGCAGCCTCCTGCCGAAAGATCCTGAGAGAACATTGGGCAAATAATCTTTGCAGGCAACGCAAAGTGAAGAGCTGTACGTGTCCGTTGCCCTGATTATCTGTAGCGGAGACAAACTCGGTCGGGGGTTCAGCAAGCACATCGACCAGGCGCTGAAGCTGCAGCTTTCGGTAGATCCAAGAGTCGATTTCGAATTCGCCGAAGCCATTCGGAACCGTCACGATAGCGATTCCGTTTTCGTGCAGGCACCGGGTGCTCGCGGACAGCAAAGCGCGTGGATGCGTAACGTGTTCCAAGACCTCCGAAAGAATCACGGCATCGAAGGTCCCAGCCGCAATAGTTTCCACACGCCCACACACGAATTGAGCGTTCGGGATGTGATGTGCCAGATGAACGGCATGCTCAATCGAAGGCGCATGCGGGTCGACGCCCGTGATTCGAAAACCGCCGTGCGCGAGAGGCAGCGCCAGAAAGGAACCGTTGCCACAACCCACGTCGAGCACCCGCAAAGAGGATGGCGGACGTCCTGGAAAGGCTTGGCCGAACGTGTTGCGTACGAACCGCAGGCGTTTGCCGTAACCCCACTGATTTTCGGGCACTTCTTGCTCGGTTGCGGGAAAGAAAGCCGTCATTTTCTCGATCGCCGAATTTTAGGTTCTGCACATGGGAGGGATGTCGGAGAAAACCAGTTGCTGCGCTCAGGGTTCTGCAGGCACGAGGTAACTGCGGCTGGCGGCACTAGGAGACTGGTTTGCTTCCCTTGGCTCCAAGAAACCACCCGATGAACCGGCCCAGTTTCTGGTTGTGATAACACTCGTATTTTTTGATCGTAAGTCGTATTGGAGCGAAGATTGCCCGGAGCCTTCTCAGGGTATAGAGTTCGATATGTACCGGCGCTGTGCTGTTCTCGATCCACAGCCTCCATTTGAGTCCGTGCTTCAGCATCAGAATCAACGGAACATGGGACCACCGGTTATAGACGAGCACATTGAAACGTCCCCCGGGGCGAAGCACTCGCAGAATCTCTTGAACCATCTCCCGTGGCTTATCTAGATGATGCAAGACGCCGCACGAAAAGACGTAGTCGAAGCTCTCGCTTGCAAACGGAATTCTTGTTCCGTCGGCGTAAATAATGTGTGCGAGTCCCATTAGTCGCTGGCGAGCCAGCACCACGTGAGCCGGTGTGACGTCGATTCCATAAGCCTTGGCGCCGTACTTGGCAAATTGCAGTATATCGCATCCCGATCCACACCCCACCTCGAGCACGCGTTGACCTTGGTGATAACGGAACTCAGCGGCTTCGTAGAGCCATGGGTAACGCGAATAACGCTCCTGTTCAGACAGATAGAGCGGGGATTCATTCCAATGAGCGACTGCCAGTTGAGTCGCTGATGTCGAAGATAGAACATTCATCATTTCGTGCTCGATGGGAAGAAGTTGAGACTCATTCTTTATGATCCTGAGATCTCTGGCGTTAAGCGAGCGGCAAGGAGTGAGCCGATCCTGTAGCCCGGCATAGCACCGGCTCCGCGTTCCGCGGCCAGGTATGCTGCGGGATCAAGTCTGCCGGTCGGTCGCTCATTTGGTGAGTTCGCATACTAGGCGGTGTACGAAACATTCGTTGAGCAAGGGGATCCATCGGAGTGGGTGGAAAAAGAAGGCGTAATATCTCATTTTCCATTCTTTCCACTTGCTGTTCATCGGCGAGAAAAGAGGCGCGCAAACAATTTTCTTTTGAGAGAAACGGGATGCTTTCACCATCCGGCGCCAACTGTGGATCGTGACCCCGTTGAGGGTCCACAGACGGTCCGTCGGACGGAGTGGACTTGGACGATACCCGTCGGCGCGTTCCGACAGGACGAACTCCGCCGCTTGCATGAGAGTTTTCGGCCGAAAAAGCAGATTGGCGTAGGGCATCTTTGAAACGAAGCCATCGAAGTGCGAGCTGGTGGGATGATAAAAGGGAGGGAACACTGCATAGAGGGTTCCACGCGGCGCCAGGACGCGCCGGCATTCGGCAAGCACCGGTTCCAGTTTTTCCACATGCTCGAAGACATCGTAGGAACAAATGATGTCGAATGAATTGTCTGTAAAGGGAAGCAGTTCGCCAATTCCCACGAGAAAAGATACGTCTGCGGAACGGGACTGAGCAAATTGGCTTCCTTCCTCGGTGGGTGGCAGACTGATCTCGAGGCCGACCACATGCTTTGCACCTAGTTCTTTGTAGCGAACCGTTCGTCCACCGTAGCCCGCCCCCAGGTCCAGGACACGTTTACCCCGCATGTCAATCCGCTTACCGAACCACTTGAGGAAACCTCCCTGCAACTCATCAGCGTACTCTTCCCGTGCGCGCCCAAACGTAGCCGGCGCGGTGTAGTACGCCGGAGGATGAGCGGGCCAGAGCGACAAATATGCCCGGGCAAGTCTTGCCGCCAGATGGAGCTTCTGTGCTCCGGTCAACGATTCTTTTTCAAGCGGAAGCGAACTGGGCATCACTGGCCGATCTTTTCAGGCCTTCCTCGTTTCGGCTTTCGACCCAGCAGGGGCGAAGTTGCGGACGGGGGAACATTTCGACCGGCTGAGCACGCGCTCCGCGTTCTGGCGCCACGTATGCCGCGCCAGTGCAGCGGCCCGTGCATTTCGACCCAAACGGCGACGCAAATCCGGATCTTGTGCTAGCAGCTCGATGGCCGAAGCAAGTTCGGCTGGATTTCCCGGCGGAACGAGCCAGGCAGTCTCTCCGTGCTCGAGAACTTGAGCAAGCTGGTCCAGGTTGCTTGCGATGATCCCCTTCGACATGGCCATGTACTCGAATAGCTTGGTGGGGGATCCGAAGAACGGGCGGCCGTCTGATAGGGGCAGATGCGGTGACACCACGATATCCGAGGCATCCAAATAAGAAGCCACCCGGTCATGAGGCACGAGCCCCGTAAAGACCACCGCGCCGGTTCTCTCTTGTTCTCTCAGCGCCTGGCGCATTTCGGCACGGAACGGCCCATCACCTACGAGGAGAAACCGCAAGCGGGACTTCAGGGCGATTTGTTCCCGCTCGCCGAAGAGCCTCAAGATTGCTTCCTGAAGCACAGGGACGCCGTGCCAGTAGCTGAAAGTCCCTACGAAAGTGATTACCATGTCATCCGGAGCCATGCGAAGCTCCGCTCTTAAGTCTCTGCCGCCGCAATTCGGCTGAAACCGGGCCGGATCTACGGCATTCGGATTCACGAGAATCCGATTCTCCGGCACACCACGGCGCAGCAGTTCATCGCGAAGTGGATCCGATACCACGACAATTAGGGAAGCACTTGCGAGCGAAAATTCTTCACACAGGCGAAGCCAAACGGCAAACCGGGAGGGGTCCCAGTGCTTCGCCATCCAGATCTCGGAACCGTTGTATTCGAGAATCAGCGGAATCCGCATCCAGTGGGAGAGTAGCGCTCCGGCCACAACAAACCGTCCGTGCCGCTGGTAGAAGGTCCGGACGCGGCGAACAGCGAGGCACCGGCGGACTTGGGCGGCAAACCTGAGGTTGTACGAGAGCATGGCAGCTTCCCAAAACAGAAAAAACTGTCGCGTCGAGGGAATCACGTCGGACGGGAATTCCTGAATAGGAAGCGGGCCCCCGGAGAACACTTCGCAGCGCACGTCTTGCTCGACCAGCCCTCCCAGGAATCCTCGGATATGACTCATAGCCCCGCCTGGTCCGGGACGATGCCATGGATAGGGATAAAGGTATGCGACATCCAAGTCAAAATTTTCCGCTGCTGGACGGCTCATGGGTCTCGGCTTGGCCCAACGCCCCAACTGGAGAAGAATCCAGCTCAGCGCGAACGTCATGCCATCGGCGAGTGCCGCAAAAACCGTTTTGGGGAACAGGCGCAGCCAATCGAATCGTCGAAAACGCTGGAGGCGCCCGCTGCTCTCCGCGAAGGCGGTTTCTCGGCAATGATGCAATAGCCCGGACCACGCCAACAGGAGCGGTTCGTGCAAGTCGCCCAGAGACTGAAAGAAAAATACAAGTGCCTCCCCCCGCATGTCACGGAGCGCTTGCACTTGGCCCTTCCACCCGCCTTCGCGCAGCTTGCGATGGGAAAGCAATACGATCTTGTAACTGGCGTAATGATATCGGACGACCTCCATGGCTTGATCAGCCGTGCCGGTCCATACTAGGAGGAACACGGTCGGAGGATTCTCACCGCGGTCCCTGCTGCTAAAGGGCCTGGCCTGGGATGGAGATGCTGGCTCGTCCGTGCTGTCATCAAAACGAGCATCGGCCGATCCATTGGCTGCATCACATTTCCGCATGGTTGAAAATTTGAGAAGCAATACTTTCCGAAACACCGTACTTATAGAGAAGAGTAATCGAGAAGACGTACCATAAATTCAGGTCTGAGTAATAACCGCTTGTGAGATTAAGACCACTCAGCCAGTATCCGAGAAAGATCCAGCGAAAGTACCTCCACACGAGCCGGGAATCACCTGAGCCACGCTGGCGGATCCTCCAGAACGCGGCAACGAGCAGTATTTGAGCCAGTAAGTAAGGGATAAAGCCCAGGATCCCTGTCTCAGCCAAGACCGCGCTCAAATTACTGTGAGGGTAATCCAGTGCCTCGATTCCGTGGAACTCGGTAGAATACTTTGTTTGCTTCTCAGCGGCGTCGTGGAAGTTGTTAAGTCCCACACCCTTGAGCGGGTGGGACCAAAAGAGTTCAAGAGATTGCTGCTGCTGTGCGATCCGTGCGTACAAATTCTCGAGGCTCGAAACGCGCTCGTCGTAGATGTCCGGAAGTGCCGCGCTTCCCCAGAGAAACACGCCGATCAGACAGACCACAGCTGTCAGGAGCATCACGCGCCGAACGCTCCCACGTATCTGCAAGGATTCCAGCAAAAAGACGGTCAGCAGTGTCAGTACAACGGATCGAAATAGAGGCATCAAGGCCACCAGGAGCGCAGAAGTTGCGCCTAGAGCGTGCAGACCGCGCCCCCAGCTGACCGTCTTCGCAGACGTGGCCCTCTTGAGGAACCCAAGGAGAAAGAATGTGATCAATCCAATTAAAGCCAAAGAGGTATTACTCAGGAAAGGGCCATTCACCCGAAGGAGCTGGAGGCCCGCGGAGCCTGCGTAATAGAGGCCGGCATCAGGCAATGGAAGAATATCTTCGCCACGCCACATTTCCGCTGCCCCGATCGCAGCCAGGTAAATGGCCAAGAGACAGACGAGAAGGTGGATTTTGAGCAGATTTTCACGAACCCGAAAATTCTGGACGACATACCAGCCGAGCACTGCCGGGAAGAAAAAAGCTTCCACAAGTGTCCGCACGCCACCTTGAGAAGATTGGGCGCCCGCCAAGGACAGGGCACTAGCAAGGAGGAAGCAACACCAAGTCACAGCGGACAAGCGCAGTGTCGGATTCATTCTGGGCCAAATTCGCTGCGGTGCCAGTACCAAGCAAAGCAGGAGCAATGCAATCATGCCACGATCGAGGGTAAAGAGAGGTCGTTCCCGGGGAAAGGACAGAAAGTGGTAGCCGAGGGGGAAAATAAGGATCCATATGAGGAGCGCTGGATCGCAATCTCCTCGCAAAGCGGATGCTAAGACGTGGACCAACAATATGCAGCAGACCATTGCAAGGCTGCCGACCGCTAGCCAGATCCACGGTAGCATGAGGACGACGACACAGAGAATCGCGATAGTTAGCAACGCGACCGTGTGTTGACGCCTAAAGAAGTCTCCTTGACTTGCTGAAATCATGCCTGATCTATCCACGAGAAGCACCAGCCCAATCCAGCGCTTCGCCGCTCGGATAACTCGGAGCGAGGAGCACATTACTCAGGCTTACTTCCGTTCCGCTGTGCTAGGAAGTGAGGAATCTGCTCGCGAAGGCGTCGCACATGTTGTGCCATGTCCTCTTGGACTTCCATTCCTAGGATCCTGGCTGGGTGATCGGCGCCGATGGAACGCCACTTTTCTGCGACAATCACGTGGGCGGTCGCGAACAGACCTCCTAGGAGCAAACCGAGTGCCATCATCAGCATCTTCACGCGTCGGTAGAGGTCATAGTAAGTGACCCCGAGAAGCGGAAGCCTTTTGATGGATGGATACGGCGCACCCGAACTTGCAACCTCGCCCTGGCTGGCGGCTGCATCCGTTCCTCGCAGATTGGAGAGTTGGCGCTGCAGTTCGGCGGCACGAGCGGCCAGTGCGCGAACTCGTACATTGTTGTCGGTATAGATTTGCCGCAGGCTGCTCAGCTGCGCTTGAGCTGCGATCAATTCCCCTTGCAACTTAGCCGTGGCCTCGACCATGGCCTTCCCCTGTTCCTGGATGTCCACGGTTGTATTCCTGCTGGAAAATTGGCTCAGCTCTCGGGACGCCGAGTCCAGATCCTGCTTGACCGCTTTCAACCGTTCTTCGATGAAGACACGTTCCCGATGGGCAACAGAGGTGGTCAGTTCCGCATTCAGTCGGTCCAGTTCTTCGAGATAACCGCGGGCGATTTCTGCCGCACGGGTGGGCGAGGTGTCGGTTACTGTCAGAGCGATGATCCCGCTCTTTCGATCCTCGTTAATGTCCGTGTTTTCCTCCAGCAACTGCCTTGCATCCTTCCACAGCCGCACCCCATACACACGGCGAAGATCAAAGCGAGCGATCAACCGGTCTTCCACTGTGCGGCTATGCAGGATTCCTATGAATAACGCTCCCGAATTTTTCATCCCCAGCGTGTTGGAAACCAGACTGCTGAGATTGTCGTCCATCTTGCTCGCCAGCAAAGCAAGCCCCATTGTCTCGGTCCGATTGGGTGGCATCAGCCGGGTCGTCGATTCGTAGCGCGGGAGAATCGTGAAGGCGACACCGGCGGCCACGATAAAGCCGACCAGGCAGGCCGCGGCGACATACCGTCGCGAGTGCCACAGGCACGAAACCGCGGTCGTCAGAATAGGCTCCTCTCGTTCCCCAAGTGGGGGTTGCGAGACGACCACCTCTGTCCCAAGTCCTACGGTCTCCGTCTCCATATTTTCCCAGTGCCCTGTAAGCCTCGTATGAAAGGGCTGACTTGTAACCAGCAGCTAGGCTGACAGACCCGCGGGGACGCCTAGTGCTTCCACCTCGCTACTCTGACCGGGATCCGCCAAGTATTCTTTCCACCAGAGTGCGAAATTCAGCAGATACCACACCTCGCCGCCGCGGCCTCGCTCGAAGAGCTGTCCGACTGCAGTGTAGCTCAGGAAGTCTGTCTCCTTGCAAAACTCAGCCAGTTTCTGGCGCGCGTAGTCCCCTAGTTTGTCGAAGAACCATTCGTAAACCGGCACCCCAAACCCTTGCTTCCGCCGGTCGATCAAGTCGTCTGGGATTACCCCGCGCACGGCTTTCTTGAGAATGTATTTCAGGACGCGGTTCTTTGTCTTGATCGCTGTCGGTATGCTCATTGCGAGCTCAACGAATTTGTGGTCGAGAAACGGGACACGTCCCTCTAAACTTACGCCCATGCTCATCTTGTCTATGCGCATGAGCAGGAGCTCTGGGAGCCGAAGATTCAAGTCTAGATACGTCATCCAGTTGAGGTGTGATTTCTCCCAACTCTTTTCCTCAAATCGCCGACGGATCGGCTTCAACACATTCCAGGAGGTCAGGCGAGTGAACTGCTCGCGGAGGCGAGGGGAAAGCAACCGTCGCTTTTGGGCCTCTGTGAAGGCTTCTGCCCCACCCCAGAAGATCGGTTCCCCTTCCGCGCCACGGCGAAGCAGTTCGTAGGGGAGAGTCTGGTCCTGACCCAAGATCCGCAACCCGGCCAGGGCCAGCCGTTTCAGCAGTCGCGGGAGGGGCAAGTCATCGAGGCTTTGCAACCGGAGTTTTATTTTCCAACTCGGATAACCCCAGAACAGCTCATCCGAACCTTCTCCCACCTGGCAAACAATTACGCCGCTCTCCCGCGCCAATTGGGAGACGTAGTAGATCGGAACACAGACCGGGTCCGCGATTGGCTCGTCTTGCAGGTAGACCATCCGCGGCAAGAAATCCAGCAGGTCCTCCTGTACCAGAATGCGTTCGTAATGTTCTGCTCCCACGAGGCAGGCCATTTTCCGCGCGAACTGGAGCTCATTGCGGCAGCTCTGGTATTCTCCCTCGTACCCGATGCTGAATGTCTTGACTGGCCTGTCTTCTCGTTCCGAAAAGAGAGCAGCATTAGTGCTGGAATCAATTCCGCCTGACAGAAAAACCCCCACGGGCACATCGCTAACCTTCCGCAGCCTGACCGCAGTTCGCAACTCAGCGAGAATCTGTTCGGCGATGTCCTGTTCGGAGACCCCAATGAGCGGCTGGGTGTGATCCCAAACGTCCCAGTAGCGCTGCTCCAGGACTTGACCATTTTCTCGAAATCGCAACCAGGTTCCGCTCGGCACCTTGCAAATGCCCGCAAATTGAGTTTGGGGCGCCGGTGTCGTCAAGAACGACAGATAGTGGAAAAACGCCGCTTCGTCCAGGGCACGATTCTGCTCGGGGTCCTGAAGCAGAGCTTTGATCTCTGAAGCAAAAGTGACGCGTCCGTGGTGGACACTGTAATAGAGGGGTTTGATGCCGATGCGGTCGCGGATCAGCCAGAGTTCCCTTTTCTTCGCGTCCCACAACCCGATCGCGAACATGCCCCGAAACTTTTGGAGGCATTCGATGCCCCATTGCTCAAAGGCATGGAGGATGACCTCTGTATCCGAGTGATCGGTCTTCCACCGATGCCCTCCAATTTCCTCGAGCTCTCGACGGATTTCTGCGTGGTTATAGATCTCTCCGTTGAACGAGACCCAAAGGGAGCCATCCTCATTAGTCATCGGCTGAGCGGCAGCCGGAGACAGATCGATGATAGAGAGGCGCCTGTGCCCCAAGCCGATGCGGCCGTCGTCCGCAATCCAAGCGCCGGCTCCGTCAGGTCCGCGATGGACCATCGTATCTCTCATGCGGATTAGGTAGGACTCTGTGACCCGGAATGAGCTGTTTTTAAAATTCATTACACCAACAATTCCGCACATAGATTCCTACGCGAAGTCCCGCACTGACATGCTGCAGGGCTGGATTGGTTCCACATCCGACAAGTCAACGTCCACGACTACCGAGCGCATGATCAAATCTATCGTGAGAACAATTCGACAGTTCCCCTTCCGCCGTAGCAAGATCCCTTCGAACCCCTGGAGCGGTCCGCCCTTAATTCGCACGCGACTGCCGACCGCTTGATGGGGATGCGGCTGTATCCTAAGACGCTGGTTCAGGGCGCTGCGAATGGCTTCGATTTCCTCCTCCGGGAGCGCAGTCGGCAGGCCGTTGAAGCTGACCAAATGAACTACGCTTGGAATCTCCAAGACACGCATGCGGTCCCTCAAAGCAATACGCACAAAAACATAGCCCGGGAAGAGCGGTAACTGCAGCCGCACACGCCGGTCTTTCCATAGGCGGAGGGCCTCGTGCAGTGGGAGAAAGAATTCGACACACCGCCGGCCTAGCTGCTGAGCCACTCGTTTTTCGTGGTTCGCGCAGGCATAGGCTGCATACCAACGTGGTTCGGTGTAAACCGCGGGCAGGGCATACTCATGCTTCAAATCGTAAGGAACAGTGGTTGCCATCTCGGCTAGGGACCTCAGACCGCCCGGATACAGCTTCGCCCCGTCACTTACAGGGCGCATGTGACATAACCCTTTGCGTTTCAATTGGTTATAGGCAGGCCAAGTAGCTAATGCCTGTCTTTCTTGGTTTGGCGCTTTCGGCACCCGAACCAATTCCAGCGCCTGCTCCTTGCCGCCCGCAGAGGCGACCCATTTTCCGATATCGCGCAGTCTGCACGTTCACGGTTTCGAAAACTTCATGCGCACGTTGCCCCAGCGGGGACAGGGCGTAACGAAAAGTAAAAGTGCTCTCAGTCATGGCCCACCTGCTTATTCCAAGGTCTTGGGTGGAACGTGAGCTGGAGCGAAGAAGTAAAGTTCGATCTCGCACCCGACGAGAGGACAGGAAACGCCCATCTCTCATACTGGAGAAACGTTGAAAGGTTCACTTGCGGACGAATCCTGAAAGTGGCGTGCAGGCTGATGTCGTTTATCGTGCCCCCGCCCGGAATGAAGTCACCGGACACCTTGCCGTGCCTGTAGCCGAGCTGGAGGGTGTTCTGCGGGCTGAACCAGTAGGTAGTCCACGCCTGCTCCCCGTGGCCCTGACGGCCAACCCAGTGGCCGATTAGGCGTCCCTTGTACGTGTAGCCCCCCAGATACCGAACGTTGAAGTAGTAGAAACCCGGAAAGAGCAGTCCATCTGGAAGGTCGGTGTAGGCTCCTTCCACGCGCAGATCTAGTTTGGGAATGCCGGGAATGCGGGGAACATAAATTCCCGGATTCATCGCGGAGCGATGTGGGAAACGAATGGGAGAAATTTCGTCTTCGCAGCCCCGGTCCCCCATAGATCGTTGTCCCCGAGAACCCAAATTCAAGGTTTGCGGTCGGCTTGAAGCTGATCTTTAGGCCGTACAGGAAGGGTTGTGGGTCGACCGGACGCCCGAGCAACCCGGACTGGGTTTCCCGGACCCCGGACTGGGTTTCAAGGAAAATGAAGCGATGTCCGGAAAGCTGGCCGAAAAACGAGTCCACCCGCGCCGGGCCCAGCCAGCCCAAGAACGTTGGCAGCTTGAACGGTACAACCCGGGTTAGGCGCATCATCGGGATTGGCTCAGCGTTGTTGCTGAAAATCAGCGAGCCTCCGAGGCCGGGGCCCCACCACAAGCTCTGCTTGCCAAAGGAAAACTGCCAATTCTTAAAGTTCAGGGCGAGGTAGGCGTCCAGCAGTTGAAAGCGATTCGTTTCCGGAAAGGGGGCAGCTGGTTGAATCAGGGTTTGGTCGACCTTCGAGATCAGGGTCCGAACTGCCTCAGAGAGCGCAGGAGCCCCAGGCGCGTGCTGATATTCGCCTCTCACGTAGACGGCAAAATGGCCTTCCTGAACGGCAGCGGAGAATCCCGTCGTCAGATTCGCTCCTTGCGCGAAAGGCCGACCGAAATCGTTCACAATCGTCTGCCCAAAGTGATAACCGTCGGTCAGCGGCCGCCCGCTGATGGACATCACTCGCGTGTAGACAGATTCCACTCGCAGGGAGTGCGTCCGCCCTCCTCCCAGGACTTCCAATTCAAAATCAAACTCGCGCTCGAGCGCAGCGTGTAGCCTAACGGCCAGCTCGCTGGGCCTGCGATCTTCGAGGATGCTTTCTTGCAATGCGTCGCTCGCTTCTTCGACGAGGCGCGCGCATTCGATTCGGGTCCACGGCCTCATGCCGGTCATTGCGGTTGTCACGTAGCCCAGCGCAGACAATTGTTCCAAAGCGGGGTAGACCCAGCTATCGAGTGGCTGGAAGATCGAAGCGACTACCCGGTACCGGGGATATTCCTGCGTGAGTGCAGGTATCACTGCTCCGACGACAGTGATCAGAATCACCGATAGGCGTTTAACCCTCACGGGAGGCCCTCCCCTTCACTTCCTGATCAAAGTAGCAGCAATCGCGGAGCCTTGAACCAGTTGTGCAACGGGCAAGAGGTTCTTCCAGAAAGAAGATTGCCCAATTGCCCTTTCAGGAACGATAATGGTGTCCCCGGGTTCAATTCGCGCGGAAAGTACCCCGCCACCGGTGCTCCACCAACGCTCTTCCTTGCCCGTGACCACCGATCCGTTAGCGCGGACGATGAAGATGGCCTTCTTTTCTGCCAGGCTGGTAATTCCTCCAGCCTGCTGCAAGTACCAAGCAGCATTCTTTCGGGGAACGTGGGTAATGGCATTGGAGTTGTAAACCTGGCCCGTAACCAAGACAAAGTCCGGTCGCTTGGGGATAAACAGAGTGTCGCCGGCGCGCACCTCGATGTCGTCCGGGGAGTTTTCAAATGCGGCCAGATTCGCCGCGAGTCGAATCACCAAGCGACCCGTGACCCGCGCTTTTCGAAGAGCCTCGAGTACGCGCTCGCGTTGGTGAAGCGCAGCCTGCTGCAGTTCGGCTTGCCCTTTGGCATCTTCCGAGAGCGAAACCTTCACGCTACCCGCACTTTGTTCCACGCGCTGGATAAGCTCCTGCTTGCTTTTCTCTTGAAGCTCGCGAACTTCAATGCGCTCGAATACGGCAGCCTGAGGATAGGCTGTGGGCCGGAATGCGCCGGCGCGTTTGAGCAGCGAACTCAACCGTTCGCCGGGCCGAATCCCATAAACCCCGGGGTGCTCCACTTCGCCCCGTACGGTGACGGACGCTCCGATATCCCGCCACCCGGGGAGCTGGCGAATCGTCAGGACGTCGCCGTCGCGCAAGGCAAGGTCATGGCTCGGGTCGCCTGCCAGCGCCGCTGGGAGATTGATTTCGAGGTGTTCTCCGGTTGTTTGTTTTTCGCTCTTGGCGAGGTATCGAGTAAGATCCGCGCTTTCCGTGTAAGCGCTACGCAACAGGCCACCTGCAAGGCGGATCAAGTCTTCGACACGCAGATTGCTCGTGCGCAAGTATCGGCCGGGCTTGGCGACCTCGCCCTTGATGACTACACTGGGAGGATCCACCCGGATCGGATTGGGGTGTATCAGAAGGCGATCGCGGGGAAGAAGAAGGATGTTCTCTGTCGGATTGCCGGCCAGGGCCTGTTCCAGGTTGATGTTCAAGACCTTGAGTGAGCCATCGGGCATCGTGCGCATCAATTGCGCGGAGTCCAAAACCGCGTCGGGTGTCAGGCCTCCAGCGAACTGGATGGCATCCCGCAAGTGTGCCTCGCCCGGTGTGCGATATGTGCCTGGGCTTCGCACTTCCCCACCAACCGAGAAGCTGGGTGGGTCCTCGAAGTCGTACCGACTGAAGATGCGCACTGTGTCTAGGGGCAGGAGCTTCGGAGCAAAGGCTGGGTTCGCCAGAGCGGCGCCGAGATGGAAACTCTCCACATTCGGCCGATAGTCGGGAGGATTCAGACGAATTATTTCGGCGTACTTGGCTTCCGGTTCCGGGAGAAGATCTTTGTACGAGGATACAAGGTCGGTGACCCGCATGTCGGGCTGGAAAGCATAGCGCCCCGGCCGCAGCACATGTCCTTGCAGGTACACCGCATCTTGGTTGTGCGGTGCGATGGGAAAGATGTGGACTTCATCGCCGTTCTGGATGGCAATAGACTCTAATCTCTTTTCGTCCCCATTCCCGTCCTGCGCATCCGAAAGATCCACACTCAGCATGGTCCGCTTTTGGTGCGCCTCGATGCGCTGCACCTCGATGTGTCGCAGAGTGGCCGTGGGGAGGATTCCTCCGGCGAGTTCCAGCACCTCGGCCAGCGTTTTTTCTCCCCGCAGTTCATAGATCGAGGGGCGCCGCAACATGCCTTCCACGGTGACTTGCGGGCCCAGCGGCGGAACCAGTAATGTGTCGCCGTTTTCCAGTCGTTTCAGGTCCGATCGAACGCCGTGAAGCAAAAGGTCGTACACGTCCACTTCCTGGACGAGTTGCTTGCCGCGGAAATGGCGCAGCGTGCGGAGCGAACCCCTCTCGGTTGGACCGCTGGCGGCGAACAGAGCATTGATCGGCGTGGAAAGCGAGCTGATATCGTACGCACCGGGGTTTTCGACGTCGCCGACTACGTACACCCGGATTGTGCGCAGCCGGGAAAGAGAGACGTCGGCCGAAACGTCACGAAATTGCGTTCGCAGAATGCGTTGTACTGCTTGCTGGACTTCGCCTAGGGCTCGACCACTGACCAGGATTGGGCCTACCTCGGGCAATGTCAGACGGCCTTCACGATCCACGGTTCGCACAAGTCGTTGAGAGACCCCGCCCCAGATGTCGATCGCCAAGCCATCTCCTGGTCCTACAACGTAGTCAGACCCAACAGGCAGATCCATGGGCACCAGTTGCGAGTCCGGAGCGTTGCGTCGGAAGACGTCCGTCCCAAAGCGCTCCATCACAGGCTGGCGCGCTGACGCCTGCAAATACATGTCGTAAAGCGAAGGGATGTCCGCGTAGGGATTTGGCCTACGCACCATGGTTGCTGGCCGATTTCGTTCCCCTTCTTTCCGCGAATTCAGAGAAGAGCCGGGTGAGAGATGGGTTCGCCCCTCAGGCAGCTTGTCGAAAGGCGTTTCCCCTTCCCTCCGGTCTACAACGCGCGCCACTTCGCTTTCTTCGAGAGTAGCGGCGCGTTCACTCGGGGAGGAAAAGGGCTCACCTGGGCGCTGCATTAGAGGCACGCTCAGCCCAGCGCGGTCCTCCGAGCCAGTCTGTACAAGACGGGGGGAATTGCCACGACCCCGCGGCGTCACGCGCTCTTGCAAGTCGGGCGAGTTCGGTTCTCCTGGCAGCTCCCGTCCGTAGATCGATTGCTTACTGCTTTGCAGTTGTGGGCGCTCTTCCTCCGCACAGGGCCGCTCGCGCAGCGGATCACAAAGGACTGTGCGTTCCAAACCTCTCTCTGTCCGTCTACCATCAGTCGCGTCCTCCTCTTCGGCTTCGGCCTTGGCGAGTCGGTGGGCGCGCTCCTTGCGCACAAGATCTTGCTCTTTGGCAAGCTCCGAGTCCGGGTTTAGTTTGGGAATCAGATAGCCATAGCGCTGCAAGAGTCGAGTGGCCAAAGCGCGGAACGGCAGATCACGTGACAGTCGGTCGAAGATCGCTTGGTCGCTCAAGTCTGTGTCGTCAACAATTTGACCCTGATCCGTCGCTTCCTTTGCGACCCAACGTTTCAGCTCGACTAGCAGCCCGGGCTCTTTCCGCAGCACTTCCTCGATCTGGCCCGGCGACGCTCCCACGCGATTCAAGTTTTCGGAGGCCAGGTCCGAAGGAGATGTTCTGACGCTTCTCTCCTGCTGCGACTGAGCAGCGGGACAGACGAGCAGTGCGGCGAGCAACAAAGCGATAGCTTTCTTAGATTGCCCTTGGAGCGTGATCGCGATTTTGGCGATGACTCTCAATCGAGACAAACTCACCGGTACCTCCTTGGAACTTGCGCTTTGCCGCGGAGCGCTTCGAGGATCCCTTCTTCGGAAGCCTCGACGCGGTTGGAATGAATGGCGAGAGATGCCCAGAAGAAGACGCAGCTATTGCGTTCCGGCGCCAGGGCCAGAATCTTCAGGTCCGGGAACTGGCAAAGCAGCGAATCGCAGAGGCGAGGTCGCTCGCTGGGCTCATCCAGAGCGATGATCAGAAAGTCCGGCTGTTTTTCCTCGACGACTCGGCGGATGTCGGCTTCGTCTTGGACTTCGCCGACGATCTCGATGTCGGGTTGCTCAGAAATTGTCGCGAGAACAAGCTCGCGCATGAGGCGGGGCCGATTTGCCACGACGACCCGAATGAGTTTCTCCATGCCACGCTCCACTCTCTTCGTTGCAGCAAGTATTCTTTAATGGGGAAATAAAGGAAGGTTCATCTTGGAGTGAAGCAAGAAGGTCCCAGACATATCGACCTAGTACTCACCGTGGCGACCCGCCAGTACTAAAAAAGTACCAGTTCGTACTCACCAGTACCCACGCGGCGAGCCGTCAGTACCCAAAAAAGTACCAAGTTCTCAGAACAGACAAAAGGCAGGCTAGACGAAGACGCCCTGCTCGCGAACCATCGCCACCACTGCCAGGCGGTCGTCTGCCCCGACTCTTTGGAGCATACGGTGAATGTGGTTCTTCACCGTCTGCTCCGACAGATTCAGGTGCATGGCGATCTCCTTGTTCGTGAGTCCCTGGGCGATGAGGGGAACCAGTTGCTGTTGACGGCGCGTCAAGCCGAGCTTGTACCGTATGCGGAGAGTCGGCAAAGCTGTCGAATCGCTGCAAACCAACTTGAACAAAGAGAGGCAAAGCCGCGGAGGGCACACTGCCTCATCCCGCGCTACTGCGCGGACCGCCGCGACCACATCTGTCGCGGAGGCATCTTTGAGGACGTAACCGAAAACCCCGGCCCGAACGGCACTCAAGAATGCTTCTTCGTCTTCATCCATGCCGATCATGATCACCTTGAGAAACGGCACAACCTCGATGACCCTCCGAACGAACTGGAAGTCTGACGCCGCGGTGGTAACCGAATCGAGAAGAAGGATCTGACAATTAGACTCGGCGATCTGCTGGATGGCTTGTGGAGAATAGGGCGCAGTGCCTGCAACCGAGATATCGCTCTTTGTTTTCAGGATGCGCGAGAGCGCTTCCCGCAGCAGGCGGTTGCCTGCCAAGAGGAAGACAGTGGCCTGAGTACTCATTGACACACCGCTCTAAACAGTGGCCCACGGTGGATCAACACACGCCTCATGGCTTTTAGAACTGGCTGCGCCGACCAAATTGCATCATCAATTCGTTCCGGGCTAATTGTGCTCTGTCTGTGGCTACCGACGGACGCGCTGTGAGCAAGTAGCCACTCGACTGCAACAATGTCGTGTTTGCTCAGATGCTGCCAGGTCCAGAGGAGGGCCCCGATTCGCTTAATTTGACCGTCGGATGGAAGAGAAAGCATCTGCTGAACAAGCACCTGTCGCGCCGATACCTGCGCCCGATCAACACCCGTTTGTTCCGACTCGGTACCCCCGGACCGAGATGGAATACGGGCGCACTCGGGTCACCGCTGCAAATTTCATGGGAGCTTTTTAAACAACTCGAAGATCTTCACCGTGATTTGCCGACAGTTCGCGGAGTTAGTGGCCTCAATTCAACTACCGGAGACCCCAAGGAGTCAGTTCGTCTTTCCTCTGGGAGCCCAGGATAAACTCTCCCCACGCAGGAACTGAGGAGCTTGTTTATCTTACTCCGATCGTCTTCCTCCTATCTTTCTCAGAGCCATTGAGGCATCCAAAAAGTAATCATCCCAATGGTGGCCTAAACCAATCGACTTAACCTGAATCCTGCGTCATGATGATCCAACGTACTCGAAAAACGGTTGTGGGAGGCCACAAAAGTGGCTATTTTGCTCTTTGTTGTGAAACCCCACTAAAAGTGATGGTTGGCAACAGTGGCCCGTGGGCCCCGAAAACTGCGAGTTTCCGCCGACGGCATTGGCCTGACTCAGTTCGGCGGGGTGGCTTTGATCGAACAGTTTTTCCAGCGCATCGGCTTGCAGGGTGCACTTTGGCGGCATGTACGATTTGCCCAGCGCAACAACCGCTACAGCATCAGCGAATCTTTGAAGGCTCTGCTCTATCCGCTGATCTTGGGCCTCGGAAGAATCGAGACCACCGAACCGCTGCGCTACAACGGGGTCTTTCATTACTTGGCGGGCTTGCCGGGCTACCCGCAGGCCAGCAGCTTGCGGCGCTTCCTGGAGCGACTGGCTCGCGCCGGACGCAACGCTTTGCTCAAGTTGCACGACCGTTGGCGTGCGGCAATGATCGGCCACCCGGCGCAAATCATCTTCGACTTGGACAGTACCGTGCTCACCGTGTACGGCCGTCAGGAACGAGCCGCGGTGGGCTACAACCCCAAGAAGCGCGGACGCCCCTCTTATCTTCCGCTGCTGTGCTTTGAAGGACGGACGCAGGACTGTTGGGAGGGAAGTTACCACTCCGGCAACGTGGGCGTTTCGACCGTTACCGTTCCGCTGCTGGAGCGCGCTTTTGCCAAGCTGCCGAAACCGATCCCGCAAGTCAGCGTGCGCGCCGACGGCGCCTTCTACGATCACAAAATCATCGAATTTATCGAGGGAAATCAAGCCTTCTACACCATCGTCGCCCAGCTCACCCCTCGTTTGAAAAACCGGCTGGCCGGGCTGCGCTATCGGCGTGTGTCGGCGGGCGTGTGGGCCGCGGAGTTCAGGTATTGCCCGCAGGGCTGGTCTGGAACGCGACGCTTCGTCGTCATTCGCCGTCCCGTGCCGGAAGAGCCGTCGGCGCAATTGCACCTGTTTCAGATGGGCGGCTACAGCTACCAAGTGTTGGTGACCAACCTTTCGTTGACCCCGCTACATCTCTGGCGCTTCTACAACCAGCGGGCTCGGGCGGAGTTGATCATCCGGGAATTGAAGGACGCCTATGCGCTGGGGAAAATTCCGACGAAAGATTTCCCCGCCAACGAGGTGTTCTTCCAGATCGTCTTGCTGGCCTACAACCTGCTGAACTGGTTCAAGCGGCTCTGTGCCCCGGCTCACCTGCAACGAGCGACGCTGCCACGGTTGCGCCAGCGATTGTTCCTCGTCCCGTCGCAGTTGGTGCGGCCGGGTGGCACGCCCACGCTGCGCATCGCACCAAGCTACCCTTACGTTGCCGACTTCGTCGAAACACTCCGGCACATCCGCCGCTTGCGGTCGAGGCTTCGTGCCACGTGACTCGGCCACCTGTCGGAGCAACTCAACATCTCCTTGTGAAACGTTTGCGATTATTTTTCACGCAGGATTCAGGTTAAAGGAGAGGTAGAAGCGAACCGGGCTCGGCTCGGGGTAGGGCAGCTAGATCATCGCTCCGACGCTGCTAGGGCTTGCTAAGTGCCGCGGACACGCTCTCGCCCTCGAGGAAAAACGTCATAACCTGATTGTGCTCCCAGTTGTTCACTAGCGAGATGGCCGGAAAGCCAGTTGTGCAGAGCGTAGGTCTCTGGAATGGAGCATCATCGCGGATGGCCACGCCAGTTCCGACATCTGACGGCTGAACAAGCAGGAAACTCGCTACACTCCCACGGCCTTTTGAACCCACCTGAAAGGTATCCCAACAGATGAGCACCTGGGGAAAGTTGGCCGGCTCAGGGACACGCGCTACCGTGTTCGAAGCGATGCCGGGAAATTCGGAACCGCCCCAGACCCGGATCCGCCCTGGAGTGCGGCGCGAGTCGGCCTCCCATTGGACCCCAATCTGCACTACAGGAACCGCCTGGGTTTGGGCGGAGGAGCAGCCAGCCGCGGTTATGGTGGCGAGAAGAATAATCCCAGCGCAGAAAGAAATGAACCCGCGTGAGCTTATGCCCCTCGGCTCGGTAGCAACCTCCTCGATCCCAGAAACGCCTTTCCAGCGAACGCTGATAGTCAGGCGCATCTGAAAAGGAAGATCCGAACGACGCTCGTTCCGGAACACGGGTAATCCTCCAGCACGCCCCTACGCTTTGCGCTGCGGGCGACTAGCTAAGCTAGAATTTTCGCGGAGAGAACCCAACCATCCTCTTTTAATTGAAGGGTCGCTAAAAGGTCTAAAAAATATACGTAGCTTTCGCGGGCCGTCGGGAACCACTACGGGATATTACGTGCCGCAAGATCTGGCGGAGGCGACACGCGGTGGGGTAGCGGCCTGGGGGAGCTGCAGGCCCTGTTGCGGGGTTGGCGGCTGCGACAAGGCGCGCAAAAGAAACCGAAAATTTCGGTGATTTTTTGCGAAAGTGATTTCGCGTCTCGGGCCTATCCTCGAAGTGCCGGCCGTCACGCAGGGGCTCCAGAGCACGCCATCCGCGAAAACCGACCCGCAGGTCATCCCGAGCACGTTCGTCTTAAAATCGGCGAGATTTTCGGTTTTTTTTGCGCATCCTTTCCCCGCTTCGCGCGGCAAAGTTGAGAATTTTTTACGACGGTAAGGCTATGCCGTTGGGTTAAAGACCACAAAAGGAGCTTCCATGAACGTAGAGGGGTCTCTGCATGTGATCCGGCTCAACCGGCAGGCTGGTAACCAGACGCCTATATTCGTTGTCACATGGAGTCCCTATTCCCCTCGCCATCAGAGCGGCACCATGCTACAGTAACTGCCAAGTGTGTGGGTGTCGAATCGCTTCACTATTTTCTTCGAGATGAGAGCGGATTGTCAGAGAAAAGTATCAGGGAATAGGTCAAAAAACTGCAAGTCAGAAGGAGAAATCTCAGTCCCGAACGTCATTCTAGACAGCGAATTCCTTAAGAGGGTAGGCCTGGGCGACTAGTCCACGCGGCTTGTCCGAGCCCCTGATGACGCAGGCTTCCGCACACTCCGCAACCACAAAATTTTCTTATCCCCTCTTCAGCTTTTCTTGAACCTCGAAAGGATACGCTTCCACTCGAACCCAAGATGCAAACTTGCCCCGCCGGCCTCTTTTCTTTCGGGCAACGTGCCGCTCAACCTCCCCAGCCTGCTAGAGTCGTAAAGAAGAGTTTGATCTGAGAGGCCATTTAACTTCTAAAGCGAAATGGACTACACGCAACTTCTTCCCCGGCTGTTCATCGGCTCGCATCCCCGCACGGTTGATGACATTGACAGGCTGCGGTTGAAAGCCGGCATCACCGCTTTGCTCAATCTGCAGACGGATGAGGACATATGCGGTGGAAGTCCCCCCGACCGCGGTTGCCCACAAGGCATAGGCCCTTCCTCGCCGCCGACAATTCCAGGTCCACATCACCTCGCCTGATTCCGGAAGCAGAAGACCGACATACACGATGCGCGGCATCTGCTGATCCCCGGCGAACGAGCCATACCTCGGTACGCACTCTCTAGATACGCGCCTGCTGCCACGTTCTGGAAGACAAGCTGCACGGCTCACCGAATCTAGCAAAAATGTTAGTTGGCCAAACATGTGCGTTAGGTCGTTCGCCTACGGAAGTGACTGAGGCTCGGGACTGTCATGCACATGCCTCGCGTAACCACTTTATTCACAGTAGGGTGCGATTGTCGGACCCACACGCGGGACTGTGGCACGCAGGGTGCCTTAATCAGGGAGGGGGAAAAGATGTTCGTACCTGAACACCGGCTCTGGAGCGCGGTGATTCTAAATACCGTCCAGGAGTGGTTGTCGGGGCCTCTGGGCCTCAGTCAACCAGCTGAGCAGTATCTGTTTTACGACGAGAAGGATTTTCCGTGGGTGTGTGAATCTGCGGGGATGAACCCAGACCGGTTGCGCACCCGGCTCGTTCGAATGAGGAAGAACGACCATGTTCTTCTACCGCGGGGACCAGCAACGCGGAATCCGCTGGGCGTTCCGCGAACACTTCGTAGTGCGTGATGATCTGGTTCTCGGCCTCCTGCACCTGGACCAATTTGCCAAACTCGGTTGGCTTACTGGCTTTGCCT